>Ga0255182_1000034_pt1 | contig 189455 bp, 144 predicted proteins | sample Atl_UVDOM_RepA_8_FD_188420 | JGI IMG/M metagenome (GOLD analysis project Ga0255182, IMG submission 188420) | Freshwater microbial communities from Altamaha River, Georgia, United States - Atl_UVDOM_RepA_8d | ecosystem: Environmental > Aquatic > Freshwater > River | place: USA: Georgia...
ATCAGAGAAAAAACAATTCCCTATTCGACCAATGGTGCACCCAGTTCCCACAAGAGGGTTTAAACTTCTTGCCCATCGCCTTTTTTAAAAGTCACGAAGTACTCACCCAGGATGCGCAAACAAGCACGCCGTCCACCAGAACCCCAATCACATTTACCAGCTCGGGCACAACGCTACAAACCCCATCAAAACACATCGTTCTAGTCCCTCAAATCTATGAACAGAGCTTTTTTCAAGGGTTCGAACACCAATACGGCAACATAGAGCAATACTGCGTGTTGGGATTGTTACCAAGCTACTTGGAACGACAAGGTTCATCGCTCATTTATATGGTGGAGCACATGATTCAACGCGGACAATCGGGCAGCGGTTTTTATCTCAATCAATACCAAGAAGTGGCTTCACGCATCGCCCAAAATGAGGCAGAAGGCATTCCCACTTTGTTGTTTGGCGTGACATTCGCCCTCCTAGCGATGGCAGAAACCCTTCCCACCCAGCAATGGCACAATACCCGAATCATGGAAACAGGCGGTATGAAAGGCCGTGGACCTGAAATCACGCGAGACGAACTCCACAGTCGGCTGAAACAAACTTTTCTGGGGGCGGAAATCCACTCAGAATACGGCATGACAGAATTATTGAGTCAAGCCTACGCAAAAGATGGACACCGATTTTATTGCCCACCCTGGATGCAAGTATTCATTCAAGATCCGGGCGACCCAAAACAATACCTCCCCGATGGTAAAACAGGTCGCCTCTGCGTGGTGGATTTGGCCAACATCAACAGCTGCTGTTTTATCGCAACGGATGACCTAGCCAAACGATTCAACGATGGAAGTTTCGAAGTCATGGGCCGCATCGACTTTTCAGACTTGCGCGGCTGCAATCAACTCGTTATCGAATAGATCAATCTTCGTTCTCGTCGGGCAGCTCCAACACCTGCTCGGCCAATTCTTCTTTCGGATTCAACGATTTCTCCAAAGACAAAATCAAGGCAGGCAACAGGAATAAGTTGGCCGCCATCCCGGTGAGCAGGGTAAGTCCTGTGAGCCATCCCAATGCCTGTGTTCCTTGAAAACTGGAGAAAGTAAAGATGAGGAAGCCGGCACAAATGGCCACCATGCTATAAATCATGGAAACCCCTACTTCAACGATGGTTTCGTTCAAGGCTTCGCGCACAGGGCGATTGTGTTTTACCAATTCACGTCGGAATGTGATGATGAAGTGAATGGTGGCATCCACCGTAATACCGAAGGCGATACTGAACACCAAAATGGTCGACGGTTTCAGCGGCACATCAAAATAGCCCATCGTACCGGCGGTTACGAGCAGTGGAATGATGTTGGGAATCACGGCAATGATGATCATCCGAATGGATGGGAACAAAAAGCCCATGGTTATGGTAATGATGATCAAAGACCAGAAAGTAGCACTACCCAAGCTGCCATACAGGTAAGAATTTCCCTTGAGGAACACCGGAACCGAGCCCGTAATTTGGGTGGTATATTCTTCCGGTGGGAATACGCGATCCAGAATTTTATACACTTCCTGGTTGATGCTATCCATCCTCACGGATCCTACGTCGCGTACCTGGTAACTGATGCGCAGGGTGGTATGGGCACTGTCCATCAAACCGCGAACAATGGCATTTTGCATACTGCCCGATTGGGGCTTGGCTTCAGGCATCCTTCCGGCCACATCGCCCATCGCCAACGCATTGGGCAATCGATAAAAGGCAGGATCACCGTCGTTCACCACCTGATTTCCATAACAAAGCACTTCCACCAACGAGGTAGGCTTGGCAAATTCAGGAAACTTCTTCAACGCTTTTTGGAGGCGGTTGGCTTTGTCGAGCACATCAAAATTGGTTACTTCGGTTTCATCGTGCGTACGAATCAAAATTTCGTAAGGCAAAATCCCTTTGAAGTTGTCCTGGAAGTACTGCATATCCTTGTACATCTTGGAACTCTTGGGCACGTCATCAACCATGTAGGCCAAGGGATGCAACTTGAATACAAAGGTGGTAGCCAACACAGTAACGGCGATAAACCAGAAGTAAATGCGACGTTTGCGGTTAAATACCAAGAACTTCACCCAACTCAAGAATTTGTTGATACCTCCGTTGTCGAGGTGCGCCACCTGCTTATCCGAAGGCACAGGCAACAAACTATACAAGGCTGGAATACCGATGATGTTGATGAAGAATACCAGGTTGATGGTAATGAACGACACAACACCATATTGTTCAAGAATTTGGGTTTTGGTGAAGTAGAAAGTTCCGAATCCCACCGCGGTGGTAAAATTGATCAAGAAGGTAGCCACACCTACACGAGAAATGATGCGGGTAAGGGCTTTGGCTTTGTTCCCGTGTTTGCGATATTCTTCGTGGTATTTATTGATGAGATATACAGCATTTTGAACCCCGATCACCACCAGCAATGGGGGCAAGGTACCGGTAAGCAAGTTGATTTTATAGCCCAGCATACCGCTGATACCGAACATCACAATCACACCGATGGCGATGAACAGGATGGCGATGGCCAGGGTGCTGAAACTGCGGAAGAATACAAGTATCAAAATGGCGGTCACCAAAAAAGCCACCACGGTAAACATGACAAGCTCCGCTTTCACGCTGGTTGCCATTTCTGTGCGAACAAAGGGCAATCCACCCATGTGGGCTTCGGCGCCCACTTCCTCCCCAAATTGATCCGCTCTGCGTTGAATGTCTTTGATGAGTGTGATGCGGTTCTCAGAATCCATCACTTTATCGTCGAGGGAAATTACCAGCAACGAGGCATTGGTATTGGCATTGTAGAGCAGACCTTGGTAAAAACGCATATCCAAGAACAGCGAATACAGACTGTCGAGCTCGGCTTGGTTCTTGGGTGGATGTTCGGCAAATCGCTCCATTTTGAATTTACCGGCGGTATCCAGGGCCAAGTTGTAAAGGTTTGTGGGCGATAGCAGGGTTTTCACGCCATGAATTTTGGCGATCGAATCACACATCTGCTTGTATTGATTGAAATGCTTCAACTGAAATAGTTTATCGGTGGTAAAGCCGATCACTACTTTGTTGTGGTCCATTCCAAATGTTTTTTGGAATTTGTTGTAGGCGATGAGGTCTGGATCGTTTTTGGGCGCCAGTCGCTGCAGCTGATATTCGAGTTCTACTTTGGTAGCGTAGTAACCCATGATGCCAGTGAAGGCGAGGATGGCGATCAAGAAGATGGCCTTTTGTTTTAGAATGAAGGTGGCTATTTTATCCCACATAATGTTGGCAAAGGTACTTATAAAAAACAAAGGTCGCCCCCATGGGGCGACCTTTGCGTTAGGGTAAAAGAATGTTACTCCGCAATTACCTCAAGGGTAATGGTGGCGTTGATGTCTTTGAACAAGTTGATGTTGGCTTCGTAAGAACCCACCATTTTGATGTCATCGAAAACAATTTTGCGACGATCAACGTCGAATCCTTTGTCTTTCAATGCATTGGCTACTTGCAAACTGGTTACAGAACCGAAGATTTTGCCAGAAGCACCTGCTTTGGCTACCAAGTTGATGGTTGAACCGTTCAACTTTTCTGCCAAGGCTTCTGCATCTTTACGCAATTTGTCCATTTTGAACGCGCGCTGACGCATGTCTTCTGCCAACATTTTCAACGCTCCTTCGCTGGCCAATTTGGCTTTGCCGGTAGGAATCAAGAAGTTTCTTGCGTATCCATCTTTCACAGCAACTACATCGTCTTTGTGTCCGAGGTTTTTTACGTCTTGGGTGAGAATGATTTTCATGTGTCTATCTCCTTCTTATTTTAAACCGTCAGCCAAGAAAGGCAACAACGCCAGGTGACGTGCTCTTTTGATGGCCACAGAAATTTTACGTTGATACTTCAAAGAAGTACCGGTGATACGACGTGGCAAGATTTTTCCTTGCTCATTCACGAACTTCAACAAAAACTCAGCGTCTTTGTGGTCGATGTAGCGAATACCATGCTTTTTGAAGCGACAGTATTTCTTCTTCTGTAAAACCTGAGGGGTTTGGTTGAAGATGAAGTTTGTTTCTTTGCTCATAATTCTGTCTCCTCGATTTCAATTTTCTTTTTAACAACAACTTTCTCGCCTTGTGGAGTTACGGTGCGAAGTTCACCATTGCGCTTGCGCTGGTTGAAATCTACACCCCAACGATCCAACTTTACAGTGAGGTAACGCAATACGCGCTCGTCACGGCGGAAAGCCAATTCGAAAGACTTGATGAATTCTGGGTTAGCAGTAAATTCAAACAAATGATAAAATCCCGTGCCTTTTTTCTGGATTGGGTAGGCTAGTTTGGTCAGTCCCCAATTTTCTTCGTGGACTAACTTCCCTCCATTGCCGGTGATCAACTCTCTGTAGCCTGCAACAGCATCTTTCATCTGTTGTTCAGAGAGCACGGGTGTCAAAATGATCACGGTCTCGTACTGGTTGGTATTCATTTGGCTATAAAATTAGGGCTGCAAAGATAGTGATTCCCTTGCGAAATAACAAGTTAACCTAGATTATTCCGGCCATATCCGCCAACACCACCGGAATGATTGAACTCCGACCCAAACACAACCCCTCAAGGCACAGGATCGTAACCACTACCACCCCAGGGATGGCAACGCGAAATTCGCTTCAATGTGAGCCAGCCACCGCGAAAAGGTCCGTGTTTTTTTAGCGCCTCTACCCCGTATTGACTGCAGGTTGGTACGAACCGACAACTATTGGGAAGCAAGGGGGATAATACGTATTGATACGCCCGAATGAGCAACAAGAAAATAGCGTTGAGTACCCGCAGGGGCAAGCCACCCTGCCTACGCTCAGTACCCACTCTCTTTGGATTCGATTGGCAGTTCGAGCACATCGGTAATCTTCTTTAACAATATTCCGTACGCTTTTTCCAATTGGGCCGTGGTTGGCAATTCACTGCCCACGTACATGATGGCCAGCGCCATCGTTCTCCCTCGCTGCTCCAAGGATTGATACAACGGCAACTTGTTTTTGCGATACACCTCACGCAATCTCCGCTTGACAAAATTGCGATCCACCGCTCGCTTAAACTTGCGCTTACTGGCTGTAAACACTACCTGAACAGGCACCCCCTCTACCGGCAACGACGTAAAAAGCAAATTGGCCCGCAAGGGATACTTAGAAACAAAAACGCCAGACTGAAACAGTCCGGCGATGATTTTTTCACTATTGAGTTTTTCGGTCTTACCGAAAGCCTGTCCCAAACGATATGGCAACACCTCTGAAGTCATTGCCTTACTTGTACAGACAAAGGCAATTAGCCTTTGTGACTGCGCTCGTGAGATACAGTAAGACTTGCACGACCGCGTTTGCGACGAGCAGCCAAAACCCTGCGGCCATTGGCAGTTGCCATTCTTTCACGGAAACCGTGACGGTTCTTGCGTTTTCTATTCGAGGGTTGGTAAGTACGTTTGGTCATGATTGAAAATGCTTAAAAGGGCTGCAAATATACAAAAGCGATTATCGATTTGCAAGACATCCCGTGTTTTTTTCAGTACTTTGTAAAACGATGTCGATAGAAACACTTCAACAGCCCCCATTTGAGGAACGCATTTCGATGACTAAAATTGGTCTGATCACCCTAATCCCCGCTACCGCGTTGTTGTTTATCGTGACTCTTAACGACCTTCATTCCACCGGTATCGATTTGTTTATAGACCTCATAAAACAGCCACAGCTTTGGATTATGCTATCGGTTTTGTTATTGCTGTTATCGCTCAAATTGAAGGTTCAAATCAACAGCGAGGAGATTCGCTACCAAATGCTACCGTTTCATCGCAAAGCGCGATGCATACCCTGGAAAGAAGTCACCGCCTGTCAAATACTCAAAATCAACGCATTGAAAGAGTTCGGCGGCTGGGGCATACGCAGAGGTCGACTCGGCAAAGCCTACAACCCTGAGGGAAGCATCATTCTGCATATCGAAACCCGCACAGGCACCCCCATCAATGTTAGCATCCGCAACCATGAATTGCTCAGCTCCATGGCGGAAACACAAGGGTGGAATATCATTCCCCTGACAAAAAAATCTTAAGGTTGATTCAAGGTATGTGCACCTATTTCTTGGCGCGCAACAATCCCGAGTTCTTAGGGAAGTAGGCAATCAAGGGCTGCAGGTTCGATAAAATCTGTGAATAGGGTGCTGTACGCAATTCATCGTATGTGTTTGCCCCTGTAAGCACTCCGATGTTCCAAGCACACCCAGCAGAAAAGCCCTCGTACAAGTCGCTCACCGTATCCCCCACTTTCATCACATAGTGAGAGTACTGAACCCCAGCACGCTTCATCGCCAAGCGGATCATATCGGGCTGCGGCCTACCCACAGACACTTCATCGCTACCGATGTACCCATCAATGATGGCCTCGAGACCCAAATTGGCCACGATCACACTGGCCACTTCACGATTAAAACCCGTATTTAAGTACAATTTGGAACCGCTCGCTTTGATGTGCTCAAACAATTCAGCCGCATAAGGCATCAACTCAATCTTCCCTTTTTCTGCGTACTGTTCCATCAATTGCTCATTGAATTTAGAAACCAACTCATCGATGATATTGGGCGTTACCGCGGTTTTGTTCAACGAACACAACTGTTCGAAAGCCATCTTCTTGGGAATCCCCATGACTTTGTTCGCTTGGTCCATTGAAATGTCGATGTTCAACTTCCATTTCATCGCATCGATGGCGGCTTGTTGCACAAGACCGAAATCATTGACAGTTGTCCCTGCCATGTCCATCACTACCAATTGAGGTTTCATGGCAACAAAGGAACTTCCGGTTTAAGAACTTAAAATTAATTCTCTGTTAATTACGAAAAAAACTCAAACCGTAACATCAATGTAACACTGTAGAGACAAAGTCGGAAGTAATTGCGGCCTCTATGAAAATTGCCATTTTATACGCGGAAAGTCGCTTTACCCCGTGGAGAGAAAACATCGATACACTCACCGCCATTTCCTTGTTCCGAGCTTTGCCTAAAAACGCCCAAGGAACCCTGGTCCACATGACTCAACCGAATATTGAATTGGCTCAACTGTTATCAAAATTCGACCTGGTCCTCAATTTATGCTACGGATTTCACAACCTGTCACAGGCCGATGTGGCCTGCTGGCTCGACGACCATCAAATCAAACACCTAAGCAGCGCGGGAGAACAACAACAAAAGGCGCAAGACAAATTTTACGTAGAAAACGTGTTGACTAAAAACAACATCACGGCACCGCAATCCATCCAACAACTCGCCGATATCAACCAAGGCCTTTACATCACCAAACCCAGAAAAGGAGGATGCCATCGGGGCATTGAGATCACCGACGCAAAAACAGCCTTTGAGCGGTTCGAGATCAATATGGCCGACGACAAACTTACACAGCCCTACCTCATCGGTCGGGAATTTAGCGTAGCCATCATTCCAAATAAAACATCGGAAGGCTTCGAAATACTCCCGCCTTTGGAGGTCATCCCCTACCCCAAACGGACCATTTACCTCGCCGGCCAATCGCATGGAAAAACCCGACGCAGCTACCATCCCACGCTCTCGAACGAAGAAAGATTCCGTCTAGAACAAGCTTGCATCGGCGCGCATAACGCCTTGGGATTGTCGTTTTTCTCGCGGGTCGACATCAGGATGGTTGATGACATCCCCTTTGTTTTGGATGTAAACACCATGCCCAACATGCACCCAACAAAAAGTATGCTACCAGGCCTATTGAAAACCCATAAAATTGGGCTGCCCGAATTCGTGAGGCGGTTGATTGGGATGGGCGAACTCAAATATAATCTCAAAGGGTTGGGAGCCTCTAGTCCCTCCGGCGTTCACGAAATAACGTATCCTTAACATCCACTTCCCCTTAACCATACATTGATTCGATTTCTTCGTGATTCAACTTCACTGTGAATCTCCATACTCATACAGATTTTTGCGACGGCAAGGGAACGCCCAGGGATTTCGTTAAAAAAGCCATAGAACTCAAATTTTCCTACTTGGGTTTCAGCGCCCATGCGCCCATCAACATTCCGTGCGAATGGGCATTGCCTACAGAAAAGTTGGACGATTACTGCGATACCATCATGGGCCTACAAGCAGAATTTTCAAAAAAACTAACCCTCTTTCACGGGTTTGAGATTGACTTTCTCGAGGGTATCGGCTTTCCCAGTCTTTCAATCGAACGAATTCAATCCGCGCAATTTTTCATCTGTAGCATTCACTTTTTGAACATCCACAACGGACAACCCAACAGTACACCGCGATACATTGAAATTGACGGCGCGTACTCGCAATTCATGTTGGCCATGAAAGGGCACCAATATTCACTTAAAAAACTCCTGAGCAATTTTCTCTATACCACAGAGAAAATGATTCAAACGCCTGTTTCTAGCGAGGGTGTGAAAATCATCGGACATGTAGACAAAGTGGTGCTAAACGCCCAACAATTGCCTGAATTTGAGCATCTCTCGGACTGGTTTTATGACGCATTACTGCGAATTCTCATCGAGCATCGCCATGAGTACGACTATGTAGAAATCAATACGCGCGCCCTATACAAAAAAGGACTCAGCCAACCCTACCCTCGATTCGTGCTGCTGGAGGCATTACAGCAAAATCAAATTCCATTGCTGCTCAACAGCGACGCGCACCATCCATCGGAAATCGCAGGTGGATACAAAGAATGTCAAGACAAACTCACATCACTAACCAACATCAACCCCAACAACCTACAGTTTCAATGGCCAAAGAAATAACCCAAAAACGCAATTTCTTGAATGTGTTACTCATTGGTCTCACCACATTCAGCCTGTATACATTTATGTATGCTGTTCGTCGACCTTTTTCGGCCTTGGTTTATGACAACATGATTTTATGGGGCGCCAACGTGAAGATTTGGATGGTTTTAGCGCAGCTCCTAGGCTACACGCTGAGTAAATTCTATGGAATTCGATTATTGGGAAAAATCAAACCCGAAGACAGGGGGATCTACTTAATTTCGATTTTAACGGTGGCCACCCTGCCCCTGTTTTTATTGCAATTCACTCATATTCAAAGTTGGCCATTCTTGATGCTATTGAATGGTTTCCCTTTGGGCCTGGTTTGGGGCATCGTGTTTTCTTATGTAGAAGGTCGAAAATATACCGAACTCATCGGTGCGATGCTGGCCTGCACCTTTGTATTTTCTTCGGGATGGGTAAAATCTTTTGGGCTCTATTTGCAACAATTGTTGGAATTGAGCATAGAGCAGGTCCCATTTTATACTGCGGTCACCGCGCTGATTGCCGCCGCCTTGGTCATCTTGATTTTAGAGAAATTACCACCGCCCAATGTGCAAGACAAACAACTGAGAAACGACCGAAAACCACTATCGCCTGAGGCACAAAAGAACTTCCTGAGTGAGTATGGCCCTATCCTCCTACCCTTTGTCATGATTTACGGCATTTTTACCATCATGCGTGATTTTCGAGACAATTTTTCGGCAGAGATGTTAACAGAAAATGCCGCTTATTCCAATGCCATTTTCACCAACATGGAACTCAAAGTTTCGCTGGCCTTACTTTGTCTTGTACCCCTTTTCTCGTGGATAAAAAGCCATCAACGCGCATTGAATATCACCGTTTTCTCCATACTATCCGGTGCGCTTTTGTCGTTGTCGGCCACCCTGTTATTCAGCCAATCATACATCTCCATCGTTTGGCTATTGATGCTCACTGGCGGTGGGTTTTATTTGGGTTATATCCTGATTAATATTAGCGTTATGGACAGGCTCATTGGCTTTTCTGGTGAATCTGGGAACTCGGGCTTTTTGATTTACATCGCCGACAGTGTGGGCTACCTGTTCTCCCTCATTATTAGTTCTTTCGCTCTTTTCAACAAGATGGAATCCGTAAAATGGACAACGCTATACATCAGCGTAATCACCATTGGTACGATCCTCGTTTTTTTACTCGCCCTCGCGATTCCTTATCAACTTCAAAAAAAGAAACAACCTCAAAATGCAGAAGCTCTCACAACCTAAAGCCATTGTCGTTGGTGCCGGCATATTGGGCATCGCCTACGCACGCGCACTCAAAAACCAGGGATATACCGTGGATGTTTTTGAACGATCTGTCAAAGCCAGTGGATCCTCCATCCGAAATTTTGGCATGGTTTGGCCGGTGGGTCAGCCCTCGGGGAAGCTGTTAAATCGCGCCATGAAAACCCGCGAGATATGGATAGACCTTTGCAAGGCCGCAAACATATGGCATAAGCAAACTGGAAGCCTTCAGTTATTATCCAATGAATTGGAGTATGAAATGGGCCATGAGTTCTTGGAACGCGAACTGCAACACCGACCTAAATTACAGCTATTAAACAAAGCAGAAACGGCCAGTTTGTTCCCACTGGCACACAAGAAAAACAACCACGGCGCCATATTCAGTGGTACTGAAATTATCGTTGAATCCAGGGAGGCTATTAGGCAAATTCCACTTTATTTGGAAGCCCAAGGTGGCATCAAATTTCACTTCAACACACCCATTTTGGAAATCTCAACAGGGCGTGTCACAACGGCAAAACGACATCGTTTCGAGGCTGACATTATCGTTGTTTGTAGCGGTTACGAAACCAATCTTTTGTATCCAGAAGTATTTGAAACGGCTCCAGTTACGATCAGCCAACTAAACATGCTGAGAAGTTATCGAATTTCACAAACGGTACCCGCGTTGTGTGCTGGACTTAGCTTTTTGCATTACGGCAGCTACGAAAAACTACCGTCATCGGCCATTTATAAAAAATGGGCTACCGACACCTATCCTAAACAAGTTTATCACGGCATACACTTGCTAATAAGTCAAAACTACAACAACCATCTCACCATCGGCGACAGCCATGACTATGGTATGCACCACGAGCCATTCCAACAACACGATGTAGATCAACTGATCTTAGACTACATGAATGACGTGATGGAAGTTCCCAATCTGCAAATTTCACAGCGTTGGACAGGTCAGTATTTGAAAATGACGAATGGACAAAGCGAGTGGTTTGAGGCGGTGGAAGCCGGTGTTTACATCGCCAATGGCCCAGGCGGAGCCGGAATGACATTGGGATTCGGCATGGCCGAGGAAACCCTATCTAATCTGCTTGGTTAAGCAGCAAACACGAAAGCAGATCGTCCCAAACACGAGGAGGAATTTCACTATCCTCAGCGATGCGTTTTCCCGTATCATCCCAGCGTCTGAGATTCAATGACTCGTTGAAATACGGATGCTTCTTGGCTTCCAAAACCTCTGCATCCGACATCAAGCCACCCTGCAGTTGAAAGCTTTTGAGACTCGCAGCCGATAATCGATTGATGTAATAGGGTTCACAACTCACCAGGTAGCGCTTGGCCCAAACGTGGGAGGCTACAATTTCTGAAACTTTTGTCCCAAAGCCCCATGTCAACAATAACGATGCACCAATTTCTTCATGTTTCATGTCTTTGGCTTGTCCTTCAATTTCCTCATAAGCAAGATGTCCGATGTCGTGCAGAAACGCCGCCACACGCAATTCCAAACTAGCATGTGCCTCTTCTGCGAGCAAATAACATTGAATCGCATGCTCTTGTTGCGTAACATCCTCTCCGTAATTCTGTTGGCCGTGCTCGGCAAACAAAGATTTAATTTTTTCTACGATATACATTCTGGGGATCTAAAAAAAGGGGAGCAGACAAACCCACTCCCCTTTACTAACTATAAACCTTTTACTAAATTTTTATTTCAAAATCCACATATCGGCATTGATATCGTCTTTTCCACCGAATTGACGATCCAAGGCTGCTTGCCAATTGGATTTGTTGTTGACAGACTCTGATGCAGGGTATTGGAAGCGACGAGGAATCAAACCACTGTTTCCAGTTCCAGCACCGCCCTTTGAGAAGGCAGGAACGTCTGTTCTGCGGTAGTTAAAGTATCCTTCCCATCCACTATTTTGGAAGAATGCCAGGTACTTTTGAACTAAAATCTGATTTAAACCTTGTGCATTGTCTCCGGCATATGACACCGCAGGCTGAGCCAAATAGGCATTCTGATCGAAGTTCACTGTATATTTATTGTACGATGCACCATCGGTAACTTTACCACCTGCCTTGAAGAAATAAACATCAACAGGGCCATTACTGATACCATAGAATTCCTGAGAAGCTTTGATTCCGTTTTCGTACCAAGTTTTCGCATTTGCAGAAATCCATCCGCGGTTCGCTGCCTCTGCGATATTAAAGCACATCTCTGCATATCCAACCAAAATAGTATTTTCGGCCGTGTAAGTAGAATAGTAGCGCTTTCGGTTGTAAAAAGAATATTCACCTGGCAAGTAAGCGGAGCCATTGTCGACACCTGCTTTTGTTGACATATCAGCCAAATCCAAGCTAGACTCTGCGCCTACGAAAGCGGCATAATCGGTAGGTTGAAGACCCGACTTAATTTTATTCCCTGCAGGTTCAGCGAACATCATTGCGCGGGGATCCTTCAATGTAGCCAACGTATTCAAAGTAGTAGCACTCATATTGTAGCGAGTGGCATCAAATCCAAAATTGTCTGGATTGGTTGGATACTTATTGAATGTGTTGTTGTACACATATTGCAGCCCATCTGAGTTCATCTCAAACAAAGGAAATTTCGCTGGGTTTGATATCACATTGGCAAATTTGGATTTAACATTCAGATCGGCATCTCCTTCTTTTTTACTCAAAGAGATCAACACGCGCAACGTAAATGCATTGTTTGCTTTTTGCCAAGCCAACAAATCTCCATTAAAGTAGATGTCGCCGGCAATGCTCGTGTTACCTGAAGAAATCAATGAACCCATCTCCGTGTTGGCTTCATCGAGCCAATTCAACACTTGCACAAAAACTTCCTTTTGCGTAGCGTATTTGGGAGACAATGTTGTCGCTGAACTCAAAGCTTCATCCAAAGGCAGATCACCCACCAACATAGACATTTCGTAGTACATGTAGGCACGCATGAATTTTCCAACGGCGGAGTAGGGATTCACCGCGGCATATCCCACACGCTTGGCTTCTTCTTCCATTTTTTGAACATTTTTCAATGTTGTAAAACGCAAGCTTCCTCCACCCCAGTTATACTCTTGGTTACCGTAGTAATTATAATTACAACAGTTGTACTGACACCAACGCGCTTCATCATCCCAAGGTGAAATCATGATTGAATTACAAATTCCATTGAATACCAAATCAGGGGTAACTACGGTTGGCCTGTTTGGATCTTTATCCAATCCATCTACTTTACAGCTTGATACAGCGATGACTACCAATGCAGCAAGTGCTAGAAATATTCTGTTTTTCATACTATTTGTTCTCCTATTTATTAGAAAGTTAAGTTGATATTTACTCCGTAGCGACGCAATGTGGGTGTCTGCAAAGAGGTATACCCGATCATCCCAGGAAATTGATCCAAGTCCACATCGTGATTGCCTTTTGCGAAGTATAACAAGTTGCGGCCGACCAAAGAAATGCTCGCAGATTTGAAGGTTTTACCCATCAATTTGGCTGGAATCTGATAAGTAACAGACACTTCACGCAACTTCGCGTAGCTCTTGCTCATCAAATTGGCTTCATATTGACCATAGTAACGGCTGATGTAATCTTGCAAATAGGTAGCCGTTTCGTTCTTCTTGAAAGTCAATTCACCCATATTGGTTATTTCACCCGTAACTGGATCATATTTGGGCGTACCACTCGCAAGTTGAACACCTTGACCTACCCACGATTTAGTACCCTGATAGTCGTTGTAGCGTGCATCGCCCATCCCCAACCCATTGGCATCGGTGATGTTGTTTTGTACTGTTTCGATGTGACGACCACCGCGGAACGTTTGACGCTGAATCTGGTTCACTACACTGCCACCTACTCTACCATCAAATTGGAATGAGAAAGTAAAGTTTTTGTAAGACATTTTATTGAACATACCCCATACCAAATCAGGCAAAGCATATCCCTGTTGTTGTCCTTTTGGCAATACAATTGGACGTCCGCCCGCATCATTGATCAACTCGCCATCGGCAGTTCTTGCGAACGAACCGCAATAAATCGCATCGATACGGTCACCCACCTTAATGAAGCGGTTGCTTGAGTTATCAGACACAAAATAGTTTGCCGCAATTTGATCAACACCCTCGTACACACCCGTTAAAAATTCTCTGTAGCGCGACAAGTTGACCATCGACTCCCATGAAAATCCGTTCTTTGTTTTTGGCTTTACGATATCGCCATTCAAACTTACTTCCCAACCTTTTCTCTGTGTTTCGATACCATTCACCAATTGGTTGGTGTAACCCGTGGCCTCAGAAACCGTTCTTTGATAAATTCCCGGACCATCGTTGTAAACAAAGTACGTGGCTTCAATACCAAAGCGATTCTTGAACATTTTCGCTTCCAAACCAGCTTCTATGTTGGTACGTTGAAATGGTTGCAAACTTGCATTCGAGATTGTGTTGGTGAAATAAGCAGATGGTTTACCCTGATAAACCAACGGTGTGGAATACACAGATGAATTGGTAAATGATGGACCATCGTAAGGCGTGCTGTAAGCAGCACCATATCCGATAGGATAGCCTGCTGGGCCTACAGTCGGGTTTGTCAATCCGCCTTTTACTTGAGCGTATGAAGCGCGCAATTTCAAGAAATTCAAAGTGTTATTCCTATCCATAAAATCAGTTGGAATGAAACTCAACGAAGCCGAAGGATACGTGTAGCTGTTACTACCCTCTGGCAATGTAGAAAGTTGGTCACGGCGAACACCCAAGTTCAAGTTGTATCCTTTACCTCCGATATCTGCCAATGCATACAATGAATTAACCGCCATCTCTGAGCCAAAATTGTAGGCCTTCACAGGATTTGCACTGTTGTTAAAATTGTAAACTTCTGGAACGTTCAAATAGTCTGTAGTTGTGAACGAACTTGTGTATTTAAAATCACGACGGTTACCACCGGCAGAGACATGCACATTCATTTTGTTCAATTCTTTATCAAAGTTGAACATGAATTCATTGTTTGCTTCAAACAATGAACGACGATCCTCACGGTAATCACCTCTACCTTCTTCACGACCATAAGGGTGTGCTGAAAATGGCATTTTCTCTGTTCTCAACAAGTCATAAGTAGTCATTGAGGAACGAACCATTGCCGTCAGATTTTTAGACAATTCATAATTCAATGATGCATAGCCATAAATATCATTCTTGTAATGACCTCTCAACCACTTTTCTGCAACAAACCATGGATTGTGGTAACGTTGGTATTCTGCATATACGCTCTGAACACCCTCTTTTCCAGGCTGCCAAATACCCCGAATGTCGTCGGACATAACATCCCAGTCAGCACCACCCCAAATGGTCATATTGTAGATCAAACTGTTTGGACCATATTGAACATCGTTGATGTTTGGAGTAGATTGTCTGTTGTAGTTAATATTTGCATCCAAACGCAAACGATCGTTGAAACGAACGGTGTTGCTTAAGTTGAACGTATTGCTATTAAATTCAGTATTGGGAACAATACCTCCCTGATGCATGTTGGTGAAAGAAAAACGCACATCTGACTTTTCAGACGAATTGGCAACACTGATATTATTACTGCTCACCATTCCTGGGCGCAAAAAACGTTGCAAGTTGTTGGCACCACGAGCGGTCCACGGCTTCAAACCGTCATACTGTTGAATCATCTGACCCTCAAACTTTGGTCCCCAAACATCATAATCACCGTCGTTCAACCCGCCGCCTTTACCGTCAACGAAAGCATATTTTCCGTGATCCCCAGGACCGTACTCATCCTGCACTTTGGGAATTGTCAAGAATCCATTTTCAATCATATTACTGGAGTTGAATTCAACCGAAACCCCACGCTTACTCCCTTTTTTGGTTGTAATCACTATGGCTCCATTTTGTCCGCGGTATCCATACAAAGCTGCGGCAGCAGGCCCTTTAAGAACCGTTACTTTATCAATGTCATCGGGTCCCAAATTATAGGCATCCGAGTTGATAGGAATACCATCTACTACAAATAACACGCTTTGACCACGACGAATGTCGCTACCACGAAGCACGATATTGGGAGTACCCAACAATTCAGCGCTTTGACCAATGGTTAAGCCAGCAACCCTACCCACCATGCTGTTCACGGCGTTAGGCTCTTTGGCCTTCACTAGATCCGCACCAGCAATTTCCTGCACTGCGTAACCCAATTTCTTTTTCTCTTTTTTGATACCCAAGGCAGTAACAACTACCTCTTCCACCTTGCCGGTGTCAGAAACTTCTTGGGCAAGGGCAGAAGTGGGAACGAGGACAGCCACCAACGCAGCCACCATTCCACTTAACTTCTTCACTTGAAACGATTTCTTTTTCATTTGATATGGTTTAGTTTAACAATCCAAATCAACGCGCGCTACGTTATGTCATTCCTCCATCTCAGTTACTGAATCGTAAACAAGAATTATTTAACGGCTTCATCAAACTAAATCAACATCGAATTTCTCTACAAAAACTACAAACTACTCAATATCAATTACTTACATCAAAATACCGAATGACAACCCTGTAAATTCTGTGTCATGAAAGTGTAACCTAAGTCCATCACCGGCCCAATCAAATCCATAATTAACGATTATTAAACACAGGGGTTACATGCACAAGAGACTTTAAAAACACCCCGTTATTCCCAAGGCGTTTTTTCAATACAACACCGACCCAAACGATGCCATCCACGGTCATTTGCAACGCTAGAACCCCACCACCAACTGCAATGATCTTCCGGGCATAAAAACCCCAGAACCGTGCGTCTTGTAAAGTGCATTGCCAACATTGGCCACTGCCAAATCCATGTAAATCCGTTTTTTCTGGCATCTCCACCGCAAATCCCCAACTACGTACCCAGCGGTTCCCGCTGGTCCAATCCGGTTATCCTGAACATCGCCCTGAGCCAGCCGCTTCTGAGGGGCCGCCGCATGGATAGTGACAAACAACGTCTGTTGTTCATTGATGCGATAACTGCTCTGTAGATTCGTCATAACTGGCGGAATTCTCCGCATGGGTTCATTCCGAGATAGGTTGTCGCCCACGGTCACAAATGCTCCCCCCTTCAACCGGAAACGCTTTCCCATCACACAATAAAAATCCAATTCCGCCCCCTGGATTCTCGCCGAGCCCGTGTTTTGTTTATAGTACACCGGGTATCCTTGCAAGCTATCGGTCGGCGATTTCACCCGCGTAATTAGCCCTGAGAGTGCATTATGATAAAGACTTACACTCGCCATGGAGCTCTCCCCCTTCCACTTCAAACCCAGTTCTTTGTTTAGGCTGTATTCGGGTTTCAAGTCGTATTGTGGCACCTCAAACCGAAAATCTACGATGCCCAGTGTTCCCAAATCGTCAATGTTGGGACTACGATAACTGCTGCCAACATTGCTGTAAATGGCGAGGTTACTCAACAACTTGTGCGATGCCGACACGTCAAATACAACGGCCTGATTATCGTCGACGACGTCACCCAATTCTACCGTTGGAATGCGCACGCGTGAACCACTGAAACGCGCACCCAACCGCAACAAACTGCGTTCCGTGGATTTCGTCGTATACGCAAACGCAGAAATTTGGTCATTGTGCGATTTATTTGGATACAATGCGCGCAGCCCTGTTTCCGTTCCCATAACCAAATTCACATCCCTCCTTTGTGAAAATACCTGATCAAAATATCCGTCTATCCCCGCTACATATTGCCAGCCCCGTCGCTGAAATCCAAACAATTTGACTGTCACAAATCGCGTATCTACAGAATCTTTTTCTCGTCGTAAGACGTTAGAACTATTTTTTTGAAAAGAGCGCCATTCGCTCTGACTTTGCCATCCGCCCGTCAGTTCAATTTTTTCAACCAACTTGCCTAACTTGTGCCATTCTTTTCTCACATAGGTCAAGCTCCGCAGTTGCAAATCCGTTTGGTAAAATGCATAGTTCTCTAACGCCACCTTGTGGTAAACAGGCACATCAAATTGGTTGTTGTTTTGATGGGCGATGGTGAGAGTACCGCCTTTTCCATACCACTGAAATTTAGCATCCAAATCTCGCTCATGGTAAGCGGTGGGCGCAAGACTTTTTTGACTGCCCCCGGCAACAACGTCGCCAAAATCTCGAATCGTCCCACCCACAGTGAAGCCCATTTTTTTTGTCGCATAGTCCATGGAAACGCGACGAGAGAATTCTTGTTTTGCCGACATTCCGCGCATCAACCCATGGACCATCACCTTATTTAAATTCTGTCTAGATGGCTCGTGGTATTTTGCCAACAAGGTACCACTCATAGCATCAGATCCATACTGTACTGCACCATGGCCGAACAGCACCTCTATTTGATCTAAACCCAAGGCGTCTAACGTATTGAAATATTGATTGGGACCATATCGAAAAATGGAATTGTTCAACCGCACACCGTCTACCAACATCAGGGTTTGATTCCCTTGGAGTCCGCGCAGTGTAGGAGATCCCCCACCATGGTTTGTTTTTTGCACCAAAATGCCCGTCACATTCATTAACAATTCTGGCGCAGTTCTCGAATCACTACCAGTGCTAAAGCTCGTCTTTTGCATGGCTGTTCGATAGGGCTGCCGCTCCCAAACCACGCTATTTAACAAAGTGCCTTCCACCAAAGCAACCGGCAATCGCGACACATTAAGAGAGTCCTGAACCAAGTTGTTTGATCCAAGATACCCGGGCATAGGATGAGCCAGGGTTGTGGAAATTTTCGACGTATCGGCATCGGGCATCGACAGTCCTATTAGGGGCAACGAAAACAGCCATCCCCCAAAAAAAACAATCCCCTTTCGCACCCTAACCAAGTTACTCAACAGACTATCCATCATAACTAGTTCAATCTTTGGTGACCGAAGGAATTACCCACGGAGCCATCCTAGCCATTGGTAATTTTGATTGTTCGCCTTTCACGTACTTCCACAAAATTTCATTCATCAATCGCTCGTTGGCCTTGTCTTCCCTGCTTAAGTCCAGTGATTCGCTCATTCGCATCAAATAAGAGGTTGCTTTGGGATTATTGGCAGAATTTACCTCATTGAGATCCACAATCGACGGCACATGTTCAAACCCTATTGGCGATGCGGTATCAGCGAAACAACGCCACATGGGTTCGGCCCCAGCATCGTACTGACTCATCGGCGGCAGCCCCAAAATCAACCCCATGGTACGCAGCATGCCGCTGGTACTGTATTTGGTGTGATCCACAAAACCACGCTTAACGAACCCGCCGGCAACATAAGCCGTAGATCGGTGCGCGTCTATGTGATCGGCCCCATTTTGTGCGTCATCCTCTAGGATAAATACGACGCTTTCTTTCCAAATGGGAGACTTCGACAAATATTCAACAAACAAACCCACCGCCAAATCATTGTCTGCAACATGGGCATAAGGGGTAGGACGATTTTTCCGCACCCCCTCGGTGTGATCATTGATAAATCTCAAGGTATTGAGTGCGGGTACTTTTTGAATGGCCAGTAGACTATCAAAATCGCGTCGCCATTGGGTAAATCGAGAGGTATCTCTCACACGTTCATCCCAAGAGGTAAAATAATTGCAATGCTGATTTTGAAGTACGGGAATGTTGGGTTTGTAATCATCCACAAATTCGCCATAACTGCGAAAAGAGATTCCCGCACGCTGGGCATGATCCCACAGAAATCCTTGTTGGGGATGGGCCACAGTGAGCTGTCCTTCGTACACATAATTTCCACCCCTACCACCGTAATGAGTGGGCCATGTTTTTTCCGTGTAATCGTTGGCATAAGCGGCGGTACTCCAATTATGTCCATCGGCACTCACTTCTGCATCCACGTAAAAATGATCTAACAGAACAAATTCTTCCACCAACTTATGCTGATTGGGCGTGATGTTTCTTCCAAACAACAACAGCGAAGTATCGCCATCGCCAAGGGGCAGATCAGACAGCACTTGGTCATAGGTGCGATTTTCTTTGATAATGTAGAACACATGTTTGATGGGCGATGTGTCCCCCATTTTGTTGGGTATTGGATTCGACGTGGGGATATTTTGCACGCGGTCCTGAGCGCCAGCGAAGGGAGAATTGGCATACACAGCCAAGGTGTTTTCACTTAACTTTCCGCCATTTAAAACCTCTTGCGCTTCAATAATCTGCAGTCCGCCTCGGAACAGGCTTCCGATGTATTGTACTTTTTGCGCGGTGGTTTGTCCTTGTTGATATTCCGTTTTTGTCTTGCGCTCCATGGGATTGGGTCCCTGAGGATTGGACATAGAACCAAAACCTTTACCACAAGCCACGGCAATTTGATCGTCCCATGCCAACACCTGTGTTGGATACCAACCCGTTGGCACAAAACCCTTGAATCTGTATCGGCCTAACTTTTTGACATCGAAAACCGCCAACGCATTGTTATCCGCATTCGCTGCTACCAGTATTTTACCATTTTGCAACAAGGTCAACGCATTCGTTCCGCTGCCAGTGAGGTTTGTACCATATAAACCGGCCCGCAAAATTTCAACCCGACTATATTCATTCAAATGGATCACATGCACTGTATTATCATCCGCGCAAGCCACAAACAACCGATTTCCTTTGGCATCATACTTCATTTCATTGGGGTTGTCGCCCACCACTATTTTTGACTCCCATCGCCTTTCAACCACATTGAAAACACCAACAGAGGCATCGCCCCAATGACTGACAAATACTCTACCCCGTCCATCACCCGAAACCGCATACCCCGCCGACGGCAATTTCCACTGTTGTCTTACACCAAAATCGTTGAGAGATATCTGGTAGAGACTCGAATCTTCTTTCGTTGCCACAAACAAGTCATGGCTTTGGGTGTCAAGATACAACCCCGTTGGAGAAATCTTTACAGGCCACTGATCACCCAAATGAATGGAATCGAGATACTGTAATTTGCCTTCGTTAAATTGATATCGATTGATGACGTTCAAATTGGCACCTGTAGAAAAAAGCTGATTGGATTTGGCATCAAAAGCCAAGCCATAGAATGTGGCCTTCACGGGCAAACTATCCGTGATCATTTTGCGTTGCATATCAAACACCATCAAGGAATGATCGCTCTGGCCCGCATTGGCCACCACCAAGTATCGATTGGATGGGTCCAAAATCATCTGCATTGGCAAATCGCCCAGTGGATATTTTTCGCCTTTTGGCGATAGTTTCCACCCGTTGGGAAGTTCCGTTTGCGCAAACAAGGGGAACAGTCCGCCAACTGTGGCAAGCAAACAAATCAATAGGTACTTACTGCTATTTGTGATTGTCATAAAATTCGTTTCGTTGTGTGTTTTCATCATCCATGGCTTCTGACATTTTTAATTCTCTCCACGGAATGTTTCTGTTGTATTTTCTAAGGGCAACCGCTGGATCAAATACCCTTAGGTCGCTGGGCTCCAAAGTGTATGGAGTAAAGTTGGGGCTGGTTGTGAGAAAATCACTGATATCAGAGGCGGTGATATCAAAATGATTCACCCCCGGGATGCCCATCGTATTATAAATCAACTTGATAATAGAACCAAAATTGGCATGCGTGTGCGATGTGTAATTCCTTTTTACATAGGGACCCGCCATCATCAAAATACTGCGATGCGCATCAATGTGGTCAACGCCTCCTTGTGGGTCATCTTCGGTCACGATCACCAGCATATTTTTCCAATAGGGCGTGTGCGATAGGAAATGAAGCATCCTGCCCAATGCCAAATCATTATCTGCCACGTAACTATGCACAAATGGATAACCGTCGGCTGGACGCGGTTTTGATGTGTGATCATTGGGCAATTGAATAGTAATCAATTGGGGTAAAGAATCGGTCCCTGAAAGCCATTTGTTGGTAAATTCGGTCTCAAACTGCTCAACCCGAAATTGATCCGGGATGCTGGTATTATACCCTGCGTAATTCCTCGAAGTATGCGCGTAAATTGCCGAAGGCATGGGAAAAGCCACGGCCATTCCAGTACCATTCAACGTATCATACCAATCTTCCCGAACGCCTTGATATTCGTTGGCTTCACCAAAGTTATAGATCGATTTTTTGGCTCTTTGCACGGCCTCCCATAAGCCACCGATTTGGTTATAATCCTCTGGATCCATTGCTCCTGTAGTCTTCGGCATCCTGCGACCAGGCGCGGGCGACAGAATACGAAAATCACCTTCATTAGCCGCATTGGTCTCTACGTATTCGTTGGGAATGGTCCCCACCATCCAATGATGCCCGTGGATAGAAGCGTCTGAGTCACAATAAAAATTATCGCTGTAGGCAAAGCCTTGGGCTATTTTGTGGTGGTTGGGAGTAATTTTCAAACCCTTCATTCGGGCCTCAATCGTTTCTTTGTTCAGCGTGTCGGCACCATAATCCCATGTTTGATCATCGTGAATCATTTTAAGCTGGCCGCTGATGGTGTATTCGCAGTTCACACCAAACCTACTCAAGCTCGAATCTCCCAATCCGCCTTTCAGTTGACCGAAAACTTCGTCATACGTTCGGTTTTCCTTGGTGATGTACACAATGTGTTTTATGGGCGATGTTGGACCGAAAAATGGATTATCCTCATTTTTTTCCGGCTTTAATTGATAGGTGTAGTCAATTACCTCGTCCCTACCCCGCAATACGTTTTGATTGGAAAGGAACGACACACGTTGAAGGCTACCCAATTGAATATCTCCGATGTAAGTTCCCTGAGGTGGCGATAGGAATTCTTGTCCACCATTGGGTCCGGCACCCAACCCCCGGGCTGATACCGCCAGCACTTCACCCGTTGAGGGAATACACTTCACCCGAGTTGTACCCCAACCCGACGGAATCATTCCCAAGTTCTTTCCCGATTTCAAATCCATCACAGCCACCGCATTGAATCCCAACAAAGCCACATACAATCTCTTTCTTTTGAGATCCAAATCAAGTCCATAGGGCATGTAACCTCTAGACTGATCCAAAAATGTTTGGGTCAATATCGGCCAAACACCCTGTAACCGGTTTGTTTTTAAATCAACAATAGCAATATCATCGCTACCGGCCTGAGAGATGTAGGCGTACTTTGCGTCACAAACAATACTGTTGGGATGAGATCCTCCAACGATTTCAACATCCTCAATAAACTCACCAATGGGCTTGCCCGTCTTAATTTTTGAAACGACAGTATTGGTGCGGGTGTCAACAACCCACACGCTCATGGATTGGTCATTGTTAGGATCACCCAATCCAGGGACAAACCGCCCCTCTACTTCTACACCTTCGCGAGATTCCCTGCTGTGCGCACCATAGGGTGGAAAATGCAACAAAAATGAATCTTTCGTTTTTTCATTCACTCCCGGCACCACCGGGTATGCATACATCCCTACATTGGCAACCAGAATCTTTTTCTGTTTTGGAGCCATGGCAATCCCAAAAGGTATCCTGCCGGTGGGAATACTTGCTTTGATTTGGTGGGTTTTTAAAGAGAATCGATGCAATTGAAACCATGCTCGGTCTAACACCCAAAGATCATCATTTGATTCATCCAAAATGAGGTCGGTGGCGAACGCTTCACGGTTGCTCTCGGGGTGGGCCAAGTTTAAATCGAAACTATCTACAACCCGTTTCCCAACCACATCAAATACCCATATTTTGCCTTTATCTCCACCACTTAAAAAAACACGCTGATTGTCGTTTGAAAAACACGCCCCCACAAATGACGCCCCCTTGATAACATCGCCATTTTTACCATCGTAAGATGGAAAGCGAGATACTGCCATTTCCGTTCCCGACAAATCAACCACAGAAATCGCGTTGCTGTGTAATACAACCGCTGTTTTTTCGTTCTTGGAAACGGCCAACCCGTAGGGTGCGCGCGATATCAATTTCGTTTCACCCGCGGGCTTGACCATTCTGCCACTGGGCAAGACCGATGGTCCGGTAAGTGAAATCTTTGCATATTCTTGGCTCCCCGGAACTTCCGCAATCTGAGCTGAAATAAACCAGGGCAGTGAACAGAAAAATACTGACAAACACGACTTCAATGGAACAATTTTGCGCATGTCCGAATTAACCACCAACACATTTGCATTGCATAATCACGAAGTAAACGAATCATTAACCCCAACAATGACACCTCTACCGGCCGTAACAATACCAAAACAACAACGTGACCTGATCTCGCACGCGAGAATTAATAGGACCAGAAAATTTCCTCAAAAAGTAAACAATAAGTCCCGTTTGTTAATAATTCATTAATGATTGACAAACAAGTCTTTAGTTATTTCGCAGCCAACCAATAGCCTATGAAAATCAAACAAATTCTCACCACAGCCATTTGCGCTATCTTGTTTACAGGAAGTGCGTTGGCCCAGGTAACCACTGCCTACTTAAGTGGCGTTGTTACCAATGGAAATGCTCCGGTTGAAAATGCTACCATTAAGGCAGTTTTGATAACCACCAATGCCACCTACTCAGCCAACTCTCGTTCTGGCGGTGTTTACGACATTTCAAACTTGAACGCAGGCGGTCCGTACACTGTGACCATCTCTGCGCCTGGACAAAAAGACATCATTTTCAGCGATGTATTTTTAACATTGGGTGAAAACTTCAAGTTGGATGCCGATTTCACCACCGAAAAAATTGGCGGTGTTGTGGTTAGCGTTTCTCGCAACGCAACCAAAACCGGTAGCAACTTGAACATCAACAGTCGTACCTTGACTACCCTCCCTACCATTTCGCGTTCAATCAACGACTTCACTCGTTTGACACCCCAAGCCGGTAGTGGAAGCAGCTTCAACGGTAGAGACGGTCGATTCAACAACATTACCATCGACGGAGCCAACTTCAACAACAACTTTGGATTGAGCGACAAAAACCTTCCCGGTGGCGATGCGCAGCCCATTTCGTTGGATGCGATTGAAGCTGTTCAGGTCAACATTTCTCCTTTCGATGTTCGTCAATCGAACTTTACCGGCGCGGGTATCAATGCCATCACCAAGAGCGGTTCTAACACAACCACAGCTTCTGTTTACACGTTGATGCGCAACGAAAAATTCAACGGCACTAAGGTTGACACCTTTGATTTGGGAGAACAAAAGAAAACTACGTCAAACATTTTGGGCTTCCGTTTGGGTGGCGCATTGCTGAAAGACAAGATTTTCTACTTTGTTAACTACGAAAACGAAAAAACTTCATTGCCTGGCTTGCAATGGAAGGCTTCAAGACCTGGCACTGGTCAGAGCGCTTCCGACCCCAACCTATCACGCACCCTTGCCACAGATTTGGATTTGGTGCGTACACACTTGAAAGAAAAATACGGTTATGAAACTGGCGACTACGAAAACCTCGGAAATTTCAACACCGCCAACCAAAAGTTCTTGGCTCGTGTAGACTGGAACATTTCTGCCAAACACAAATTCAGCTTGCGTTACAATTCGGTTCATAACACCAACGACCAGGTATTGAACGGAACTTCTGCACCAAACCCTCGTTCGGCTTCAAACCGTTGGTCTAACAACTCCATGAGTTTCGCCAATTCCAATTACTCTTTCGATAACAAAGTTTGGTCTGTAGCGGCTGAATTAAAAAGCAATTTGAGCAGCAAGTTGAGCAACCAGTTCCTCGCAACCTACACAAGCATCACTGATGCCCGTGGAACCAATAGCACACCATTCCCGTTTGTTGACATTAAAAAAGGTGGCGACAACTACATCAGCTTCGGTTACGAATTGTTCAGCTACAACAACAAAGTAAGCAACACCACTTTGTCGTTGATCGACAACATCACTTACAACTTGAAAAAGCACACCATCACCGCAGGTATCGCCTACGACCAAATGTATGTAGGAAACGCATTCCAACGTTATGGCACCAGCTACTATCGCTACGACTCATTGAGTCAGTTCTTGAATGGCATGGCGCCTTCTGCCTTCGCTTTGACTTATGGATACGGTGGCGATGCTACACCTGTGGGTGCGGAATTGCAATTTGGTCAGTTGGCCGGTTACGTTCAAGACGAATTCCGTGCCAGCAAGAAATTGAAAATCACCGCCGGCTTGCGTGTAGATATGCCCATTTATTTGTCTGAGTCAAAGGCCAATGCGGGTTTTGTAAAATACGACACCACGGCTTTGTTCAAAGATCCTTCAGGCAACAAGATCAAATACAACCCCAACAGCTGGCCCACATCATCTCCTTTGGTATCGCCCCGCGTAGGTTTCAACTACGATGTGAAAGGCGACAAGGATTTGATCATTCGCGGTGGTACAGGCGTATTCACAGGTCGTTTGCCTTTTGTTTGGTTCACAAACCAACCTTCAAACGCTTACGGTGTGCAAGCCACTGTTGAAGTTACCAAAGCGGCTGATTTGGCAGGCTACATCTTCAACGCAGACCCTACTGCTTACTTGAACAAATTCCCAACCACACCTGGCACATTGCCTTCAGGTGCTTCATTTGCCAAGGTGGACAACAATTTCAAGTTCCCTCAGGTTTGGAGAACCAGCATTGGTATCGACAAGAAATTGCCATTTGATTTGGATTTCTCTGCAGACATCATCTACACAAAAGAGTTGAACGGCGTTTACCAATACAACGCCAACTATGCTGTAGCTGACACAACCTACTTCACAGGTACCGAGTGGGAGCGCGCCGCTTACAAAAAAGCCGCTAGCCGCTCTTACGTAAGTACGGTACGTGAGGCCATGGTATTGAGCAACACCAACTTGGGTAGTGGTTTGAGCGCCGCCTTCACGTTGAGTCGCAACTTCAAAAATGGCTTCAGCGGTTCTATTAGCTATGCCTACAACAACACCAAAGACATCACTTCAAACCCAGGTTCACAAGCCGCTTCTGCTTGGAGCAACAACCGTACAGTAGGTGGAAACAACGCCCAAGAATTGGCCATTTCAGAATACTCTACCCCCAACCGTGTGATTGCCAACGTTTCAAAGAAATTTGAATACGGCAACCGCTTTGGAACCACAGTGAGCTTGGTGTACGATGGTTACAACCCAGGTCGCTACAGCTACATATACTCATCTGATATTAACAACGACGGTTTAACTGGAAACGACTTGTTGTTTGTACATGCATCATCCGATATCAAATTTTCTGATTTGGTGATTGGCACCAAGACCATTACTGCCGCTGATCAAGCCGCCGCATGGGATGCTTACGTGGCCCAAGACAAATACTTGAGCGCGCACAAAGGTCAATTTGTTGAGCGCAATGGTGGATTGTTGCCTTGGTTGCACCGCTTTGATTTGCGTTTGTTGCAAGACGTAGCGCAGAACATTGGCAAGAACAAGCACACATTGCAAATCAGTGCCGACATTTTGAACATTGGCAACATGATCAACCCCGCTTGGGGTATCCGTAAGCAGTTGACTGTGAGCAACGGTGGTGTATTGAAATACAATGCAGCCAACGGCACTTACAACTTCAACGCGGTAAACGGTGTATTGCCAGTTGAGAGCTTCCGTCCGATCGTTAGCACCTCTACTACTTGGGGTATGCAGTTGGGCTTGCGCTACTCTTTCTAAGTAATACCCAGCATTCATAACACAAAAGCGTGAGGGGCGGCCAATGGCCGCCCCTCCCCTTTTTAACCCAACAGACCCCGGCCTACAACCGATAAATCCCGCTGATCAATCCTAATTTCCTTGGTAATACAACTCGCGAATCAATCCATCGGCTAGCCCAATTCTCGGCACACCGATACAATCGACCCCGGCCCATTTCAATACTGAAGTATAGATTTGTAACGCCGGCACAATGACCTCTGCCCGCTCCTGTCGCAAATTGTACTTGTGCATTCTCTCCGTAACCGACATTCCCATCAACTCCTTGTAAAAGGCGTCCAAGTCTCCCTTTGACAGTCCTTCATTCTGTTTTGATTTGCTGATCGAAAACAATTTATTGATGTTTCCACCGCTACCAATGACCTCGAGCGATTTCAACCCCTTAACACTACGTTTTACCGCAGCCTTCATCTCATCCCAAACCGCAGGGCTCACTGTTCCATGCATCATGCGAATTGTGCCCACATTGTATGAATCTTGCAAAATTCGCCTGCCTTGCGCATACAATGTTAGCTCTGTACTTCCCCCGCCAACATCCACATACAACCGCGTAACCTCATCCAAACCCGCCTCTTTCATATGCGTATCATAAATAATCGCCGCTTCCTCTTTACCCGTTATAATGTTGATTTCTATGCCCGTTTTCTGGGCGATGTCTCTCACAATGGCCGGACCGTTTTCCGCATCACGCATCGCTGATGTAGCACAAGCCCTGTATCGCTCCACGCCATACACCTCCATCAACAACTTAAAAGATTGCATGCTTTTCAAAAGCGCCTCCGTTTTGGCCTCGCCTATTCGGCCCTCCTGAAACACATCCAACCCCAGACGCAAAGGAATCCGCACCAAACTCAATTTGGTAAAATCTACTTCACTCTCATATGGAACCGCCTGGGCAACCAACAATCTCACCGCATTTGATCCGATATCAATGGCCCCCAGATTCAATTCTATATTCCTTGTCTTTTAAAAATTGGTAAATTGCCAACTGGGAACGAACCACCGACTCTGATGCTTCCCGCTCCACGTAATCGTTTTTCAGCGACGCATCCAAAATTCGGGCTTTTTCATTTTCCGCCAACTGGATGTTCATAATATGTGATAATTCTTCTTTTATCTCGCGATCCTGAATCGGACAAGCAACTTCAATGCGATGATCCAAATTTCTGACCATCCAATCTGCCGAAGAGATAAAAATTTGCTGTGCCTCACCTTTGCCAAAAATAAACACCCTCGCGTGTTCCAAATATTGATCTACAATCGACAGTGTTTTGGGTGTTTTCTTGAATCCCTTTTGGTCCATGACCGCGCAAAAGATCCCCCGAATCACAAAACCCAAATCTACCCCCTGCTTGGCCGCAGCATACAATTCGTCGATCAGAATTTCATCCGACAAACTGTTCAACTTGATAACTACGCTGGCATCCTTTTTCTTCTTGGCCAGCGCTGTTTGCTTGGCAATTAGTCCCAAAAAATGCTTGCGCATGTTAACGGGCGCCGGAACCAATACCTTGCACGTTTTTAATGTCGCCAAATTCGGAACCGGCCTTTCCAAACAATCAAAAATCCGGTTGATATCGGCCATTATCTGTCGGTTCGATGTCAACAAACAATGGTCCGCATACACTTTAGCAGTACTCTCATTCAAATTTCCCGTACTTACAAATCCAAATTGGGTGGTCCTGTTGAATTCCCTGCGCTTAATCACACAAATTTTGGCGTGAATTTTCATCTCAGGGAGCCCGATATATACGCGTACACCCTCCTCTTCCAACCTCCGCTTCCACATCAAATTGGCCTCTTCGTCGAACCGAGCCTTCAACTCAATCACCACCGACACTTGCTTTCCATTTCTTACGGCATTGATCAATGCATTGATGACCCTTGAATCCTTGGCCAATCGATACAAGGTAACCCGAATACTCACCACCGCTGGATCAATGGCTGCCTCCCGGAATAAGTCTATCACACTATCAAATGAATGATACGGAAAATGCAACATGACATCTCGTTTGGCGATGACGTCCATGATTCTACAGGGTTGCACGAGCAAGGGATGAACAAAGGGCTTGGGACGAGATTCGCGATCTGTAAAAACCTCTTTGGGGAAATCCATGAAGTCTTTGAAATTGTGAATCCTGCCGCCTGGAACCATGTGATCCTTTTTATTCAATCCCAAACGCCGCATCAAGAAATCCAACAAATTGGGATCAATTTGTTTATCGTAAACAAACCGTGTAGCTTTTCCCTTTTTTCGGTTTTTCAACCCTTTTTCCAAATCATCAATCAGATTGGTGTGAAAATCACTATCCAAATCCAACTCGGCATCACGCGTCACTTTAATCAAATGCCCCATGAATTTATCAAAACCAAAAGGCGCAAACAAATACGGCAAATTGTAGCGCACGATATCTTCAAGTAAAATCAAATCTTGCGTGCCCTTGGCAGAGGGCAACACCACCACCCGCGGCAAATCGCCTACCGGTATTTCAATCAGTGCATAGCGATGCATCATCGCACTTTGAGAATGGCCCAAAACACAAGCCAAATATACAGACCGATCCCGCAACAAAGGCATCGCCGGAATGGACTCAATCATCAAGGGCACAATGCGGGTGTGCAACCGCTCTTCGAAGTAATTCTCTACAAATTCTTTCTGCGCCTTGTTGAGTTGTTTGTCGGTTTTGAAATAAATTCTCTTACTCTCCATCTCTGCCACCAACTCGCGATAAATTCGCTCAAATTGGGCCTGCTGTGAGAGCACCACCGACATAATCTGCGATAAAATTTTGTCGGGATTTTGCTCCAAATGCATTTTCGCTTTACTCGGGGCAACCTTCACCATTCGGTTTAACGTAGCCACCCGAACACGAAAAAATTCATCCAAATTATTCGAAAAGATGCCCAAGAACCGCAAGCGATCATGCAAATGGTTCTGCTCATCTTCCGCCTCTTGCAATACCCGACCGTTGAACGACAACCAGCTTATATCCCTGTTAATCAATGACTTTTTCAAAATGATAGACGAATTATTACAATCTTCAAATATGGCACCTTGAAACATCGCACCTCATTACGGTTGGAATAAGGATATGTTTATTTACCATTAACAAAACGGAAAACACAGCGGTAATATCCGAAATATTCCCCTAACAACATCGCAACATAAAAACATCAATTTCAACGCAATAACCCAACATACCAATGGGTATTTCGCTCTCACATGGACACCCAAAAAAGAGCGATACAAGTTTGCGTCCTCAGCGACCTTCATCTCGGCACCTTCGGCTGTCACGCCCAAGAAATCAGCGATTACCTCAAATCCATTCAACCCGAGATCCTTGTGCTCAATGGTGACATCATCGATATCTGGCAATTCAGAAAATCATACTTCCCACCGCAACACATGCAGGTGATTCGCGAGATCTTGAAACTCAGCACTACCGGCACTCAAGTATACTATATCACTGGCAACCACGATGAAGCCTTGCGCCGATACAGTGGCACACAGTTGGGAAATATTCTGCTCGACGACAAACTGGTGCTACAGCTAGATGGCAAGAAAGTCTGGATTTTTCACGGGGATGTTTTCGACGCCACCACCCAAGGATCAGCCAAATTGTTGGCACAACTGGGAGGCAAAGGGTATGATATCCTCATTTGGTTGAACCACCGCATCAACCAGCTGCTGAAACTCATGGGCAAAGAGCGAATGAGCCTAAGCAAACGCGTCAAAGAAAGCGTAAAAAAAGCCGTTTCATGGATCAACAACTTCGAGGAAACCGCAGCAGAATTGGCCATCGACGCCCAATATCACACCGTCATTTGTGGACATATCCATCAACCACAAAAACGCATCATTAAAAACGAAAAAGGAGAAGTGCTTTACTTGAACTCCGGCGACTGGATTGAAAATCTAACCGCTTTGGAATACGTAAACCAAGCTTGGAGCATTTACCAACACCCCATTTCCCATACCAAAAAGACCCTACCAAGCGCTGAACTCGCAGAGTTAAATGCCTTGAAAAAACCCATCCTCCCCGATGTCCTTGGTCAACAAATCGCGGCCATCGTAGGAAATCCATCGGCCATCTCGTTCTCATGAAAATATTATACGCCGTACAAGCCACCGGCAACGGACACATTAGTCGGGCCGCAGAAATCATCCCGCTGCTTCAAAAATGTGGCGAGGTAGATGTCATGCTGAGCGGCAATAACGCCCACCTGCCCGTTCAACTGCCCGTGAAATACAAAAGCAAGGGCGTGAGCCTGTTTTATAAGCACGGTGGTGGATTGAACTACAAGCGTATGTTGAAACAAATCTACCCGTTTCAATTGTGGCGCGACATCAAAAATTTACCCGTTGAGGCCTACGATCTGGTTATCAACGATTTTGACTTTGTTACGGCGATGGCCTGCAAGAGAAAAAAAGTGTTTAGCGTACACATTGGCCATCAAGCGAGCTTTCAATATCCGGAATCGCCCCGACCTGCCAAAACAGATCGTTTGGGAGAATACGTACTACAAAATTTCGCACCGGCGTCACACTACATCGGTTTGCATTTTCAACCCTACCATCCCCAAATCCTACCGCCCATCATCGGAGAGTCCATCAGGACTTCCATGCCAACACACCAGGAACACATTACGGTTTACCTCGCACAGTATGGAATCGATGAGTTAATGAGACAATTCAAAAGCCTGACCCACCTTAAATTTCATATTTTCAGCGCTGAAGTTTCCAAACAGGAACAAAAAAACAACTGCACCCTGTTTCCACTGGGCAAAGAATCTTTTTCCCACTCCATGATCCACTCCCAAGGCATCATCACGGGCGGTGGCTTTGAAACCCCAGCAGAGGCCCTCTTTTTGGGTAAAAAAATCATCAGCATCCCCATCAAAGGACAATACGAGCAACATTGCAACGCAGAAGCTCTAAAATCATTGGGGGCCAAAGTGTTGTATGATATCGACATTCATTTTGGCGCTGAAGTAGACCAATACTTCGACGGAACTCCAAACACAGAAATCCCAGAAAACCTATTCTGGAGCAACCAGCGCATCGTAGACAAATTCATGAACTTGGCACTCATTGCCAAGCAAAAGCACCACAATCAAGAAACCCCACTGCCGGGCGCCACGCTGCTGGAAGGACTCATAAACACCAATTTTCCGTCCGCGTCTTCTGCCATCAATATCATGCCTTGACTCTCGATTCCGCGCATTTTTCGCGGTGCCAAATTGGCCAATAGCAGCACTTGCTTACCCACAACCTCCTCGGGTTGAAAATGGAGTGCGATGCCGGATACCACCGTGCGTTCCTCTTCGCCCACTTGCAGGGTCAATTTTAACAATTTATCGGCTTTCTCCACTTTTTCACAAGCAATCACCGTTGCCACGCGCAAATCCAACTTCGCGAAATCATCGTAGGTAACTTCCGCCTTGGCTTCAGTTAACACCGCTTCCGTTCCGGCGGATGTGGCCGTGGCGGTACCCGCCACGCCACCGACTGCACTGGCCGCGCTAGCGGCCGCCGTTGCCTGCAACTTGGCAATCTGTGCCTCAATGACATCGTCCTCGATTTTCTGAAACAGCAATCCCGCCGCACCCAAAGTATGTCCAGCCGCCAACTCCATCCACAAACCATCGCCCCCACCCGAAAGCCAAAACAACTGCTTCTGCTGAGAAGACACATCGGCGCCCAATTGCGATAGCAATCGACCGCTTGCTTCCGGCATAAATGGCTCCATCAACAACGCCAAATTATACAATACTTGCACAGCCTCACTCAATACCATCGCCGTGGCTTCCGCATCCGTTTTGATCAATTTCCAAGGCTCGTGTTCCGCCAAATACTTGTTTCCCAAACGCGCCAACTCCATCATTTTGAATTGTGCATCGCGGAATTGGTAATTCGACAACAAATCCACCACGGGACGTACATATTCTGCCACCATCGGGTGTTGCCCAACATGGTTTCGATCAAACAAAGCATAAGGCTCTTTCACCACCGAAACCGCCGGCATCACCCCCTCGTAATACTTCTGCATCAACACCAATACCCGGTTGGCAAAATTGCCCAAAATTCCCACCAACTCAGAATTGACGCGGGTTTGGTAATCCTTCCACGTAAACTCACTGTCCTTGGTTTCCGGTGCAATCGATGTCAACACATACCGCAAGTCGTCCTTCCGGTTCGGCAACTCCTCCAAATATTCGTTCAACCACACCGCCCAATTTCTGCTGGTCGATATTTTCTGTCCCTCCAAATTCAAAAACTCATTCGCCGGCACCTGTTCTGGCAACACATAACCATCGCCACGCAAATGCAACATCGCGGGGAATATGATACAGTGAAAAACAATGTTATCCTTCCCTATAAAATGCACCAATTTGGAATCGCCCGTCCACCACTGCTCCCAGTCTTGCGGACGCAGTTCTTTGGTGGCCGAAATATATCCAATGGGCGCCTCAAACCATACATACAGCACTTTACCATCGGCACCCTCCAAGGGCACAGGCACACCCCACTCCAAATCACGGGTCATCGCCCGAGCACGCAAACCTTCGTTCAACCAACTCTTACACTGTCCGTATACATTGCTTTTCCAGTGCGATTTCGACCCCAACCAATCATTTAAAAACGACGTCTGGATTTCGTCTAAGGGCAAATACCAGTTGATTGTTTCACGCTTCACCGGAACGGTACCACTCAATGCCGATGTGGGATTTAACAATTCATTCGGACTCAATGTACTTCCACACTTTTCGCACTGATCCCCATACGCCCCCTCACTTTTACAAGAGGGACAAGTGCCCACAATGTAGCGATCGGCCAAAAACTGACCCGCCTGCTCATCGAAATATTGCTCAGAGCGAATCTCTTTAAAAGCCCCTTTGTTGTACAAATTTGTGAAGAATGCCTGCGACAATTCCTTGTGAGTGGCGTTGGATGTGCGTGAGTAAATATCAAACGAAATACCCAATTCCTTGAAAGAATCACCAATGATTTTGTGGTACCGATCCACCACGTCTTGCGAAGTAATCCCTTCTTTGCGGGCACGCAACGTAATGGGTACACCATGCTCATCACTGCCACAAATGAACAAAACCTCCTCCCCACGCAAACGCTGAACGCGCGCATGGATATCGGCAGGAATATAAACCCCCGCCAAATGACCGATGTGAACAGGCCCATTGGCGTAAGGAAGTGCAGCAGTAATGGTAATCTTCGACATGAGACTGCAAAGATACTTTTACCGCGAATAAATCTGTAGGTATTTCTGCACGCTTTCTTTGTAATAAGGCTTAAACGCAGGCTGAATTCGCATCAACGCTTCCCGCTCACTCGCCTTCTTGCGCGCTTCCTCGGCCAATTCGGGTGGCACGGTAGGCACAAAATTGGGGGCTTGACTCGATTCTCTGCGGTCTTCCTGATCTTGCTTGCGCTCGGCTTTTTCATGCTCCAACAACCGCGTCATGATCTGCTTTTGTCGCTCCAACGATTGCGGCGTCACTTTACCATTCACCAAATCTTTCTCGTTTTGCTCCATGAGCTTTTCTACCTCCTGCAACGCATTCGACATCCCCTGCTTACCCTCCTGGCCCAATTCCTTGCGCAATTGTTCTACTTGACGCCGCAACGCCTCTTGCATCAACGCCATTTTGGCCAATTCTTCATTCAATTCTCTTTGCGATGGCTCCCCATTTTCTCCCGGCGATTGCGGACTCCCGCCTTGGGGCTTTCCATCCTGACCCGGCTTGCCCTGCTTGCGTTGTTGCATTTTTTGCAACTGCTCGCCCAAGGCCTTCTGCGATTCACTCAACTTGCTACCAGGCTTGGGTTTTCCCTGTTTGCCCTGACCCGATTTGTTGGGATTATCACAGCTTTTATCGCCCTCCTTTTTCTGTTCGCTGTTCATCTGCTGCTGCATGTTCTGCAAACTCTCCATCAACATATCCGCCAAATTATTGAGGCCGGTCATCACAAACTGTTGGTGCTGCGCCGCAGACCTCGGATTTCTCACCTTCATTTTCTCCAACGACATCGCCATCTGCGCATTCACCCGACTCATCTCCCGCGTCACAAACTGATTGATCATGGTTTGTCGCTTCGCCAAGGCCATCAGACTGTCCTCAATGAACATCAACGACTCTTTCAACCGCATTTGCTCCCGGTTCAACGCCACCTGTTTGGGATTGTCGGGATTCATTTTCCGCAACTCCGTGAAGATCGATTCTTGTCGGTTCGATGCATCAATCAAATTCTCTAACAACGCCCGCAACGCTTGATAATCCTCAGCCATCCGCTGCTTCTGTTCCTGCTCAAACGACGCTTGCATCTTTTCCATCGCCTCTTTCATCTTTTGCGCCGATCGCTTCATTTGCTCCGTAGCCCCCGATTTACGGTTGTTTTTCATCTCTTGAGAGGCTTTTTTCGCCGCATCGCCCGCCTCTTTTCGCTCGGTATCCCCCGACTTCAAATCCATGGGCTTTTCCAAATCCTGATTTTTCTGCTCAATCTCCTGCATTCCCTGTTCGATGTCCTTCAACGCCTCATTTTGAGCGTCCTGCTGCTGTTTCATTTCCTCAGACACCTCCTTGCCCTTTTCCTGCTCCAACGATTTTTGAAGGGCCTCCTCTTTTTCCGCCCATTCTTGCATCCGTTCTACTTGATTTTCCACCGCCTCTTCCAGTTCCAATTGCTTCAGCTGCTCCATCAATTTCTCCAATTCTTTGGACGATTCCTGACTCATCTGATTCAGCTTTTGCATCTTTTCCTGCAACTGCTCCTTGCTCGCTTTTTGCTCCAACAAACGATTGATTTCTTCGATGAGTTTCTGCATTTCCGGCGAGGTCAACTGCTTCATCCGCTTGTTCAATTCCTCTTTCTTCTTCTGCATCTCTTCCGATGGAGGATTCGCCGCATTCTTTTGCTTGTTGATGTCCGCCTGTTTCTTTTCCAACTGCTTGAGCGATTCAACCATTTTTTGTTGCTCGTTCAACCATTGCTTAATTTTATTTTCCTGATCCCAACCGCTTTGATTTTGCTGCAATGACTCTTGCAATTTTTGCGACTCCTTTTGCAGTTCCTGTAGGGTTTTCGACGATTTACTCATCCCTGCGCCGATGCCCGCCTCTTGCTTTTCCAGCCACTGGTTGGCCTTTTCAGCCCCCATGCGCTCCAGGGTCATGACTGATGTCCGAAAGGTCTTTCCACCGCGTATTCCGTCGTTATCCTTGACTGCAAACTGATATTCCAAGGCTTCACCGCCTTTCACGCCCAAGCTTGCCAAATCAATGGCGTGGGTCAAGGCCCACTGGGGTAACAAACCCTCAAACAGCACCGATTTTTTCCAAGGCGCATTTTTTCCCGCCACGCGATACAAAAACACCACCTCTTTCACTTGATAATCGTCGCTGGCCAACCCCGTAAAGTACCAAGTTCCCAAACGCACGGTGTCGGCCACCGCCTCCACTTGAATTTCCGGAAACGCATCGGCTCGCACCGACAACACACTCTGCAGGGTATCAATACTAAGTCCTTGTGGACCCTCCATCGCGAAGACCAATCGCTGATCCGCCATGGCTAGATGATGATATACCGTACCCCCTTGGGCATTTTGGAGGCGTTTACCGCCCTGTTTGACCATCTGCTTGAAAGAAGCACCCACGCGCCAGTTCAGCACGCGCTCGCCTTTGAATTTGTATTGCAATCGCGTTCCTTCTACCACGTCCAAAGCCTCCGACTGCGAAAGCACGCCATCCGCAATTCCGGTGTAATCTGGAAAATCAGCAAAGACCTCCACCGCTTGCCAATGTGGCACATGCTTCACGGTGATTTTGTGTTCGGCCACCACATAATCCATCGCGCGCACAGAAAGCAGTTGATCCTCGGTGATGTCTTCCAACGAAAAAGCAAAAAACCCCGGCTTCAATTTTCGGGCCCTGCGCCACTGATCGCCCATCTTCACTTCAACCACTTCAGGGATCACCGCACCTTCCGCTTGCCATTGCAATTGCACGTCTCCACCCTCCTGCACGGTTAGATCACCCTGAATCAGCCGCAACGAAAATGGAGCCTGTCGAACAAATTCCCGTTTATACTGAAATACCCGCGAAGCCCCTTGGAGCAACTCTGCTGACTCATACAATCCCAACCCCAGCAAAAGCAATAAAAATGCACCCAACCGATACACCCATTTGCGGTGTTTTCTCCAGTCCAAGGCCTGTAAAAAAGGCACTTGTTTCAACGCCAGCGTTTTTTCCTCGATGCTCGCCAACAACAACGCATTGTCGGGCTGAACACCCGCCATATCCTCCAGTTGGAGCAAATTGATCAACTTGTCTGAAACATCAGAAAAATGGTTTCCAATCCAGTGTGCCGCCTGTTGCTGGGTCAGTGTTTTTCCCACACCCTTCATTTGCAACCACGGCCTCACCACAGCCACCGCCAACACCAATATAAACAACGACCACATCAGCCAGAATAAAAAGGCTCGATGCGCCGAATCCAACCACAAACTGTGCTCAATGAAAAAGCCCAAACCAAAAATGAACAGCCCAAGACCAACCGCAGCCAACCCACCGCGAATCAATCGCTGTCGGTAGTGCATCTTGATAAAATCGTTGAGCTTTTGTCTAATCCCGGCTTGCATGAAACACACCCTCAAATGGGCCAATTACAAATATACGAAATTTTCAAGGGGCGATTATCGCAACAAATTGTCCAACAAAATGGCCGTGGCCATCCCTGCATTCAGCGACTCCGCTCCACCCTTGCCCGGAATGGTGATTGGGTGGGTCACCAATTTTGCGGCTTCTTCGCGGATTCCGTGCGACTCAGAACCGATGAGCAGCATACTGTTAGCCGCCGCAACCAGCCCATGAACTCGCTCTCCTTGCAAATAAGCGCCATAGACTGTCCTTCCCTCAGCCACCGATTCCAACGGAGCATACACCACTTCTACCCGCAGAAAGGAACCCATGGTGGCCGACAAACACTTTGGATTGAATGCATCTACACTGTCGGGAGACGCCACAATTTGCGTCAATCCAAACCAATCCGCCAATCGAATGATCGTCCCCATGTTTCCCGGATCATTGATCCCATCTAACGCCAAAACAAAGGGGGTTTTGTGATTCAGCCCTTTGGACTTGGGCATCGCCACCAGGGCCATAACACCGGGAGCCGTATCGAAAGCCGTGCATTTTTTGTTTTCCTCTTCACTCATCAGCTCGTGAGGATAATTGGGCGCATGTCGATCTACAAATGCCTGAGTGGCCCAAATTCCCTCCACCTGCCAGCCGCTGTGGAATACTTCCTCCACCGCTTTGCGGCCCTCCACCACAAATTGGCCATATTTTTGCCTAAACTTGGGCATGCGCAATGAGGCGATGTGCTTGATTTGAGCAATGGATGGCATATTCTGATAGCAAATATCACGGTTTTCTCCGGAAGTATCTATGGGTACTGCTGGCCATCGGCATTCTTCAATCTTGCGGCGTTAAAAAAAGCATCCCCGATGGCAAATACCTGCTGAAGAAAAACATCGTATCGATTCCAAAAAAATCAGCGCCCGATGCCGACATCAAAGCGCAAATTTTGCATCGACCCAACAAGCGCGTACTCTTCAACAAACTTCCCGTTTTTTTATGGGCCTATGCCTTGGGTACGAATGAAAAATACCCCGAACGATCAGACTCCGTAGGATGGCGCCGCACCCTGAGAAAAAAGTTGGGCGAGCCCCCCGTGCTACTCGATACCTCGCTGGTCCAGTTGTCTGCTGAAAACATCTCCAACCAACTGTTCAACATGGGCTATTTCGATGCCCATGTCACCTACCAAACCCTCCTCGGCCCCCGCAAAGCACAGGTGATTTACCAAGTGGAGCCCGGGAAAGCCTATAGACTCAATTCCTTTTTCCGGCAGCCCGCCGATACCGCCCTCAGGCCCCTGATCGATAGCCTGGTTGCCCAAAACATCGCCTATAGATTGTGGTGGCCTATCAACCTGAACGACCTCAATGCCGCCAAAGAGGAATTGACCTTGGAGCTGCGTGATCGCGGCTATTTCGAGGCCCAGCCCGATTTGTTCCGCTATGAAATCGACACGCTACAAAACAAAAAGGAAGGGGCTGTTTTCCTCAAACTCGACAACCCCAGTGCCAAAGACAAATTTCAGCGTTATCGGTTTGGCCCTACCTATTTCACCCTCATTTGCTCAAACATCTATCAGAGCAACCACTACCCACAGACCGTTCACAACCGAGGACTTCACCTCACGTTGAATCATTATCCCATCAAGTCTGAGGTCATGGACAAAGTGATTTTGATTGATTCGGGACGCTGGTATTCCCAATCGGTCACCAACCAAACCTATGTTGGGCTGGTTGATATGGCCTTGTTTTCTTATGTAGACCTGCACCAAGAAGTGGATTCTGCGCGCGGACTCATCATTACACGCATCGTGGCCAAAGCCGTTCCGCGCATCTATACCCAAATTGAACCCCAGGCCTTGTATTCGCCCCAAGGAAGTTCGGGTACCAACTTCCAAACACAAAGTCAACGCTCCTTTGGATTGGCGGGTATCATGTCGTTCAACAACCGAAACGCCTTGGGCAATGGTGAAAGTTTGAAAATCAGTTCCATCACATCGTATGAAGCCATTTTCAAGCGGGGCGATCTGGGCAACTTTCAATATGGCTTGCAGCAGGGATTCAACCTATCGCTGTCGCTACCCAACTTCACCATCCTCGAAAAATTCAAACTCAAAAACCCCTACCAACGGAAAAACACGGTCTTCTCTCTAAGTTATCAAGCCGAAAACAACCCCAACTTCAAGCGCAGTGCACTGCCGGCATCCGTTTCTCTTCAGTTCATACGACCCAATTTCAGTTGGTATTACACCCCGCTGGAGCTGAGTTTTAACCGCAACGAAATCAACCCCTCGTTTTTGCCACGCTTGCCTCAACTGGATCAAGATTTTGTAAAGCGGGTATTCACAGACCAATTCATTACTGCGGCCAAATTGGGCGCCATTTACACAAACAACCGACACAAACCCGGACAAACCTACTTTTTCGGTCGCGTGGGATTCGAAACCTCCGGAAACTGGCACCGATTGGCGCGCTACCTTTTTGAAAAAAACTACAACCCCGACAGCTCCTATCAATTTTTGGGCGTGAATTACTTCCAATACGCCAAGGTTGAATCAGAAATCCGCATCCATCAAAACATCGACGAACTGAACAGCATTGCTTTCCGGGCCAATTTCGGGATGGCACTGCCCTATTGGAATAGCCAGGTGATTCCTTACGACAAACGATATTTCATCGGAGGCAGTAACAGTTTGCGCGGGTGGAGACCGCGTGGCATCGGACCTGGAAACACCCCAAGAAGTTCGGGCTCCATCATTGACAGAAGCGGTGAATTCCTTCTCGAAGCCAACCTCGAATATCGATTCACGTTGATAAAACACTTCATCGAGAGCGCGCTTTTTTTGGATGCCGGCAACATTTGGAACCTGAGCTCAGCGGGTTCTACCAACGGCTATGGGGTCATCAATCGGAATACATTTTTGTCTGAAGTTGCCGTGAATACAGGCATCGGATTTCGTTTCGATTTGAGCGTTTTCCTGTTTCGTATCGATTGGGGACTACCCATTCGCGACCCCAGCAAACCCATGGACCAACGTTGGGTAATGACCAAAGCAGTATCTGGCAATGTGGGTCGGTATATGCTCAATGAAACCGCCATCGCCATTGGAATAGGCTATCCTTTCTAATTACCACCGGCTCCATTTTTGCCACTTCCATCCGAATTCTTAGGCAGAAAATTCTTGTAAACGGGATGATTTTGGCATCATTTTTGGCTATTGGGGGATACGCGAAAACCCATGAACAAACGATTTTCTCTCATTGCGGCCCTGGTATTAGGCAGTTTCACGCTGTCGAGCTGCTCCAACTGGCTTGGCAAAGTCAACATCTTTCCTGTAGAACAAGATGTAGCGCTGGGACAACAAGTGGCCACGAGTTTTGAAACGGGCTCGGCCGCTGTGGTGATGGATTCAGCCAAAAATGCTACACTGTATCGATATATCTACGGTGTTCGCGACACCATCCTAAACACCAATTTGTTGGTGCATAAAAGCGATTTCCCTTGGAGAGTGAGAATCATCCACAACGACACCATACAAAACGCGTTCTGTACCCCCGGCGGATACATCTACGTTTACACTGGATTGATGAAGTACCTAGAAAGTGAGGATCAATTGGCGGGTGTGATGGGACATGAAATGGCTCATGCTGAGAAAAGGCATTCAACCGACGCCATGACGCGTGAATTCGGTGCCAATCTGTTGTTGGAATTGATCTTTGGAGCCAACAAAGCCCAACTATTGCAGGTAGCCACCAGCCTCGCCCAGTTGAGTTTTGGTCGGGATGCTGAAACCGAGGCCGACAACTGTTCTGTGGACTGGCTTTATCAAACCAGTTACAACCCAGTGGGTGCAGCCGGTTTCTTCGAAAAAATACAAAAGGAAAAACACCAAGTCAACATCCCCGAGTTTTTAAGTACCCACCCCGATCCAGGCAATCGCGTAGCAAACATGAAAAAGCGCTGGGCCGAAAAAGGGGGAAAGACTGGACAAACCTACACTGAGCGCTACAAAAAAATGCTCACTTACCTCCCTTAAAGCACAAAATCGCAGCCAAATCACCCTTGTAAAAAATCAGACCCACCTACGTGATCAAAAACCTCATTATATCAGCCATCGTATTCATTACCAACTGCTTATACGCACAAACCGACTCGTTGGTAGGTGAAAACAATGCGGATTTGGTGGCCATCAATGAACTGTTGCGTGAGGCCGGCAAGCATTTGGGTACGCATTATCGCGGGGGTGGCAAAACACCGGCCGGTTTTGATTGCAGCGGCTTCGTGGGATATTGCTATAATACCACATTGGGCATTCGCACGCCGGCGAGTTCCTCTCTGTTTCACAACGCCGGCGTACATGTACCCATCGCGCATGCGCGTCCCGGCGATGTCATCTGTTTCAAAGGACACAGTTTAAGCCGACGTGTCATGGGACACGTAGGGATCATTACCGAAGTAACGCCCACAGAAATCTATTTTATTCATTCAGCCACCAGCGGTGGAATCAGGTACGACGTCCTCAGTTCTCAGTACTATCGCCTGAGATTCATGGATATCCGACGTTTCTTTTAATCCTCGGATTTCTTCTCAGATTTCGATTTGCTCACCCTCGGTTTCTTGGGTGCTGCAGTGGTATCCTCTGACTTACCCTCTCCCAATGCGGGGACTTCAACCGTGGGGGCAATCGCCTGAACGGGGGTAAAATTCAATTCTTCAGCCCCTTCATTGTGGCCCACGAGTAAAGAATCTCCCTCCTTCAAATTGCCCTGCAATACTTGTTCTGCCAAAGGCTCTTCCAAGTATTTCTGCAAAGCCCTTTGTAGCGGTCTTGCACCAAAATCAGCATCAAATCCTTTATCGGCAAGGAACATCTTCGCGCCATCGCTCAGTTCCACTTTGTAACCGATATCGCCGATGCGCTTCAGCATCTTCGCCATCCGCACGTCCAATATTTTGATGATTTCTTCTTTCTCCAACGAATTGAACACAATCACGTCGTCAATTCGGTTCAAGAACTCGGGTGAGAAGAACTTACGCAATTGGGCTTCGATCACCTGTTTGCTGTCACGTTCCTTGTTGACTTCTTTGGTTTGCGTGCCAAATCCAACACCCGTTCCAAACTCTTTCAACTGCCTTGAACCAATGTTTGATGTCATGATGATTACGGTATTTCGGAAATCGATTTTCCGTCCCATCGAATCCGTCATCTGTCCTTCATCCAACACTTGCAGCAACAAATTGAACACGTCTGGATGTGCCTTTTCTACTTCATCGAACAAAATCACCGAATAGGGTTTGCGACGTACTTTCTCGGTCAACATACCACCCTCTTCATAACCCACGTAACCTGGAGGCGCTCCCACCAACCGACTTACCGCAAATTTTTCCATAAACTCGCTCATGTCGATGCGAATCATGGCATCATCGGCATCGAACAAGAATTCGCTCAACGATTTCGCCAATTCGGTTTTTCCGACGCCCGTTGGACCCAAGAAAATAAACGAACCGATGGGTCTGTTGGGCTCTTTGAATCCCGCACGGGTGCGTTGGATGGTTTTGGTGAGCTTTTCAATGGCTTTGTCCTGACCTACCACCCGCTTGCGCAGCGTATCGGCCATGGTGAGCAAACGACGTGACTCATCCTCGGCCATTCGCTTCACGGGGATTCCCGTAATCATGGAAATCACCGCCGCAATGTCATCTTCTGTTACCATGAATTTTTCGGTCGCCGTCTGGGCTTCCCAGCGGGCTTTGGCCGTTTCAAGGTCTTCAAGCAATCGCTTTTCGGTATCGCGCAACTTGGCAGCCTCCTCAAAATTCTGGCTTTTCACCACCTTGTTCTTCTCCAATTTGATGCCCTCAATTTGCGTTTCCAATTCCAAAATATCGTTGGGAACGTTGATGTTGCTGATGTGGACACGGGCACCCGCTTCGTCCAAAATATCAATGGCTTTGTCGGGCAAATGGCGATCACTCATGTATCGAACACTCAAGTCCACACACGCTTTGATGGCCTCGGGGGTATATTTTACGCTGTGATGCTCTTCGTATTTATTGGAAATATTGTGCAGTATTTCCACGGTCTCTTCGGGCGATGCAGGCTCAATCAACACCATTTGGAAACGACGTTCCAAAGCACCATCTTTCTCGATATACTGTCGGTATTCGTCCAAGGTAGTTGCACCGATGCATTGAATCTCTCCCCTGGCCAAGGCGGGCTTGAACATGTTGGAAGCATCCAACGAACCACTTGCACCCCCAGCACCTACGATGGTGTGTATCTCATCAATAAACAGAATCACGTCATCGGCCTTCTCCAATTCCATCATCAAGGCTTTCATCCGCTCTTCAAACTGTCCGCGATACTTGGTCCCCGCCACCATGGAAGCGATATCCAAACTCACCACGCGCTTGTTAAACAACACACGACTCACCTTCCGTTGAATGATGCGCAACGCGAGCCCTTCCGCGATGGCCGTTTTACCTACACCGGGCTCACCAATCAATACAGGATTGTTTTTCTTGCGTCGGCTTAACACCTGACTCACGCGCTCAATTTCCTTTTCTCGACCTACGATCGGGTCTAATTTTCCTTCTTCCGCCGCTTTGGTTAGGTCACGACCAAAGTTATCCAATACGGGTGTTTTGGTTTTGGCTTTGCCACCTTTGCGTGCTTCGGCCGCTTTTTGCTCTTCGCGATAAAAATCCTCGGGGGTCTCGTTCTCTTCACTGGCCGATTCACTGCGAATTTGCGAACTGTCAACCCCCTCTTCCAAGGCCGACTTAAACACATCGTAGTTCACACCGTATTGATTTAAAATTTTAGATGCCACATTGTCCTCATCGCGCAGAATGGAAAGCAGCAAATGTTCCGTTCCGATGAGGTCCGTTTTAAATATTTTGGCCTCCAAATACGTTATTTTCAGCGCCTTTTCTGCCTGTTTGGTCAACGGAATGTTTCCCAAATTGGTGGTTTTGGTGGCGGTGGTTCGAATCGCATCCTCAATGCTCTTTTTCAATCGCAAGGCATCGATGTCCAACATTTTAATGGTCTGAATGGCCTTGCCCTCGCCCTCACGGATGATACCCAACAACAAGTGTTCGCATCCAATGTAGTCGTGGCCCAAGCGGATGGCTTCTTCCCGGCTGTATTGAATAACCTCCTTAACCCTTTGTGAAAATTTTGCTTCCATTTTTGCTCTGCTTAATTACAAATGTATGGGCTCGAATCGGCATTTAATTCACCAAAAACAAACAAGCCTCAACACTGTATCTTTTGTTGGATATAACACATACCGTACCCATTTTGTTGGACCTCAAATGGCTGACAATTTGGCGCAAGCATCGGGGCATTCCACCTTCAAAAATGTTCACAAGTTTTGTCCGCCAATTTTGAAAAATCTATCTCGATTTGATTTTACTTTGTAGGTCCTATGGACGACAACTCCAACATCAAAAGCACTCGCAGGAAAAGCCAAGTACCCAAAATCATCGGTCCCGATGCCAGCGGTCGCATGCCTCCAAATGCCCGCGAATTGGAGGAAGCCGTACTGGGGGCCATGATGCTGGAGCGCGACAAAATTCACGCGGTTGTAGAGATTTTGACTGAAGCGCACTTTTACGCCCCAGAAAACGGCAAAATATACGGTGCCATCCGCAAGCTCTACACCGAGGGAGGTGCGGTAGATTTGCTCACCGTTGCCAATGAATTGCGCAATGCTGGAGAACTTGATATCATCGGAGGTGCCTATTATTTGGCCAGCCTCACAAGCAAAGTATCGTCCGCAGCCAATTTAGAATATCATGCGCGTATACTTACGCAAAAATTTGTTCAGCGCGAACTCATCCGCGTGTCGGGAGAGATTTCTTTGGACGCCTACGACGACACCAAAGACTCCTTTGAAATGCTCGATGAGTGTGAACGCAAACTGTACGAGATTAAAAATGCGGGTTTGAAACGCAGTTTTCGCGACATCAATGCCTTGGTACAGCAGGCGCTGAAAGAGTTGGAACAACGACAATCCACCGACAATTCAGGCATTACCGGTGTGGCCACAGGCTTTAGTGACCTTGACCGCATCACCAGTGGCTGGCAACCTTCCGATTTAATCATTTTGGCCGCCCGCCCCGCGATGGGTAAAACGGCCTTCGCCCTGAGTTTGATGCGCAATGCCGCCTTGGATTTTGGCAAGAAAGCGATGATTTTCTCATTGGAGATGGCCGATGTTCAGTTGGTCAATCGCTTGATCAGCGGTGAGGCGGAAATTGAATCGGACAAAATCAAGAAAAGCAATCTAACAGAGCAAGAGTGGCAGCGACTGCACGACAAAACCGTGCATTTGTCCAATGCGGGCATCTACATCGACGATACGCCACAGTTGAGTATTTTCGATTTAACGGCGAAATGTCGTAGAATTCATTCACAGAGCGGTTTGGACTTGGTGGTGGTCGATTACTTACAGTTGTTGCGCCACGAAACCAAAGGACAAGGAAACCGAGAGCAAGAAATCGCATTCATCTCAAGGGCGTTGAAAGGCTTAGCCAAAGAATTGGCCATCCCTGTTATCGCCTTGGCTCAGCTGAGTCGGGAAGTTGAAAAACGCGGCAACAAACGTCCCCAACTGTCGGATTTGCGGGAATCGGGATCTATCGAACAAGACGCGGATATGGTGATGTTCTTGTACCGCGACGAGTATTACCAAAAGATGGGAATGAACGAACCCGGACAGCAAGCGGAAGCGGCACCCGGAAGTGAAATTTCAGGCCTCACCGAAATCATCATCGGCAAAAACCGCCACGGGGAAACGGGTTCGGCTTTCGCCAAGTTTGTCGGACAATTTTCAAAGTTTGTTGATTTGGACCCCCAGGATCGGATGATGCTGGAAAACAAAGGCGGTGATTTCAACTTCTATCAACCGCAGAGCGTTACCGTACAAAGCAAAATGAATAGCAGCAGCCCCTTCGTGGAAGACAACGGCTGGAATTCAGGCTTCACGCCAAATATTTCGGAAGATTTTTAATTTTAAGTTACAAGCATACGGGGCCGGCGAATGCCGGCCCCGTATGCTTTCATCATATTGTCGAAAAATCAATCTTTTCTCGGCAACTTCACCGCAAAAACGCGCTCCTTCTTATCCGCCGTGTACCCCTCAATGGTGATCGCCCCCGACAGCGATTTCAACAAACTCACCGCCCCCTTGGCCGAATATACAGGCTCGTTGTTGATGTGTGTAATCACAAATCCCACCGGAATCCCCGCCTCCTTAAACAACCCCTTGTCAATGGCACTCACCTTCACGCCCGACTTCACCCCCAACGCCAACTTCTGCTCGCGGGTTACATTGTCCATCTTCATGCCCTGATACGCATCAGACACCTCAGCTTCAGCCACTTCCAACTTGGTTTTACCCTCGGCGTTCAACAAAGTAGCCTCCAACTCCATCTCCGCGTTTTTTCTGCGAATGGTAATCATCACCTTATCGCCAGGACGGTATTTCCCCACCTCTTCTTGCAAGCGCGACGATGAATTGACCTCAATGCCGGCCACCTTCAAAATCACATCGCCCTTCTTAATCCCCGCCTTTTCACCAGCGCCATTCTCCACCACCTCAGCCACATAAACACCCTTCAAATCTTTTAGCCCCTGCGCATCGGCCAACTCTTGGCTGATTTCTTGGATCGATACACCCAGCAACGCCCGTTGCACCTTGCCGTATTTCATGATGTCGTTCACCACCTTCTTCACCAAATTCACGGGAACCGCAAATCCATAGCCGGCATAACTTCCCGTTTCCGAGGCGATGGCCGTATTGATACCAATCAATTCCCCAGCTGTATTCACCAACGCCCCACCTGAATTGCCTGGATTGATAGCCGCATCCGTCTGTATGAAGTTCTCAATGGCGTATTTGTTTCCCTTGCTGCGAATCAAATCGATGTTTCGACCCATCGCACTCACAATCCCCAAGGTTACCGTGCTATTCAAATTGAATGGATTCCCCACAGCCACGACCCACTGACCCACCTTCACCTCATCGGAATTCCCAAGCTTCAAAAAGGGCAAATCTTTTTCACCGATGCGCAACAAGGCGATGTCGGTATTGGGATCCGTCCCCACCAGCTCGGCCACGTAAGTTCGTTTGTCGTTCAGCACCACCTCAATCTTTGAAGCGCCTTCAACCACGTGGTTGTTGGTTACAACATATCCATCATCGCTCAAAATCACGCCGGATCCACTGCTTTGTCGGGGACCTTGCTGCTGAAACTCCATGCCCGGGCCGCCACGGAAGAATTCAAATGGATCCATAGGCATCTGCTGCTGACGAGAACCATCGCCCATGCCACTGCCGGTAATTGTAGATTTAATGTGCACCACGGCAGGATTGGCAATTTCACTCACGCCCGTAAAATCGAACGCGGGATTGCTGTTCAAACTGGCGTATCGGGCCAACTGTCCGGAAGCATTTTGCTTGGCTTCAATGGAAGTGGCTTGATTAGAGGCCACAACCATGTAACCACCCAAACTGGCAACGCCACCGGCAACACCGGCCAATACGAGGGTCAAAATTTTGTGTTTGTCTAATAACTGTTTCATGTGCGTGCTAGAATCAAAATTTGTACCGAATTTTAACGCAGAACCAACCGAGTTTGTTTAATTTGTAGGAACAAGCGTTTACCTTTTTCGATAAACGCGTATTAAGCGCCCGTGCAATGTACAAAGCCTCCCTGTCAGACCGCAAAATCATTGACCGCATCCGCGAAGGAGACCGGGAAGTGTTGATCGAACTGTACAAAGCACACGAAGGAATGATCGCCAACCACGTACTCCAACATTCGGGCAACGAAGAGGATGCCCAAGATCTACTGCAAGATACGCTGGTGGCATTGTGGCAGAATGTGCGAAAACCCCAATTTGAACTTTCTGCCAAACTGACCACCTACTTGTTTGCGATCGCCAAAAATTTGTGGTTAAAACAGCTCGACAAACGCAAGCGCACAAAGGGTGAAGATTTCATTACTGGCAAAGAGGTGGCTGATACCGTAGATCCCGCGCAGCAGATGGACTACAGCATCGTTCAAAAAGCCCTCGATTTGCTGCAAGACAAATGCAGGAATATATTGATGATGTTTTATTTCGATGGGTTTGATATGAACACCATCGCCAAAGCCAACGGATTATCAAGCGCCTCCGTGGCCAAAGCCAAGAAACACCAATGCCTGAAAGGACTGGAGACCATCATCAAACAGAAATACAGCGCCTCAGACTTTTACCTGAACAAACCCTAATCCATGGAAATCAACGACCCAAGAATCGAAGCCTACCTGAATGGGGAACTGAGCGAATCAGACCGAATCGCCTTTGAGCGAGAGGCCCAGCAAGACACCCCGCTGTGGGAACACATTCGCTTTCAGCAGTTTATGATCGAAGGCATTCGCAAAGAAGGGGCTGCCGAACTCAAAGATTTTATCGCCAACCGCATCACCGAAGAAGAACAAAATGAAACCACTCGCTCAGGATTGTGGTGGTCCATCGCCGCTACTTTGGTCGTGTTACTCGTTGGCCTGGTAATCAATTACAAAAGTGCTTCTCGGACCATGGAATCGAAAACGATGGCCAAAAACGAAGAGCCATCCGCGCAGATAGCAGCCGATTCCACTGCCATTGCATCGACGGAAGAACAAAATTCTGGCTTGCCACCCGCCATTGCGCAAACCGAGGCTGAAAACCCGCCCCCCTACGAAGACGACTTCAGTAGCATTGGGGAACAAGACGCAGACAATGGGCAAATACCCTTGGAGGTGAGCAAGATGAATCAACGAGCAAAATCCGAGGAGAGTGACTTGAAATACAAAACAAACGACGCCAATCCCAACGACGATATACCGGCCAATATTTTCATGGGTAAACTGACGCTCACGCCCATTGTGATTGCGGGCAACACCCTCCCCAACAAGAAAATGAGTTCCGCACCGGCTGAACCAAAAAATCGCGGAGTGATGGAAAATAGAGCCGCGGATACCATTTCGGTTTATGATCGCGGGGATAATGTCGATGGCAATGTAAGCAAACCCACTTACGACGGGTCTCTGGCCAAAGCCAAAAACAAAGCCAAATCCTCAGCAAGCAAAGAGTACATTGTTTCGCTCATTCAATCCGGGTTTGGACCTCCCCATTTGACCATTATTTCAACTGTTGGCAACCAAACCGCTGTGACCCTTTGGAATGCGGGCAGCACCGACATTTTATTGTTTGAACTCAACAAACAATTGTACCTACAGCTCGGCGATCAATACTATTTCTACCCACAGACGGCACCGGTGGGTGTAAAACAAAGTTTGACCCCTGTCACCAATGCCAACCTTTTAAACACGCTACGCAACCGATGAAATTGCCCTTTGTAAAATACCAGGGAACTGGGAATGATTTTGTGCTGATCGACAACCGAGAGCATGCCTGGCAAACGTATTTACAGTCACAGGTACCCCTTCTTTTTTCTTCGGAAAAAGCGCTGGTCGCACACCTGTGTCACCGTCAGTTTGGCGTGGGCGCCGATGGGCTGATGCTTTTACAACCCAAATCGGGCTATGATTTTGAGATGGTCTATTTCAACAGCGATGGTGGATTGAGCAGCATGTGTGGCAACGGGGGTCGATGCATTGCCGCTTGGGCCTTCTCTTTGGGACTGGGCGATGACCATTCAAATTTTCCCAAAACCCCTGAGGCGCTCACCAATCCCGGATCCCCGTTTCATGCAGCGCGCACCGTATCTTTCTGGGCACCGGATGGGGAACACCGCGCCTGGAAACTGGACGACGGAGCCATTGCTTTGTCGATGAACCCCGTTGAACATATCCAACATTTGGGTGTAAACCAGTGGGAATTAAATACGGGATCACCGCACTATATTCAATTTGAAACCGGTGATTTGTCGGACATAGACCTCATTCCGTGGGCTAGATCCATTCGATACAGCGACGCCTACAGTCCGGCGGGCATCAACGTAAATGCGGTCAAAATTCTGGGCGAAGGTTCGATTGCCATGCGCACCTATGAGCGCGGGGTGGAGAACGAAACTTTAAGTTGTGGCACTGGCGTAACTGCGGCCGCCATCGCCTATTTCAACCAACTTGAGTCCGATAAATCCAGCAATCCTCAGGAACAATGGGTGTCGGTAAGCACCGCTGGCGGCCCATTGCATGTCCGTTTTGCTGCGCAAAACGGCCGATTCGAAAACATTTACTTAATGGGCGCTGCCACCTTCGTTTTTGAAGGTCGTTTTTGCTGATTTAGCGCCGCCTATAAAAAAATGAGGCCGGCAAAGCCGGCCTCATTCACTTAGCTAGGAATAAAAATCAATCGTTATTGTACGCAAACTTTCACCGTACCCTGATTGGTATTGCCCTTCACCGTAGCGAAGTAATACCCCTTAGGCATATTGCCTAGATTGATGTCGAAATTGTTTTCACCCACAGTCATCTCCACCGCTTTTTCCATCACCACTTTGCCCTGCAAATTCACTACACGCAATACCGCCGCTTCTTTCACCTTGGATTGAACCGTTACCGTAGCTCTGTCAGTAGTGGGGTTAGGATATACAACCACCTTCAATGTGGTGTTGTCTTTTACATTTTTGGTTGACGTCAACAAAGTACGACTGCGGAAGAAACCACGACCGTGTGTTCCAACGTACATAGTCATACCCTCCCAAGGTCTCCATTCGTAGCCGCGGATTTCAAATACGGGCACACGGGCCATTCCGTCGTTTCCTTCAACCCAAGTAGTACCGCCATCTTCTGTGTACCAAACACCGAAGTCTGTACCCAAAATGATGCGTTTGTTGTCGTCCACGTCAATGACCGCATCGTAAACCGGCATTGATGGCAAATTACCCGTAATGTTCTTCCAAGTAGGCACGTCGGCCAAACCATTGAATGTTTCATATACGTATGTTGTATTGCCATAACCACCCAAGGTGATCACTACGTGCTCCGCATCCATTTGGTCTACGTTCACAGAGGTGATTGTACGGCCCGACAGTCCAGAAGGGGTAATGGTTTTCTGTACAATGGGTGCAGGAACCTGCAACACCGTTGGATTGGCCGCCAAAGTAAAGGTAGCCGAGTTGATGCTATCAATGCGGGTCAAACGGCCCGACTTACACAAGAACAAATGGTCGCCATCGGCGGTGTAATCCATCTCGATGATGCGATCATTGCCCAAATTCTTTCCTACCAAATACCAGCTTACGGTCTCAGCAAAATCCGTTGGGTTATTCGCCATCCATACTTCAGAATTCTTAGCCAAGAACAAACGTGACGTTTTTGGACCCGACTCCCACAAGCAGAAGGTTGTATTAAAATCAGATTGTGCGGTTCCGGGCTGACGGTCGTCGAAGAAAGTTGAAGTAGACTGACCACTGTTCGCAGAACGCGCCACAGTACCGTAGTAGGTTGAAACGAACACGGTTTTGGGACTGAAGCGTGAGAACTCTACATCAAAACCATCACCACCGTAAATTTCAATGGCTGTTTTTGAAGGCTGACCGCCAAATGAGTTACCGCTAAAGTTCAACAACTGGGTACCGTTATCCTGAGCACCGCCGGTCATGTGACCCAATTCGTTGGCCGCTACGTTGTACAATTGCAAGGTAACAAAACCACGAGAAATGGGCGTCCAACTCTTGGCATCCGCGCTGCGGAACAAACCACCGTCGCAACCCACAATGATGGTTGGAGGCGTTGTAGACATATCCCAAGAGATCATGTGCTTATCTGCGTGAACGTAATTGGTATTCCAGGGGGCATCAAACGTACCCGCTGTTTCACGGTATCCGTTTACTACATCCCAGGTGGCCAAATCAACACCACCCATGAAAATTTTATCTTTGTTGGTAGGATCTACACTTACCACGTTATCATACCAACCTTGACGGTTAGAACCAAAGATATCAGTTACTGAGCTATAGCTCATCAAACGGTTCCAAGTTGTACCGCCATCGGTTGTTCTAAACAACCCACCGAAAGCTCCGGTGTTAGAGGCACCCATCAAATAAACATAATTGGGATCTTGGGGAGAAATGGCAATGGAAGTACGACCTCCGGTGTTAGCCGTACTATTCACCACTTTCATCGCACCGGCAGCATCCATTTTCAATACAGAGCCTGAGTTGGTAGAAGCCCACAACACGCCATTTTTATCCATCTTCAATTCTTTGATAGATCCAACCGAAATTTTCTTTTGGTTGGCACCGTCGTTGGTGAATTCGTAAATACCATCCTCGGTTGCTACATAGATTTTGTCTTCGGTTGGATGCGCCACCATGCTGTTACATTGCATGAAGCTGGCGGCCGTGGTATTCGTCATTTTTTTGAACGCCACACCGCGGCTGTTGGTACTCTTGTAAAGACCACCACCCAAGAAGGCAGGTGATCCGTTGCGGGTGCCCGACAAATTCACAAAACCACCCTCTCCTGTACCGTAGAAAATGGTTCCAGTGGCTGCGTTTTGCGCAATGCAGGTCACACTCAAATTCTCTTGCATGTCGTTGATGGGAGACCAGCTTTGTCCTTTGGTAAACGAACGGAACAATCCACCACTCACACTACCCGCGAACCAAACATTGGTTGAATCTTTGTGAATCAAAAAAGCGCGCAAACGACCTCCTTGGTTGTCCGGACCCATGCTTTCCCACTTCAGCGGTTTGTTGGCGCGACGGTTTAATCGCATCGCGTCGGCCTGCGACAAAGCTTGTTGGAACCACTCTGGCTCGATTGTTCCGGTTGCTTCGTTCAAACGCATGCTGTAAATGGAACGAATCGCACCCTCGATGGATTCTGCCTCACCCTGCTTCTCAACGGAAGACAAAGAAACTGGCATCCCAACGGGCAACATCCCAACAAACAACGACATTCCCGCCACCAAAGTAGCAGAAGCCGTGAGCGTGATGATTGGTTTTATTCTCATAAGATCTAAATATCGATTTTAGGTATTTTACAAATTAAACAATGTATCCTTACTTTTCCAATTTCTATGGGTGATTTGCATAAAAGAAAATGAGGGATTGCCCCTTTTTGCGCAAAACTTCAACGCGGCCTGTGGGTAGGGCGACAAAAAAATTACAGCACGTGTTTTTCGGCGTGGTAAGAACTTCTCACCATCGGACCGCTTTCTACGAATCGGAAACCCATTTGAAGTCCCAATTCTTCCCAGTGTTTGAATTTGTCTGGGTGCACGTACTCTTTCACATCGAGGTGCATTTTTGTGGGCTGCAGATACTGCCCCAGGGTAAGCACATCACAACCATTCTCGCGCAAATCTTCCATCAATTGCTTCACTTCGTCGTCCGTTTCCCCCAACCCCAACATTGCCCCTGATTTGGTTCTACGTCCGTACTCATGCGTGCGCTTTGTTTGCTCCAAACTGCGTGCGTATTTGGCTTGAGGACGCACCATTCTGTATAGCCTTTCTACGGTTTCCATGTTGTGCGATGTGACTTCCGCACCGGCGTCCAACACCATATATAGCAAGTCCCACTGCGCCTTAAAATCCGGGATCAAGGTTTCTATGGTGGTGTCCGGGTTCATGGCTTTTACCGCCTTCACTGTTTCGGCCCAAACGGTAGCCCCTTTGTCTTTCAATTCATCGCGATTCACAGAGGTAATCACGCAGTGCTTCACCCCCATCAATTTCACTGCCTCAGCCACGCGTTCCGGCTCATTCATGTCGTATTCCGATGGCCGACCCGTTGCCACAGCACAAAAACTACAACTGCGCGTACATACATTCCCCAAAATCATGAATGTGGCTGTACCTTCTCCCCAGCATTCTCCCATGTTGGGACACCGACCGTCTTCACAAATGGTATGCAGCTTGTGTTCCTTCACGATGCGCTTCACACGGGTATAATTCTCCCCCGTGGGCAATTCGATTTTCAACCAACTGGGCTTGGGAGTGCGCTTTTCTTTCGATACGATGGGTAGTTCTATCACAGCAGTAGTTCGATTAATGGGTAAGAAATTGATTACGGACGTTGTCCATATTCAAATCCTACCGCAAAGGTAACAAATACACTTGGGAAGAAGTTTCGATTCATGTCGGAACGATACCACAAAGGCAAATTTTTCACAAATCGATCGATCCCAAATCCCAACGTCAGGGTATTCGACACATTGCGATAACTACCCCACTCGGCCTGCATGGCAATCAATGCACCGATTCCCGGAATAAACCGTCCGTCTGAAAACCCTTTCCCATAAGCCGCCGTTCCCCCAATCAGTCCCACATCATGAACGGAGGGATCGTAAGCCACAGCCGTGTAACCATCCACCAAAGGCGCCGGATTGTACAACCATATATAGATAGGCCAAGTATAATCTACGGGCAAATCCAAAGAAGCGTTCACGCGAATCCCCACATCCCCTCGGGCCTCCCTGGCACTCAAAACCAAACTGCTGCCGCATTGATATCGCATTGAGATGTTGTGTGTGATCCGCTCGATGGCAAACGCCGAACTACCCGGAAGCAGTTGGTTCACCACTTTCATTTCTCTGGGATCTTTCATCACGCCACACCACAACCCTTGGGTACCCACGAATCGACCTGAGACACGCTCTTTGGTTACGCCAAAGTCCCAGCCGAAATGTCGGACATTCACGCCCAATCCCCACAATTTTGAGGTGACAGGGACGTCGGGCAACAACATCGATTGCCCCGAAAGTGTGGATAACCCCAACACCATCCAACCAATGATCGCACCCAAAAGGCCTTTTTGCATGTACCAAAGATACGCTTCCCCCACCACCACCCAAATCCCCCGAAATATTGATTTTTTACCTCCACTTTCTCCCACTCCCAGTAAAACCCTTGTTTTTCAGCGATTTTAGGATATCTTTGCCTTGTCTAAATCGTGGAATTCCGACGAATTTTTACAACAAACACCCCCTTGGTGGCGCAATGTGGAAAACAAGTGGTTAAAAAGGGGAGATTGTGGGAAATTGTGGGAATTTGCATATTTATTTAGCAGACAGAAAAAACCAACACAGAATGACCGCATTCATTGGAGAGTTTAATTGCAAACTGGACGAGAAAGGAAGACTTTCCATTCCGTCAAAACTTCGGGCTCAGTTCCCCGAAGCAGTGGGCAATACGCTTGTGGTGAACCGCGGATTCGAGAAGTGTCTGGTGCTCTACACCAAGGAAGATTGGCTGGATGAAACTGCCAAACTGAACTCCGTGGATGATTTCATGAGTCCCGACATCCGTCGGTTCAAACGAATCTTCACCAACGGTGCCAACTTGGTTCAGATCGATGGCGCACAGCGCATTTTGATTCCCAAAAAACTACTGGAATACGCCGAACTCACCGCTGAGGTCATCCTGGTAGCCAACGGAAACAAAATTGAACTGTGGGATCAAGCGGTTTACGAATCTGAACTCAATGTTGACGCTGCGGAAATGTCTCAGTTGGCGCAATTGTTTCACCAACAACGCAACCAAGGTTAAGTAGCGCATCGGGCCGTTGGCCAACTGTTTGCGTATGTACGACTACCACGACCCCGTCCTTCTTCACCCCAGCGTGGATGCCCTGGTTACCAACCCAGATGGCACCTATGTAGATGTCACCTTCGGCGGTGGTGGTCACAGTCGCGCCATCCTCAACAAACTATCCCCCAAAGGCAAACTGATCGCCTTTGACCAGGACGAAGACACCCTTCAACGCGTTCCCAACGACCCCCGATTCACGTTGGTAAACCACAACTTTCAGTTCACCAAACCCTACCTGGAATACCTCAAAGCCCAGCCCATTGATGGACTGCTGGCCGACTTGGGCATCTCTTCCCACCAAATCGATGTGGGAGAGCGTGGTTTTGCCCACCGATTGGATGGACCGCTCGACATGCGCATGTCGAACCAAAACCCCATCTCCGCATCACACATGGTACTCAACAGTTCGGAGAATGAACTCATGCATGTTTTCAAACAATACGGAGAAATCCCGAACGCACGCAGATTGGTTGAAGTAATCACCCGCGCACGCGGCAGCAAAGACCTCACCACCATCCAGGGTTTCAAATCGGCCATCGCCCCTTGCACCCCCGGTAAAACACCCGCCAAATACTTGAGCCAAGTTTTCCAAGCCCTTCGCATCGCGGTGAACAAAGAAATGGGGGTTTTGGAAACCTTACTACAAGACGCTGAAGACATCATCAAACCCGGCGGCAAACTGGTGGTCATTTCCTACCACTCCCTGGAAGACCGCATGGTAAAACACCTACTTCAAACCGGAAACCTCAAAGGAGAGCGACATACAGACCTGTATGGCAACATCAGCAAACCCTTTGAAGCTCAACCTAATAGCGCCATCATCCCCGATGACCAAGAAATCGAAAAGAACAAACGCGCCCGCAGCGCAAAAATGAGAATAGGAGTACGCAACACATGGAAGAGAACCCATTCTTAAATACCGACATCGACCCACAAACGGTGATGGGAGATCCAACATCGGACGTGTCAACACCGCAAGAGGACGCCCCCATCCCCATGTGGAGCTGGGTAAAGTTTGCCCTGGTGGGATTTGCCTTGATGTTGTTTTACATCTACAATTCACACCATGCCAACAAAGCCATCCGCAAAAAAGAACAACTCATCAAAGAGCTCAAAGAGTTGCACAGCGAGCGCATCAGCCTAGAAAGCCAAACTACCAACGCTTCTAAACAAAGCGAACTCAGCAAACGCCTGGAGGGTAGCGGCTTGAAAGAAATCACCACCCCGCCCATCAAATTGACAAAGCCCCATGAGCAAGACTAAAGTCAATTCCAGAAAAGTCATTTTGGTTAGGGCCTACATCGTCTTTGCCCTGCTGGCCGTATTCGCCATCTCCATTTTCATCACGGCGGTTAAATTACAACTGGGTACCGACGACAAATTCCGGGAAGAGCTCAGTGCCAAAAACACCCGCGTGGTAGAAATTGAAGCCTTGCGTGGAAACATTTACGCCGATGATGGCAGCTTACTGGCGACCTCTGTGCCCAAATACGATGTCATTTTCGACCTCAGAGCCGATGGCCTCACAACCAAAGTATTCCTTGGAAAAATCGACAGTTTCAGTCTTTTGATGTCGGCCATGTTCCCCGAGCGCACCCCCAGCGGATGGAAGGAACACTTCTTAAAACACCGAGAAAAACGCACCCGCTACTTGAAAATTGCCAAAGACATCGGCTTTGAGCAAGTCAAAGCCATCAAAACATGGCCCATCGCCCGCCTCGGAAAATTCAAAGGCGGCATCTGGTACGAAGAAAAAGGCAAGCGCATGTACTTCATGGGAGAACTGGCCAAGCGGACCATCGGATACATCAAAGACAAAACTGCGGTGGGATTGGAAGGTGCCTTCGACACACTATTGCGTGGCAAAAACGGCAGCCAAATGCAGCAGCGCATGAGCGGACAAACATGGCGCCCGATTCAAGTGGGCAACAACCGCGGGGCTATCAACGGCAAAGACATCGTAACCACCCTGGATGTGCGCATCCAAGACATCGCCCAATACGCCTTACAAAAAGGACTGGAAGCTGAATCGGCCGACCACGGATGCGTCATTGTGATGGAAAGCAAAACGGGCGCCATCAAAGCGATGTCGAACCTCAAACGAGGCGAAGATGGGCAGTATTACGAAGCCCAAAACTATGCGGTGAGCGAATTCACCGAACCCGGCTCAACCTTCAAGTTGCTATCGGCCATCGCCCTGCTGGAAGACGGAAAAATAAGCGCCACCGACACCGTTGACAATTCATGGGGCAAGTGGAAATGGTACGACATGGAACTGGAAGATGCCGTAAAGCCCAAAAAACGCTTTTATACCCTCAGCGAGTGCTTGCAATATTCTTCCAACGTAGGTACCAGCAAGTTTGTGATGCAACACTACAAAAAGGACCCCAAGAAATTTACGCAGCACGCCTTGGACTTGGGATTGCACAACAAACCCAAATTCGACATCCCATCAAGCAGCAGTCCTAGCATTGCTACGCCCGATCAATCCGGTTGGTCAGGCACCAGTTTACCGTCGCTGAGTATTGGATACAGCAGCAAAATATCCCCTTTGCAAACCTTGATGTTGTACAACACCATCGCCAACCAGGGCAAAATGATGCAGCCTTATATGGTGAAAGAAATTCGCCATGAGGGACAAACCCTGTCCAAAATTGAACCACAGGTCATCAATGAAAAAGCCGTAAGTGCCAAAACGGCCGCAACCCTCACCCAAATGCTGGTGCAGGTGGTGGATAACGGAACCGCCAATGGCATCAAAACCGAAAATTATAAAATTGCCGGAAAAACGGGAACCGCATGGCTGTCTCAGGGCAAAGCGGGATACAACCAAGAGAACAACCGACAGTTTCAAGCCTCTTTCGCGGGATTCTTCCCTGCCAACAACCCCCAATATACCATCGTAGTGGTGGTAAATAATCCCAAGAGCGGACGATACTCGGGATCGCAAATTGCCGCCCCCATCTTCAAAAATATCAGCGATCGGATTTACAGCACACACATCAAAGTGCAACCCGCACTTCAAACAGCCAGCCTGCCACAAGTACCCGGCATATTGAAAGGCGACGCCGCAAAAACCAAGTGGGTATTGAATGAAATTGGCATTAGCTCGCAATTGCTGCAAGACAGTCAATCCAAAAAAGACCAACCGCTATTTCAGGGTCAGTACATCGACCCAAGCAAAGAAGCCCATTCGGTGAAGCTCAAACCCTTGCGAATCCAAGAGAACACCCTCCCCGATTTGCGTGGCATGGGATTGCGTGACGCGCTCAAATTGCTCAGCGACCTCGGCCTCAAAGCCAGCTACAGCGGGTATGGCAGGGTTACAGACCAAGCGCCCGCCCCCAACACCAAAATGGGCGCAAACAATGAAGTTGTACTCATCCTCAAACCGTACTAAGTCATGAAAGCGCTTCAACAACTCATCGCCACCCTCGAATCTGCCACCATTTTTGGCAATGCCGATGCGCGGGTTTCGGGATTGCAGATCGACAGTAGACACATTCAACCGGGGGACCTCTATGCGGCCATGAAGGGCACCACGGTGGATGGCCACACGTTCATCAACGGCTGCATTGACGCTGGTGCAACCGTGATTTTGTGCGAATCGCTACCTACAGAGTTGAACGAACAAATTGCCTATGTTTTGGTGGATAATACCGCAAAGGCACTGGGCGAGATTTGTTTAAATTTCTATGACCGCAAGGCAGAAAACATCACCATAGTAGGCACCACGGGTACCAATGGCAAGACCAGTGTTAGCACTTTGTTGTTCGATTTATTCACGCTTCGCGGCCACTTGTGCGGATTGATTTCCACGGTTGAAAACCGCATCGGCAAGCAAATCATACCGAGCACTCACACCACGCCCAACATCGTGGCCCTTCACGGCTTGTTGGCCCAAATGGCCAATGCGGGCTGCGACTACTGCTTTATGGAGGTGAGCTCTCATGCGGTAGACCAGCGCAGAATTGCCGGCGTTCCCTTTGCGGCCGGGGTCTTTACCAACATCACCCACGACCACCTCGATTACCATAAAACGTTCGACAATTACATCAAAGCGAAAAAGCAATTTTTCGATGAGCTCCCCTCTACGGCGGTAGCGGTAACCAACAAAGACGACCGAAACGGCATGGTGATGTTGCAAAATACCAAGGCCATGCGCTATACGTATGCCATGAAGCAGCCTGCCGATTTCACTGTGAGGGTTTCCGAACACGATTTCACAGGTATGCAATTGCAGTTGAATCAAACGGAGTTTTGGACTCCCTTGATTGGCGGCTTCAATGCCTACAACCTTTGCGCTGTGTATGCCACGGCATTTTTGTTGACCGAGGGCGATGCCGAACTACCCATCCAAATGAGCGCGTTGGGGAAGGTTAACGGCAGATTCGAAGTCCTGCGCGGTCCCAACAGAATTACCGCCATCGTTGACTATGCTCACACCCCAGATGCATTGAAGAATGTACTGCAGACCATCAACGACATCAGAAAAAACAGCGTAAACCTCATCACCGTGGTGGGTTGTGGTGGCAACAGAGACCAAGCCAAACGTCCGGAAATGGCCAAGTTGGCCGCCGAAATGAGCAACAAAGCCCTGCTCACATCGGACAATCCCAGATTTGAGGACCCACAAGAGATTCTCAATCAAATGGAAGCCGGCGTGGATCCGCAAAATTACAAACGCATCGTAAAAATCGTGGACCGCAAGGAAGCCATCAAAACCGCAGTCATGCTGGCACAACCGGGTGATATCATCCTGGTGGCAGGAAAAGGACACGAGACCTACCAAGACATTCAAGGGGTAAAACATCCCTTCGACGATAAAATCATACTCAGCGAAACTTTTAAACTCATCGAATAAAACCAAAGCCATGTTATACTATTTGTTTGAACACCTCGACAAAATGGGCTTCGCCGGTGCTGGCGTGTTCAAGTACATTTCTTTTCGGGCCTCGTTAGCAGGCATCCTTAGTTTGCTGTTGGCCTTGATTGCTGGCAAAAGCATCATTGGATGGCTACAACGCCAACAAATTGGAGAAACCATCCGAGAACTGGGATTGGAGGGCCAAATGCAAAAGAAGGGCACCCCAACCATGGGTGGCATCATCATCATTTTAAGCATCATTGTGCCTACGCTGTTACTGGCAAGACTAGATAACATCTATGTCATTGTGATGATGATCAGCACCATTTGGATGGGCGTAATTGGTGGTATTGATGACTATATCAAAGTCTTCAAAAAGGACAAAGAGGGCATGAAAGCGACCACCAAATTGATTGGACAGTTGATGTTGGGTGCTTTGATTGCGATTACGATTGACCACACGCACAGCAGCAACAACTTAGAGCTCACCACCAACCTTCCCATCACCAAGAATATCCTTAATTACTCGGATTTGATCCCTGGCGCGCACAATGCCTGGATCGTTTACGTGCCCATCATCATTTTTATTGTGATGGCGGTAACCAACGCGGTTAACCTGACCGATGGCATCGACGGCCTGGCTGCGGGAACCACCGCCATTGTGGGTGTAGGCTTGGGCATATTGGCGTATGCGGCGGGTAACATCAAAGTGGCTGGCTACCTCAACATCATATACGTACCCAACTCGGGCGAAGTGGTTATTTTCTTGGCCGCAGTCATAGGCGCCTGCTTGGGCTTCTTATGGTACAACGGATATCCCGCCCAGGTATTCATGGGCGATACGGGCTCTATGGCCCTTGGGGGTGCGGTAGCGGCCGTGGCCATCATCATCAAAATGGAGTTGTTACTCCCCATTCTTTGTGGTGTTTTCTTGGCCGAGAGCGGATCTGTCATCTTGCAAGTTAGCTACTTTAAATACACCAAAAAACGCTTTGGCGAGGGAAAAAGAATCTTCTTGATGTCGCCCCTCCACCACCATTTTCAGAAAAAGAATCTCCCAGAAAACAAAATCACCTTGCGCTTTTGGTTGATCACGATTGTATTGGTTTTGGCTACGTTGGCTTTGATTAAACTGCGTTGAGAAAGCGATTGGTCATATTGGGAGCAGGCGAAAGCGGTACGGGTGCCGCAGTTTTGGGCGCAGCCCAAAACTGGGACGTATTTGTATCCGACAAGGGAAAAATCGCCCAGAAATACCAAGATGAACTCAATTTGCACAACATCGCCTGGGAACAAGAGCAACACAGCGAAGACAAAATATTGTCGGCCGACTTAATCATCAAAAGTCCCGGCATTCCCGACAAAGCCCCCATGGTGGCGGCCGCACTGGCCCAAGGCATCGAAGTCATCGACGAACTTGAATTCGCCTATTGGTATACCCAAGCCAAAATGATCAGCATCACGGGCACCAATGGCAAAACCACCACCACGCTGCTCACCTACCACCTGCTCAAACAAGCCGGACTGAATGTGGGATTGGCTGGGAATATTGGTCGCTCTTTGGCCCGACAAGTGGCCCAGGAAAATTTCGATTACTATGTGGTAGAAATGAGCAGTTTTCAGCTCGATCGCATTGATACCTACCGCAGTCACATCGCCATTTTGTGCAACATCACCCCAGACCATTTGGATCGCTACGAATACAATGTAGACGCTTATGCCGATGCCAAAATGCGGATTACACGAAATCAAGAGGCCTCGGATTACTTCATTTACTGCGCCGACGACACCCTTACGCGTGAAGCGATGTCGCGCAACCCTTTCGCTGCCAAAGCCATCCCTTTCAGTTTACAAACCCAACTGACCGAGGGCGCTTATGCGGAAAACAACCTACTCACCATTTTAACAAAAGAAACATTCACACTCGATATGCAAGAATTTACACTCCGTGGGCAACACAACGCCTACAACAGCATGGCTGCCTCGGTGGCCGCAAGCTTGATGGACGTCCGCAAAGACAGCATCCGCGAAAGCTTCACCAATTTCCAAAACGCGGAACACCGCTTGGAATTTGTTCAAAAGGTGGGCGGCGTGGATTACATCAATGACTCCAAAGCCACAAACGTCAACTCAGCCTGGTATGCCTTAGAAAGCATGGACCGTCCGGTCATTTGGATCGCCGGTGGTGTGGACAAAGGCAACAACTACGCCGATTTAAAAAACTTGGTCAAGAGCAAGGTAAAGATGATTATCTGCTTGGGATTAGACAACATCAAAATCCACCAAGCGTTTCAAGCAGATGTTGACCTAATCATCAACACGAGCTCCGCCAAAGAGGCCGTTCACGTGGCTTCAAAAATGGCCGACCAAGGCGATGTGGTTTTGTTATCGCCCGCTTGCGCGAGTTTCGACTTGTTCGATAGCTACGAAGACCGCGGCCGTCAGTTCAAAGAAGCCGTAAGACACCTCTAATCCCCACACAATCGCATGAATGCACAGTTCACTTCCCGTTTCAAAGGCGACAAATGGATTTGGTTTGTCATCATCATCCTGTCGCTGATCGGCATTTTAGCCGTTTACAGCGCCACTGGAACCTTGGCCTTTTCCAAGCAAGGCGGGAACACGGAATGGTATTTCTTGCGTCACACCGGCTTTTTACTGATTGGTCTGGGGCTTTTGTATTTCACCCATTTGATTCCCTTCTCTTATTACTCTCGGATCAGCCAAATTTTCTTGTGGATTTCCATTGGATTGTTGGGCTTAACCTTGGCCATTGGTTCTGAAATCAATAACGCCACCCGGGTGATACCGATTCCTGGACTTGGAATCACCTTCCAACCTTCAGACATGGCCAAGTTGTTTTTGGTCATGTACATCTCGCGGTATTTGAGCAAGAATCAGGAGGAGATCGACAGTCCGAGGGTCTTCTGGACAACCCTATTTTACATTTTGATGGTTGTAGGGCTGATTGCTCCCGAGAATTTGAGCACCTCATTGGTGGTATTCCTTACCGCCGCTTTGCTCATGTTCATCGGCCGGGTCAATTTCAAATACATGATGTACCTCTCATTTTCAGGCGTAGGTTTGATCAGCTTGTTGGTGGTTGTATTACTCAATATCAACACCGATGGCATGGAGAGCAGTCGTATTCCCACATGGAAAAAGCGTATCGAGACGTTCATGGGGAAAGACGACGGACAAGGAAACTACCAGCAATTGCAATCCAAAATCGCCGTGGCCACTGGGGGCGTATTTGGAAAGGGACCGGGAAACAGCACACAGCGCAATTATTTACCACACCCTTATTCCGATTTTATCTATGCGATCATTGTTGAAGAATACGGGTTACTGGGCGGACTGATCGTTACGGGGTGCTTCCTGATTTTGGTCTACCGATGTTTGAAAATTGTGGTGGAGAGTCCGCGCGCCTTCGGCGCGCTAGTGGCCATGGGATTGGGCCTTTCCATGAGCTTACAAGCGTTCGTTAACATGGGCGTAGCCGTGGGCATGTTGCCCGTTACAGGTCTCACCATCCCACTGGTCAGCATGGGCGGAACCAGCCTCTTCATGAACAGCATTGGCTTTGGAATCATCTTGGGCATCTCAAAGTATATCGAAGAAGAAAAACAACAACAAAGTGAGGCGATCAACGCCGGCATCGCATAAACCATGGTCGCAACAGCAAATACATCAAGCCCCCACCGTTTCATCCTCTCTGGAGGTGGAACTGGCGGACATATATTCCCCGCGGTGGCCATCGCCAAGCAACTCCAACAGCGGTATCCCGACGCGCTAATTCTATTCGTTGGGGCCTTGGGTAAAATGGAAATGGAAAAAGTGCCCAAAGAAGGTTTCGAGATTGTTGGAATGCCTATCGAAGGATTGAAACGATCGTTATCGCCCCGCAACCTGATCGTCGCTTTCAAAACATTGCAAAGTTTTTGGAAAGCCAGAAAATTACTCAAGCAGTTCAACCCCACGGCCGTCATCGGAACCGGAGGATATGCCAGCTTGCCCATTTGTTATATGTCGGCCCGCGCCGGTTACACCACCCTCCTACAAGAACAAAACGGCTTCGCCGGCCTCACCAACCGACTGGTGGCCAGAAAAGCCGCACACATATGCTGCGGATTTCCGCAGATGGACCATTTCTTTCCGGCTGGGAAATGGAGTTTTACAGGGAATCCGGTACGACAAAACATCATCGAAGTGGCGGGCAGAGACAACGAGGCCAACCGCGCGGAAGCCCGGCGGCAGTTTGGACTCAATCCCGACCTACCCGTTGTGCTGATCACCGGGGGTAGTTTGGGCGCACGTACCATCAATGAGGCGGTGTTTAAACACATGCTAACCTTGGCCCAAGCGGGCATTCAGGTTATTTGGCAGATGGGATTGCCTTTCGCAAAAGCCCAAAGCGAGGCCATTGAGGCGCGCTTGAAAGAGCACCAAGAGGTTTACAAGCAGGCGGGATCACCCGGGTTTTACCATGCGCCCTTCATTTATAACATGGACGAGGCCTTTTTGGCCAGCGACGTGGTGATTTCCCGGGCCGGGGCGATATCCATTTCAGAGATTGCCGTGGTGGGCAGGCCCGCAGTGCTTGTCCCCTCGCCCAACGTCACAGACGACCATCAAACACAAAATGCGCGGGTATTGAGCGATTTGGGGGCGGCTGTGTTGGTGACCGACAAACAGGCCCCACAAACCCTGATTGAAGAGACTTTACGGTTACTAAAAGATACGAAAAAAAGGGCAGAAATGCAAGAAAAATTGAGAATCATGGCCAAACCCATGGCCACGGAAACCATTGTAAACAAACTGGAAGAATGCCTACAGAAGCGCGGATAACGGATTTTGACCAGGCCTATTTTTTGGGTATTGGTGGCATCGGCATGAGTGCCATTGCCCGGTATTTGCTGCAGATTGGCATGCCGGTGATGGGGTACGACAAAACGCCGAGTCCGCTGACCGAGGCCCTGGTGGCCGAGGGCGCGGAGATCACGTTTGACGATGCCGTTGCGGCTTTGCCGCAACGGGTAACCACCCACCTGGACAAAACCTTGTTCATTCTCACCCCGGCCATTCCCAAAAACCACCCCCAATGGGTTTGGTTGCAGGAACAAAAGGCCACCATACTGAAGCGCAGCGAGGTATTGGGCAGCATTGCCCGCAATGGATTCTCCATTGCGGTGGCCGGCACCCATGGCAAAACCACCACCTCTACACTGGTCGCCCACCTGCTGCATACTTGCAACATTAACTTTACCGCTTTTCTTGGCGGCATCTCCTCCAACTTCGGCAGCAACTACATTCGCAAAACCGATGGCATCAACCTACCCGTCGGTGGAGAAATCATTGTTTTGGAAGCCGATGAATTTGATCGAAGCTTTCACCGCTTAAATCCTGATCTGGCCGTTATCACCGCGATGGACCCCGATCACCTCGACATTTATGGAACCCCCGAGGCCTTTGTGCAAGCCTTCGCCGATTTCACACAACTCATCCGCGCTTGGGGCGGCGCAGAGAAACCCCTGCCCTCTACAGAAAAACCCCACGGCGCCGCCCTCATGATCCATGAGTCGCTGTCGCTCCATACACCCAACCACATCCTCACCTACCCATACGGACTTCAATCACAGTCGGCCGTTCACGCCCACAATGTGCGAATTGACCAAGGCGATTTCTGCTTTGATTACGTATTGAATCAATCACCGGTAGCGGCCTTCCGCTGCGGACTTCCCGGCCACCACAACGTTCAAAACGCATTGGCCGCCTTGGGAATATGCCACGCCTTTCTCGGCCTCCCCATCGATGCGCTACAGCAAGGCATCGCCACATACAAAGGAGCCAAACGACGGTTTGAGTACATTCACAAATCCCCAAATTACGTGGTGATCGACGATTATGCCCATCACCCCGAAGAACTCAACGCCATCATCGGGTCGGTAAAAACGCTGTACCCCAACAAAAAAATAACCGGCATTTTCCAACCCCACCTGTTCAGTCGGACCCAAGATTTCGCCGAAGGCTTCGCAGCCAGTTTGTCGGCCCTAGACCAACTCTACCTGATGGAAATCTATCCCGCCCGCGAACTACCCATTTCCGGTGTTGATAGCACCTGGCTGCTCAGCCTCGTCAGCAACCCTAATAAAATGCAGGTGACACCCCATAGCATTCTCGACACGCTCAAAGACAATCCCGCCGAAGTCCTGCTCATCCTTGGCGCCGGCGATATTGACCGCCTTGTTCAACCCATTCAAACCCTATATCATGACCTGGAAACCCGCATTCAATAAACGACAGTGGATGGTGGCCATGTTACTGGTACTGCTGGTGGCCGTATCCATATTCTGGTCGGCCATTTCCAAAACCGCCAAAAACCGACTGGTGGAATCCATGGAAATCACCATACTCCCCCAAGGCAAAGCCCTGTTCTTGAGCAACTCCATCCTCACCGACTCCATTCAGTCTGTTATTGGCAACCCCACCGGCAGAAGTGCGGCCGATTTGAACATCCAAAAATTGGAAGCCCGTCTCAACAAAATACCCGCGGTAAAAAAAGCCGAAGTCTACATCGCATTAGACGGGGTGCTGAAAGTAAAAATTGAGGAAAGAACCCCCATCGTCCTGGTTAACAACACCCGAGGGGAAGAATTTTACCTCGATACCCAAGGCGTCATGATCCCCAACTCCACACCCAAATTTTGTGATGTGCTCGTCGCTACTGGGAACATCAGAAATTTGATGGCCTCTGGCAAAATCATTGCCGGCGAAACCGCCCGAAATCTGCTTGCCGTGGCCAAGTTTGTGGCCGCCGACTCCCTGTGGAACATGCAATTTCAACAATTGTATGTAGATAATTACAATGACGTGATTTTGATTCCCCGCGTGGGAAAACATAGCATTGTTGTAGGCAACGGCGCCAACCTACCTGAAAAGTTCGGAAACCTGCGTCTTTTCTACGATCAAGGCCTGAAAAGCACAGGCTGGGATCGCTATAAAAGTGTAGACATTTCCAACCTAAACCAAGTGGTTGGAACGCGCAGTGGTCAAGAAAGTGTACAAAAAAGCGAAGACAAGTCCAATAAAAGCAACAGTAGATAATCGCACAGAAACCCAAGAATAACCCAAGTACAATTACAAAAAAAATATGGCTATCAATAACAATATCATCGTAGGACTCGACATCGGAACCACCAAGGTGTGCGCGATCGTGGGTCAAATGGCTGAAAACGGCAAAATCAACGTTTTGGGCATGGGAAAAGCGCCCAGTCAAGGGGGTGTCTCTCGCGGAATGGTCGCCAACGTGGCCAAAGCCGTGACGGCCATCCAAACCGCCGTAGAGGAAGCCATCAAACAAAGTCAAGTAAACATCAAAACTGTGTTTGTGGGCATCGCAGGTCACCATATCAAAAGCTTGCAACACAGAGGTACGCTCAGCCGCAAACAATGGGATGTTGAAATCACTGAAGACGAACTGAACAAACTGGAAGCAGAAATGGAAAACCTCGCCTTATCTCCTGGCTTGGAAATCCTCCATGTGCTGCCCCAAGAGTATCGCATCGATGGTGAAGAGGGCATCAAAGACCCCGTAGGTCGCGTAGGCGTCCGCGTAGAATGCAACTACCACATCATCACCGGTGAAACATCGGCGGCCAAAACCATCCTGATGGCGGTTCGTCGCGCCGGCCTCGAAATCGCTGACCTAATCGTTGAACCCGTGGCCTCGGCGGCTGCCGTACTCAGTGAACCAGAAATGGAAGCAGGTGTGGCCCTCGTGGATATTGGTGGCGGTACTACCGACATCTGTATTTTCGATGATGGAGCCATCAGACATACCGCCATCATCCCCATCGGCGGCGATCGCATCACCAAAGACTTACAAGAAGCGTTTGGCATCCTCAAAGACCAAGCGGAATTCGTTAAAGTAAATTACGGCAGCTGCTACCCCACCGAAGCGATGAAAAATGAAGTGGTTGTGGTGCCTGGTTTGCCCGGTCGCGCACCCAAAGAAATTTCGCTTTACGCCATCTCTCAGGTCATCCGCGCCCGCGTGGAAGACATCATCCAAAAGGTGGATTTCGAAATCGTGGTTTCTGGCATTCGCAACAAGCTCGCTGGCGGCATCGTCCTCACCGGTGGTGGTTCATCCATGAAAGACATCACCCAACTGTTCAACTATTTCATCGGATTAGAAGTGCATATTGGATCGCCCGGACAGCGTTTGGGTAAAGGCATGATCGACGAAGTACGCAACCCCATGTACGCTACCAGCATTGGATTGGTGTTGAAAGGGTTTGAACTAGCGCAAAAACACCAGCACATCGAACTCAACAACGAAATCATCAACAAAGAAGAACCCGTTTCCCGCGTAAGCGACCCCTTCTTGGATGAAGTTGTCATGGAGGTACCAGCAAAGTCTACCCAGTTAGAATTTGGCGATAACGGCGACGATAAAAACAGTCGATTCAATCTATTCTCAGGCTCTTGGCTTGGGGGCAAGAACGGTTTATTGAAAGGCCTCAACGACTGGATGAAAGAGGGCGAAGATTTTCACGACTAAGTTTGAATAATAGATCCGACTATGTCAGTATTTGAACCCGCAGTAAACATTCGCAGAGGCAACCTCATCAAGGTCATCGGCGTAGGTGGTGGTGGTAGCAATGCCGTAAACCACATGTTCCGCCATGGCATTGAAGGCGTTGACTTTTATATCTGCAACACAGACTTACAGGCGCTTCACAGCAGTCCCATTCCCAACCGACTTCAATTGGGCGTTCAACTCACCGAAGGGTTGGGGGCCGGCTCGATGCCCGATATGGGTGAAAAGGCGGCAATGGAAAACATGCAGCAGATCCGACAAATCATGGAAGACAACACCAAAATGGTATTCATCACCGCCGGAATGGGTGGTGGAACAGGTACCGGTGCTGCGCCCGTGATTGCCAAAATCGCCAAAGAATTGAGCATCCTCACGGTAGGGATTGTAACCTTGCCATTTGAAGATGAAGGACCACAGCGTATCGGACAGGCCCAAGAAGGTTTGGAGAAACTGCGTCCGCATGTTGACGCGTTGTTGACCATTTGCAACGACCGCATTGTTGACATGTATGGCGATTTGACCATCACCCAAGCGTTTTCGAAGGCCGACGATATTCTTTGTACCGCAGCCCGAGGCATCGCTGAAATCATCACCAAGCCCGGACAGATCAACGTAGACTTCATGGATGTGCAGACCGCCATGAGAGACAGCGGCAGAGCCATCATGGGAACCGGTTTCGCAGCCGGTGAAAATCGCGCCGAAAACGCCGTACGCATGGCTTTGGATAGTCCCCTTCTCGATAGCACTCGAATTCGTGGCGCGCAACACTTGCTGGTGAATTTCGCCTACGGCCACAAAGAGCCTGTGATGAGCGAAATCTCAAAGGTGAAAAAATTCTTGCAAGAAGAAGCAGGACATACCGCCCACTTGAAAATGGGTATCACCAAGGATGAGAGCTTGGGTGAGGAAATTGCCATCACGGTTATCGCCACTGGCTTTGAAGTGAAAGTGCCGATGGAAACCGCGGAGATTCAGTCACAAGCGCCCGCCGTGAATCCTTACAACCACACAGCAGCACCGGTATACAATCAACACAGTGTACCACAAACTTGGAATAACAACCATTCACAGCCCAATCCCTTGGCTCAAACGCCGAATCCTCAGGTTGTGAATCCCGCCATCAATCGCAATTTTGGCACACAGCCCAACTTGTTCAATACCCCACCCGCCCAACCTACAGTTGTGAACCACGTGCCTTCGGCCTTCGAGGATGACAACATAGAGGCCCTAGGAAAAACCGTACACAACAACGTGGAATGGGACCAAAATGAAGCGATGAACCCGGTGAATGTATCGCCCCGCGCTTTTGAAGCCCCGGCTGATGATTGGAACGATGATCCGATGTCGCAGATTTTCCGCGATACTCGCCTGGAAAACGGTCGGAGGGACAGAGAGTCTCTGCTCGACAACGACATCGAAATTCCGGCATACATGCGCAGAGGAATCAACCTAGAGGCTGCGCCCCCTAGCCAAAGTCAATTGGTAAGTAAAATTACCATTGGCGAAGAAGACCCAATGAATGCACGCGATTTAACGGTAAAACCGAATCGCCATTTGCACGATAACGTGGATTGATAGCCAAAATAATCCAACAGCAAGAGAGCCATGCCTTAGGGTATGGCTTTTTTGTTTTGTTAACAAATCAATGTGACTTGCGGAACCGAGCCCTAGCTGCGATATACTCGCTCGTAGGCCAGCGCTATCTGTCTTGCACTGTAATGTTGCAAAGCGAACGTTCTGCCGTTTTGTTTGATTTGATGCACCTGGGATTGAGGTGCCACAATGTACTCGGACAGTTCCTGAACCAGCTGCTCCATATAGTTGTCGGTTGTTGCCAACCCCACCCCCGATTTGGGCACTAAAAATCCGGTTTGATGCTCCCCGGAGGCCACCAGCATTTCGGGAATGCCCCCCACAGCCAGGGCCGCCACGGGCACACCGCAACTTAAACTCTCCATGATTGTGGTGGGTAAGTTTTCTTCTAGCGATGTAGTCACATAAACGTCCGCTTGCCAATAAGCCTCACGCATTTGTTCGGCATCCTTGATGAATCCGAACTCGCGATATTTACAGTTTAACCCCAGATCCCCGATTCGATTTTCTCCCACGATCAACGCCTCAACCTGCGTAAATCCCCGGGATACAAGTTCATTACACACCCAGCGGAATCCATCAAATCCTTTGGCTATATTACCCAGGTTGGCCGCGGCGAACATCAACACAAAAGGCTTGGCTGACCCGGCAGGCTGAGGCTGGATAACTTTGGGGTGAAAATAATCGGTATCAATGGGATTGGGAATAACCTGAATTCCATCCCGCAATGCTTTTGTGAGCGCGCCGCTCTTCAGCGCTTGATCTTTCAACCATTGACTGGGAGTAACAAATGCCAAATTGTTTCCACTATCTGAATACAACGCCTGTTTTGCGCTGAAGACGCGGCGCGATAAATCTGCATCGCTCGGTGATTTCAAATAGTGACACTTCCCACAAGTATTTGTAAAATGATCACAACCCCGGGGATGATAACATCCACCGGTGAAAGGCCACATATCGTGACATGTCCACACCACCCGTTTGTTCAGCGACAATAAATCCTTTAGCCCCCGAAGACTCACGAACCCCTTATTCACCCAATGCAAATGAATCACATCAGCCTCCTGAATGGATTTCCACGCCGATACATTCACGCCCGTTTTTCCGTGGCTGAACGCAAATCGCACCGATTTTTCACGCTCGTACCTCAAAAAATCGAGTTTCTCTAGGGCGTGAAGTCCAAAAGCCCACTTTTTCTTGAGCCATTGATCAGCCCACAAATAAAAATCACCCTCCCCCCCTTCAAACACCCAATGACTGCTCTCAATATGGTCTGTTTGACTCAAGGCCTGACTCAGCCGCTGGGCCGCAACAAAAGCGCCTCCAGCCGAAGAAGCGTTCAAATGAACCACTTTCAACGTTGCAATATGGGCGGTTTGTTCGGTCATGGCATTCAGGGGTCGAATTAATCGGTGATTACCCTTTGTCGATGGCATCCTCCTCGGTGGCCTTCAACCGCTTCGACAGTAAAATAGCCACAACCAGTGCCATCATCATCAGCACGCCACCACTATAGTAGGGCAAACCATAATAGTAATGATACAAGCCACCCGCTACAATGGGACCGATCGCGCGGGCCAAAGAACCCAAACTCTGCAGCATTCCCAACATTTGTCCCTGCGACTCCGCCGGCGTATTCAAACTCACCAACGAATTGATGGCAGGCATCATCAAACCATTCCCGAAAGCCAAGAAGAGAATCGCAATGGTTTGAACTACATAAAATGTTTGCGTATCGTTGGCCACCGGAATAATGCTCAGCCCCACGGCAATGACCGGACATCCCATCAAAAGCATTTTCCTCACACCCCATTTCTTTTGGAATTTACCAATAAGCCCACCCTGAACGATGGCGCTACAAATGCCAATGAAACCAAAAATATTTCCAATCCCGTATTCGGTAAGTCCGTATTTCTCTTTCCAAAGTACGCTGGCATTGACTTGCATCATGCTGAACGCGGCGATGTACAGGAAATTTATCAAGAACAACTCGCCGATGATATCTACACGCCACACGGTCACCAAGCCCTTAAACGTGGCCGATACCTTGCGTTTCTCCACAGCTTTATTCTGTAAACTCTCCGGCAATAAGAACCAGGCCAGCAGGAAATTCACAACGCACAACGCCGCCGTAAAAAACCCAACCCACTGAACACCGTGATCTCCACCATGGTGGTATAACCAACCGCCGATGGGCGGACCAAAAACAAATCCCAATCCGAAGGCCGCACCAATGATACCCATGCGCTTGGCGCGATCGGCGGGAGCTGTGATGTCGGCAATGTAGGCCTGTGCCGCAGAAATGTTAGCACTGCCAAACCCTGAAATCACGCGGGAAAACAACAAAAAGCTAAAATTGGCACTAATCCCAAATAAGTAATAGCCAATCACGTTGGCAAAAACACTCATCAATATGATGGGTCTGCGACCAATGCGGTCCGACCAAGCCCCAAAAATCGGCGCAAACAGAAATTGAATAATCGAAAATGAGCCAGCAACAACACCTACGGCAACGTCTGGATTGAAGGGCATTCCCGAAGTGGCCGCCAATGTTTTGGCCAAATTGGGCAAAATGGGAATCACAATACCAAAGCCCAACAGGTCAATGAATATGGTTAGAAATAAAATTAATATGCGTTTATCTTTCATGGATTTTGTAGTTCTCTTTTTAATTTTTTGGCGATCCAACTTTGAGATAGGGGCAATAATCCATGCTGGCGAAAATCACCCAAACTTGCCGACAGCATATTCACCACAGGGGTCTCAAAGGATATCGTTTGTTGACGCAAAGCATCCAACAGCGATGCCTGGGAATGTATGCAAAGGTCGTCATCAACCACCGCCCAAATCAAGGTTCTTTGGAAAAAGTCTAACTCGTTTTTTCCTTGTTGCGTTTTTAGCAAATGAAATACTTTGTCGATACTGCAACCTGATGGTGGTTCTTTGGTTTCATCCACCGCAACCAGCAATATCGAACTTCCCAAAAGGGCAAAGTCGGCCAGCAAGTCCTTTCCGTGGGCCTGCCAACCCGCCACGAATTGGGACATGTCTGATTCTAGGGATTGGATTTCGCGGTCCGACATTATTCGATGCGCGCCAAAGAGCCAAATGCGCGCGGAATCGGGCATGTGGGGCAGCACGTGATGAAATGTCATGGCTTGCCAATTAAGCTTTGAGGGAATCGTTTACAATCTCGGCGATATCAAGCACTGTGACCTGCTCTTCTTTCTCGAAATGTTTGGTACCGTCGCGCATCATGGTATTACAGAACGGACAGTTCACAGCGATGATTTCCGCACCGGTGGCCAATGCCTCTTCTGTGCGATTCACATTGACTTCTTGGTTGCCTTTTTCGGCTTCCTTGAACATTTGGGCACCACCCGCACCGCAGCAAAAACCATTGGTCTTGCATCGCTTCATTTCTACCAAATCTACGTCTAACTTCTCCATCACCATGCGTGGTGCTTCATAAATACCATTGGCACGACCCAGATAGCAACTGTCGTGATAGGTGATTTTCTTTCCTTGAAACGCCCCACCCTCTATCGCCAATCGTCCATCAGATAGGAGTTCATTAATCAACTGAGTGTGGTGCACCACTTCGTAGTTTCCTCCCAAGTTGGGATATTCGTTTTTCAGTGTGTTAAAACAGTGTGGGCAGGCGGTTACGATGCGTTTTACGCCATAGCCATTCATGACTTCGATGTTTTGCATGGCCTGCATTTGAAACAAGAACTCATTCCCTGCGCGCTTTGCAGGATCGCCTGTGCAACCTTCCTCCATTCCCAAAATGGCAAATTTCACTCCTGCTTTTTCCAAGATATTTGAAAATGCACGACTCACGCGCTGCGCGCGCTCGTCGTAACTCCCTGCACAGCCAACCCAAAACAAAATCTCGGGCGTTTCGCCTGCGGCAATGAAGTCCGCCATGGTCCTTACCGATACCGTCATAATGTTGCAATTTCGCCATAACTGCCCGTAACTGCGAAACATTTATTCCACAGACAGAAAAAATAGACAGGCCACCAGCGGTTCCCTTAGCCTTTAAACAACAGAGGGGGCGCCTGCGGCGCCCCCTCTGTTTGCTTCATTTCATCAACAGCTCAGTAACCAGAACCACCCATACCCACCACTTCCTGCACCGCACAGGCCATCAATGGACCTGTTGAATCGTTGCACAAATGCTGAAAAGGACTGGTTTTCATGAATCCCGACCCATCGGTCTCGTTCATGCTGGCCACCCAACAATCATTCAATTTTGACATCGCGGAAAATATCGCGTCCTTCATCTCAACCCCCGCAGCAACATCCAACTCGGTCACCGACACCCCATGTTTTACCATGTAGTCATAGGCTTGAGAAGAATAGGCATTGAGGTAGCGAAGCGTTTCGCCATCCTTTTTATTGGACAAGGCAAACACATGCACTCGAGCGAAGTACGCTTTAGCAAATTTGGCCACGCGGTAAAATTTCTGTCGGGATTCCGAGGTGGAATCCAACAGCATCAAAATGTTTCGGGGCTCTACCCATGCCGCGTTGGTATTGAGGTAAATCACCGGCGTTTCGAATTTACTGATGCAGCCCGACATACCACCACCTAGCATACTGCCAGATTTGGATGCCGCACAGATCACCGTCATCTCCACCTTAAACTCTTTGGATGCTTTTGCCGCAATCGACCAAAAATCTCCCGATTTCTTCACGATTGTCAATTCTCGGTACGCACGCTTCTTGAGATCATCCACAAGGGCGTTCGTGAGTTCAGCATTTTCTGCAGTTTCTAACCACAGCAAATCCCCTTTGAACCGGCGCGCCACCGATACCATTGCGTCGCCAAGTGTTTTTTGATGTTGAGTACTGTCTGATGTAAATAAAATTTTTGTAGGCGTTTCTTCCATAGGCAGTTGTAATTTTACACCGAATCTCATGAATAGTTTCCATATTATCAAGCACTTAAACGTCATTTAACGATTCATTTATGCACCATTTTCCCGCATCCGAAAAAACACCCCATACGTTGGCACTATTTTATCGATGTTTCACCCTACGCCTCAGCGTCTTTCTCGCGTTGTTCCTCGCCTTCACACCCACATGGGCACAAACCCCAACCCAAGCAACACACTTGAGAGGCTTGGTTGTCACACCCAACAATACCGTTTGGATGAGCGGCACCCGCGGCACGATACTTCGGGGACAGCTAAGCCCACAATCCACCCTGCAATTAGACACCCTCGTCACAGGCTACAGCAGCAAAGACTTTCGCGACATATGGGCACTCGATGAATCACAAGCCGTGGCCATGAGCATTGCCGACAGTGCAGTTGTCATCAAAACCACCGACGGGGGAAAATCATGGACCACCGTATACCACGATGAAACGCCGGGAATCTTTTTGGATGTCATTGAAATCGACCCCATTTCGGGAGTGGGCATGATTCTGGGCGATCCTTTGCGCGGTCATTTCAAAGCCCTTCTCACCACGAATTTTGGCAGCAGTTGGATCGAAATCCCGGCATCGGATTGGAATTCACCCTCAGATACCTTGGAATCTTTTTTTGCCGCCAGTGGCACGTCGCTTTCGATTCTTTCTTCCAAAGCAAACCCGCGAAAGCAAAAATTTTCCCTCACCGCCGGCTTCGCCGGCGGTGGACTAAACCCCCAGTTCCATGTGGTACACATACAATACCAAGCGCCAAAAGTCGCAGCAGCCTCAAGCAGTGCACCCCCCCAATGGAAAATCAACAACCTACCCACCCAACCTTTGCATATGAAAGGCGGACCCGCCTGGGGATGCTATGGATTAATAACCTATCAAACCAAAAAGGGCATTGCCGTTGGCGGCAACTATTCCAAACCCCAATTTCGCGGGGACTCCAGCGGCGCGATTGCCGCCTATACCAACAACATTTTAGACCCATGGCAAGCAGCCGCCACACCACCCTACGGATACCGCAGTGGTGTTTGTGTTAGCACGAGTATTAACAAAGACACCCTGTTCCAACTCTTTTTCCGAGATCAAAACAACCTCTGCGAGACTTTTTACAAAGCACACGGCGAATGGCCCTACACTTTTTTCTATAAAACCAACCATTCAAAAGAAATCCCCCTCGCCATTTGCACCGGCACCTCCGGGACCGACATCTCCTTCGATGGCGGCATTCACTGGCTACAGCTATCCCAAGAACGGGGATTCAACACCTGCGCTTGGAGCTGCAACACCTTGATTTTGGTCGGCAACAAACAGAAAATTATATCACTACCCCTCCGAGAAATAGCCAACAGATTCCAAGAACTCAATCCACTGTCACCGAGTCGTTGAGTGATCCTTTTTGCTCAGAACCTCATAGACAATAAACCCATTATTTTCATAAGCAATGGGCAGCACCGGTTTTTCTGCTCTGCCCAGCTGCTGTTTGGACAGCACCCAGTAATCAATTTGATTCTCCCGAAGTTTCTGGATAGCCTCATTCAATCCCCTCGAGGCCGATATCATCTCATCCCCCTGGGTATTTTTACCATACTCTGTTGCGATTTTATACGTCTCAACCCCCGTAACATATCGCATCAAACGCGGCTTGTGGAATGAAATTCGTCGATCAATCGACACATGATTATTCACAAAATCGTACACGCCCTGCATGTCTTTTGAAAACGCTTGATTCGTATCCAACTTTGTATAAAAAACCGACGTCATTATACCCTGAATCAACACCAAGGCAGCAGCCAATCCTATAGCCAACTTTGCATGGCTCAACCACACTGGAATCCGCGTTTGCCGATTCAACCAAAGCTGCACTCCCTTTGTCCAACTCGTACTCAATCCAGCCACAAAAAAGACCATTAAAAATGGCAACAGTGGAAATAAAAACCGCATCCCTTGTACCGAAGGCCAAACGATGTACAAACCAAAATTTAACAACAAAAACACACCCATCGCCCATTTTTCAGACCCCACGGCTCTAAAACCTATAAAAATCAAGATCCAAAACCCCAGTACCCCCAACCACAACAAGGGATGAAATATCAATTTCAACAAAGTAGCGAAATGCCAATAGGGGAAACTGCCCGCCATTTCCAAATACACCCCAACGTTGTTTACAATGGTTTTGCCATCGATTTCCTTCAGCAGTTGCCAATGATTGGAGCCATTACCTGCATCCGCATACAATGCAAACAATCCCGCCATCGTACCCATCATTAAGGAAACCACCCGATTCTCTGACTTTCCAGTATTCCTAAAATCTACCCATTCATGTACAAACCAGGCGGCGATTAAAAACACTCCGTTGCTGCGCGATGCCGAAGCTACAAACACGAACAACGATAACGTGAGCGCTTTAGACAACCATCCTTTGAAGGGGGTTACCAACGTGTAGAAAAATAAGATCACCAAACCGGTAAACCACAAATCCGAATTCAATCGATCGGCAGCCTCCCAGATTTTCGGATGCCATGCGATCAATACAAATCCCAAGAAGATTTTGCCCCAATGACCCGCAAAGACCCCGTTTAACAATCGCAAATAGGCCAATAACACCAACAAAAAAACGCCATAATTCGCCCATTTCAGGCAATACAACAGTGGCAGTCCTTGAATCCCCAGTAGGTCAAACAATCGCATGAAAAAACTCAAGAAAAGCGGAAAGCCCTGTGGATACAAATAAGGACCCACCAAACCATCCGAAGCATCCATACATGCTTTGTTTGTCGTGTACAACGCATCCATGCCGCCGCCCATCCAACAGCGTGCTTGATTCAAGTACATCGCAAAATCATCTCCCCACTCGTGACCCATATCCATACACAATCCACCGCCCACGACAGCCACCAACAGTACGATAACCCACTGATATTTTCTAAGTACTTGGATCATCGACTACACCTTATGCATCGTGAAAAAATCAAAGAATCGCCAACGCCATCAAACCCACATAGGCTCCCAGTGCCAATGCCCCAACCAAAATCAGCATGATCAAATACTTGATCGCCTTGAGGTAGTTGTATTTCAAGATACAATAAATGGCCCGAAAACCGTCTTTCCACCCAATTTTCTTGCCTTCCTCAAACGTTCTGCCATAGTAGCTGATACCCACTTCATAAATTCTCACGCCGGGAACCTTCGCAATTTTGGCCGTAACCTCTGGCTCAAAACCAAATCGCTTCTCCTGCAACTTCAACGACTGAACCATCTCCGTACGGAACATTTTATAGCAGGTTTCCATATCGGTAAGGTTCAAATTGGTGAGCATATTACTCAAAAAAGTAAGAAACTTGTTGCCGATACTATGCCAAAAAAACAAAATTCGATGCGGCTTTCCACCCATGAAACGACTCCCAAATACAACATCCGCAAAGCCATCCGTGATGGGTTTCAATAAAATATTGAATTCGTTGGGATCATACTCCAAATCAGCATCCTGAATGACCAACACATCACCGGTTGCCTGGGCAATGCCTGTGTGCAAAGCGGCGCCCTTCCCTTTGTTTACGGGGTGGTCATACAACTTCAAACCCATGCTGGGATGCGCCTCTGCATAAGCCCTCAACACCGTAGCCGTATCGTCGCTGCTGCAATCATTCACCACAATAACTTCCTTTTGGATCCCATGGATCAATTGAACCTCAGCTACCTTATTCAAAATATGATGAATGGTCTTAGCCTCATTGTAGGCGGGAATCACGATGGATAGTTTGTTGATACTCATGACTGAATGGACAAAATTAACGCATCCGCCATGAATTTGGGATTCCCGTTGCAATTTTTACCAAGGCGAAATGGGAATTTGCATATTCCGCCAAAATGCCGACCCCACTTTGGTTGCACTCCATGGCTGTCCGATTTTTGTTCTGTGAAAGAGATCGGACTGCAAAAAATATGGGCTCACCAAGCCTTCTACCCCTTACAATTAAAAACAGACTCAGGCAAACCGCTGCAAATCATTCATCGCGGGGATTGGAATGACCAAAACGGGCCCGACTTCCTTCATGCGGAAATTGTCATAGACGGCATCCAATTGCACGGGGCCATCGAAATCCACACCAAAGCTTCGGACTGGTATGCGCACAAACACCACACAGACCCCCGCTACAACCAGACCATCCTGCACGTAGTTTTTGAAAACAACCGGAGTTGTAACCTGGAAAACGGACAATCCCTAGAATGTTTGTCGATCAAGCATCGCATCAACAAATACGCCATCGCCCAATGGGAACATCCTAAACTGCTGCCCTGCAGTCCGCTGGTATCACTCTGCCACGATTCCGCCCGAACAGACCAATTACATCGAGCGCTTACGAAACGACTCAATGAAAAAACCACCCAGATTTTAAGGATCAATCAAAACCATCACGGCGATTGGTGGTATACAGCCCTCGAATTGTTGTTGTGCGCGTGGCTCGGCAAAGCCAACTCAGCAGCCAGCCAACAACTGGTACACCATCTTCACAAGTCGTTTCTCATGCGCAACCGCAACCCAAAAACGCTGTTGGCCTATTTGTTTGGACAATCTCACTGGCTCAGCAACCCCGCCCAAGACAATTACACCGTCGATTTACAGCAACGATATCAGTATCTTCACACAAAACATGGATTTGAACCCAGCAACCCGCCGTGGAATACCAGACAAATTCGCCCCAATGCCCTACCCCAAATTCGCATGGCCCAATTGAGTGAATTTTTATGTCGCTGCGACGCCGACCTCCAAGTCTTCTTCACCCCAGAAAAGTGGTCGGTCCATCAATGGATTCAACACTTCACCGCACAACCAGACCCCTATTGGAACACCCATTTTTCACTCGGAACGCCTTCGGCTTTACACAACAACACCAACGGAAAAATGCATGCGCAACAAGTCATCACCAACGCCTTGGTTCCCTTTCTTTATACGTTTGGGCTTGAAACCTTCAAACCCCAATTGTGCAGCCAAGCCATGGAAATACTCGCCTCACTGCCACCCGAGGTTAACCAGATTACCAAACAACTGAATCCCCTTGGATTTCAAAACCGAAACGGACAGGATAGCCAAGCCATCCTCGGTCAACACCACCACTATTGCGCTGCAAAAAATTGTCGACATTGCTGTATTGGACAGCAGTTATTAAACTTGCCATTCATGGATGGCAGTCCTTAACTTTGTGCAACGGATTCATGAAAACAGATGTACTGATTATCGGAGGAGGTATCGTTGGATTGTCAACGGCATATCAGCTGCTCAAATTGAATGAGCAACTCACTGTAACCCTCCTGGAAAAGGAAGACCGAGTAGCCAAACACCAAACCGGCAACAACAGCGGTGTGATTCACTCCGGCATTTATTACAAACCGGGTAGCCTAAAAGCCCAAAACTGCCTGAGGGGTTACGACATGCTGTTGGATTTCTGCAAAGCGGAAAACATTGAATACGACCTCTGTGGCAAAATCATTGTGGCCATCAAACCCGAAGAAATTGCGGGATTAGAAGCCTTATATCAGCGCGGGATTCAAAACGGACTTTCCGGATTGCGGTTTCTCAATCAGGAAGAAATCAAACAATACGAACCCCACTGCAGTGGCATCAAAGGCGTATTCGTGCCCCAAACGGGTATCGTAGATTACAAAGCCGTGGCCGCAAAATTGGCAGAGAAAATCCAAAACCACCCCAACGGAAATATTCAAACCTCCGTAAAAATTGAAGCCATCGTACCCGGAAACAACGGGGCCATCGTACATACTGCCACGGAACGCTTCGAAGCCAACATGGTGATCAACTGTGCCGGTCTTTACTGTGATAAAGTGGCGGCCATGGCGGGTGAAAAACTCAACATGAAAATCATCCCCTTCCGCGGTGAATATTATAGCATCAAGCCGGAAAAAGCCCATCTGGTAAAGAACTTGATTTACCCCGTTCCCGACCCCAATTTCCCATTTTTGGGTGTGCACTTCACACGACGCATCAGCGGGGAAATTGAAGCCGGTCCAAATGCCGTCTTTGCGTTTCAGCGCGAAGGTTACAAAAAGACCGACTTCAAATGGAGTGAATTTTGGGAGAGCATTTCCTTTGGCGGTTTCCGCAAAGTGGCCAGCAAATATTGGAAAACCGGATTGGGAGAATATCATCGTTCCTTCTTCAAGCCGGCTTTCGTGAAAGCGCTTCAGCAACTGGTTCCCAGCATACAAGAAGACGACCTAGAACCTGCCGGTGCTGGGGTAAGAGCACAAGCCTGCGACAAAGATGGTGGACTCATCGATGATTTCTACATCCAAGAATCACCGTCGTTTATTCATGTACTCAATGCGCCATCACCCGCTGCCACCAGTTCGCTTTCGATTGGATTGGAAGTAGCAGAACGCGCCCTGAAAAAGCTGTCGTAACTTTCTTCGGTGAACAAAGAGCAACTCATACCCATCCTGAGAAAGTACCTTCCACAGGGCAGTGAGTTGTATGCCGCCGATTTAATGGAAAAACACAAAATCCAGCTGCGAATTAAAAATCCCCGTTTGACAAAACTCGGTGATTACAGGCCGCCAACCGCAGAGAATAGCCACCGGATTTCCATCAACCGCGACCTCAATCCGTTCGCGTTTTTGATCACTTTCATGCACGAGGTTGCCCATCTGCTAAATTTTGAGAAATCCGGACCGCGTGTGCCCCCGCATGGCATCGAATGGAAAAGAGAATTCCAACAAGTCAGTGCGCCCATTGTAAGTCAGAATTTATTGCCGGTTGATGTGCATTCAGCACTCAACAAATACCTAAAAAACCCCAAAGCCAGCAGCTGTACCGACGCCCAATTGGTGCGCACCTTGAGAAATTACGACCTGGAATCAGAATGGGTGTTGGTGGAAGAGATTCCAATGGGACTCGTTTTCGAAACGCAAGATGGCCGACAGTTCAAAAAATTGGAAAAAATGCGCACCCGCTTTCGTTGCAGTGAGCTTCAATCGGGAAAAATCTATTTGGTTCCCGGTTTGATGCAATGCAAACCCATCCTTATTCAGTAATTTGCGCTCTTTATGCACAACCATAGTCACAGTGCCCCGCAAGACAATATGGGACCTCGCTTTTTGGCAGGCATCGCCCTGAATTTGGTCTTTGTATTCGTTGAATTCGGTTACGGCTTCAAAATCAACAGCTTGAGCCTATTGGCCGATGCCTGGCACAATCTGGGCGATGTAGCAGGCCTGATCATCAGTCTGTTTGCTTTCAAAATGGCTGCCAAACAACCCACAAAAGTCTACACCTATGGCTTTTCAAAAGCCACCATTTTGGCCTCATTGGCCAACTGCATTCTGCTTTTCATCGCCATTACCTCGATGGGACACGAGGCCTACACCCGATTCATTGACCCCCAACCCACTTCGGGTAGCACAGTGAGCTGGGTCGCGGGCATTGGAGTCATCATCAATACCGCCACTGCTTTGCTTTTTATGAAGAATAGCGAACTCAACTCCCGCGCCGCTTACCTACACATGGCCGCCGACGCCGGTGTGAGTTTGGCCGTACTCATCGGAGGCTTACTCATTAGTTTTACTGGGATTAACATGATTGACCCCATTCTAGGCATACTGGTTTGTATGGTGATTTTGTTTGGAACATTGAACCTTTTCAAGCAGAGTTTGAGGCTCAGTCTCGACGGGGTACCCGCGGGGATCGACATCACCCTAGTAGAAACCAGAATCTTGAGTATTCCGGGCGTTAAAAACATCGACCACCTGCATATTTGGGCACTGAGCACCACCCGAAATGCCATGACAGCACACCTGATGCTCGACGGATCGCTGAGTGCCGCAGAGCAAGAAGCCATCAAAGAGCGGGTAAGACTTGAAATCGAGCACGAACACGTGCATCACTGCATTCTCGAAACAAGCCTTGTGTAATCACACAACGGCAGCAATAAATCCAATAGAATTAAAACAGGGACACAGCCCCTTGGCCATTACAATCCCAATACGCGTTCTTCAGGCTTCTTGCCATCGAACATCATTTCAGGATTTTCCAACAACTGCTTCACGCGTACAAGGAAACTCACACTCTCGCGACCGTCGATGATGCGGTGATCGTAGCTCAAGGCCAAGTACATCATCGGGCGAATTACAATCTGTCCGTTTTCAACCACAGGGCGTTCAACGATGTTGTGCATCCCCAAAATACCACTCTGGGGCGCATTGATGATGGGAGTACTCATCATCGAACCAAATACACCACCGTTGGTGATGGTAAAGGTTCCACCTGTCATTTCATCCAAACCCAATTTGTTATCACGGGCGCGGGTTGCCAATCGCTTTACCTCTTTTTCGATTTCATCGAGCGACAATTTCTCTGCGCTGCGAATCACCGGCACCACCAATCCTTTGGGGGCACTCACGGCAATCGAGATATCGCAGTAATCATGGTACACGATTTCCTCTCCTTCGATGCTCGCATTCACCGCTTTCCACTCTCCGAGGGCGATGCAGCAAGCGCGAGTGAAGAAGCTCATGAATCCCAACCCCACACCGTGGGTTTCCTCGAATTTCTTTTTATACTGAGCACGCAAATCCATGATGGGCTTCATGTTCACCTCGTTGAAGGTTGTGAGCATGGCCGTCTCATTTTTAACCGCCACCAATCTGCGGCTAACGGTTTTGCGCAAGTTTGACATTTTTTCGCGACGCTCAGCGCGACTTCCACCGGCTGATTGTACTGCTACGCCACCCATAGCCACAATGGCTTCCAGGGCATCCACTTTCGTTACACGTCCACCCGCACCCGTACCTTTTACCTGACTGGGAGCGATGTTGTATTGTTGCAATAATTGCGCTGCCACGGGAGAAACCAACGACCAGTCGGTGTCTTGAGCAACGGGGGTAGCTTCTACTTTGGCAGGGGTTTCTTTGGGGGCCTCTGCTTTGGGTGCTGCTGGGGCCGCATCTGCTGCCTTCGCAGAAGCTGCCGCCGGCGCAGCCGCGGCAGGACGCTCAGCGTCTGTATTGATTACCGCAATAACCGTATTGATGGCGATCGTATCACCAATGTTTCCGATGAGTTTTTCAACTACACCCGCCTTCTCTGCATTCACCTCGAAAGTGGCTTTGTCGCTCTCGAATTCAGCCAAAGGGGCATCCATTTCTACCCAATCGCCCTCTTTTACCAGCCAGTTGGCGATAGTTACTTCACTCACCGATTCGCCCGGTGCGGGCACTTTGATTTCAATTGCCATCCGTAATCTGCGTTTTGCCCAACAAAGTTAGGGGTTTATATGATTGATTTCAATGCAGTGCGCGAATACGCCTCAAAATCCACCGATGAAGGCGTTATAGTCCCGGCTCGCCTGCCATATTCTCACCACGTAATCATCGAAATCACCGCGAAATGTATCTTCCGGCTCTACCACATGCCTAATATAAAATTGCTTGTTCAGAATCAACGGCTGGGTGGCTGAGGCCAACATCAAATCGGCATCAATCCGCTTGTTCTTTTCTCCCAAAACCGACCCAAAAGCCTTCACAAACCCCGGTTCTTGAATCACCCGCTCAAACCCCATCGGATCCGCTGCGATGCGCTCTCGGATTTTTCGCAACGCCTCCTTCTCCGGTAAATACACCCCCGAATAAATCGCGCACAAATCCGGACCGAATTCCATGTATAGGCCTCCGGCCGACATCTGCTTACGACCGCCCAACTGCACTGCCGCTGAGCAATGCAATTTGTATGGCGATTTGTCCTTAGAAAATCGAATGTCTTTGTTGATTCTAAAAATACAATCCTTGGGCTGCAAACTGCCGAACCGACCGTCGATGGCTGTCACCTTCTCCAACACCGACCCCACAAAATACTGAAACAACGCCTTCACCTCCTGCTCGTATTCTGTGCGATGTGCATCGAACCAAGTCTTATTATTATTTGCCGTTAGGCCGATAAAAAACTCATAGTATGCTTCTGTGAACCCCATCTTCGTAACCCCTATCGCATAATTTGAACAAACCCCCGATGCTCCTCACCCGTTACGTTGTGCTTCAAATGATAGAAATACACCCCAACCGGCAACGCCACACCTTGATTGTCTTTCCCATCCCAAGTGTTTTTATAGGCGCCGCTTGAATACACCAACTCACCTGCACGATTGTAAATATTTACGCCGTGTTGATCGTATTCAAACAATTCGTACAGATCCCAGAAATCATTGTCGCCGTCTCCGTTGGGCGTGATGATATTGGGGATTCGAACCACTTCCGGATCCACCACCCTTACCCACATCGAATCGCGGAACAAACAACCGTTGCTGTCCAAGGCCAACAAGTGGTATTGCATACTGTCTGTAGGTCGTACAAGCACCTGCCACAAAGTATCGCTACCCATCATGAATGTCTTGGGTGACCAACGCCATTGTTGTCCGTTTCGGGCATACAATCGAGCCATACTACCACGAGCGATTACCGTGTCTTTCAAAGGATTCATGGGCGATATAAATTCATTGACATTGTACGATACCGAATCCTTACATCCTTGCGCATCCAATACCCGTAATGTGTATTTGCCTTTTCCCAATCCTGTCGCTTTCGCGGTGGTTTGCTTGGCAGGATCATCCCATGTATAACTCAAGGGTGCAAACCCACCAACACCCTTCACATCCAAAAATCCATAAGACGCCCCCGCACAAATGACCGAGTCAAATGCCGACAAACTCAAATTGATTTTTGCCGATGCTACCACCACGCCGATGGTGTCCACAAAAGGAATCGAACAACCATCTTCCACCAGCAAGGTATACACTTTACTCATGGCGGGATTATCGGATTGGGTCGTCTGCGTCGTTGCCACCCCATCGAGCTTCCAGGTAAGGGTTGATGTTCTACCGCCACTGGTCGTCATCAATACATCCGTAGCATCGCCGAAACACAATACTGTATCGCTTAGGGAGATACTTCCCGATAAAGGGGTTCGTCTTGTTACTGCAAACTGAATGGTATCATTTTCCACCGTACAACCATCTTCCACATGCACCCGATAGGTGGTCGTTCCAACAGCCATTGGATTTACAACGACATTATTGCCTGTGAGCGATGCACTGTCCCACACGATTTTCCTGCCCGATGCCAAACCGCCTGTATCCAACAATTGAACGGCATAGGTTTGTCCATGACAGAGTGTGGTATCCGCTACAGGGCTCAAATACAACGGATTTCTCACCGTTACCAATACAGAGTCCAATACATTGGGTGAACAGCCCTCACTACCTACCACATAATATTTTGTGGTGGTGGTTGGAAATACGTGTATCGATCCGGCCTTCACCCCATTGCTCCAATCCAAAACATAAGCTCCTCCGCCATGCAAACGACTTCCCCCGTAAATGGTGGCCAGCAAATCCACGGTTTGACCCACACAAATGGTGGTATCGTTTGAAACCCCCATGATGAGCGGCAAGTACGTATCCAATCGTGCGGAATCTTTGGCCGATACAACAGAACAGCCATCCGATACAGTGACTGAAACTTGGACAGTATCTGTTAACACGATGTTTGCGAGGGCGGATGTTCCCAAACCGTTCGACCACTGATATGTATAACCAGCGGTATCACCGCCGGAGGCTTTGGCGGTGAGATACATGGTTTGTCCAATACACACCGCGGTATCGGATTGACTAATTTTCACAGCCAATGGCGGCTTCACATACACTGTTTTTGAAACGAGCATGGGACTTACAGCGCAACCATCCCATACGGCCACTGTATATTGTTGCGTGGCTGCGGGCGTCACGGTTTTGGCATTCCCTCCGCCGGCCAGGCCAGGGCCTGTCCAGCTGTAGGAATAGCCTGTGTTGCGGCCGCCTGCGGCGGCCGCAACCAACGACACCGACCTACCAGAACAAATCACCGTATCCCTACCCAAACTCGCCACCACCGGTGTAAATACCCCCACATATTCTACCTTGAATCCCTTCCCCTCCAACATCTGATCCGAATACTGAATAAAAATCAACCGATCCGCCTTTTCCACCTTCCAAGCGCCAGCAAACGGCAATACCGCTCCTGAAAACTGCCCCAATCGATTGGCCCCAGAAACACGGTTCTTATAGACCACCACAGAATCAAACCCCGCCTCAAAATCCAATACCCTAAATCGATATCGCACACTGTCCGCACCCGGCAACTTCAAATCAAACCGCACCACCTTGTTCCCCCCGTAATTGCCCTCACCCCCATCATCATACACAAACCCCTTGCAACCAATTGCGCTGTCGCTGCCCGATTTGGGCATCAAAAACGCCTTACAGATATCATACGTGCTGTCGATCTTCACGTATTGAACCTTGGTCACAGAATCCTTGAACCCCTTAAAACAAGATTCAACCACCAATTTCACATTGTACTTTCCATAAGCCCCATAAACGTTAGATGGATTGGTTGCCAAACTCGTGTTGCCGTCACCAAACGACCACAAACTGCTCTTGTAATTGTCTGACCGATTCAAAAATTTTAGGGCCACCCCCGTTTTACAAGACAGGGTATCCCCCGTGAAATCAGCCTTTACATAGCCTGAATCGTATTTGTTACCAACCCCACACACCCACCAAGCATTGGTCACCTGTACCACTTCGTTGCTGCACTGTCCGTACAAATCGGCGGCCGACAAAATACTAAAGGTTCTGGCATCGGCATACTGCGCGCTGCTGGTCAAATACACACTCAAATTGCGGTACGCAATTTTACCGGCTTTTGCCAAACCCAACGCTGTAATGTTAAAATTCCACCCCTTCTCATTGGTTCCAGAAGCCCCCTGTGCCAGCAAATAGTACCAATAATTCTGCACCCCGCTGTTATAATGCACCCCGCCATTGTCGCCCGTGCCCGTATACCACTTGTTACCCTTATAAAATTTGGGCTGATTGTACCCCGCGGCACTGGGATCTGCCATGTTCCGGATCCCGTTTCCGCTGGGTGTAATGTCCTCCCCAATCTTCCAATTCCACTGCGTGGGTCTGGCCCAAATCTCTATCGACTGTCCAAATACATCACTAAAACTCTCATTCAACGCCCCGCTTTCGTAAGAATAAACTAAATTGGCCGTATTGGTTGTCACCGCATGTGCGATTTCATGTCCGCAAACATCCAACGCAGTTAAAGGTGTAAACGTAGTTCCATCACCATCGCCATAGGTCATGACGCTGCCATTCCAAAAAGCGTTGTTATAGTTCGTTCCATAATGGATGTAGCTTACAATCTTCGCCCCATTGTTGTCGAAGCTATTCCGACTGTGCTCCGTATTGAAATAATCATACGTCATTTCCGCACCCCAATGCGCATCCGTTGCCACCTCGTCCTTTGCCGCATTTACGTTGTTCCAAGTTTTATCCGCATCCGTAAAATCTACAGCACCCGTATAGGTCGTCGCCTTTTTCAAATCATACGTTTCGATGCCTTTGCCTCTACCCGCTTCACGCAAACGGTAGGAAGTGGCCGACAAACTGTCTACTGTGATGGTTTTCGTACCACTGTATTTGGTGATCGCCGTTGCTTTCACATCCGTGTGCAAAATCAAATCGCTGCTCGCCAATACCAGCCCGGTTTCTGCATCCACCCAAATCGTCTTCCCCGCCAAAGGCTCACTGGCCAACACATCAAATCGATAGGCCAAACGATGGATTCCAGATAAATTGAAGTCTTTCGGACAATAACTCAAACTTCCAATCGGGAAATAGGTGGTGTCCTTTACCCCCGTCGCCCGCTGCAACGCTTCATTCTGTTGCGGATCTTGCCAATAATATTTCTCCGCTGGTAAAAATGCCAACGCCTTCTCTCGGGCTTGCACTTCGGTTAATACGACTTGGCCCGACAGTTGGCTCTCCGACACAAAATCTCCATTCAACGATACCAGCGAACCATTCTTGGTGTGCAAAATCCCCATCGAAAGTTGTACTGGCACCCCCCGGTAATTTTGTCTGATGCGATAGTGCGTCATCCCCAAATCATCTGTCAAACTGTTATAAATCGTCCAACGACTCTCCCCGCTGTATTTACCCAACTTCTGAATCACCGATGTCCACCCCTCCATATCAGGTCGATTTTCCTCTGAAAAAATAACCAACTGCGGATTTTTTAATGCGGGATGTGAATACTGCCCGGCTTGAGGAACCTGCCCAAATACCTGAGGCATCATCAGTCCTGCCAACACAATGCTTAACAATCGATTTACGGATTTACCCATGTTTCCAAATCTACAAAAACAATTATTTATACCTTTTCTAAATTTCAGGATTTTTTTTAAATTTTAGATGTTGTATAATTGACAATTATATAAATTGCGCTCGACTATAACGTAACACACCGTCGAACAACAGCAACAACCACCGACTCATCGATGAAAAAACACCTACTCTTGCTCGGTTTGACAGCCGCAACCGTGGGCTTTAGCCAAGCCCAAACATCGGCCAACAACGACACCAAATCTACACAAGACAGCATCGAAAAACCCATGGAACAGGCCGTGGTCATTGGATATGCCACCGCGAAGAAAAAAGACCTCACCGGTGCCATGTCGTCGATCAAAGGTGCTGAAATCATGCAACAGCCCGTGCTTACCGCTTCCCAAGCATTGCAATCAAAAATGGCGGGTGTACAAATCACCAACTCCGGAGCGCCTGGCTCAGCGCCCAACGTGAGAATTCGTGGAACGGGGTCAGTCATCGGCGGAGCAGAACCGCTGTACGTGGTAGACGGGGTCATCACCGATGACATCAGAAACATCAATACCGCCGACATCCTCACCATCGATGTGTTAAAAGACGCCTCATCCACAGCCATTTACGGTGTGCGTGCTGCCAACGGCGTGATCTTGATCACCACCAAACGCGGCGGATCTGGCAAACCCAAACTCAATTATGATGGCTATGCCGGCGTGAAATTCATGACCAACAAAATCGCCATGGCCCGCCCGGGTACTTTTTCCAAATATTCCAACGAAGCGGCCGGCACCTTCGCCGTACTGCCCTCAGACATCACCGGTGAAACCGATTGGTACGCCACCCTCACTCGTCCGGGCAACATGAATAACCACAACCTCAGCATCTCCGGCGGAACCGAAGCTACGTCTTACTTGTTTTCGGTGAACTACTACAATGAAAATGGGATTCTGAACGACAACAGCTATGAGCGGGTTTCCATCCGTTCAAATAACGAATATCGCGTGTCGGACAAACTGAAATTTGGCAACAACATCGGCATCACCCGCTGGAATTCCAACAACAAACCCTTCAGCTTGTTTACCGATGCCTACAACGCTGCCCCCATCTACAACGCCAAAAACCCCGATGGCACTTATGGCTTCACGCCGCTATCCGATGTGGGCAATCCCCTGGCAAAATTGGAGCTCACCGATGACAAAACTTGGGGCAATCGCTTCATGGGAAACTTATACGGCGACCTGAAACTCAAGAAAAATCTGTCGTTCCGCAGCGCTTTCGGTCTCGATTACGACAACAGCCGGGGCGCCAACTACCAGCAGAAATATCGGGTATCGGCCACCCAGAAATACGATACCACCACCCTCACGCAAAGTGAAATGGAGAAATACCGTTGGATTTGGGACAACACCCTTACCTACACACCTACTTTGAAAAAGGGACACAATCTTTCCATTTTGGCAGGACATACAGCCGAACGCTACGATGGATTTGAACAATCATTCAAACTCGATGGCGTACCCTTTGCGCAACAATATCGCTACCTCAACACAGGTCGCGATGCCATTTTGGGCACCATCAATTACCAAAGACCCATCGCCGATTACGGTCGCCGCGAGTCTTATTTGAGTCGCGTCAGCTACAATTACCAAGGCAAATATTTATTGAATGCGTCTTTCCGTCGCGACGGTTCATCAAAGTTCCCCACCCAAAATCGCTGGGGCAATTTCCCCTCCGTGGGTTTGGGATGGATGGTCAGCAACGAATCCTTCATGAAAAATGTTCGCAGCATCAACATGCTTAAGGTGCGCGGCAGTTGGGGACGTGTGGGTAACGACCGCATCAATCCATCAGAGTTCGTAACCCTGTTGAGCACAGGCTTGAGCGCTGTTTTTGGCAATCAAGTTGTGTTGGGTTCTACCATCGCAGAAATCAAAGACCCCAACCTCAAATGGGAAACCACCGAGGAAATTGATTTGGGGATAGACTTTGAAGCCATCAACGGGCACATCAGCGGGGTGATTGACTTCTACAACAAGAAGACTTTGGGTGCTTTGTTTAACATTCCATTGCCTGGCGGATTGGGCGATAACAACAATTCCATGCTCACCAACGCCGCCGACATTTTAAACCGTGGTATCGAGGTTTCTTTGCGATACAACAAGAATAGCAAAGGCAACTTCAATTACAGCATCGGCGCCAATGCCACCTTCAACCAAAACAAAGTGTTGGGCTTAGGCAGCGGACTTCCCACCAATTTTGGAAGCTTGCGCAATGGCGAATTTGCCACGCGCGTGGCGGCCGGACAGCCCATCGGAAGTTTCTGGGTCTACGAAACCAACGGCATTTTCCAAAGCGAGGCGGAAGTGGATGCTGCACCGCATTTTTTGGGCACGCAAGCGGGCGATTTTCGCATCGTTGACCAAAACGGCGATGGCAAATTGAACGATTTGGATCGCATTTACGTAGGCTCCTATCAACCGAAGTGCTATGTGGGAATCAACGGCAATTTCAAATACAAGCAATGGGATTTGAACCTCGACATCTTGGGGAATTTTGGCAACAAGGTCTTCAACGGAAAGAAAACCGTTCGCTATGGCGGAAACTACAACGTAGAAAAAGCCGTGGCCGATGCCCGCTGGACCCCAACCAAACCCAGCACCACCAACCCCCGTGCGTTTAATGGCGTCCCCAAACCCACCGATTATTTTGTAGAAAGTGGCAGTTTCTTGCGCTTGAACAACTTCACGTTGGGCTACAACTTGCCTGCCCGCATCGCAAAGAAATCCAAAGTGCAAGGCTACCGGTTCTTTATCACCGCACAAAATGCTTTGACTTGGAAAAAATTCAGTGGCTTCAGTGCTGAATTGCCCGGAAGTCCGGCAGAAGCGGGTATCGAGCTCGACATCTATCCCACATCATCCACTTTCCTCACCGGCTTGTCAATCCAATTCTAACCCATGAAATTTCAACGCAATATGACCTCATTGAAAACCGCGAAAACCATTGCCATTGGCACCTTGGCGTTCGCCTCGTTGGGCATCGCCTTTACTGGATGCAGGAAGAGTTTCTTGGACGAAACACCCCGGGTTCAAACGCCCGATGATTACTTCAACTCCACGGCCAATGCCGCCCAGGAATTGGTGACGGCGATTTACAGCAAACTTTACGATTGGCAGCAGCACAGTTTTTCTTGGATTGGGATGACTTCGATTGCTTCAGACGAAGGAGAAAAAGGCAGCGACCCAGGGGATACCGGGACCGACAAAGACCAGTTCGATAAACTCAGTTGGAGTCCTACCTCCTTGAGTTTTGGCGAAGTTTGGGAGTCTAACTACGAGGGCATTGCCCGGGCCAACAAGGCCATCGACATGTTGCCCACTTTGGATATCAACAGCAGTTTGCGCGATCGATTGATGGGAGAGTCGCGTTTTTTGCGGGCCTATTTTTACTGGAATTTGGTACGCAGTTTCGGCGGTGTTCCACTCATTCCGAAAGTGCCCAAAACCGCAGCAGAAATAGAAGCGCTCAATTACCGAGCTACAGCGGATCAAGTATACGATTTCATTGATGCCGATTTGGAATTTGCCGCTACGGTACTACCCGCGAGTTATCTATCCGACCAAGCCGGTCGTGTAACATCAGGCGCCGCAAAAGCGCTATTGGCAAAATCATCTTTGTACCGCAAGCGCTATGGCAAAGCAGAGTCACTGTGTGCTGAAATCATCGCCAGCGGGAGTTATGCGCTGTATGCCGATTACAGCAAATTGTTCCGCGAAGTGGGTGAATTTTGTTCTGAATCGATCTGGGAAATCAACTGCAAAGGCACCGCTCCTGCCAAGGCATTGGAAGGTTATTTTGTGGTTCAAGCGCCCCGCGGTGCGGGAGGGTTAGGCTGGGGCTTCAACACGCCCACACAGACATTGGTGGATGCTTTCGAAGCCGGCGATGTGCGTAAAGGAGCTACGTTTTTCTCTCGGGGCGATGTATTGTGGGATGGTTATGAGTGCAAAATGACCGCGCCCAATGAACGCTACAATTACAAAAGCTATGTCTCCAAAACCATGGAAAGTTGGGGCAAAGACGATTGGTTTGCCAACAAAAACTTACGGGTGTTGCGCTATGCCGATGTGTTGCTCATTCATGCGGAGGCCGCCAACGAAAACGGCAAAACAGCAGACGCTTTGAATTCACTCAACCTGGTGAGAAATCGCGCGGGACTGGCCAACAGCACTGCAGCCACACAATCAGAAATTCGCGATGCCATTTGGAAAGAGCGTTTTGTGGAATTCGCCATGGAACACGATCGCGTATTTGATTTGAGACGACAAGGCAGAGCGGGCGCGGTAATGCGTGCGCATGGCAGAAATTATATCGATGGGGTGCATGACTTGTACCCGATTCCTCAACGACAAATTGATTTAACGGGTGGAAAAATGACCCAAAATCCTGGCTACTAAAACAAAAAAAACCTAATCTCATACACTATGAAAAAAATCAAATTATTCCCATTGGCAGTGCTTTTCGCAGCGTCTGCCTTGACATTCACCGTTACATCTTGTGGCGATGACACTCCAGACGACAACAACAACACCGGTGGTTACACGGCTTCTGACGAAGTAGCTGCAGCGAGCTTGGTAGCGAAGTTTTCGTTCGAAAACAACGTGGATGATGCCAAAGGCAACATCACTGGCGGTACAGCCTCTGGCACCAGCTTCGTAGCCGGTGCCAAGGGACAAGCATGGAAAGGCGCTAGCAACGGTTATGTATTGTATACCGGTGTAAGCTCTGCCATCAGCGGCTTGAAATCTGTAACTGTTTCTTCTTGGGTAAAGACCACCGCTCACACCGATGGTGCTGAGTCTTGGTTCCAATTGTTGAACGATTCTAACTGGATCGGTAACATGTTCATCTTGCAAGAGTCAGGTACAACAGGTAACGACTCTACCCGCATCAAGTTCACCGTAAACAACTGGAATGCTACCGCTTGGAAAGAGCAGTGGACAGACTTGGGCGGTCCTAACCGCATCGTGATCGGTAACGACGCTTGGCACCATGTGGTATGTTCTTACGATGCAGCAACTTCTAAAGTAGCTGTTTACATCGATGGTAACAAAATGAACTACCCTGCCAGCGTAACCGACAAATACCAAGACGACCCCACCAAAGGTGGTGCTCCATTGGGTAACTTGGCCTTCAAAAATGCTACCAAATTCGTTTTCGGTTGCTACAAGCAAAGCTTACCAGGCAGCACTCCTGATGCTTGGATGAAGAACTACGATGGTGGTTTGGACGAGTTCCGTATCTACAACAAAGCCTTGGCTGATGCCGATGTAAAAGCGTTGTACGACTTGGAAAAAGCCGGTAAGTAATTCCCATTTACTCTCATTTTTGCGCGGGCCCATTCAATCCTTGAATGGGCCCGCCTTTTTTTGAAAAAAATCGCCCCGTAACACCGGTAAAACAGCGGAGTTTTCGTAATTTAGACTCTTTGAAAACCATGAACTTTTCGCGCCTCACCGCCATAGTCATTTCCTCCCTGTTTTTGGGCTTTTCGGCCTCCTCGTGTCAAGAGGATCCCCCACCACCCGCCCCAAAACCCAATGGCATCATGCTCACGGTGTTTCACATCAACGACGCCCCCACCAGCGGAAAATCCAATGGCATCCCCCTGAACTCTACCTTTACCCTGTATTTTTCTAACGCCCTCGACACCAATTCTGCCAAGGAAAACATCGCGGTGAAAGAAAAAGGATACGACCCCATCGCCCTGAACTACAAATTCTTCCAAGGCGATAGCGCGGTAAAACTCATTCCCAAATCCAACCTCAAAACCAGCACCGGCTATATCGTGGCCATCAGCGCCGCCCTCAAATCCAAAGTGGGCACCACCACCGGCTCCTACGTGGGAATCTCCGTGGGTAGCATGATGGATACCACCGACAAATTTCCGAGGATTTCGGATGAGGCGCTGCTCGACAGTATTCAATACAACACCTTTCAATATTTTTGGAAATACGGACATCCCAACTCCGGACTGGCCCGTGAGCGCAACACCTCCGGTGACCTTGTCACCTCCGGTGGCTCAGGCATGGGGATCATGGCCATCATCGCCGGCATCAACCGCGGATTTATCACCCGCGCAGAAGGACTTGCCCGCATCCAAAAAATGACAACCTTCCTCAAAAATACCGCCCAAACATTCCATGGTGCCTATTCCCACTGGCTGGATGGAAACACCGGAAAAGTCATTCCTTTTTCCAGCGACGACAACGGTGGAGACCTGGTGGAAACCTCCTACCTCATCCAAGGACTGCTCACCGCCCGTGCCTATTTTGACCAAGCAGGATCCACCGAAACCCAACTTCGCAGCGATATCACCACCATCTGGGAACGGGTAGAATGGGACTGGTATACCAAAGGGAATAGCGGCAGTCTTTACTGGCATTGGAGTCCCTCCTTGGGATGGAAAATGAACATGGCCATCCGCGGTTGGAACGAATGCCTCATCACCTACGTGCTGGCAGCCAGCAGCCCAACACACGCCATCGATTTGTCCACCTACCAAAAAGGATGGGCCCTGAATGGCAGCATCAAAAATGGCAACAGCTACTACGGATTTCAGTTGCCCCTGGGAGAAAGCTTGGGTGGACCCCTCTTCTTCTCACACTATACCTTCTTGGGGCTCGACCCCCGCGGATTGGCCGATGCCTATGCCAACTACGAAACCCAAACCACCAACCACAGCAAAATCAATCACGCGTATTGCAAGGCCAATCCGCGACAGCATTACGGCTACTCGGATCAGTGCTGGGGGCTTACGGCGTCCGACAACAATTCCGGTTACAGTGCGCATTCGCCCAACAACGACCTCGGTGTAATTTCTCCCACCGCAGCCCTGAGCTCCATGCCTTACACCCCCACAGAATCAATGAAAGCCGCCCGCTATTTCTATTATAAACTGGGCGATAAAATTTGGAGAAACCAAGGTTTTACCGATGCTTTCAACCTCAATGTGGGATGGTTTGCCACCTCCTTCTTGGCGATCGACCAAGGTCCCATCGTGGTTATGATCGAAAATTACCGAACCCAATTGCTCTGGAAAACCTTCACCTCGGACAGTGAAGTCAAGGCCGGTCTCAAAAAACTCCAATTCACTGCGCCCTATTTGTAAATTTCACAATGGCCCAAACCTTACATAAACACAAAATTGCAATGGCATCCCCCAATTGGATGCTGTTGGGGCTAACCACCCTCCTGTGGATGGGCCTCAGCACGCGGGCACTTGCGAGCACATTGGGTCTCGCGTCCACCGCCGCAGCAGATTTCGCGTTCACCGCCAGCAACCTTAGCAACGCTTCTTGCAACTTCGCAACCGTTAGCCTCAACAATAGTTCAAACAGCGCCTTGATGGGTGCAACAGACCAAACAAGCAACCCCGTCCAAGACAGCATTTGGATGGACTCAGTACAAAAACAAACCATCAAATACTTCTGGGATTTCGCCCACCCTACCTCTGGATTGGCCCGAGAGCGGAGTAATATCGCCTATGATTACGGCAATGAAGTGGTGACCACCGGGGGTTCTGGCATGGGTTTCATGGCCCTCATCGTGGGGGTAGAACGCGGTTGGCTGAAGCGCGAAGACGTAGTCAATCACCTGCTGAAATCCGTCAAATTCTTGGCCAAAGCCGACCACTACCATGGCATTTTCGCCCACTGGCTCAATGGCGAAACGGGAAAAACCATCCCCTTTTCACGGAAAGACGACGGTGGCGATGTCGTTGAATCTGCCTACTTATTCCAAGGTCTGCTCTGCGTGCGGGCGTATTTCGATCAAGCATCGCCCAAAGAAACCGAACTCAGAAATCGCATTACCTGGCTCTGGAGCGACTGCGAATGGAACTGGTACACACAAAACCAAAACACCCTCTATTGGCACTGGAGTCCCAACAATGGCTGGAGCATGAACCACAAAATTCAGGGCTGGAACGAGTGCCTCATCGCTTATGTGATGGCCGCCTCTCACCCCCGCTTTGCCATCGACGCGAAAGTATACCACAAAGGATGGACCGCTGGCGATCATTTCAAAAATGGAGATACCTACCTCGACGTAAAACTGCCTTTGGGCTTTCGATACGGCGGACCGCTGTTCTTCTCGCATTACAGCTTTTTGGGACTCAATCCCAGGGGCCTGGAAGATCGATATGCCAACTATTTCGATCAAAACGTGGCGCACACCCTCATCAATTACAAACATTGCCAAGAAAACCCACAAAAATTCAAAGGGTACGGCCCGGGATGCTGGGGACTCACTGCCTCCGACAACCATTTGGGCTATGCGGCACACTCACCCACCGAAGACCTAGGGGTGATTTCGCCCACCGCCGCACTGTCTGCCATGCCCTATTTGCCCGAGCAAAGTCTTGCCGCCTTGCGAAATTTCTTCGATGTGGGTGCGATGCGCAATCTGTTTCCGGCCAACGACACCAGCAGAACCAACATCGCCCAAAATGGCAGTGGCAGCAGCAATCGCTACGTCAACACCCAACCCACAGAGAACCCAATCTGGGGACCTTATGGTTTCCGCGACGCCTTCTGCGCCAAAGAAAACTGGGTGGCCAACAGCTACCTCGCCATCGACCAAGGTCCCATCGTAGTGATGATCGAAAATTACCGCTCCCAACTGCTGTGGAACCTTTTCATGAACATCCCCGAAATCCAACAGGGACTTACAACACTGGATTTTACATCGCCCTACATCAGCAAATAACCCATTAATTTTTCCATCATACAACCCAATACAACCCATTCCCATGCAACCATACGCTACATCACGTTCTTTCCGATTTGCGCTTGCCATCGCCCTAACAGCCATCCTTGTGCCTTCGAGTGCCCTGGCCCAACCTGCAAAAGATAAGCCCAACAAAATCAAGCCCAATGCTATAATGATGCACAAATGGTACCTGCCAGATACGTTGGGCATGGACCGATATGTCTCCGCGCTGATGGCAAAAATGACGTTAGAGGAAAAAATCGGACAGCTCAACCTACCCACCGTAGGATTTGATGTCACCGGCCCCGTATTGTCCAAAGATGTGGAAGGCAAAATCCAAAAAGGCTTGGTCGGCGGCGTATTCAACACCTTCACGCCCGTGGCTGTGCGCAAATTGCAAGATAAAGCCCTCAAAGAAACCCGACTCGGCATCCCGCTGTTGTTTGGGTTTGATGTGATACACGGACATCGCACCATTTTCCCCATCCCCTTGGGTTTGAGCTGTACGTGGAACATGCAATTGATACAAAATACCGCCGAGATTGCCGCCGCAGAATCAACCGTCGATGGTCTGAACTGGACTTTCTCGCCGATGGTGGACATCGCCCGGGATCCACGATGGGGACGGGTAAGCGAAGGCGCGGGAGAAGACCCCTATCTCGGTTCTGCCGTGGGTGTGGCGATGGTCAAAGGTTACCAAGGCGCCATTCACAACACGCTCAATGAGCCCAACCACCTGCTGGCTTGTGTGAAACATTTTGGACTCTATGGCGCGGCCGAAGCCGGTCGGGACTATAACACCGTAGACATGAGTTTGTACAAAATGTACAACGATTACCTCCCTCCCTACCGGGCATGCGTGAACGAAGGTGTAGGGTCGGCTATGGCATCGTTCAACGACATCAATGGCATGCCCGCCACCTGCAATCGCTGGTTATTGACCGATGTACTGCGCAAAGAATGGGGCTTTAACGGCATGGTTTGCACGGACTATACCGGAATCGCTGAGCTCATCAACCACGGCATGGGCGACGAGTCTACCGTGGCAAAACGATCACTGAATGCGGGATCAGACATGGACATGGTTTCTGAATTGTTCTTAAATAAACTGCCAGAACTCGTAAAACAAGGCATCGTACCGGTTTCGGAAGTGGACATGGCCTGCAGACGAATTTTAAATGCCAAATACCGCCTGGGATTGTTTACAGATCCTTACCGTGGCCTTAGTGACGCTTTACCCGCGAAAGTGCATTTGTCGAACCAGCACCGCGCCATCGCCTATCAAGCCGCCGTGGAGTCGTTTGTTTTGTTACAGAACGATTGGGTGATGGAAGAAGCCAAAGCGGGCCAATACTTACAAACTGCCAAGGGCTCTGACCAAACGGTTTTACCGTTATCGCCCAGTGCCAACATCGCGTGGATCGGTCCATACATCAAGGACAAGCGAAACCTCATTGGCAACTGGAGTGGCGCCGGCGATTACAAGCAGGCCATCAGTTTGTGGGAAGCTTTGCACGCGGGAAAAAAATGGGATGGACAGCCGCTGAACGACTGGGAACAGCGGGGTTGGGACAACGAAAACAATTATGCGTTGGGGTGCAATGCCCTAGAAGACGAAGCGTTGATTGCCCGGTTGAACGAGCATGGCGGCATGATTGAAAAGTCTACAAAATCACCACAGACACTGATCGATGAGGCGGTGGCTCTGGCAAAAACCAAAGATGTGGTGGTGGTGTATTTGGGTGAAACCTTCGGCATGAGTGGTGAGGCCGCCAGTCGCAGCAACATTCAATTGCCTGAAAATCAGAAAGCGTTGTTGCGTGCGCTGGCGGCAACCGGTAAACCCATCGTTTTGTTGTTGATGAATGGTCGTCCTCTGGATTTGAGCGAAGAGTCAAATTTGGCCTCTTCCATATTGGTGACTTGGTTCCCTGGCACACAGGCGGGATTGGCGGTGCGGGATGTGTTGTTTGGCAAGGTATCGCCCAGCGGAAAATTGACGATGACATTTCCAAGATCGGTTGGACAAGTGCCGATCTACTACAACGCGAAAAATACGGGCAGACCGTTTGATGAGAAACAGAAATACACTTCCAAATACTTGGATATCCAGAACTCGCCTTTGTTTGCTTTCGGACATGGGTTGAGTTACGGCAGGACGGCTCTGGGATTCGCTGGGGTTAGCGCGAACAACGATACCCTGGTTTTGGATACAAGAACGGCAAACGCCCAAGTGCAATTCGATGTTGTGGTGTTACACGCGGGGGGACAATCTCACAGCGAAACAGTTCAGTTGTACACGCATCAACGCAGCGCTACGTTTACCCGTCCTTTGAAGGAATTGAAGCGCTTTCAAAAGATGGCGGTGAATGTGGAGGACGACCTAAACGTAACGGAGCACAAGGCGGTGACTTTCACGCTGGGGGCCAATGATTTTACCTATTTCGATGCCACAGGCAAACCCCTGTTGGAGCCTGGCTACTACGATGTTTGGATTGGCACCGCATCGGACAACCTACCTTTACATAAGGTGGTGAAGGTGGTGAAGTAATTGGATCGATTTTAATCGGTTATTTCAACAAGTTATTGGTGTGTATATTTTTATCTTATACACACTTCGTTATTTTTGGGTAATGAAAAAGGTGAGGGTTAACATCACATTGGATCAGAACATCCATGAGAAAGCGGCATTTTTCTCTAAAAAAGAGGGAAAAAGTCTCAGTGAGAATATTGAATTGTTTTTAGACAATTACGCCCAACAAAAGCTCAACGGATTGATCTCGGAACCGATGTCGCCGTACGACGCCACACCTACATTACAAAATTCGGTCGTGGAAATATTTAAACGATTACATCCAGAGCAGCAAACCGAATTGGTTCATTATGCCGAGTTCTTATTGACTAAAAATCCAAATCCGCCACAAAGAGTAAGTTTGTTTGGCCTATATAAAGGCAAGATTTTCATGTCTGACGATTTCGACGAACCCCTCGAGATGTTTAAGGAGTATATGCCATGAAACTATTGATTGATACTCATGCCATCATTTGGTATTTCCGAGGGGATACAAAGTTAACCGAGCGTGCATTTAGAGCGATCGAAGATCCGGAAAATATAATTTTTGTTAGCCAAGCTTCGCTGTTTGAAATTTCCATAAAAGTTAGCTTGTCCAAACTCACATTGCCTTGCGATTGGAATGAATTGTTTTTCCAATTCAGTAAATTAGGATGGGCAATTTTACCAACACAAACAACGGATTACATTGCATTAAGTGAGCTGCCCTTTCATCATTCTGATCCGTTTGACCGCCTGCTGGTCTCTCAATGTATTAATCAAAAATTAACTATTCTCAGTAAAGACAAACAGTTCGACAAATACGGCGAATTCAGAATTTGGTAAATCCTGCGAGCACGTAATTTAACACCACCTAAATCTAACCGCAGAGTGATTTGTTAGTTAAAGGTGAAGACCTTTTTAACAGCCAAGTGGGAAAACCTCATCATGGCGAACTACGTGGTAGAGCCCGAAGTTCTGAAACCTTTTCTACCAAAGGGAGTGGAATTGGATCTCTACGAGGGTGAGGCCTTCGTAAGCTTGGTGGGATTCATGTTTAAAGGCAGTAGCATTTTCAACATTCCGACCCCCTTTTTGGGCACTTTTGAAGAAATCAACTTGCGCTATTATATCAAACGAAAAAGGCCTAATGGATACCGCAGAGGGGTTGTCTTCATCAATGAAACGGTGCCTTACAAACCCGTAGCGTGGCTGGCGAATAAGCTCTACAAAGAACATTATATCGCCATACCTACAAAACACAACATTGTCATTGGGGAAGAAACCAAGCTGATTCAATACGATTGGAAGATGGGTGAGACATGGAACCATATGGAGGTAAAGGCCAGCACAGCGCAGCGCGAAATGGATCGTGGCAGCTTGGAAGAATTCATTTTTGAGCACTACTTCGGCTATACCCGCATCGATGAAAATCGCTCACAAGAATACCGCATCCATCACCCCCGGTGGATGGTCAACGATGTTTTGGAGGCCTCCGTCGATTGTGACTTTGCCGCGATGTACGGTAAGGCTTTTGCCCACTTGAGTCCGGAACCCCCCAGATCCGTTATCATTGCGGAAGGTTCAGCCATCAGCGTTGATTGGAAACGACAGCCTTTTTAAATCAACCTTTCTGCCATGAGGACCAAACCCTGCGCTACTTGCAAACAAGAACACACCACCCTGTATCGGGTGCAATTGCAGAAAGGGAAAATCTGGGTTTTTGTTTGTGAAGCCTGCTGCCTTGCTGCCAAGTCCAACCCCCACTACCGTTACGGTGGCACTTGGCAGGGGTATCGACATTGAGTTAATTCTATTATCTTGCACAAATCAGATTCTAATAAAATAATGAATACCCTGAACCCCCAAATTTAAAATGAAACTATTTACAACAATTGTCATTTGCATGATTTCCGTTGGATCCTTTTGGATCACTAGTTGTAATCAGTTCGATCAAAATCAATCCAACATAGGCACCCCCATACAAAGTCAGCTACCCAAGTACTCCACTCTATCCGCGGTGCGACTGTATACAGGGCATGGCAAGTGCGGAGATGTGTTAATCCCTTCCATTACGAGGGAGGTAAAAGCACAAGAAAGAGAGACCTTGCTAAGGAAGATCATGAAAACAGAGGGTTGGGTCATCATTTCGGCATTTTCAACCAAAGACGCATTCAATCAGAGAACTTGTGATTCATTGCCCGATCGAGCACCCGCCTTTAAAACCGGATACATTGGCAAAATTGACGAAGACGGAAAATTTTACGATTGATTTGATGGGATTGCCGAGCTGCGCGCGGCTTTCCCTACTGTTTAGTCCTGCAATACCATAGCCCAACGCTGCGCGTTGGCTTTTTTTATGGCCACTCCCTCACGCTCAAGCAAGCTTGGCTCCATGTTATGGGATTGCCGCGCTGCGCGCGGCTTTCCCTACTGTTTAGTCCTGCAATACCAAAGCCCAACGCTGCGCGTTGGCTTTTTTTATGCTCTTCCGTCGCTAGCATTCTTTGAATGCTGACTCCATTAGAGCATAAAAAAAGGCCTCAACTTTCGTTGAGGCCTTTGCTCTTGATCGTGCACGCGTAGGGATTCGAACCCCAAACCTTCTGATCCGTAGTCAGATGCTCTATCCAATTGAGCTACGCATGCATTACTCTCCAAGGCTGCAAGGGTTGGGAACAACCCTGGAAAGGGGTGCAAATATAATCATTGTTTGAGAATTTTCAAATGAAATTCGGAAAAAACGATTCCCGCGGTTTTGTAGTAAATTGCAACACCATTTTATGAAAAAAATCTGTTTACCCATCTTGGCATTCGCCCTCCTCAGCGCCAATGCCTATGGCAATAAGCCACCCAAAAAACAAAAAGGTGCCACCCCCGCAGCCCCAACAGAAACCGCTGCAACGCCCGAAAAACCCAAAGAAAAAAACCCAAGCATCGAGTCGAAAACCAAAAACGCCAAACGCATAGATGGCTTATTCCCCCTCTACCTCGATTCCACCGATGGTAAACTATACATCCAAATCAATGCCGCCCAACTCAATACAGAATTCATCCACTTCGCCTACACCGAAAATGGGGTGATCGCTGGCGGACATCACCGTGGACAATTCCGTGGATCGCGCATCTTTACCATCCGCAAATCCTACAACAACCTGGAATTCACCCAGGTTAATACCAACTTCTACTTCGACCCCAACTCAGCCCTGTCGAAAAGTAAAAACGCCAACATCTCCGATGCCCCCCTCGCCTTCGAGAAAATCATCGCAGAAAATAAAAAAACAGGCGACTTCCTCATCGATGCCGATGAACTCTTCCTCACCGAAAAACTGCATCAAATCAAAGAAGGTGGCAGACCCGGCGCAGAAGGTTTCAAATTGGGGATGCTGTCGAAAGGCAAAACCCAGTACATCAACGTCCGCAACTTCCCCCAAAATACAGATTTGGTGGTGCGCTATGTGTACGATAACCCCGCACCCACAGCCGATGGTGGTGAAGACATCGCCGATGCCCGTGCCGTAAGTGTTGAACTGCAGCACTCCATCATCCAAGTACCCAAGAACAACTTTCAACCCCGTTACGATGATCCTCGCGTAGGTTTCTTTACCGATCAGGTCAACGACATGACAACCCCCAATGCCACCAATTATCGCGATGTCATTCATCGTTGGGACCTTCAAAAGAAAGACCCCACCGCATTGCTGTCAGAACCTGTAAAACCCATCGTTTGGTGGATCGAAAATACCACCCCCGTGGAATACCGCGAAACCATCAAAAAAGCCGCCCTTCAGTGGAATAAAGCCTTTGAACCCATCGGCTTCCAAAATGCGGTACAAGTATTTGAACAGCCCGATACCGCCAGTTGGGACGCCGGTGATATTCGCTACAACGTACTCCGTTGGACCTCATCGCCCAACCCTCCGTTCGGTGGCTATGGCCCGAGCTTTACCAACCCCCGCACAGGAGAAATCCTCGGTGCCGACATCATGTTTGAATACGTGTTCCTCACCAACCGATTCCGTGCACAAAAGTTGTTTAAAACAGATGGTGGCGAAATCCAAACGCCTGCAGAGCTCATTCAAGCCCTGCGCGATGAAGAATCACACACCCAATTCCACGGATTTCAGGGATGCTACGCAGCCGAATGCCTGCACCACGAACACTTGTTTGCCCAGTCACTGCTGGATGCTCAAAACGCCTCACCGGCTGAAAAGTCGCGCCTGATCAACGAATCCATCTACTACCTCGTGTTGCATGAAATGGGACATACCCTCGGTCTCATGCACAACATGAAAGCCTCTCAGTTGCATACCCCAGCAGAATTGGCCGATCCCGGACTCACCTACAAAACCGGCCTTATAGGTTCTGTGATGGACTACCCTGCCATCAACCTGCACAAAACCAAAACCAATGTGCAATACTGTCAGACCGAACCCGGCCCCTACGACCTTTGGGCCATCGAATACGGTTACAGCCAAGCATTGCAGGACCCCGCCGCTGAAGCCGCGCGTTTAAAAGCCATCACCGAGCGCAGCATCGAACCCAAACTTACCTTCGGCAACGACGCCGATGATATGCGCTCTCCCGGAAAAGGCATTGACCCCCGTGTGATGGTGAACGATTTGAGTTCAGACGCCGTAGGCTATGGCATCGATCGCATCGAAATGACGCAGGAATTGATGAAAAACATCAAAGCCACGCATACCCAAGATGAAATCAGCTACCAAGCCATGGTGGGCGCCTACAACTCGTTGAGCGGTGCTTATTCTACCATGGTGGGCGTGATGAGTCGCTACGTTGGCGGCGTGTACGTAAACCGTCCCATCCCAGGACAAGCCAATGCCCCATTCCCTTATGAGCCCATCCCCTACTTCCAACAAAAACGTGCGATGGAAGCCATCAATAAATTTGCTTTCGCGCCCAATGCGATGGAAGTTCCAAGCGATTTGATACCATTCTTGCAGCCTCAACGTCGCGGTTTCGGCTTCTTCGGCAAAGAAGAAGATCCCAAACTGCACAACCGCGTAGCCCGCATGCAAGCGGAAGTATTGGCTCATCTGTTGAACCCAAAAACGTTGTTGCGCATCAACGACACCCGTGAATATGGCAACCGCTATACCCTCACCGAAATGATGACTGCCATGACCAATGGCATCTTCATGGAAGACTTGAAAGGCACCGTAAATACCCACCGCATGGTGTTGCAAGAAATGTATTTGGAGAGCTTGTTGGCTGGTGCCTTGGAGGCAAACCGCAACCCTTATGACGCCGCTTCAAAGGCGGTAATGTACAGCGAAGTATTGCGCATTCAAGAACTTCTCAAAGCCAACCCGGGCGTGGGTGAAACCAAAGGACATCGCGCCTTGTTGTTGAAAGCCATTGAAAAGGCACAGAGCAACTAATAGGCTTCACCTCATTTTTTAAAATCATGAATGACATGACCAAGAATTTGATAAAAAAGGGCGCAGTATTATGCGCCCTTTTTTATGCTACAACCAGCATCGCCCAATCGGCAGAACCCATCATGGGCGCCGAAATCAAAGCCGGCAAACTCAACGTCGCTGCGGAAGACCTTGGCAGCAACATCACCATACTTTCGCGAAAAGACATCGCCAACATCCCCGTGCAAACCACCACGGAACTGCTGGGCTACATCGAAGGGGTGGACCTGAGGCAGAGAGGTCCGAATGGCGTGCAGGCCGACATTCAAATCCAGGGAGGGACATTTGACCAAGTGTTGGTGCTCATTGATGGCGTACGTTTAACAGACCCACAAACCGGTCACCACATGCTGAACCTCATGGTACCGCCGGAAGCCATCGAACGAATCGAAATCATCAAAGGCGCTGCTGCCCGCAGATACGGCATCAATGCGCTGAGTGGGGTGATCAACATTATTACTCAAAAATCGGCCAATCCTGGCGTTTACGCCACAGGCTATACGGGCAGCGGATTCGACAAAGACTCCATCACCAACAACACCTACAACAACAAAGGCATTCGACTGATGGCAGGATTGCAAGGCAGCGGGGTCCAAGGATGGGTGAGCGCCGGTTATGACCAAGGCAACGGCTACCGACACAATACCGATTTTCGCACCTTCCGCAGCAGCGTAAAACTGAGTTCAATCCCTGTAAAAGAATCGGATGTGCAGCTGTATTTCTTGGGAGGCATCGTCCACAACGCCTTTGGCGCCAATGGATTTTACGCTGCGCCAGCCGATAAAAACTCGTTTGAAACCGTGAACACGCAATTGGGTTCCGTTGGGGCAATAAAAAAGTTAAAAAACGGGCAGCTAGAAGCGAAAATGAACGCCCGATACAACAACGACCACTATGTTTTTGTGCGGACCAACCCTGCGCTATACCAGAATTTTCACAACAGCACCACCTTCATGCCCGAAATCACGTACAACATTTCAGGAGAATTTTGGCAATTGGCTTTGGGATTGGAGGCGCGGAAAGAATGGATGGAAAGTAGCAATTTGGGCAACCACGACCGTACCTTTTATGCCAATTATGTAGACATCGCCACGAAACCACTCCCCGGCGTCAAAGTCAGCTTTGGTGCGTATCGACTGTACAACAAGGACATCGGACAGAAACTGTACCCTGGCGTCGATTTATTGGTGGCCTTGATTCGGGGAAATCAGATAGGACTTCCCAAACTCAATTTTTTTGCATCATGGGGGAACGGACAGCGACTGCCTACCTTCACCGATTTGTACTACAGCGGTCCGTCTAATGTGGGGAATCCAGGTTTGTTGCCAGAATCGGCGCGAAGCATTGAAATGGGATTGCGGAAAACAGGTCGGAAAATCCACGCTCAAGCAGGGATATTTCGCAGGACGCAGCAACAAATGATTGATCGAATCAAAGATTCATTGACTGCGCCATGGCAGCCGGTCAATTTGATGGGCACCAACTTTTGGATTGAGGGCTTTGAGTGCAGGGTAATGGGCAATAAAACCATCAATTATGCTTCACCGTTTGAAAAACTGGGATTGCTATCGGTTCGATGGACGCTTGGAGCAACAGAATTGAGGCAGTTAAGTTACAGAGTGAAAATGAAAGGGTATTCACAGTATGCGGTTAATTTCTTGCCGAAGCAATACATGGCATCGCTGAGTCTGCAAACCAAATATGGCGTGCAATGGACCGCGCAGTATCGCTACATGCAACGCAGTGCTGCAGGTTTTGACGCCGGCAGTGGCTATTCGATGTTGGATATGCGCTTGGTTTATGGGATCAAGCGGAAAATACACATGGCGCCGATGACGTACTTGCCAGACGAGACCCCAGCGCCAATCAAATGGCCATATCAATATTCAATTTGGGTGAACGCACAGAATGTGCTGAACACGCAGTACAAAGAAATTGCGAGTGTACCATTGATGCCCCGATGGATTACCTTTGGGATCACGGTGACGCCGCCGCCTGCGGCGGCGGTCCCCCGCGACGTTCAAATTATTTCAAAATAATCCGACATGAAAACACATCAATTGATTGGACTGGGTAGCCTCATGATGGCTATCTCCATTGCGCTGGGCGCCATGGGTGCTCACACCCTGGAAGACGCCATCTCCCCGCGTTATCTCGATGTTTGGAAAACCGCCTCTTTGTATTTTGCGCTCAATGGATTGGGATTTATGGCGGTCTCCTCCAACGCGGAAAGCACCAAGGGCATCTACCTAAAAATCACCATTTTGGGGGCGTTTATCTTTAGCGTTTCCTTGTGGTTTTTGGCCCTAAACGAACTCATTTCACCCGCGTTGCGCAAACTGGGTGCAATCACCCCCATCGGAGGGTTGCTCATGATCATCGGTTGGGCGATGATTGGCATCAACCAGTTGCGCAGATGATTCATCCGCAAGCCTGTTAAAACAGAAGGGGGGCGGCCTGCGGCCGCCCCCCCCCTTCTGTTGGTATCCTTTCCGAAATCCCGGAAATTATTTACCCGCTGGTGGGGGAATGTAATCCAAAGGAGGCTGAGTATTTGCACTGGGCTTTTGTCCAGGAACCACACTCATTAAATCTACCTCAATCACAGTAACGCCGTACATATCATCGAAACTGCCGGCCATTCTTGCCAAACTTGGAAACTCCACGTTCGACAAATAAACTTCAAACGATCCACCCGCCGCAGTTTTTTGGAACGCCTCCTCCAAAGGAGCCAAATTCAAACTGGTGATGTTGTTGATGAATGGTTTTTTGTCTTTACGATTGTCCTGAAACACCTTACCCTTGCCATTTTTAATCACAAAATAACAAGTCACTGTATCATAAACACCGGGAATAGCGCCATTGCCCTTTTTCAATTCTTTGTAGTAACCCTTGCCCGCCAAAGGACTTACACCGGCCTCTTTGCTCACTTTGGCCATGAAATCGTTGGTCTCTTTCTGCAAAACCTTGATTTTCTTGTCCTGTACGCCCTGAACATAGCCTTGATACACCTTGCCCATGATTTCCTCTTTGATAGCCAAGCCACTGTCTTTCGCCATACCATCCTTCACACCGCGAAGGAAGCTGCCAAAATCAATGCCGTCGATACCCTGCTGCTTCATGCGTTGCGCAGTTTCGTAGCCATAAACGTAACTGAATGAATCTTCTGACGTCTTCAATTCCTTGCTCGTGTCGATCGATTCGCCACATCCGGCCAGCAAGCCCAAGGCCATAACCGGTAAGTATATGATTTGCTTTTTCATTGTTTGCTATATTGTTATTGCCAATGGCTGCGATTAAGCGCCGTAAAGTTCTGCTTTTCTTGCTTTAATTTGTTCGTCTTCCGCAAATTCCTCATACGACATGTATTTGTCGATGATTCCGTTCGGCGTAATTTCAATGATGCGATTCGCAATCGAGTTGATGAACTCTTGGTCATGAGAGTGGAATAACACCACACCCGCATAATCTACCAAGCCATTGTTCAACGCCTGAATACTTTCCAAGTCCAAATGGTTTGTAGGTTCATCGAGCAACAACACATTGGGATTTTCCAACATCAATTTACTCAACATACAACGCACCTTTTCACCCCCGCTCAACACCGTACACATCTTTTGTGTCTCCTCGCCGCTAAACAACATGCGTCCCAAAAATCCACGTACATAGGTCTCATCCTTTTCAGTAGAGTACTGACGCAGCCAATCTACCAAGTTGATTTTATCAGTGAAGTAGTGTGCATTTTCGTTGGGCAAATTGCTCATGGTTACCGTGATACCCCAATTAAATTCACCGCTGGCCGGCTTTACCTCGCCCCACAATGTCTTGAAGAACTGGTTCAACGCCAATGTATTGCGGGAAATAAACGCGATTTTATCGCCCTTGCTTACCGTGAAATTCACATTGCTAAACAACAAATCGCCCGATTCCGCTTTGGCACTCAAATTCTCCACCGTTAAAATCTGATCGCCCACTTCCCTGCCCTGTTTGATAATGATACCCGGGTATTTCCGTGTGCTCGGCTGAATCTCTTCGATGTTCAATTTCTCCAACATTTTCTTTCTCGCCGTTGCCTGCTTGCTCTTGGCCACGTTGGCACTGAATCGCGCGATAAACTCCTGCAATTCTTTCTTCTTCTCTTCGGCCTTTTTATTTTGGTCGGATCGCTGACGCAAGGCCAACTGCGAACTCTGATACCAAAACGTATAGTTACCACTAAAAATCTGAATCTTTCCAAAATCGATGTCGCACACGTGCGTACACACATTATCCAAAAAATGTCGGTCGTGACTCACCACCAACACCGTATTCTCAAAATTGGCCAAAAACTCTTCTAGCCATCGGATGGTATCTACGTCCAAATCGTTCGTAGGTTCGTCCATCAACAACACATCCGGATTGCCAAACAACGCCTGAGCCAACAACACCCTCACCTTTTGGTTACCGTTGAGGTCTTTTACCAAATATTCATGGTACTGCTCAGCAATGCCCAAACTGCTCAACAAGGTGGCCGCATCGCTCTCGGCATTCCAACCATCCATCTCGGCAAACTCCCCCTCCAATTCACTCGCACGCATCCCATCGTCTTCGGTGAAATCCTCTTTGGCATACAACGCATCCTTCTCCTCCATGATGGACCACAACTTGTGGTGACCGCGAATCACCGTTTGCAATACTGGAAATTCGTCGAACGCAAAGTGGTTCTGCGACAATACAGCCATCCGCTTTCCGGGTTCCATGTCGATAGAGCCCGTATTCGGCTCAATTTCGCCAGAAAGAATCTTCAAAAACGTAGATTTACCCGCGCCATTGGCACCGATGATCCCATAGCAATTGCCATTGGTGAATTTGAGGTTGACCTCCTCGAAAAGTACGCGTTTACCGAAACGCAAAGAAACATTGGAAACTGAAAGCATGGTATGCGAAAAATGAACCGCAAAGTTACGGCATATCAGCGAATTTCGGGACTCCCTTAACTAAACAAGGTAAAAGAACCCTCCATTTTCAGGTTCACAAAACCCAAATGACCATTTTCTACCAAATTGCGGTTGAAAACATAGTAGCGGGCAGGCTTGTTGCTCACCCCGTGCTGTTTCTCCGGCAACGCCGTGATTACCCCAGAATTGAGCATCTTCCTTCTGAAATTTCGCTTGTCCAAATCGCGCTCCAAAATGGTCTCGTACAAGGTCTGCAGATCGCTCATCGTGAACTTCTCCGGCAACAACTCAAAGGCAATGGGTTGGATTTGAACCTTCTCACGCAAAGCCATCAATGCCCCCTCCGAAATATCGTTGTGGTCAAAGGCCAACTCAGGAATCTCTGCAATGGGCAACCAAACCGCTTCCTTACTGAAACTGCCCGGCTGTATTTGTACCTTGTTGCTGTCAATCAAGGCCATGTATGCCACCGTAATCACCCGGGCATCCGGATCCTGACGCACCCCCTTCAACCAAGCGCGGTCTTTTGCCTTGGTGATGCGCAATGGATCGCCAAACGCCTGAAACTGCTGTAAAAATATACCAGACAACCCTGTCAACTCCTTCAGTACGCGCGCCGCCGCCTCATCCAAATTCTCATTGTCGCTCACCAAATCGCCCGGCAACGCGTAGTAACTGTCGTCCAAATCGGTCACCGAATTCGGCACTGTACGTTTGATCAGCAACAACCGCAAGGTTTCTTTGCTAAAACCAAAGATGACACAATCAACCGAGACGTGGGGGTTTAAAGTTGGACTGACCGACATTCTGCAAATAGAGTTGACAGCAAAATAACCCAATTATACAATAATTACCAAAAATTGTTTTAAAGTGTTCAATTGACACTAAGTGTTTTTTTATTATCTTGCACCCACATTCATTATGATCTTAGTAGCAGACAGCGGAAGTACCAAGTGCGACTGGGTATTCACAGACGGCGATTCACAGCGCCTTTCCTTCTATACAATGGGCTTTAACCCCTTCTTTCACTCCACCGAATTGATCGAAAGTGAAATTAGAAAAAACACAGAACTGTGTGCGGTTGCCCCTATGGTTGAACACGTATTTTTCTACGGCGCAGGTGCAAGCCACCCCGCCAGAAACATCATTGTCGAAAACGCCCTTCGCGCTGTATTTACCAAAGCCAAAGTGGTTGTAGACCACGACCTTACTGGCGCTGTTTATGCTACCTGCGGCGATGAGCCCGGCATTTCTTGCATTCTTGGCACAGGTTCAAACAGCTGTTATTTCGATGGCAAAGACATTCATGAAGAAGTCCCCGCCTTGGGTTACATACTTGGCGATGAAGCCGGCGGAACCTTTTATGGCAAGGATTTGCTGCGCATGTTCCTCTACCACGAACTCCCCGAAAAAATTCACAATGGATTGATCGAACGTTTCGGCCTCACCAAAGAGAGCATCTTCGAAGCCGTTTACAACAAACCCAATCCCAATGTGTATCTCGCCTCTTTCATGCGTTTCCTCAGTGATAACCGCGATGAAAAATGGGTGCGCGACTTCATCTATAACGGCTTTAGCAAATTCATCAACATCCACATCTGGAAATACGAAAACCACAAAGAAGTGCCCGTGCACTTTGTGGGTTCCGTAGCCTACCACTTCAGTGATTTGTTGAAAGAGGCCTGCAAAATCCATCGACTCAACGTGGGTGTCATCACCAGCGAACCCGTAGTTAACTTGGTAGAATACCACCTGAGAAAACTACAAGTGTCGGCATGAAAACCGCAATCATCCTCGATCTCGACGGGGTAATCTGCGACACCGCCCACTTTCACTTTTTGGCTTGGCATCGGTTGGCTGCGGAATATGGTTACGAATTGACGCAAGCCGACAATGAACAACTCAAGGGAGTGAGCCGGGTTGATTCACTCAAATTTATCTTGCGCCTGGCCAACAAAACCCTTTCCAACGAACAATTCGAAACCGATTTGCATCGCAAAAATGAGTGGTACCTAGAATTGGTAAAAGACATGGGCCCGAGCGATACCCTCACAGGCGTGACCGCTTTTTTTGCCGAAGTAGCCAACAGAAAAATACCCTTGGCTTTGGGTTCGGCCAGTAAAAATGCCAAGATGGTTTTGTCGCGCATAGGAATCATCCAAGCCTTCGACGCCATCGTAGATGCGTCGCAAGTGGTAAATGGCAAACCTCATCCCGAAACCTTTCTGAAAGCCGCCGAACTGTTGGGCATCGCCCCAGAAAATTGCCTCGTCTTCGAAGACAGCGCCGCCGGCGTGCAAGCAGCCATCGCTGGGGGAATGAAAGCCATCGGCATAGGCACTCCCGAATACTTACCAGGAGCCATTTTGCACCTCAGAAACCTCGGCGAATTTGACTTCAACAAACCCCCAATGTAAAGGAAACCTTTAACCGTCTACGTTTCTAATCAAATCATTTCAGGCAGACACAAACAAATCCTCAAAACCCAAAGAAACCATCGTCTCAAAGGCACAAACTCCCCGATGGACACTGGGATTATTTGCGAAGAAAGAAGATAAAATTAAAACCCAAGTTTACTTTCACCAAGAATAAAATTCACCAACCATGATCGACTACTTCAAAGCCCACCCATGGAAAGTCATTGAAGAAGGCTTCAACCCCTCCATGAACGAAATCGCTGAAAGTGTTTTCTCACTCGGCAATGGTATGATGGGACAACGCGGAAACCTCGAAGAGAGCTTCAGTGGTCACTCTTTGCAAGGCACCTATGTTGGCGGCGTGTACTACCCAGACAAAACCCGTGTTGGATGGTGGAAAAATGGTTATCCAGAGTACTTTGCCAAAGTTCTCAATGCCACCTATTGGAGTGGGCTTCGGATTTGGATTAACGATGAACTGCTCGACTTAGCGCAAGTAACAGTGACCTCATTTACCCGCGAACTCGACATGCACCAAGGGGTGCTGAACCGACACTGCGTGGTTGTCATGAAAAATGGCATCGAACTCACCATCGCATCGCATCGCTTCTATTCCCTCATCAACAAAGAATACAGCGCCCTTCAATACAACATCACCGCCAGCAGCCCCTGCATCATCAAAGTTGAAAACTACCTCGATGGCGATGTGGCCAACAAAGATTCAAATTACGACGAGAAATTCTGGGATGAAGTAAAGCAAGAAGTGCACAACCATGAACTCTTGGTGACCGTAAAAACCAAAAAACTGGACTGGGTTGTGACCAACGCCCTGTCGTTTGAGATTTGGAAAAACGCTGTCAAACACAACGAAATCGCCAAACCGCTCACCCGCAGCAAATACGCGAGCAACACCTATGAAATCTCTGTTGCCGCTGCCGAAAAACTCACGTTCGTAAAGCACTGTATCACCGGCAGCAGCTTCCACCACGCGCCCGAAGCGCTGGAATTGCATACCAAAAAAGCGCTCGACAAAATGAGTGCCTCCAGCTTCGAAGCCCACTTGCAAATGAGTGCGGCTGCCTGGGCTAAAAAATGGGAAACCACCGATGTGCGCATTGATGGCGACGTAAAAGCCCAACAAGCGGTGCGATTCAATATCTACCACCTCAACCAAACCTATTGTGGCGACGACGCCCGACTCAACATCGGCCCCAAAGGATTTACCGGAGAGAAATACGGCGGAAGTACCTATTGGGACACCGAAGCCTACTGTTTGCCATTCTTTTTGGTGTCTGCCGATGCCGCTATATCGCGACAGTTGCTGGTATATCGTTACAAACAGCTCGACAAAGCCATTGAAAATGCAGCCAAGTTGGGTTTCACCGACGGAGCAGCCCTCTACCCCATGGTTACCATGAATGGTGAGGAATGTCACAACGAATGGGAAATCACCTTTGAAGAGATACACCGCAATGGAGCCATCGCCTACGCCGTATACAACTACATCCAACACACAGGCGATCAGCAATATCTGCTCGAGGGAGGTTTTGAGGTCCTTCTGGGCATCGCGCGATTCTGGAAACAACGGGTACACTGGAGTTCCAACAAACAGCGTTATGAAATGCACGGCGTTACCGGTCCCAACGAGTACGAAAACAACGTCAACAACAACTGGTACACCAGCTATATCGCGGATTGGTGCATGCAATATACCGCGGAATGTGCCCTGTGGATGCAATCAAACCACCCCACAGAATACAAATCCATCGCCAGCAAAACTAAGTTTGAGGTCGAAAAGGAAATCGCCGCTTGGAACCACATCCACGAGAACCTTTACCTCCCCCAAGATGAGACCCTCGGCATTTTCGTTCAGCACGACGGCTTCTTAGAAAAAGAACTCATCCCGGTGAAGGATTTATCGCCGGCGCAACGACCCATCAACCAAAAGTGGAGTTGGGACAGAATTCTTCGCAGCGTATATATAAAACAGGCCGATGTACTTCAAGGATTGTACTTCTTTGAAGACAATTTTGATTTCGACGCCCATGTCCGCAACTTCAAATTTTACGAGCAGTTCACTGTGCATGAGAGTTCATTGAGTCCCTGCGTTCACAGTATCCTGGCCGCGAAAATTGGAGAAACCGACAAAGCCTACGAAATGTATTTGCGGACCGCCCGATTGGATTTGGACAATTACAACAACGACACCGAAGATGGATTGCATATCACGTCGATGGCGGGCTCATACCTGAGTATCGTGCAAGGTTTCGGTGGGTTGCGCATCAAGAACCAAACGCTATACCTCAACCCCCACTGTCCTTTACAATGGGAAGGTTACGGTTTCCAAATTCTATTGAACAAAGAACCCGTAAAAATCGAGGTGAACAAATCGGGATATCAAATCACCAATTTGGGCAGCCAAGACATTACAGTACAGCTACATCAGGGCCACGAGGGGATTTCTGCAGTCGCTACAGACAACACCGCAGCCCTTCACTTGAAAGCAGGGGAATCGAAATTTACCAGCCGCTAAACGCAGTTGTTTAGAGCGGGAAACGACCCAAAAATCATCGGCGCAAAATCGCTGTGTTTGAAGTATTTTTGCTCCACTTTGGCGGACAAAGAACATCAAATCACCCCTGACCTAGCATCGACAATGTCCGCGAAGGCAAGTACCGTTACGGGCGGAGACGCTCACACGCAAGTACCGCAATCAGAAGCCGGGGCCGATCGGCCTGAAAAATCATCTCCATGGTTGATTGTATGGGCTGGTTTAAGTATTTCTTTGCCGCTACTGCTGCTTTACATCTACAGTTGTAGCCCACAAACGCTTCAATTCGGACAACTTGAATTGAAACAGATTTTGGGCAATCAGGACATCGATGCCATGCTAGCGGAATTGGATGAAAAAGAACCTGCTGATGCGGGCGCCAATCATCTTTCTGGGTCAACGACTACAGCAAATTCCACAGATACCCCGTTGATTGTGGGCGAGTCCGTGCCTTTCTTAGCCAACAATTCAAACAACAATTTCACCCTCCCGCCCTATGAATTGCCCGTCTTTGCCGATACCACCAAACATCGGATTCTATTGATTGGCGATTCGGAGAGTGGCGGTTTGCGATATCCATTGAATGATTACTGTTTGGCCAACGGTCACAAAATCATACTTTCTCTGGAATGGTACTCGGCTACCACTTTTAATTTTGGCAGGTCAGACACCATTCAAAAAATCATCGCCAAATACAAGCCCACCTACATCTTTTTGGTGTTTGGTTTGAATGAATTGTACGCCCGCGATCTCAAAGCCCGAAAAATCGCCGCGAATCAGCTGGCTAAAAAGTTGCGCGGCATTCCCTATGCGTGGATTGGTCCTGCCAACTGGGAGGAAGACAACGGGATAAATCGCGTTTTCCAATCTTCCGCGGATTCGGCCACCTATTTCATGACAAAAAAACTGACCCTGACCCGGGCGAGCGATGGACGTCACCCCGACACCAAAGGATACAGGATTTGGATGGACAGTATTGCGGGTTGGATCCAAACTTCGGCCCGATACAAAATGCTTATGAAGCCGCCGCGCAAGCGCGGCCGGCCTTTCCGTGCACCCGTAATCACCATCAATGCAGCCAAATACCGTGGATACTAATTGGTTGAATCAAATCTTTGCCCCGCTGCACGACCCCAAAACTTGGGAGTCGGCCTTCGGTTATTCCACCAAAGAACCCTGGTTCTTTACTGAATTTTCATTCCTGGCCGTTTTCGGTGTTTTTCTGGTTTTCTACGCGGCACTGGTACAAAAAAACACCTGGCGCAAAATCTACCTCATCAGCTTCTCGCTGTTCTTTTATTATAAATCGAGCGGACCTTTTTTAGGCCTATTCGCCTTAATGATTGTCTCCGATTACCTATTTGCCCTGGCCATTGAAAAACAACAAGGCATCAAAAAGAAACTCTTATTGTGGCTATCACTGAGTTACAGTCTGAGCTTCTTGCTGTACTTCAAATACGCCAACTTCTTCATTCACAATTGCAACGGCCTGCTCGGCACCCAGTTTACCGATCATGACTTGTTCCTGCCCATAGGAATCTCTTTTTACACGTTTCAATCCATTAGCTATCTGATGGATGTGTATCGCAAGGAAATACCTGCCACGCGCAATGTGAGCGACTATGCCTTCTACATGACCTTCTTCCCGCATTTGGTTGCCGGCCCCATTGTTCGCGCCAAAGACTTCCTTCCCCAAATTTTCACACCCCAAATCATCAATGCCACCCTCTACAAAGAGAGCCTCCTGCGCATCCTCACGGGCCTGCTGAAAAAACTGTTTATCGCGGACTATCTAGGCAAATACGTTGATATCGTACACGAACTGCCCGCCAATTTCTCGGGGGCCGAAAATGTACTGGCCATGTATGCCTACAGTTTCCAAATTTATTTTGACTTCTCAGGCTACTCAGACATTGCCATCGGTATCGCATTGATGCTGGGCTATCGCTTGAAAGAGAATTTCGACAACCCCTATGCCTCCAGCAACATCACGATTTTCTGGAGAAAATGGCATATCTCGTTGAGCAGTTGGCTGCGCGACTACATTTACATCCCCTTGGGTGGCAATCGCAAAGGGGAATTTAACACCTACCTCTTTTTGATGATCACCATGCTTGTGGGTGGTTTTTGGCACGGAGCCGATTGGCGATTTATCTTCTGGGGCTTGGCTCATGGACTCGCCTTGGCCTTTCACAAAGCATGGATGCAACTTTCCCCATCCAAATCCAATCCTGGGTATAGCCGCGTCTTTGGCACCATCCTTACGTTCCACTTCGTGGCTTTCTGTTGGATTTTCTTCCGAGCTACTTCGTTTGGCTCAGCATTTGCGAGTATCGAACAAATTGCATTTCACACTCAATGGAAAGATTTCGTAGGTTTTTGGGTTTCGCGACAAGAAATGGGCATCATGATGTTGGTGGCCGCATTCATCGCATTCTTTCCCCCAACCCTCAAAGAACGAATCTTCCAAAAGACCCAGCTTTTACCCGCGTTCAGCTGGATATTGTGGGTACTAATAGCCCTTCAAATCATCATCCAATTCAAGGACGATGTAGTTCAGCCTTTCATCTACTTCCAATTCTGATGCAGCGCGAGCAACCCAGTTTGCAGCTTACCCACGAGATAACACCTCGCGGAAAAATAACATTCAGTCCACGGATTCCCCAGTGGTTCCTGCTAGCCTTCTTCTGCTTAACCTACTTTCTCCCTGTTCATGCTCAAAATACGCCATCCACTGCCACTGATTTGAGCAAAACCAACAACCCCACCACGTCAACTACTGCCATCCATATCAGCGAAGATAGTTCCATCATCTGTCTGACTTGCAACGAGTTGCAAGAATCGCCAAAGCTAAAAAAGGCGTTGCAAAAACTGCACAATGTTCGGGTCAACAACCTCAATTACATTACCCAAGAATTCCCCGACCAACCCGCAAATCAGCCCCAGAAAAAAGGGAATCAGCCGCCTGTTAGAACCGGTGGCAAGCCGGGTGTCCCGAATACCGCTGTCAACAACCACGCCACTACCAACCCCGCAGATACCCTTTTTACCATCATCCACATTGGCGATAGCCACATCCAAGGCGATTACTTTTCGGGAGAAATTCGCATGCAACTGCAATCCTATTTTGGCAACGGTGGTCGCGGCATCCTCTTCCCCTATGCTTTGGCCAAGAGTTTCGGTCCCAGAGGTGTAGCCGTAAAGCCCCTGGGCCTATGGACAGGCTTCAAAACCCTCACCAGCAATCTCACCGAGCCCATTGGAGTTTCTGGATATGGTGCGAGTACTAGAACGGTTGGATCGAGCTTACAAATTTCGCTCACCGAAAAATTCAAGGAGGAAAACGCACTTGGTCAGTTTACCCGGCCCGAAATGCAGAAAATCAACATTTGGCATTCGGCCGATAACGCCTCCTTCACCACGCAATTGAATCCGGAATTTCAGTGGACAGGCAGTCAGTTCTATCCCGCCGGATGGGGCGTAAGCTCGTACCAAGCCACCCAAGCGCAGACAAGCTTCACCCTCTCGCTCATGGCCAATGCGCCCACTCAAAATCACTACGCTTTCTACGGCTTTGAAATTGTTCCGATGCAACAGCGGGGGGTTGTGTACCACCACTGCGGCGTTGTGGGTGCCCAATTTACCCACCTAATCAACAAAGCTCCCTACACCGTTGAACAAATCGCACACATCAAACCCGACATCCTCATCTTCTCCTTCGGCACCAACGAAGCCTACAACGGGAAGCTTGATAGTCAGGTGTATACACCGGCGGTGATGAAATTTCTGTCCGACATCGCCATCGCAAGTCCTAACACGGCCATTATCATCACCACTGCACCCGATACACGCAGTCGCAATCGCATCCCTCCCCAACAAATCAATGTAAACAACCAACTGCGAAAAATGGCCAAAAATCAGAAAGCCACGCTATATGATTTGAATGAAGCCATGGGCGGTTGGGGATCCTTACATGTGTGGTATAACAACAAGCTCACCCTCACAGACAAATTGCATTTCAACGCAGCCGGTTACGCCTTGCAAGGCCAACTGTTCACACTATCGCTGTTGCAGGCCTACAACAAAGTAAATGCAAAGGATACGCTGAACATTCAGGCATTGCGCACAACCGTTCACAACAGCATGAGAACCTTGGTAAGGAATTTTGAGGCGATTTCGATGGGCGATTCACTTTCGAAGGACAGCCAAGCAGCGTTGCGCAAGGTGGATAGTTCTGGGCTCACCGCTTTAACCATTCACAGCGATACGGCTTCCATTACTCGTCCCAGCGGTGCCGTTCCCCCAAGAACCAATACGCCACAAAGACACACGCCAGCCAACCCAGTAAACCGGAACAGGACTATTCAACACGGTGAAATTAGCCATGTGGTTAAATCCGGTGAGAATTTATACCGCATCGCGCAGCGATACCATGTTACCCACGAGGCCATAGCTAAGCGAAACAACCTCAGCAATCCGCGGAGTCTGAGACCAGGACAGCGGTTGATCATTCCAAAACATTAATCCCAGTACGTTTGATTTCTGTGCGATATCGTCAAAATCACAACCAGCAATAAAGCCCAAAAGAGAGAGGGGCATGCGCGCTGCGCATGCCCCTCTCTCTTTTGGGAAGCGGAATCTATACCGCTAAATGTATTAATGGACTACCTGAAGTCCCAAAGAAGAAATACCCTCTTTTGATTTCAATCGAACCTGGTATAGTCCCTCAGCCAAATTGGCTGTAGGAATCACAATTCCCTGGGTTCCGTTCACAGCATTGTAAGTTTGTGTGTAAACTTCTCTGCCCATCGCATCAACCAACATCACATCCAAATTCGCTTCAACACCATGAAACTTCACCAAAACTTGCTCGCTGGCAGGGTTTGGCATCATGCTCAAATTCATCAACGACTGAGCACGGGTGCCTACGTTGGTCACTTTCACATCAAAATACATCGTGTCTGACTTACATGGAGGATTGTTCGCCACCAACATAACTTTGTAAGTACCATCAGCACTGAAAGTGTAGGTTGGCTTGGGTTGGAAGCTCTCATTGCCATCACTGTAGTTCCAATATACATTCGCCGCGTTGCTACCAGTAAATTCAAATTGGAATTTACGACCGCCCAAATTGGTGTATTTGTAAGCATTGATGGGTTTCAACACACCGTAAATGGTTTTTGTCTTGATGGTTTCACAACCTGCGTTATTTTTCACTGAAACCTGGTAGCTCGAACTCGCTCCGTTGGCTTTCGCAAAAGTTGTGCTTGTGGTTGAACCTGTGCTCCAAGCGTAAGTGTAGGTCTGTGGTGGACCTCCCACAGGAGCAACACTCGCAGTCAATTGTACTGAGTCACCCTCACAGACCATGGTATCAGAAGCCGTTAACGTCACGTTGGGTCCGTTTTGAACCTGCACCGCCACGTTGCGCTGACCTGTACATCCTTTGTCATCAATACCTGCTACGGTGTAAAACGTAGAAGTGGTTGGCAACGCGTAAATGGTATCACCGGTATTCGAACTCAACCCAGTTGTGGGCGTCCAAGTGTAAGTCAAAGCACCTGATGCTACCAATTTTACGCCCGTTGTAGCCCCTGCGCAAACCGTTGCGTTGGCGGGTGTCACGGTGATGGTTGGTGGGGTTGCTGTGTTATCAATCCAAATGCGGATACAATTAGACGTATCGGTCTGACCGCTTTTCGCACACGATACAATCGCACGGATATAGCGATACTTGCCAATTGCCGCGCTGAAATTCCCAGTGTTCACATTGGCTGTCCAAGCGTTGGCAGTGAACGTAACCGAGTCGGTAGAAGTTTCATATTTCAATGAAATACCGGTAGACGCGGTGTTTCCAGCCAAAGTAATAGTAGAAGGACCTACAGCACCACATACATAGTATGTAGAGGCCGACAAAGTTCCCGCATCAGGTTTGCCTTCACAAAACGTGGGGTAGGCATCCCAAGTAACACTGTCAATGAAAATGTTACCGCCATTGGCACCACCGCGCGCTGTGGCTTGAATCAAGAAATAGTTGGTTGTTCCGGTGTAAGACGATGGAATGGCAAATGAATATTTGTACCAACCGTGCGCCACGGAATCGGGGTAGGTTTTCTTGGCGTAACGTGTAATTCCACCCAAACGCTTAGCCCCAGTTAAACTGCGGGTTGTGTTGAACCATACAGTAACAGAATCATCGGTATTGTAAACGGTGTCACGGAACATGTACAAAGAGATGTAAGAGTTTGCACTGCCGCGCTTGCTCAAATCAATCACGGGTGATCCCAAAGTTTGCGTTCCACCGGCGGTAGCACCGCGAGAGGAAAAACGAGCCATACCGGCCCCTCCAAAGGGCGTGCAAGCGGGTGTAGTTCCCGCCGTGGCGGTTGTACGGCGCGACCAAGTAGGTGCACCAGGTCCACCCCCAAATCCAACAGTTTGCCAACCAGCAGGCGGGAAGGCCGTGCCTTCAAACCCTTGTCCAGTTGTAGTTTGTGCCATCACATCTGAACCCAACAGGGCCAAACCCAACGACATTGCATAAGTAATTATTTTTTTCATGGTTAATTAATTGTCTTCTATTTTTTTGAATCTACCACCAAGATAGTTCCTTGACGGATCATGTTTCTAAAACCCGATACGGTTTCATCAAAGGTTACGTTTACAATAAATACATACATCCCCGTAATGACCGGTTCATCCATATACAATCCGTTCCAAGCTTCTGTGATGGGACGTTTATCAAATACGCACTCGCCCCAGCGATTGTATACACTCCAAGTTCCTGTTTTGACACCACAAGGTTTCCCCCAATCGTCAACAAACATGGGTTTCACCTCATCATTTATGCCTTGCGATGAAAACGGCGTGAACGCATCGGGCATGAACATCTTACAATCACAGCGAATGGCATTGACCTTTACCGTATCCCATCGTTCACCACATGCATTATAGGTATGTAGGCTGTACAAACCCGATTGAGACACACTCAAATTCCCCGTTTTAGCCCCTGTATTCCACTGGTATTTGCTATAACCAGAAAACTGTGCGCCTTTTAAAACATAACTAACACCCCCACAGAACCATTCCTCCGGCACCAATCGCTTTTCGGGAATGGTATCCTTGTATATGTAAAACGTATCAGTCCGTACACCACAATCATTGGTCATTGTTAACCAGAATTTCCCAGTCCCCATAATCACTCTCTGTGGCGAACCCGTCATGTCATCCCACTGATATCCTTTCACATCAGGGTGGGTCATGTCCAGACTCCATGCGAACGAACTACTACAGAAGGTAGTATCCTTCACCCTGCTCTTTGTGGGAGGCAATTTGATTTTAATGTCGAAGGTATCATAAGCCACACCGCACAAATTGGTCACAGTCAAAGTGGCCGTCATAGACGAATTGAATGTTTTTGGGACCATCGTATCGCCATCCAACCATGTATAAAGGCTCGCCGGCACTTTGGGAAAATCAACTACGATATTCTTCCCTACACATACCCCAGTATCTTGAATTTTGGGTGACACCGGAGGCAATAGCAACTTGAATCGAACACTGTCTACCCTACTGCCACAAGCATTGCGTGTATCCAACCAATAAACGCCCGGTTTTGTAAAGGTACGGGTTGATAAAGTACTACCATTATCCCACACGTATTTACAGAACGGCTGCGCTACATCTATGGTGTAATTGAAAGGACTCTTACAAAATAGCGTATCCTTCAAGTTCGGCTTTACCGGTGCCGATGCTTTACCCACAATGACAGTATCCTTCCGCGTTCCACAGGCGTTGATACTATTGACGATGTACGTTCCTTCCACCGTAAATGTTCTTGATGGGGAGGCACTTCCGTCGGACCAAGAATAACTCTCGGCCAAGGCTTGGATCGCATCGGTCGAAACACTGGTGGTAGACGGACACATCACCAAAGGCGAAGTAACCACCTTGATTGGGAGTGGACAAGCTTGGGTACAGTTTACCGCTTGGGTAATGTAAAACGATGCGGTATCGAAATTAACCGTCGCCAAATCGCCAAAACTGCTGGCTGTATATCCCGTAGTCGCAGCCCAAGTCCAAGTCAAAGCCGTGTTATTCACTGTGGATGTTGTAGTGCCGCAGTTGGTATTACACGGGCTGTTGATCATGAAGTTGGTATGAACGCCTGCAGAGTTATCAACGCCCAATGCCACCATGCCGCCTTTGGGCATAGGGACAAACGACCGCATAAAACCGGTTAGCGCAAAATTCGTATTGCCATTGGACAAAATCTTTTGAGTCTGTGTTGTTGCACCCGTGGAAGTATCGATTTGAACCAATAACTGTCGGTTGTTGGCAAAGGTCTGATAGGTAGAACTCAGCCACAGTGAACCGCCTTCTAAAACCAAATGATGACCTGTTTCATTTACGTTGTTTGCACCAATACTGCGCGTCCATTTGCGGGTTCCATCGGCGGTAAATGCACAAACCATGATTTGGGCTGTCAAATTTGCACCCGTTGTACCCACCGCATATATGGTTCCACCAGGAGCCACCAAGACATGACCAAACTGATTGATACCATTGCTTGTACCCTTCCACAAACTGCGCAATGTGCCATCTGTTTTTATATAGGCTGCGAACGGATACGTTTGGGTTGAACGACACCAACCCGTAATCACCCACTCACCTCCCACTCTCGCTACACCCCAACCATGATGTTCATTATTACCCATATCTAGGTTTAAGGTCCACTTCGTAACCCCGTTACTATCCAGTTGTGCGGCAATCAAATTCCGTTTTCCTGTCAATTGCGCCCCCGATCCAACCACAATGATGGTATTGGCATCGTAAACCAGTACATGGTTCAACACATCGCTCTGACCGTTTCTGCTAGAACTGGGCGTCTCACGCGTCCATTTTAGCTGCCCCCCAGGTGTGAAATAACTAACAACACCCAATGCAGCATTGACCGAACCCACCACACTGGAACCAACAACCACAGCGCCTCCCGAGGGGGTTGTGGCCACATCGTTTATTACTTCATTGGAGCCCGTTCCTTTCACTCCATAACGGATAGCACCAATGAACTTCCCAGTATCATCGTATTTCATTAGCCAACCATCCCCGTGATTGGCTCCATTCACGGTTCCGTATCCCGCAACCCAAAATCCTTTGGAACGATTTGAAACGGCCATCGAATTCCAAGCACTAAATTGCCGAGTACCTACCACCCTCTCCGTCAACGTAAAGTATTGTCTTTTGATGAATGGATAACAAATTTGACCCTTTAAGCCTAGAGAACTAAAAAATACTATAACTAGTACTAAAGCATTTTTTAATTGGTTAAAAATTTTCACGGTAGTATCGTACTTTTTTGTAAATATAGACGGCAAAACTCCTCAATTCGTTTGTAAACAACCAAAAAAGTTTTGCCACATTGAGGCAAAACACAGAAACGAATCACACCCCCCAAAAAAAAATGATTTTTTTTTCATTTCAATACTCAGCAATCACTTGACGAATTTCAATAGTGATTTTTCCCCGTTTGCAATTTTCGCCATTTGTAGATACTAAGCCCATACAGATTTGGTGATTACATCACAAAACACCGACCTTTACACCGGATAATCCACTTGTAAGACATTGGAAAAACTCATCATCTTTTCGGCACCGTCGGGCTCAGGAAAAACAACTGTGGTTAAACACCTACTGAGCGTTATGCACTCCAAGTTGGCATTTTCTGTGAGTGCCACCACACGCAACCCCCGTCCAGGCGAACTTGATGGACGAGAATATCACTTCTTACAACTCGAAGATTTTCACCAAAAAGTAAAAGATGGCGCATTCCTAGAGCACGAAGAAGTATATGCCGGCATATTGTATGGCACGCTGTGGAGTGAGGTGCGAAAAATTTGGTCGGAAGGAAAAGCCGTTGTCTTTGACGTGGATGTCAAAGGTGGATTGAACTTGAAACGACAATTCGGCGATCAGGCATTGGCAGTCTTTTTACGTCCACCCTCCGTGGATGTCCTCATGGAACGACTAACCAAAAGAAGCACCGAAGTGGAACACCAATTACAAGAGCGCATCGCCAAAGCCAATTACGAATTGAGCTTTGAATCTCAGTATGATACGGTGGTGGTGAATGACAAACTAGAAGACACTTTCGCAACCTGTGAAAAATTGGTCAGCGATTTCCTGTCCAATCCCTAAACAAAGACACCCAATTCACGTTATCTAAGCATGCGCGTTGGCTTGTATTTCGGCTCCTTTAACCCATTACACGTGGGACATTTGCAAGTAGCACGCTATTTTCGGGATATCGACGCTTTTGACGCAGTATGGTTTGTGCCTTCACCCTTAAACCCCCATAAATCTGAAGAAACCCTAGTACCCGCCAATCTCAGATTGGCCTGGGTTAAAACCGCTTTGGCACAAGAAACAGATTTGCAGTGTTGTGATATTGAATTCGGTCTGGGATTGCCGAGCTATACACATCGAACAGTAAAACACCTTCAAGCGTTACATCCAGAACATCAATTTTCTTTGATCATGGGCGCAGACAACCTGCTTCATTTTCACAAATGGCACCATGCAGAAGACCTTGCCAGCATCTGTCCGCTGTATGTCTACGCACGTCCTGGTTACAACAAACCACAAAACCCCATGCCGTTCGGCGCACAATGGCACGACGCACCCTTGCTGCATATATCCGCCACAGAAATTCGCGACAAATTGGCCAACAACGAACCCATAAACGAGCTGGTTCCATCAAGCATCCTGACCGAGGTCGAGACTTTTTTTCAGCACTTTTTCACGGAACAACACCAATAAATACCCTACGGTAAAGGTCACTACTACACTGTATAGTGCGTACACCAAGGCCGGCTTCTCCATGATGGGATTTTGCAATTTATCGCCCGCAATCAGTAAAGCCAATGCCGTGTTGTGCAGCCCCACCTCAATGGCTATCGTAATGCGATTACGGTAGCTCAAGGCAAAAGGAATACCCACAGCAAAACCTAGCAGCATCGATAACACGTTCAAAGCAATAACATAAGGCGTGAGTGATAGGATGTCGCTGCCCGACATATCCGTACCCCCATGTTCATGTCCCGCGATGAATTTAAACCCGAAAACCAACAACAGCAGCAGGGGCAACAGCAGATTCAACCATTTACTCACCCCCGTTACTTTCTTTCCCAAACGCAAGCGCACCGCCATCCCACACCATGCCGGGATAATGGTAACCGCAAAGATCTCCAACAGCGTATTCCAAAACGGGAGCGATACCTGTTGTTCGCCTTGATTGAGGAAATGCGTTAAAAACAAATTCACCATCAAGGGAATCGAAAGCAATGAAAGCAATGCATTGGATACCGTCAGCGATACTGCCAACGCTACATTTCCCTTCACAAAATAACTCACAAGATTGGAGGTAATACCGCCGGGACAAACGCTTAATATCATGATGCCCACCTTCCACTCCGGTGATAATGGCGCTGAATAAATCAACAGGGCCGCCAACACAGGCAGCAATACCATTTGGGCAAACAATCCAATGGCCAGCGACTTTGGCTGATCAAACAGTGCTTGAAAATCCTCCCGCTTCAACGACAGCCCCAGACCAAACATAATCAGTGCCAACACCCCGTTGAGGAGCCAGTTGATGTTAATGACCGACAGGAGCAACATACCAAGCGTGAAGCAAGACTACAAAATGATAGGCAAAATACAAACCGATGGCCGACAAAATCGCGCCGAAATAACGGTTTACCAACTGATATACACGCTCACTGAGTTTCTTTCCGATATAATCACTGAGATAGACCTTGCCCAAGTCCAACGTTAACAACGTGCACAAAATCGTGATTAATTCTACCAGAATTAGGGTTCGACCGGCCTCAGTGTGAGATTCACCACCCACGCTCAATGTGGCAATGACGCTCACCCACAACAACATAACAAACGGATTGATGATATTCATGAAAAATCCGCGATACACCGAAGCCGAGGCGCTGACTTTGATCTCAGGAAGTTTGTGATGCTTGGTAAACACCGACTGTAAACCCAAATACAAAATCGTTGCGGCAGCCAATCCTGTGAACACAAGTTGAAATGTGGGTGTGGTGAAATAACGACTCAGCCCAAAGAAACAAAGCAGGGCCACAAACATTTCACTCAAAAAGATGCCCAAGGCTACCTGCATGCCTTGCTTCTTTCCCCCTTGAATGCCGGTATGAATCAATGTAAAAAAGGAAGGGCCAAAACTGAGGAGTCCGATTAAAAAACCGTACCAAATGCCTTTCCCTATTGATAGAATTAAATCCAAAGCCTCGCCCGCAAATTAGGCCCGAATTGTGGGTTCTACAACCCCGGAATGAGATTAGCCCAATTTATCTGACACTCGACCCAAAAACTCCTGCGACAACGATGGATGCGCCGCAACAATTTCCCGCTGAAACAAGATCTGAGATCCGCCAGTAAAATTAGACACCACCCCTCCGGCTTCCTCCACCAACAGGGCTCCGGCGGCCACATCCCAGGGCGCCAATCCCATTTCGTAGAAGGCATCAAATCTACCCGCCGCCGTATACGCCAAATCTATGGCCGCCGAGCCCATCCTGCGCAACCCGTGTGTACTGCGCATCAAATCGGACAGCAATTCAAGATAGGGCGACATCTTCGCGAAGTCGTAATACGGAAAGCCCGTGGCAATCAGCGACTGAGATAGCGAAACCTCGCCTTCCAATTGTAAGCGCTTATGATTTAGATAGGCACCCCCACCGTGATAAGCGATAAAGGTCTCTCCCATGGCGGGTGCATGAACCACGCCCAATTGTATTTGGCCTGCATGCCACAAAGCAACACTCACGGCAAAAACCGGTAACCCATGTAAAAAGTTAGTTGTACCGTCTAGAGGGTCAATGATCCAAGTGGGCTGTTCGCCCAACGTGGAATCCGGATTGAATTCTTCACCGATGAAACAGGACCCCGGCAGAATTTCCGAAAGTCCATCCATCAGCTGTTGCTCTGATTCTTTGTCCACAAAGCTCACCAGTTGATTGAGCCCTTTGTCCAAAATATCTTGGGATTTCACCGACTGCCAGTGCTGCAGTTGAAACTGCCCAACCGAAACACAGAGCGACTCTACTTGTTTTAACCAACCGCTGAGTTCGTTGGCCGTCATTGCCGACGTCATCACCCAATTGCCGATTAGCAGTGTGTGGCGTACGCCCCTTGAAGATTGTCGGCCACCATATCAGCGGTGCGACCTTCAATCATATGACGTTCCACCATGTGAACCACTTCACCGCCTTTGAACAAAGCCACCGCGGGAGAAGAGGGTGGATAGGGGGCCATGTATTCACGAATTTTGGCTACTGCATCCAAATCCTGACCTGCAAACACAGTCACCATCTTGGCTGGTTTTTTATCACCACTCAGCGATTTCAGAACACCTGGGCGCGCTGAACCTGCTGCGCAACCACAAACAGAGTTCACCATAACCAAGGTAGTATCTTCATTTCCTTCCATGAAAGCAACCACTTCATCGGCTGTTTTCAACTCAGTAAAACCGCCGTTTGTCAATTCTGCACGCATGGGTGCTACAAGCATTTCTGGGTATGGCATAATTGTAAATTTTTAGATTTCTACAAAGATACAAAATTCGTCGAGTGCAACCATTGGCTTTTGATGCGTCATTTACACAACGCAGCCGCTGAAAATTGGTGAATCTAACCTATCTTTCAATCCGGTTTGTGGACAACAAAACCCAATTGAACTGTGTCTATATGAATCATTTCCAACTCATGAAAAAACGCTATTCCCTGAAGCAGATTGCCCTCTATATTTCCTTGATTTTCCTGGGGCAATTTTCATCACCCTTAAAAGCCTCTCACTATACATTCGGGAGTGAGGTTTGGGCCACGCATATTACAAAGAACAAATATGAAATTAGCTATCGCGCCTACAGAATGTGCGGTGCGCCAACTTCTGCGCCGTCTTCCGTTTTCGTGGTAGCCTATGGAGGCAAAAGCGCAGCCTGTGGCACGGTTTCTTTAACCGCCTCGTTGGTATCGAGTTCGGCGATCGGACCCAAATGCTCCACCGCTATTGATTGTGATAAAAGCTATTTATTTAGAGAGCACATTTACAAATGCACTGCCGACTTAGATAGTTCCATTTTTAAGACTATTTTGTCGGGCAGTACCTGCAAAAACATCACCTTCGCCGTATACGGCTACTTGTACCCTACCGTGTTGCCTTGTTTCAATTGGGACGCTTATTCGGCAACCACCCTGTATCTGGAAAACCTAGCCAATTGCTCAAAAACCACCAATACACCGCCCGCGCGGATGTTTGATCCATTGAGAATCGTACAACTCGACCGTACCACCATCTTCAATCAAGGTCTTTCCGATACAGCAGAAAGAGATGTCCTTCGCTATGAGCTCTCCCCTTCGAATTTGGACCTACCCTACAAAGGCAAAACCTGCGTAAACACACCCACCAAAGATTTAAGTCACCCGTTCACGCCCACCTGTGCCGGCACAACCTTGTGTAGCGCGAACACCAAGACAAACCCCGTTCGCGGCACCTACTTCGATACCTCAGACGGTGTTTTTATTTTCACGCCCAGTGTAGATGGCGAAATCGGCATGGCTACGGTGAAAGTGAAAGAATATCGAATCGATAAAAATGGCAAATACACACTCATCGCAGAACATCAGCGCGAGATTTCTGCCGTGGTGGTTGACCCAAAAGGCAACAACGAATCTCCCAAAGCCCTGCTCACCCAAAAAAGTGTAATCAAAGTGTGTGTAGGCACCACATTAAGGCAAAAATTTGTGGACTTTGACGACGTTGTAGCTCCCTTTCAAACAGGAACCGACAGTCTTCAAGTCATTGTTCCACCCACCTACCGCGGGGCTTCGATCAAAGTATACAGCTCCGCAAAAAACAAGCGCAGTTTAGAATTCAACTGGACCCCTACCCTTGCCGACACCTTTGCGGAGGGCTATGTTTTCCCAATTAAAGTCGTGGATTTGCATTGCAGCGAACCCCTGTCAACCACTTACAACCTCATCGTAAAAGTATATCCCCAAACAACGGGCACACCCCAAATTTCTTATAAGGGCTGTAACAAACTCACGCTCAATGTAAAGAACTTTTCCGGTGGGAGCGCCCCCAAAGTGAGCTGGCAAATTCTGGATGCGGCTGGCAGCACCGTGGGCACATCCAACCGCGTCAGCGACAGTCTCCGTCTAAACGGCACAGGAAAATACAAAATATTGGCCTTGTTCTCCAACGAAGGCGGCTGTTTAAGATCCTGGGATACCACCGTCAGCATCGTAGATACCGTGATCAATTTCCAACTGGGATCACAAAAACCATTCGCGGATACCCTGAATTGTCCCAACGGCTCCCTCTACCTTGAGCCGAAAAATGTGACCGCCCGCAAAGGAGCTCTGCAGTATCGTTGGTATGGTCTCAGTTTCGATGTCGCCAAACAAAACCGCATCCCCCGCGATATACCTACCTCCACACTGAACCCAGTGGGCAGCAATAAAAATCTCACTGTAAAAACCAATAAAGACACCGCGATTTTACTGTTCATCACCGATGCGCAAGGTTGTACCGAGGCCCAGCAACTCACCATTACACAACTCTTTAGCGATCCAGTTCAATGGAAACATTCGCCGCTCGCCCCCATTTGTGCGTCTGATCCCCCGTTGAAATTGATTGACCCCGTGACCAAAGACATGTTAGACGGCGGACCCAAAACAAACATCCGTTGTCTGAACGGCAATTATTTGGATAGTTTCGGCCCCAACTACTACAAATTGCGATCCCCGTTAGCCATCAAAGGAGTAGACAAAATCACGCTCACGTTGGTTGCGGCCTACGACACCTTGGGCTGCGTAAGCTATGACACCAATACCATTGATGTTATATACCGTCCGCAATTCGATTTGGCTACCACCAAAACCGTTTGCTCCGGCGATTCGGCCTTCTACCCTGAAGACGCTGTTGAGAAACCCGCAAAAAATGCGCTGCCATTTGAGTGGAAAATCATTGGCATGCCCTCCAAATCCATCGCTCAGTTGATGACCGCCACCGTAGGAGGCAGAACTGCCACTTATTTGGTGACCCACTTCGATTCGATCGCTGTGGGCAATTATAAACTCCAAGCTTGTGCCGTGGATTCAAATTTGGGTTGTAGGGCCTGCGATACAACCACCATCATCTCCAAAGCCCAAACTAAATTCACCTACACAGGGGACACTTTGTTATGTCCGAACGATGCCCCCCTTCGTCTGCGCGATCAATTGAAGATTTCAACAGGAGAACTCAGCGATACCACCTACAGCGTAAAACTTGTCTCTTTCAATGGCAATAGCAACCCAACCGCTGCCATCCAAAAAATCCTCGATCAAAACAGCAGCGTGTTCACGCCGCGCATCGCCGTGGGAAAGGCCATTGTCCGCATCGAATCGCCCAAGTATTGCTACGCCGACGGAAACATTTCGCTACGCGTTCAAGACACCCTCGCCATCAATTACACCGTGAGTCCAGACACTGTAGTGCGATTGCCCCGCACCTCGTTCACTTTCACTGCCAACACCAATTCTCCGCGCGTGTGGTGGTATTTTGGTACCGGTAACAGCGCCGACACCTCCGTTCTAGACCCCATTACTTGGTCGTTTGATAGCAAAGTCGCCAACTACAAAGTCTCTGCTCGAAGCTACCACAACAACGGTTGTTATGGTGAATTCACACGGCTAATTTCTGTTTGGGACGTTTCAAGCGTAGACCAGTTTGAACGCGAAAGCAAAATCGGTTCGCGTTTGATGCTGTTGTCACAAACGTGGCAGTTCGATGCACTGGAAGTGTATGACCTACAGGGTAAGTGCGTCTTCAAATCGTATGTCAACGAGGGCGTAGCAGCACTGCAGATCACACCCGGACTCTACACCTATAAAATCAAAGCACATTCTGCGGCCGGATCTGTAGAAAAATCGGGCAAATGGTTTAACGTTGAATAAGAATAATTCGGCATCCCCCCGATTTTTTTCCGAAGGCTTTTAATTATTGTACTTTTTACAATATATTCGCCTACAGCGGAAGAAAAAGGCATACGGATGGACGAAAAATTTGAATCTTATTTCAAGGCGGCGGTTTCGGTAGACAACGTAGTATTTGGGTTTGATCATACCGGGCTCAAAGTATTGTTGATTTATCGCGGGGCGGACCCTTACAGAAATTGTTGGGCGTTGCCAGGTGATTTGATTAGTCTCGACACCAATCTCATCGACTCTGCCGAAAAAGTCTTGCAAGACCTGACGGGTCTGGAAGAAATTTACATGGAGCAGATTCACACCTTTGGCAAGGTAGACAGGCACCCCTACGGTCGTGTATTTACCGTTGCCTATTTCGCCCTCATCAAAATCGAGGACTATCACTTGCATCCCTCCTCATGGGCTGAGGAAGCAGCTTGGTTCCCCATAGGAGAGATTCCCCATTTGCCGTTTGACCACAATGAAATTTTGGCTTATGCCAAAGACCAATTAAAAAGTAAGATCCGACGTCAGCCCATTGGCTTCGAACTCCTACCCAAGCATTTCACCCTCACAGAGCTGCAGAGTTTGTACGAATCGATTTTGGAAACCGAATTCGACGTAAGAAATTTCAGGAAGAAAATCCTTTCCATGGATTTCATCACCGATACAGGGTTGAAGCAGACCAGTGTCACCCATCGCCCGGCCAAATTGTACAAGTACAACGCCAAAAGATACAGCAACCTCATCAATACGGGGTTTGCGTTTGACCTTTAACCCTACCGTATCTTTTTCGATGCGATATTCCACCCCTTCGATGCGATTCCCCACCCCTTAACAAGAACTTTTTCATGATACATTTGACGATTCATCGCCACTTTCCACACCTTTCTGCCCTAATTGTAGCCCTGGCTACCTTGAGCCAACCCCAACCAATTTTTGCCCAAACCGTAGCAACGAAAGAGGCCACCGCCTTGAGCATTCGTTCTCTAGACAAAGCCATCGACGAGGTGGTAGACAAACTCAGCCTGGAGCAGAAGGTGGGACAAATGACACAAATTGATTTGGGCGTGATTGCGGTGGGCAGTCCTTGTGGGTTGCAACAGCCTCAGACTTTAGACAAAGCCAAGTTGCGCGAGGCCATAGAAAAATACCACATTGGATCAGTGTTGAACGTAGGTTGCGGATCGGGCACCATTGCCTTGGATCGCTGGCGCGACATTCACCGTGGGATTGCGCAAGCCGAAGCGGAATTTTCTAGCACACACATTCCCATTTTGTTTGGGATCGATGCGATTCATGGTGTAAACTACACGGTAGGAGGAACGATGTTTCCACAGCAAATCGGACAGGCCGCCACTTGGAACCCAGACTTGGTGGTAAAGGCCGCGGAGATCACAGCGCTCGAATGCAGGCTTTCCGGCATTCCTTGGAACTTCTCACCCGTGTTGGATTTGGGCCGACAGCCTTTGTGGTCGCGCTTTTTCGAAACCTACGGCGAAGATGTATTTCTGGCCAAAACCATGACCAAGGCCAGCATTCGCGGGTATCAGGGTGATAAGAAGGGCGAGGCCATTGATGGGAATCACGTGGCGGCCTGCATGAAACACTTTTTGGGCTACAGTTATCCTTTGAGTGGCAAAGACCGTACCCCGGCTTGGATTCCGGAGCGCGAAATGCGGGAGTACTATTTACCTACTTTCCAAACAGCGATCGCCGAGGGGGCATTGACTGTCATGATCAATTCCGGGGAATTGAATGGCACACCGGTGCACACAAATCCCGACATTCTCACAAAATTGTTACGCAAGGAATTGGGCTTCAAGGGCTTGGCAGTTACAGACTGGGAGGATATTTATAAATTGCACACCACACATAAGGTGGCGGCCTCGCTGCGCGAGGCCGTGAAACTGGCCATCAATGCGGGGATCGACATGTCGATGACCCCCAATGATTTTCAGTTCAACGAGCACCTTATCGATTTGGTAAAATCAGGGGAAGTACCCATGGCCCGGATCAATGAGGCGGTGCATCGCATTCTTTACGTGAAGCACCAATTGGGTTTGTTTAATGCCTTCAATCCTTTGGTCTATCCTGTATTTCAGCAAAACCCCACTCAAATTGGCAATAATACACATCGCAGTGTAGCCCTCGCTGCGGCCGAAGAGAGCATTACCCTGCTTAAAAACACCACGTCCGCGAACGGAAATCCCACGCTGCCTCTGGATGCCAACAAACAATTGTTCCTTTTTGGAAGCGCCGCTAACGATTTGAATTTGTTGAATGGCGCGTGGACGAATACTTGGCAGGGGAACGACAGTCAATACCGTCATCACCCTGACTACCCCACCATTTGGGAGGCCTTGAGCGGCAGCAGTTCAATTGTTGACGAGGACAAATCGAATGTTGCAGCGCCAACGGCACGACCCAAATCATGCACGTGGCTGCCCGCAAAATCTCGCACGGCAAAACAATTAAAAACACTGAAAAAATCACTCTCCCCCAACGCTGTGGCCGTTTTTTGTGTGGGCGAAACACCGGGCACAGAAATCCCAGGAAATATCGATGATTTGGCGGCCGAGATTCATCCCAACGACAAGCAGTTGTTCGATTTCTTTAAACAAAACAATGTACCTGTGGTTTTGATTTTGGTCACCGGTCGTCCCCGTATCGTAACCGACTATGTGAACCAATCGGCTGCGGTGATTCAGGCTTACCTCCCCGGCAATGAAGGGGGCAAAGCGATTACCAATATTTTGATGGGCAGCACAAACCCTTCGGGAAAACTGCCTTATACATACCCCCGCTTCGCGGGGGATGTGGTGCACTATGATCACAAATCCACGGAAAAGAATGACAAGCTTTTTGGAACCAACGCCTACCAACCTTTGTTTGATTTTGGCTCCGGCTTGAGTTACACCCAATTTGCCTATACAAACCTTTTGGTTTCTTCCAAGGAAGACCAAGGTTTCATGGTAACGACCACCATTACCAACACGGGTAAAGTGGCGGGCAAGGAAGTATGTCAATTGTACTACCGCGATGAGTTTGCCAGCATCACCCCATCGGTAAAAAAGCTGTGTGCCTATCAAAAAACCCTATTGTTACAACCTGGGGAATCCGAGACCATCACGTTTTACATCTCACGCGAAGACCTTAGTTTCATCAACAAAAACATGGAACGCGTTACTGAACCTGGCGATTTCACCTTCATGATGAACGGGCAATCGGTTTCGGTGAAGCTGCAATAAGGGGGGGGCTGGATTCGCAACAAACCATAAATCGACAAAACGCCAGCACGACTGTCGAGCCGAAGACCATAAAAAAAGGGCCCGCTGCGCGGGCCCTTTCCATTTCAACAGTGATCGAACTTAAATTTTCTGAAATACCCGTACGTAATCTACATCCATCTGCTGAGGGAAAACCGTAGTTGCATCCGGATACCCCGGCCAGTTTCCACCTACAGCAATGTTAAAGATGAAGAAAAACTTCTGATTGAACGGATAAATCCCACCCGTATTGCCGGGGGTTAACGTGTGAAACTTCACATCGTCTACATACCATTCCACCAAGTTGTTCTCCCATTTCAACGTAAATACGTGGTAGGCATCTGAGAATGTACCAGACGACAATCCATAGGAAGCCGTTCTCTGCGTGGAAGGTGGTTGATTTCCAAAATGCGCCGTACCGTGCACGCGGTTTGGCTGATGACCCACCAATTCCATGATGTCCAACTCTCCACAATTGGGCCACCCCACCGAGCTAAAATTCGACCCCAACATCCACAAGGCAGGCCAAATTCCCTGTCCCTTCGGCAACCGAGCACGAATATCAATTCTTCCGTACTGGAATTCACGCTTGCCCTTGGTCAAAATCCGGGCTGAAGTGTAATTATAACCCCCTTGGGATTCCTTTTTCGCGGTAATGGTCAACTTGCCATTGGCCACCACACAGTTGGCGGTGCCCGAAGTGTAATATTGGGACTCGTTGTTTCCCCAACCTCCGGAGCCATTGCCTACGTCAAAACCCCAGCTCGACAAATCCAACGCATCGCCTGAGAATTCATCGGCCCAAGCCAAGTTGTATCCACTGTATGAGGTAGGTGTAGAATAACCATCGTTCAATGTTACCCCTGTGATTTCAACCGTGTCCATGGCCTTTACATAGTTGGCCGCACTGGCATGGGCTTTTAAAATCACTTCGTAGGTTCCCTCCGCAGCGAAGGTGTGCGACACCACTCCATTGGGAGATTCTACCGTAACATCGCCAGATTTATCCTTAAAAATGGCAGAGAAATAATTGGCATTAGTGGCATTCATGGTGAACGTCACTTTGCCTTTTGTGGTCGCAGAGTAATCCAACGTCCAAGTAAAGTTCGTGGGTAACACCACGGGATCCACCGGCTTGTCTTCACAGCCCATGAATCCCAAGGTCAATCCCAAGGAAAGCAATCCTAACATAGCCATTTTGAATGTTCGGCGCATGTTATTTTTGCTTGATATCGTCTACGTAAAATGTACCGGCATTGGCAACGCCCCAACCAGGGAACAACACCAAGCGATTGAATTTTCCGGCAGCAGCATCGCTGAAATCGATACTTACCTCAACCCACTGATTGGCCACGGTTACATCCACGTCCTTCTCTACAAATTCAGCCGTGTTATCACCGTTTTCCAACTTCATGCGCAACACACCCGTTGCAGGAGCATATACTTTCACCGAAATGGTTTTGTTGGTGCTGAAATCGAAGCGATTGGTCATATTAATAAAGAAACCAGCCCATGTCTCATTGCCGTGAACCGTTTCAACCACCTTGGCGCTGGTATTGATACCGCCCGACTTAGGATTACTAATTACAGCCGCTGTGCTGCCACCGAAAGTGGTCATCTTAGGCTCCACATTTTCAAAATCAATAGGCAACGTGTAAGTAGGCTCCGTGCCATTGTCTACCGGATAAGTATCAGGCACCAAGCGAATGTACCATGCCAATTGGCTGTTGCCAGCATCCACATATCTCAAGAACAATTCATTCTCCGACATGCGAATTACTTTGTACGTATTCACACCTGTGTAATAGCCAATGAAGGACTTACCAGAAACGGTTAATGTGGTATCCGCACCCAAAGTCAATGTCCAGTTTTGGTTGGTTTGATCGGCGTAAGGAGCGGTATAATCCGTTTTTACGTTCAAGGTTGCTCCAGGGAAATTCGCCGCTTGTGCAGAATTGACATACACATCGCCCTTGGTCATTTGGTCAAAACCAAAACCTTTCAAACGGAATACAAATTGGTCATTGTACAGTCCTGTATTGGATTTGTCGTTCTTTTTTGCCGCCCACCACTCAGGGTAGTTTCCAGCTGCACCCACTGGGTTGGGTCCCACACCAAAGTGACCGTCGCGGGTTGAATCTATCACCCAAGTTTTGTAACCCTTTCCAGCACTTCCGCCAGTTAAGATCGTATACAAAGGGTTATTCAACAACGTGGCATCATCCTCTGCAATGGTGATGGTTTGGGAAGTTGACGCGCTACCACCCGAGTTGAACACAGTCAAGGTTACCACATAGGTTCCTTTCAATGGGAAAGTTCCTTGTACGGTTGGTCCCTCTGCCTTGGTACCGTTTCCGAAGTCCCACTTGGCAATCAAGTTTTTGTTTTTTGCATTGAACTCAATCACGTTTGGATTGGTTGCCGTTGGCGCATACGTAAATTCTGCATCGGCTGTGGTTGGTGCCGTACCCAATGAAGGTTCGTCCTCACATCCTGAAAGCGCGAAAGCGCCCATTACACCGAGAAATAACAATTTTATGGTTTTCATAGATTTAAATATTCAAGTTACAATTAATAGTTGGGATTTTGTTTCCAATTTCCACCGGCCAAGTCAATTTCAACTTGCGGAATCGGAAACAGTTCATGTTTACCGGCAATAAAACCAGTGATGGCCGTTGATGCTTGTTTTGTGCGCACCAAATCAAAGAAACGATGTCCTTCACACGCCAATTCCAGCCTGCGTTCGTTCCAAATATCAGACACCAAAGACTGACCAGACGAGGTAATATCCGATAAATTGACACGCTTTCTCACCAAATTCAGATAGGTTTTTGCTTTCGTTTCATCGGGCGATGCTTTACGCGCATAGGCCTCCGCTGCCATTAACAATACATCGGCATAACGAATCACCTTGTAATTCACTGGACTCGTGAGGTCGTTATCTGGAAGTCCGATTTCTGTCTGACGTTTGATGTACTTGTTGTTGTAATAGCCCGTATGTCCACCCGCCCCTTTGGCATAAGTGATGTCGCCCGGCTTGGGCTGCTTGGCGATAAACGCATCGATATCCAAAATCGTAGCATCTCTGCGAATGTCCGATGAAGCAAAGGCATCATACAAGTTTTTGGTTGGCAAGTTGTAACTGTTACCATCGCCGTAGATGGGGCCATTGTATTGGCGAATCCCTTGGAATCCAGGACCTGCATTGCCCTCCAAACAAATCAAACAGCCATAGCTACCGCCCTCTGCACCTGTGTATTCCACGTCAAAAACCGTCTCCTTGTGTCCTTCATTGGCCACCGTAAACAATTGATTGTAGTTGGGGATTAAGCTGTACATATTTTGATCAATCAAGGTTTGGAAAGTTGTTGCCGCTTCATCAAACTTATCTTGATACAAATACACTTTACCCAGCAAAGCCATCGCTGCTCCTTTGGTAATACGACCTTTTTCTGCAGCCGTCCAATCCAAGTTGGATACGGCGTAGTTCAAGTCTGTTTCAATCTGCTTGTAAACTTCTGCTTTGGGCGTCCTATCCAATGTGGTCACTTGATCGGCACCCAATCGCTTGTCTACCACCAAAGGCACATCGCCAAAAAACTTCACCAATTCAAAATAGTAGAACGCACGCAAGAACGAAGCCTGAGCCAAGATTTTTTCTTTGCCCTGGAAATCGATCTTGTTTTTGTTTTCCATGATAAAATTCACCCGGGTGATACCCGCGTAATTCCAACGGAACACATTGCGCAATTCTTGGTTTACAGCCACATGACTCATGTCGTCGATCTCGTGCAATCCCTTGGTATCAGTCACACTTTCACCCCCAGCAATGGTATTGTCTGAGGCGATTTCGCCGATCCAAACCGACATAAAAGATCCTTGCATCAAGTCATAGGCTCCAGTTAATGCGCGCTCGTAATCCACGGGCGTGTTGAAGAAATTATCGGCATCCTGTGTGTAAGCGGGATCTACATCCAAGAACTTTTCACAGCCAAACTGTGGCAAGAGGAGCATTCCACCCAAGAGGGTTGTTAACATTGTTTTTTTCATGATTAAAAGCGAATTGAGAAGCCCAACATCATGGTTCTAGCCTGAGGATAGAAACCGTTATCAATACCCGCACCCAAGGCACCGCCCACAGATCCGAGATCAGGGTCGTAACCCATGTATTTGGTTAAGGTGTACAGGTTATTGGCCGACACATAAATACGCAAGCCGGTCATTTTTAATTTTTCCAAACGCTGTCCTTTTAAGGTGTAGCCGATCTGCAAGTTGCGCAAACGCAGAAATGAGCCATCTTCTACGTAGTAATCGGAGAACACGGTATTGCGCGTCAACGCAGTGGTTGCACGGGGATGCTCATTGGTGCTATTTGGGCCTGTCCAACGGTTGATAGTATACGACAATTGATTCGCATAGGGCTGCTGACGCTCGTAGTTACGCACGATTTTTTGTCCCACCGCCGCATACAGCTGCATAGAAATATCCCAACCCTTCCGGGAAAGACTCAGGTTGTATCCCGCCGTAAATTTCGGCAAGGGAGAGCCCAACATTTTTTTGTCGCTATCGTCAGAGAAGTTGATTACACCATCGCCATTTTGGTCCTTGAAACGGAAGTCACCTGGCTTTGCACCCGCTTGTTTCACAGGAGCATTGTCGATCTCGGCCTGACTTTGGAACACACCGTCGGTCTCATAGCCCATGAAGAATCCAATGGGATAATCTTTTTGGAAACGCGATGCTACACTTCCACCCACGCCAAAACCAGCGCCAAGAATGAAGTCCACACCTTTGGGCGTACTCAACACCACGTTTTTCAAGTAGGCGAAATTCAATCCCATAGAAACATTCCAGCGTTTTTTCATGGCACCTTGGTATTGAATGTCTAACTCAACACCACTGTTGGACACATCACCCGCATTGATAATGGGAGGATAACTGCCCGGACCTGCAGTTCCCAAAACCCCAGAAACCTCGGGTTGGAACAACAAATCTTTGGTGCGTTTGATAAAGTAATTGGCCGTTGTGGTAAAATGACGACCGATGGTCACATCGGCACCCACGTTAAACTGCGAGGTAGATTCCCATTTCAGATCCGGGTTACTAGCCCTTCCGATGGCTACCCCCTTCACGATGATGTCGTTGAATACATAATCACCCTCACCGTTGAGCAATCCGCGGTAAGCAAAGTTTTCAATTTGGTCGTTACCGCTCACACCGTAACTCACACGCAATTTTGCTGTGCGCATCCATGAAACGTTGTAGAAATCCTCATCGGAAATCACCCACGCACCTGATAAAGTGGGGAACCAACCCCAACGGGCGTTGGGACCGAATTTGCTGGATCCGTCGCGACGTAAAATGCCCGACACGAAATAGCGATTTTTGATATTGTATTCACTGCGAACAAAGGCAGAGAGCAATCGCTCTTTGAATTCCCATGAATACACGTTATTCAAATAACCACCCGCCGCCAAGTTGGCCGAGATATCGGCGAAATCCACCGAGTTGTTGGGAATGTTATAGGCTGTCCCGCCCAAATAGTTACCGCGACGTTGGAACACGGAAATACCGGCGGTGGTCTTCAATTTGTTACCCCCAGTAAATTCTTTTTGGTGGTTCAAAAACGATTCAAAGTTCAAATCACCGTAGGTTGCACGTCCTTCGGAAACCGAGGCGCCACGCTCAATTTTTACATCTGGTGCAATTTCTACCATGGTAGGATCCAGGTTGGCATTCAACGCAGTGTTCTGCGCTTTACCTGGGCCAAACCAAACCAATGGAGAGAACGCTTTGTTGTCAACCAACGCATAATTGTAGTTAAAACGATTCGTAAAAGTGAGGTTGTCGTTGATCTCGGCAGTCAGTTCCTGCTTGCCTACAAACTTGTTAACCCAAGCCCAGTTGAAGGTATTCTCCATCTGCGCGAAAGGATTGATAATATCAGCAACCTCTTCTAAGTAGGTGTATTTTCCGTTAGACCCCTTGATTGGATCAGTTGGAAACGCATTGATGGTGTTGTAAAGAACACTTCCAATACCATTTTCTGGCAAGGCGGAGCGCTTTTCGTTGGTATATAAAAACACACTGCTGTATCTCCATTTATCGGAAAGACGTGTATCAAAATTTGCCCGACCATTCAAGCGATTAAAGTTGGCTTTTTGCAGTCCAACAATTCCTTGTTGATCATAAACACTACCACCCAATGAATACGTTGTTTTGTCGTTTCCACCACTCACCGATACGTTATATTGGTAAACCGGCGCGAGCTTGAAGATTGAATCCTGCCAATTGGTACCTTCACCCAAAGAAGTGTTTTTGAAAGGCATGTCTTCACCACCGGCGGCAAACATTTCGTTTTTCAATACCGCATACTCTCTGGCATTGAGCAAATCCAATTTTTTCGCGGTTTGCTGAAGTCCCTGAAATCCAGATATCTCCCAACGAGGCGCTGATTTCAGCTGTCCTTTTTTGGTCTCCACGATAATCACACCATTGGCGGCTCGAACTCCATAAATACCGGCCGTTGCATCTTTCAGCACGTTGATTGAAGCGATGTCGTTTGGATTCAAGGCATTCAATCCTTCACTGTCATATACTACACCATCAACCAAAATAAGGGGATCGTTGTCTCCAAACGTGCTTAATCCACGGATTCTAATACTGGATGTTCCACCCGGAGAGCCCGAGTTGGTGCTTACCACCACACCAGGAATCTGTCCCTGCAAGGCTTGGTCCATTCTCGGAATATTCAACTTCTCCAGGGATTGACCTTTCAGAGAAGAGTTGGCACCGGTAAATTCTTTTTTGGTGGCCCGACCGTAACCAATGATCACAACATCCTCCATTTTACCGGCAGTGTCTGTGGGGTTGGTTTGGCCTTGTAATGCCGTTCCGTAAAGGGTACAGCAAGCCACGACGCATTTTAACGACAATCGCATTGTTTTCGTAAGGGGGTTTGTAAAAAATGAGAAAAAAAAGGGGGTGTTTCCACCCCCCAATATAAACTATGAAAAAATTATTGCTTGATGAAACGCTGAACTGCAGTGCCGTCGTTGGTTTCAACTGAAATCAAGTAGGCGCCGGCAGACAACTGAGCAGCAGGCACGCGTACGTTGCTGTTTTTCACAGAAACCTCGCTTACCACTTGACCGCTCAACGTCATAACACGAACGGTGTTGATTACACCCCCGTTGGCCAAGCTTACGTTGAAGTCACCGTTGCTAGGGTTAGGGTAAACCACAACTCCATTTACAACTTGTGTCTTAACGCCGCTAACAGGACGAGTGGTCTTAACCAACTCGTAGTGCCAGTATGCACCACCAGCAATGGCGATATCTACCTTCATTGTATCGGCAACAATGGCTACTTCGTATATGATAGTATCTTTTGCATTGGCAGGAGATGACAACTCACCACCGTTGTAAGCCTTTGGCAAACCAAGGTATGAACCTTTACCGATCAAGGTAACAGTTCCAGCATTTTTGTTAGCTACCCACTTACCTGCAGTTGATCCATCATGAGGCGCTACTGGCGTTCCGCAAGCGAATGAACCGCCTTGCCATCCTTCCAAGAAGGTAGAACCTTGCAACTCGTTTTGGAATGTTCCGTCGGCTGAGAAATTGTAGATATCATCGTACTGACAAGCGCGAACACCTGTGATTTCAGCAGCGGGAACTTTCCACCATGCGAAATCATTTTTAGCAGGACCTACGGCCATTGAAGTTTCTACTGGACGTAATTTCCACAAACCTGTAGGATCCAAAGGAGGCATTTTCTTAACAAACTCGAAGTGCCAGTAACCACCCCCAATAGAGATGTCCAATGACATGTTGTTACCATTTACTGATACTTCATAAGTAATAGAATCTTTGGCATCAGCAACCTTTGAAAGTTCACCACCGTTGTAGGCTTTTGGCAAACCAGCGAAAGCACCTTTACCATACAAAGTAACGGTACCTTTAGAAGCGTTGTATTTGTAAGTATAGCTGCCTGTTCCGTCAAATGGAGCTACAGGCGTACCACAGGCAAAAGATCCACCCATCCAACCCTCTACGAAAGTTGAACCTTGGAAATTCATTTTGTAAGAACCGTCTGCGTTGAATACGAACTCATCGTCGTACTGACAAGTACGAACACCCGTAATTTCTGCTGCAGGCACTTTCCACCAACCAAAATCACCCTTGGCAGGACCTACTGCCAAAGAAGTTTCCACTGGCGACAAAGTCCATGTACCAGCGATTTGTGCCAAGCTGCTACCAACTAAGGCGGCAAACACAGCGAGAGTAGTTATTTTTTTCATGTAAATTAATTTTTATTGGGTCAAATATAACCGAATAATCGAGTTATGGTATTTACAACAATAACTTTTCGATAACAATTACAATTTGTTGTGTTTTACACCGACTGAAATTCAACAAAAAGCCCTATTTGAGGCCCAAACCCGCTTGATTTGATACGTATGCATTGTAACAATAAGGCCCTTTTGTCATGAAATTGTCATAAAAAAGATCAATCGCGCAGAATCACCACCGGTTCAGTGTACGTCCCGGCAGCGCAGAAATAGCGTAACCAATAGTTTCCGCCATACAACTTACGCACATCAAAATAAGCCATCGTGCTGCCAGCAAATACCGTCTGTACATCCACAATCCTTCCTTGAACATCCACCAATTCTACGCGAACATCTTGCTGTAACGCCTTGGCCGTTTGCATTACCAACACCTCTGAAGTTGGATTCGGTAAGACAGTAAACGTTGGCATACCCATCAACACATTCGACGCGGTCCCAGGCACATAAGTTGTAACCGCCTCCGCAATACTCGTCACCTTAGCCGGTGTGCGCACGCCATAAAAAGTAGGACCTACAACATAAGGATAACTGGAATTCCAATTCGCATCCACCGTGGTGAAATAGCAATACATCCCTTTGGGATATTCAGGCGTTACGCAAAATCGACCATTGTGCTCGTCCAACTGATCCGCCTGTCCCGGTGCCGCCACATATTCATAGTCCTCACGAAACAATCCCAACGGATAGGTGCTGTTCACGGGCGGACCATCAATCACATCCGTGCCATCCGCATAGTGCGTCCTCACCGTGATATTTCGCAGTTTAAAACTACTCTTCATCCGCACAATCCCGCCCGTTCCATCGGCATTTTTATAGGCATAGGCCCCGTAAATTGGGAATCCATCGTAAGTAAACCCAATCAAGGGAGAATGTTTCGTGCTATCAATCACATAAAGCCCGTCCGCTGCGTACAAATCACACACCGTAGAAATGGTTTTTTTGTCCAAATTAAACGCCGACGGATTTTGATGGTGGTGATAATTCCCCATCGCTGGATGTCCTTTCGCGCAATCAAATCCCCCTCGCTCTGCTACCACCGCATCCCGATTCCATACGTTGTCGCCCATCCCCATCAACGGTCCACCCTTCAGCGCCTGTTGGGCATTGCTCCAACTCACCCCATCGCGGTAATCAAACAAAGCCACCCCATTGATGAAAATACCGATGTTTCCACCTGTTGTTGCAGTGGGTGTCCCCGAGTTCTTCACGGGCTTTAGTGAAATTTTAAAGATCGCATTTTGATTCTGGGCGATGCTCGGATTGCCATCCAAAAAAGGCCCAGTAATGTACGAAGGAATCCCCGTGGTGGTCACATAGACCCAATCCGATGAATATTGCACTTTCTGCACGTTCGCCAGCACGTTGTCGTTGACCGGCGTTGAACTCCCTTTTACATAATGTCGCCCCAGGACATTGGTGGTATTCTGAATCCATTGCGTAATGCCTGGATCTGTTTGTGCCATGGCTTCGATGGCCGATAGCAACAGGGTTGCAACGATAAAAATGCGTTTCATAGGTTGGTTAGACGACAAAAATGGTTAAAAGTTTAAATGAATCTACAATTATTTTTGGAATCCCCGGGGGTCCTGCAACTCTTTTACCTGCACAAATTGACGATCGGTAAGTGTAAGTAGAAAGGCCAACAGGTCTACTCGGTCATTCGACGACAACACAATCGGCTTAGGTTGATATACCCCTTGTATTTTGAGCGTTCGGAGACTGTAGTGTTTCAGCACTTGCGATAATGTAGCGAATCGGCCATCGTGCATGTACGGATACGTGACTTCCACATTTCTAAGCGATGGCACCCTAAACAACCCACTATCTTTGGGATTTCGGGTAATTTCCACCCTACCCCAGTCCGGAAATTGGATGTTTGGAAACAGTCCGTTCGATTCAAATGCATCCGATCGAAAAAGGGGTTCTTTATGACAGTCTGCACAATATAATTTGTACAATTCATACCCCTTTTGCTCTTGCGGGGTAAAGGCGATTTGATGTCTTCGCATCGAATCATAGCGCGACTCTTGACTAATAAAGGTCAATTCAAATTGGGCGATGGCCTGCATCAGTCGGGGGAGTGACATCGGTTCGCCCGGAAACGCATGACGATACATGGTTTGATAGGTCGTATCGCGCTGAACCCGTTCTAAAAATGCGGGCAGGGACAAGTCCATTTCTGTGTGCGATGCGATGGGCGACAAACTCTGATTATCGAGAGTTGTTATGGCACCATCCCACATGAACGATTGGCTCCATGCGAGGTTAAAGAGGGCCGGCGCGTTGCGCCGGCCCTCCCTGTCGTAGACGCCGTGACTCAATTTGTGGTCCACATGCGCGAAGGCCGTGTACGAATTATGACAACTCCCACAACTCACCTTGCCGTCGGCCGACAAGCTTTCATCGTAAAACAATTTACGTCCCAGAGCAATCCCCGCATCACTCAGTGGATTCTGACCAAACAAATACACGGTTTCTGGCCAACCCTCAGCCTTCAATTGCTGATAGGTTATAAAGGCCTTTCGTGCACGCCCCCGGATATCTCCCCTGCCTCGCTGAACGACAAACATGCCACAGCCCATCAACACGAAAACAGCAAACAACCAAACCGATCGCTTCATGGCTTGGGATCTGTGTTGATAGGAATCAGGCCATACCTTACCCCACCGGCGATACGTTGGGCGTATTCTTGGGCCAAGTGACTGGGCGACATAACACGCGCAGTTTGTGGTGTAATAGATCGGAGCAATTCATCCAACAACCACGTGATTTGCAGAGAATTCGTCGGATCTCGAATGGGAACAGGTGGCAGTATTTGTCCGGTTTGCAGGTTATTCTGAAATCCACCCAAATGCAATTGAATGGGAATTTCCGCTGTATCGGTTTTCATCAGACCCTCCAATTTCCACTGAATATACCCCGATTGCCAAGTCCAATACATACCATGAACGGGATCCAAGGCCCCCGGTCGGGTAGAGAGCACTTGGGTTTGACTATCGACCCCAAAATACAACCGGCTGCCCTTAGGATATTTGACAGATTGAAGCAGCGATGTAGGTTCTGACAAATCCATAAGATAGGTCTGTGCAGTTTTACCTTGCACGGACAAATACCATTTGAGGGTGGTAATTTTCACGGATACCGATGGGACCACAGACATCCAACTATCGAGCTGTACCGTCTTTCCCTGCAACAACACTTGGTGAGTGATTTGCAGCGGTTGCGCGGATAGGTCGGCCAAGCCAAATCGACACACCACCGCCAACAGGAGGATTAGATGTCGGTGCGTAGCCATAGTTTTCAATGCGGTGGATTTTGATGAGATCCGATTGGATTAGACCTGTTTTGATTTAACCCGTTTTAGTTAGACGCCTTTTAATAGAATTTTTCTCCGTTAACAAACACTTCGTGGCAGTGATTTTGTCCCATGAAGTAGGGAATGGCTTTGATTGCGTCGACGGTTTTGGTGGTAAAGAAGTTGGCGCGCTGGCCTGCGGCCAGCGCGCCAACTTCTTTTTCGCAACGCAGCGCCCGCGCTGCGTTGCACGTCACTGCATAAAATGCCTCCGCCGGCAGCAGCTTCTGCTGCGTGCACCCCAAAGCCCATACCACCTGCAAACTGGCGATTGGACTGCTCCCGGGATTGAAATCTGTTGCCATCGCAAACGGCAATCCCGCATCAATCAATGCACGCCCAGGGGCATACGGTATCCCCAAAAAGTAACTCGTTCCTGGCAATCCCACTGGCACCGTTCCACCGTAGTCCATCCGCATTGAATCCCGCAACAACCCAACCTCCGCCTCGCTACAGTGCTCCAAGTGATCCGCACTCCAACTACCATTGGCTACCGCCACTTGAACGCCACCCGTTAACCCCAACTCGTTGGCATGAATCTTCGATGGCAATCCCATCGCCGTCGCCGCCTTCAAAATACGATCCGTCTGCTCAACCGTGAAAAACCCGCGATCGCAAAACACATCGATGTGATCGGCCAACCCCTCTGCCACCACCTTCGGTAGCATGTCCTCAATCACCAAATCCACATATCGATCCGGCTCCCACTTATACTCGGTGGGAATCCCGTGCGCGCCCAAAAACGTAGCCTTAATCACTATATCAAAATCTTGCTTCAACCGCTTCACCACACGCAACATCTTCAACTCACTATCGGTAGTGAGCCCATACCCACTCTTTATTTCCACCGTGGTGGTTCCATGAGCAATCATTGTGCGCAACCGCGCCGCAGCCTGCTCATACAAATCAGCCTCACTCATCACCTGCAACTTCCGCGCAGAGTTTAAAATCCCCCCGCCAGCCGCCGCAATGGCCTCGTAACTCTCGCCCCGCAATCGCATCTCAAACTCTTCATGCCTCGGTGCCGCAAACACAATGTGCGTGTGTGAATCCACCAAACCGGGCAGCACTTCCACCCCACCCAAATCGATGCGCTCCAAATCCGCAGCATCGCCAAGCGCACGAACATCCTCCCCATAATTGCCCTCTTCACCGCCCAATCCAACAATCAATCCATCCACCACCAGCAACCACGCCGATGTAAAACACTCCACTGTTTGCATCTCCGTGCCACTGCGGTATCGACCTGACTCGGACGATACCCCCCACATCTTGTTTATGCCATAAAATAACTTGCGCATCAGGTGCAAATTACGCATTTTTGAAAGGATGACCACCGATGAATTGTTGCGAAAATTGCAACAACCCCCACAGATAAATCCCAGCGCCTTCGTGGCACCCAATGCCACCGCCATCGGCGATGTCATCGTCCACGAAGATGCCTCCCTTTGGTTTGGCGCCGTCCTTCGCGGCGATACCGACACCATCACCGTGGGAGCACGCACCAATATCCAAGACAATGCCGTTATCCATGCCGATCCCGGTGCACCTTGTACCATCGGGTCTGATTGCGTCATAGGCCACACCGCCATCGTGCATGGAGCTACCCTCTCCCACCACGTACTGATTGGCATGCATGCCACCGTCCTCAACCATGCCCAAATCGGCGAATACAGCATCATCGGCGCCAACGCCATGGTTCCGCAAGGCATGATTATCCCTCCTTATTCCTTGGTGCTGGGCACCCCCGCCAAAGTAGTTAAAACGCTGGGACCAGAGGTCGAAAGCCAAATTCAAAACAATGTAGATGAGTATGTTTTGCGCGCCAAAGTCTATAAAAAACACTTTGCGGAATGATTTTTGACCACCCCTAATTCGTACTTTCGAACCACCCATGGCCCGCCGCACCAAATACTTCTACAACCCCAAATCACTCAGCTTTGAGAAGGTGTCGGACCACCGAAGCTATGTGTTGTGGAGAAGACTTGGTGCCACTTCCCTGTTTGTGGTACTGGTGGTAGGACTCAGTTTTTTGATCAGCCATTTTTATGTTCGTTTCAACCTGCTGCCGAGCCAACAAAACCCCATCGCCCTGCTCAGGGAAATTGAATCCCTCGATAGACAGATACAAGCCCTTGAAGCCCGCCTCACCGATTTAGAGGATAAGGATGTCAATATTTATCGCGCCATTTTCAATGTGGCACCGCCGAAACCCACCGACTTCCGGGGCAAGGATTATGCGGAACTATCACAGCTACCCAATGGCAAATTATTGCAACGCATCAAACAAAAGGCAGACCAACTGGAAGCTTTGGCTCAAGCACAACAAGCCAGTTTTGTAAAGCTCCAAAAACTTTCCAAAAATCGCATCAACGCCATCGATGCCATCCCGGCTATCATGCCGGTTGCCAACAAAGACCTCCGTCAGATGGCCTCGGGATTCGGATACAGAAGGGACCCTTTTTACCACACCCCCTCCTTTCACCCTGGCATGGATTTCACAGCGCCCACGGGCACCGAAGTATACGCAACGGCCAGCGGCACCGTGGTTCTTACCAAAACTGAGCCCTGGGGCTATGGCAACCATATCATCATCAACCACGGCAACGGCTACACCACACTTTACGGGCATTTGAGTCGGTTCGTGGCGCGAGGCGGACAAAAAATCAAACGAGGACAACTCATTGGCTACGTGGGAAATACCGGACGATCAACCGGCAGTCACCTTCACTATGAAGTGCGCAAACACAACAACCCCTTGAATCCAGCCTTCTTTTATCGCAACGATTTGAGCGATGAGCAATACCAAAAAATGATTGAATTGTCGCAGCGAGAAGCCACGCGATTCGACTAACCCCGTCGTTACCTACCTTTGTATATCCCATGGAAAGTCCCACCGAAAAGAAATACATGAAAATTGGCGAGGCCGCAGCCCTCATTGGGGTTCCGGCTAGCACTTTGCGATTCTGGGAAAAGAATTTCCCGCAAGTGAAACCCATGAAAAACAAAAAGGGGGATCGATTCTACACCCAAAAGGACCTGGACGTACTCAAAGAAATTCACTATCTTTCTCATAGCAAGGGATTGAAACTGGCCAGTGTATCGAAAAATGTGAAGCGGAACGAGGATGGAATTTCGCCCAAAACAAAGCTCGTACAAGAACTCAGGGAATTCCGAGAAAAACTCCTTAAACTCAAAGAACAATTGGAATGACAAGGCATGGCAATCATATCGAAAAGTACATTTTCACCTTCTTTTCGATCTTGATTTGTCTACCCATTCAATCTCAAAATTCTGGCTTCTCCCCGGCAGCGAACTTGTCGTTTACGACGAGCAAAATGATGTTCCCAAATGCCTTTTGGGGCAACACATCCAACAGTACAGCAGAAACTTTTTGCATTTTTCGCAACTATGGTTTTTCCGTGGAGGGATTGGGCCAGTTGAGTATGCATCATCAATCAAACCGTTTTAGGATTGATGTTGAAAACAGGGGCTCCAGTGAATGGCATTCCCAAATGGCACTGTGTCATTATGCCCTCAACCTATCACCAAATCATCGTATTTCTCTGGGTTTGGGGGGCATCAGACTGGCTGGATCCGCCGTTACCCAACAAAGCAGTAACACACGGGGTGCCGCCCTAGTGAACGTCCAATATCTATTGACCGATGCTAAACTGGGAAAAATTGCCGCCAGTTATCGCACTTGCGCAACATTAAAAACGGGATTTTTCAACCATTGGATTCTCGGTTCGCCCACGGAGTCGGTATTTTCAATGTGGCAATATGACCAAGCCCTATTTCAGCTGATATGGTTGGGCCATAACAAGACAACATCGCCCAAGGCAGGTGCGGCCAAGATCAACCATTTTGCAATCCCATTTGCACAACTCCATTACGGAGCACAGCGACAGTTTCTTGAGGTGGGAATGGCCAAACCGTTCGGGCAACACTGGCAAGCCTTTATGGCAATCAATACAACAAATCAACCCCTGCGGTGGGGACTTATACATAGTAAAAAATCATGGAGTGGAGGATTGGATGTGGCGTGGTTGCGACCATTGGGCCTGTGTTTAGGATGGCAGGTACGCTATCAGTGGCAGTAGTTATCGGCGGTGTTTCAACCTTGTTGGGGCAAGCCAACTTACACAATGAAAATTGTGATGAGGAAGCCATGACGGTAACGGCGGGTGTGGTGGGCAAAACCCAAATAAAAAGGGGAATGATGGACGGCATTGACCGCACGGACAGTGTGGTGTACATCAATCAATTATCGGACTATGCCTTGCAATGGCACCCCCTATTTAACACGGAGGAAGCACAGCGCATCGTACTGCACAAACAGAGATTTGGCGATATTTTGGCTCCGGCAGAACTAGTACAATGCGGGTTTTCAGTAGAGCGGATTGAAGAAATTCGTCGGTTTTTAATTTGCGATGCCAACAAACAATGGCAAAAGCAACAATGGATTGAGCAGTTGAAAGCTGGAAAAGCAGATTTGTTTATGGGTGCTAAAAGCGACTGGCGACAGTTCGGTGCATCGGGTGTGAGTGCCAATCAGTTACAGTGGCGATATACCAATGCAAAGACATTTTCTTGTGGCGTATCGTTGCAGCGCGACATCGGTGAGTTGGGATTGAAGGAGGGGATTCAAGAGGCCAATGGGGCTAGAAATTCTGGGATCGACCATCGATTTGGGACACTGCGGGGCTTGGTCAACAATTACCATTTGCGGGTATCGGGATTCCGCAATATCGAAACGTTGGTTCTAGGTCGATATGCAATGCAATTGGGACAGGGATTGGTTCAGGGTGGGATGTCGGGTTTCTGGAACGCCCCCATTTTATGGGCACGACGGACAACGGACTGGGGTCTAGCAGAAAAGCGCGGGTGGGATGAATATCAGGGGCACACGGGATTGGCAGTGGGAATTAACTTAGGAAGGTTGGGTACGGTGGGGTATGGCGCAAGGCGGTTGATGGTGGCCGTTTCAGAATCTCAAATTTCTGCTCGCTTGGATTCATTGGGAAGGATGAGCAGTTTGATCACGGATGGCAATTTCTCCGCAGGCAATGCGGAATACCAGCGAAATACGCGACAACGGCACGGTACGGTAGCGCTGTTATTGGGGCGGGGTTACGGGCTATCATGGAGTGGTTACCAGTACAATCGGTTATGGTTTACGCGGGAGGTGTGGTTGCGGCCCGCGCTGCGCGCGGGCCACACCTTTCACTACACCGAAGCCTGGTTTACCAAACAAACGCCTTTGGGGGGATTGGCCTTTCTGCACCTGGCTTTGCAATGTCAAACCAACGCAAGGCCCAAATCGGCCGCTGTAGCGGGATGGATTGTGCCGTTGGGTCAGCGATCAGACATCTCCCTGCGTGCCTACAGGATACAGCATCAATTCCGTCCACCACAGGGATTATTCAACCAATTGATTCCCAACTACTGGAGTGTGTCTGCAACGTATTCCCGCGGCACCACCGGCAAGCGAAGCTTGCGGTGGGCCGCGGAACTCAGGCAACCACTGCTGCCCAATAGCAACTTAGAACGACCTCTGTACCACAAACAACAGTTGCTGTGGGAAAAAGCCATCCACCGTGAGCGCCTGTTCCACTGCCTCTGGCAGTGGAACAGGCAAGCCGACATCTGGGGCTGGGAATCCTTTGAAGGGGCCGTCAACCTCGATGCCTATACAACCTCTATCACAACATCATCGCCCAAAGCCAGTCACAAGATTACCCTGAACCTCAAAAACCAAAGTACCAACTGCCTCAAATTAGAACATCAATTCACCCTGGTGCCCCACCCACAAAGTAGCAACGCGTCCTATTTGTATGGGATTACCCTCACCTACCGACAGCCATTTTCACCCTTAAAATGGGCCACCGAAGGCATCGTGTTTGATACCCAAACCCCCTTGTACTTTACCCCACAAACCCTATCGCACGAAATCACCCACTACACCCTGAGCCATCGGGGTATCGCTCTCAATGCCAACCTTCAATACACCATCAAACACAAAAGAAAAATGCCTGCTAAACACAAACATAGCCCCCAGTTCTACCTGGCCACACGCACCGAAATCATCGTGAAAAACACAACAGAAAACCCCGTTCAACCCCGTATTTTTGTAGCGCTATGGCTGAAATAACGTCTCCCAAACTCTCTGTCAATGTCAACAAAATTGCCACCCTCAGAAATGCCCGAGGAGGCAACAACCCCAATGTATTGCAAGTAGCACTGGACTGCGAACGTTTTGGAGCGCAAGGCATTACCGTACACCCACGACCCGATGAAAGACACATTCGCTACACCGACGTTCTGGATCTGTCGGCCAACATTTCCACTGAATTCAACATCGAAGGATACCCCTCCGAAGAATTTCTTCAACTCATTGAAAAAGTAAAACCCCATCAAGTAACCTTGGTGCCAGACCCTCCACACGTACTCACTTCCAATGCCGGTTGGGACACCCTCAACCACCAATCGTTCCTTTCGCATACCATCCACAGAATAAAGCAAACCGGTGCCAGCGTGTCGATCTTTCTTGACCCAAATCCCGATCTCATCGCCTCGGCCAAAGCCACAGGTACGGACAGAATAGAACTATATACTGAGGCCTATGCCCGTGGTTTCCACCAAGACCCATCGCTTGCCATCGCACCCTACATTGCCACAGCCAAGGCTGCCGTAAGCGAGGGCCTCGGAGTGAATGCCGGACATGACCTCGACCTACACAATTTGGCCTATTTATCACAGCATTTAACCGGATTGCAAGAGGTTTCGATCGGACATGCGCTGGTCTGCGATGCGTTATACTTGGGATTGCAAAACACCATTCAGCTTTACCTCAGGGCGTTGAATAACCAAAAATAATTCCTGTGAATACCCAGACCCCCTATCAACAAACCAACCGTTTTCCACGGCATCCCTGGGGTACGTTATTCAGCAAGAGTCCACGAAAATGGTTTGCTGCTTTTTTCCTGTGTTTGTCCTTATTCCAACCCTTGGGTGCGTGGGGCTTTTTGGGACACAAAACCATCAATCGGCAAGCGGTCTTCGCATTACCACAACCCTTGTTTGGATTCTATAAATCACACATCGACTTTATCACCGACCACGCCGTAGACCCGGATCAACGGAGATATACTGATACCGCCGAGGCCTGCAGGCATTACATCGACCTAGAGCGATTTGAAAAGGCAATGCCCATCGATACCTTGCCTAAATTTTGGAAATTGGCCGTAGAAAAATACTCAGCCGATACCCTGTTTGCCTATGGCATCGTGCCTTACCATGTTCAGACTATGCTGTATCGACTTACGGAAGCCTTTAAAAACAAGGATGTAGCCCGAATTTTACAGCTATCTGCAGACATCGGCCACTACGTGGCCGACGCCCATGTACCTCTACATACATCCATTAATTATGATGGCCAACTAACCCAACAACATGGCATCCATGCCCTGTGGGAAACGCGCATACCAGAAATCAGCTTGGAGCGATACCAACTCACTGTGCCCATTGCCCATTATCTGCCCGATCCCAACGATACCCTATGGCATTGTGTGGAAACATCACACAGTCACCTGTCGGCGGTACTGCAAAATGAAAAACAACTCAGCCAAGAATGGGGAGAAGAGCGAAAATTCGAGTTAGTCACGGACACCAAAGGAAAGACCAAAAAGCAGGTCAAAACTGATTTTGCATTGGCCTATGAAACCCGCTTGAATCACATGGTTGAAAACCGGATGCAAACGGCCATCACCGCCGTATCCAGTTATTGGTATACCGCTTGGATGTTGGCAGGACAACCCGATATGACAGGCTTATAAATCCTGAAAAATGGCCCAAATCTAGGGTTCGATGTTAAGACACTTTTAGAATCACCAATTCAATTCTGCGGTTTTTTGCCCGTCCCTCCTCGGTGTCGTTCGCGGCCGCAGGCCGCGAATCTCCATATCCTTTCGACTTCAATCGGCTCGGCGCAATTCCTGATTTTACCAAATAAGCAACCACCGACGCAGCACGATTTTCTGAGAGTTTTACATTGTAATCTGCCGCACCCTGATTGTCGGTATGCCCTGTAATCATCACCTCCATCTTGGGGTTCATTTTCATCAGTTCCACCAACTGCGTCAACTCTTCCGTACTTTCCGATTTCAACTCATATTTATCCGTGTCAAAAAACAGGTTTCTCAACACAAAAACGGCATTGCTGTTGATGGGTGTCAATTTTGCCTCAACCCGATAAGGTTTGTCTAGCGTAGAGGCCGTCGGTTGAAAATTCATGCTGTATGGCACATACCCTTTGGCCGTCGCAAACAAAGCGTAATTACCTCCCGCAGTCAACGGAATGAAAAAACTGGATACACTGTCTGAGAAAACCACTTTGCCCGTACTGAGTTCTACAACGCGGATTCTAGACATCAAGGGTTGTCCAGCCTTGGCGTCCTCGATACTTCCCGATACATAGGTAACAGGCTGCGGCTTGAATTTTTCAGGAACATCGAACTGATAAATATCCAAACGCCCCATACCGCCTTTTCGATCCGATGCGAAATACCCCCTCTTCCCAACAGCATCAATGTACAAGCCGAATTCATCCTCTGAGGTATTTAACCCAGAACCTAAATTTTCCGGGGTCGACCACTGTCCGTCTGCACCCAATCTCGACATAAAAATATCCGATCCACCATAACCGGGATGACCCAAACTGCTAAAATACAAGGTCACTCCGTCGTAATGCAAAAACGGCGCATCGTCATCGTCTCGGGTGTTGATTGCCGGCCCCAAATTCTTGGGTATACTCCATTTCCCGTGTTTCAAGTAGCTAATCCACAAATCTTTGCCGCCAAAACCACCGCCTCGATTGCTCGAGAAAATGAGCGTATGACCGTCGCCACTGATGGCAGGCTGACAATCCCAAGCAGGACCATTCACCGGCGCGCCCAAATTGTTGCCCCGCTTCCATCCCTGGGCATCCAGGTCGCTCACATACAAATCGCAACTGCCCAATCCTCCGGGTTGATTACACCGCGTATAGTACAAGGCCGAACCATCGGCTTTTACACTGAGTGTACCCTCATTTTCTGGTGTGTTGATATCTCCAAGAGCCGGATACGCTTTTCCCCACAGTGAGTCTTTTCGGTCGCTCATGTAAAAATCTTCTTGCAACATGGCGTTTTCCGTCCCCCCCAATCGACGTGTGAAGACAAACCGATCTCCTGAGAAGGGCATCCCAGGCCAATATTCATCCTTATCGGAATTGATGGCAGGGCCCATATTTTTGATTCTCAAATTCTCAGCAATGTTCACATCATCCATCGCCGTTTTAACACTGGCTTGCAATCGCGCGGCCTTTTCCTTCAATCGCACCGAAGCACTGTGTTTCTGGGCGATAAACCCTTCTCTACTGGGAACTTCGTCAAACTGCTTTAACACAGAATTGGCTTCTTGGAGTCGTTTGTTGCGATACAAGTACTCACCATAGTAAAAATACATGGGCTGAAACAACGGCGCAACGCGTAAGCAATTTTGGTAGGACTTACTTGCGTTGGCGGTGTCGTGCATCGCTTCGTATACCGAAGCCTGCAAGGAATAGGCATCCGCATAACTGGGATCTATTTTGATGGCTTTATTCACCGATGACAAGGCTTTGGGGAATTCGGCTGCATTGAAGGCAACGAAAGCCTCATCCAACTGCTTTTTGGCCTTGGGGTTTTGCGCACTCAAACAAGCTGAAAAACCAAACACGAGCCAAAGTAGCCAAAAGTGCATTTTATAGCATTTGGGATGTAATTTCAAACGATTCATTTCTTCCAACGCAGGGTTTTTATCATGTGATACACATCTTGTTCCACAAATTGAAAAACCGGTGCAACACTGTCGGGTTCTGTACGCTGATTAAAATACAAGGCGCCCCGAATGAAATGCTGGATACTATCCGTCAAGTAAAAGTTAAAATTGGTGGCTGTGTTTCCTTGAATACTAAATACCAACCCTTTGGCCTCGGGATTCAATGTTGAAGTAGGTCTTTCCAAAATGTCATCCGCTTTTTGAAGGTGTTTATTGACCAATTTTCGGGAATCATACAATAAGCTATCGAAAAACGCCCAATCATTGAACTTATAATAGGTCAAATGAAGGGTCATATCGAACTGCGGAAAATACATATTATACCAACCGGGGGTATGTTTGCCTTCGGCGTTCGTATCCGCCAACATGCGAGCATAGGTAGGCAGTTCAAATTGCATCGGCAAATCCGCTACAGAGAAAGGCTGATACGATTTGTTGGGCAAGGCCATTCGCGGATAGGCTTTGGGCTTGGGTACATAAGAATCATTGGCACCCCCACCACAAGCAGCCAACAGAACCACAACAATAAGACCTAGGCCAACCCAATTACTTTTCTTCTCCATGTTTTTTTTCAATTGTCACCCTCACTTTTTTGACTTTGCGCGGGTCTGCGGATTCTACCTTGAATTGTACGGCGCCAACAGCCACTTCATCCCCCCGTTTCGGCATCCGACCCAAACGCTCACTAATCATCCCGCCCAAACTATCGCTTTCCAATTCCAAATGCTCAAACAAATCGATGGAAAGTCCAATTTCACGAACAAAGTCAACCAACAAGACCTTTCCCTCAAACAAGTAGACCCCCTCTTTCAGTTGCACAAACCCTTTCTCTTCATCATCAAACTCATCTTGCATGTCGCCAAACACCTCATCCAAAATGTCTTCCATGGTAATCATTCCGCTGGTACCACCAAATTCATCCACGACAATGGCCAAGTGATTGTGATTGGTGCGCATTTCACCCAATGTATCATCTATGGCTTTGTTTTCAGGGATGAAGTATGGCGCTTTCACAAATTGCATCCAATCAAAATCGGCTTCGGCATCCAAGTGAGGGATCAATCGCTTGATACTTAACACACCCACAATGGAATCGATGGTTTTATCATACACCGGAATGCGGGAGAATCCACTTTCTCTCACCACCGACAAGAGCTTGTGATGATCGATGGTGCGCTCCACGGCTGTCATATCCACCCGAGATCGCATAATCTGCTTCACTTGGATGCTGCCCATGTTCACAATGCCTTTCAATATCTCTTTTTCCTGCTTAGCATCCTCTTGATCTGTTGCCATATCGATGGCCAAGGATAATTCTTCGGGCGTCAATTCCTGGGCCTGGGGTTTAATACCCCGCTCCAGTAAACTGCCAAATTTCACCAACAAGAAAGTAAACGGTGAAAACGCCCAAACGAAGGCCCGCATGGGATACACCAAAAAACGTGCGGCCGCCTTGTAGTTCTGGGTTGCAAAAACTTTCGGGACAACCTCACCGAAAACCAAAATAACCACAGTGACAACAATCGCTTCCACAAAAAACTTCAACCATGGCAAGGCTTCTAAGTCAAACAACTTCTCCGTGAGCAGGATGGCTATCAATACGAACGCTACGTTGACCAAACTGTTGAGAAGCAACATCGTTGCTAGCAATTGCTTGGGACGCTCCAATACATCCAAAATGTATTTTGCTGTCTTGGATTTCTCCTCCCGCAATTCTTCAGTATCTGAGTCGCGGTGAGAGAAAAACGCATTTTCAGAGCTTGAACAGATGGCAGACACCACCAAACAAAGCAATAAAATAAGCGAGTACACCACGATTTCGGGCACATCGGCAGCCGAAATGGGTTGAACAATGGATTGTAAAATCAGTCCCGTGGGACCAGGATCGTCTGTGCTCATGTCAATGTATTAAAAAGGCAACCCATCATCCTCATGATCCATGTCCATGCCATGACCAGAATCTGTGCTGGGGTTTTCTCCATGTGAATCACCACGCTGACCCTCTTCGGAGCGCGAAGCCAACATAGAACCCATCATTTGAAAATTATTCACCCGAATTTTGCGGGTTTGTCTCTCCTGTCCTTCTGCATCCGTATATCGATCGGTGCGAATTTTCCCTTCCACATACAACAAACTACCTTTTTTCAGGTACTTCTCCGCTGTCTCCGCTTGTTTATCCCACATTTCGAGGTTGTGCCACTCCGTACTTTCCATACGCTGTCCGTCTTTTGTGTAGTAATCGTTGGTTGCAAGCGTCACGTTCGCAACTACCCGACCATTGTCGAGCCGACGTACAACGGGATCCTTACCCAACCGTCCCAATAAAATCACCTTGTTAATCATAATCTTACGCTGTATTCAATGTTAAAAATCTCGTTTGCTTAGGTAAATCTAATCATTTTTTCCATCAATCGGTGCAGCGGTAGAGACAGAATCTCTTCTTTGCGCAGCCACATCCAACCGTCTTTCTGTACAAACTTATTGTCTGGAAGGCATAAATACCAACATTTGGCATGGATGGTTTGATGGGTCAACTGATGTTTGAAGGATTTTTCATCCTCCACGATTATTTTTTCCACAACACCCCAATGACTCAGCAACTCCGACAAATCTGCGGCATCGGTATCTGATTCAAAGAGCGGAAACTCGTGTAAATGCGCCCATATACCTGTATCGGGCCTACACACCACTGCATGGTGGTCACCGCAGCGAAAATCCACAAAGTAAAAGTACTTATCTGTTGGCTTTTGCTTTTTCTGCACAACAGGAAGTTGTTTTTGTAAATTTTGCAAACGCGCGATGCAAGCGGATTCGAGCGGACAAAAATCACATTTTGGCGATGTAGGTGAGCACAATGAAGCACCCAATTCTATGATGGCTTGATTAAATTCATTGGCATCGGCAAAAGTCATGGCTTCTTGAAGCAAGGAGAATAGCTTCTGGGTGAATCGTTGCGTTTGAATTTCCTCGTGCAAACCAAAAAAACGAGCCCCCACCCGCTTCGCATTGCCGTCAATCGCCGGCACTTTTTCACCGAAAGCGAACGAGGCAATGGCCGCCGCTGTGTATAACCCTACACCCGGCAATCTCTGAATGTCTTGGAAGGTAGACGGAAAAACGCCCCCCATTTCATTGCAGACCATCTTCGCCGCTTTATGTATGTTTCGGGCCCGAGAGTAATACCCCAACCCTTGCCATAGCTTTAATACCTCCACTTCCTCAGCAGCGGCAAGTGATTGAATATCTGGCAACTGAGAAATGAATCGCTCGTAGTATGCCAAGCCTTGCGCTACGCGGGTTTGCTGCAAGATAATCTCAGATACCCATATCCGATAAGGATCGCGGGTTCTGCGCCAAGGAAGGTCCCTTGACTCAAGATTGTACCATCTTAACAAAGTTTGGATAACTATTTGCATATTCAATGGCAAAAGAACGGCTTTTGTAGTTTTTTTGCACCTCAATTTATTATGACAAAGTCAGAAATCGTAAACGAAATTGCAGTGCGCACAGGTTTGGAGAAGACCGCGATTGCCGACACTATCGACAACTTCTTCGTAGTTGTTAAAAATTCCATGGTAAACGGTAGCAATATCTATTTGCGTGGATTCGGAACATTCGAATTGAAAAAACGCAAAACGAAGGTAGCTCGTAACATCAAGCGCAACACCAGCTTGGTAGTTCCTGCACACTACGTTGCCCGTTTCAAACCAGCCAAAGAATTTGCTACCTTGGTAAAAGACAGCAAAACCTTGGCCGATAAGCTCTAATCAACTTTAACTACCTTTGTCGCGTGGGAAACACGAACCTTCGCGTATGGATTATCGCCGCAGTCATAGGATTGCTCGGCGTTGTTTTGGTCATCAACCGTTGGAAATCTGCAGAATTTGTCCCAACAAATTCTGCAGACAATACTGCTCCGATGCAAGTAATGCAGGGGGATGGTTTACCCCAGCAAGAAATTTCGCGCATTGAATTTCTCAATGCCGTTTTTGAAAAATCCAAACCCAGTCCACTGGTTACGCGCATCCTTACAGCCAAAGCAGGCACTTACCCCAAAGATTCTTTGGAGTTGGCATTGCGATGGGCTGAAGAAACCCAGAACGTGCCGCTGGTTGCATTGTTACAAACCGACCTGGCCGATCAATACGGCGACAAAACAAACGAACAAAGCAGCACGGAAACCGCAAGGAATCTCATTTTTTCTGCAGCCATGGCTGTTGAAACCCCCATCGCTGCCGCCTATTTGTTCCAACTTGGCAAAAAACACATCGATGCCGGGTTGGAGAAAAATCCCAAAAATGCGGGCTTGCTCAATGCGTTGATCGTCTACCAAAGCGAATATTTGAACGCCCCGATGCAATTTTTAGGGACCCTAAAAACAGCGTTAGCCACCGACAGCAGTAACATTGAGACGCACTACATTCACCTAAATCTGTTAAAAAAGTCGCAACAGTGGCCCAAAGCGCTGAAAAAATGCGAAAAATTAATATCTTTGCAACCCCAAAATCCTCGATGGTTGTTCGAAATGAGCGAAGTCTTTGGATTCATGGGAGATTCTGTCAATGCAAAGGTTTACCTCAATTTGGCAGTAAAAACACAGAAATCAGTTCAATAATTTAAATAAAGGAATATGCCAAGCGGTAAAAAAAGAAAACGTCATAAGATTGCCACGCACAAGCGTAAGAAGCGTTTGCGCAAGAATCGTCACAAGAAGAAATAAGTTGGTTCTTCCACAATAACTAGGCATTTTGTCCAACGAATTAATCATACAAAAAGGTTCGTCGGGGGTTGAAATTGCACTGCTATCGAACCGCAAACTCATAGAATTTCACCGTGAAACCGCCTCAGACGGATTTCAAGTCGGGGATTTCTACCTAGGGAAAGTCAAAAAAATATCCCCATCACTCAATGCTGCTTTCATTCATGTAGGCGGTGAGAAAGATGGATTTTTGACCTATTTCGATCTCGGCCCAAATCTCAAATCCCTGCGCAAGGTGGTAAAATCTGCCATTGCTGGACATCCGCGCGCGGGTGACTTGGATCAGTTCGATATCGAAGAACCCATCGTCAAAACGGGGAAAATCGGACAAGTATTGAAAGGTGGTGAACCCCTATTGGTTCAGGTAATCAAAGAACCCATCGCCAACAAAGGTCCGAAAGTAACTTGCGACATCTCCATCCCCGGAAGGTATTTCATTTTGGTTCCCTTCACCAACCACATCTCCATCAGTCGTAAAATTGGCAATCCCAAAGAGAAAACGCGACTCAAAGACCTAGCCAACAGCATCCGTCCTCACAACTTTGGTGTCATCGTTCGCACAGTAAGCGAAGGCGTGGCCATCGAAGAGCTCGATAAAGACATGCGCGAGCTGGTGAAAAAATGGAATGATTTGGTGCGCGGCTTAAAAAACGCAACCACAGCAACCAAAGTCCTCGGAGAAGGCAATCGTCTGCAAACGCTGCTGCGTGACATTCTAAACGACTCCTTTACGCAAATTGTCACCAACGACAGTGAAATTCACTCCGCGGTGAAAGAAACCCTCGGACGGTATAATGCCGATGCCGACAAAATTCTCAAACTCCACGCGGGCAAAAACAGCCTGTTCGACCAATACAACGTCAACCGACAAATACAATCCAGTTTCGGGAGAAATGTTCCTTTCAGCGGTGGTGCCTACCTGGTCATCGACCATACCGAAGCCCTCCATGTAATCGATGTTAACTCCGGCAGTACCTCCTTTGATCCCACAAACAGAGAAGAGAATGTACTGAAAGTAAACTTAGAAGCCGTAGACGAGATTGCCCGTCAAGTGAGATTGCGCGATATGGGCGGAATCATCGTCATCGATTTTATCGACATGCGCGACCCAAAGAAGAAGAACGAATTGTTCACTGCTTTGAAGGCTGCCATGAAAACCGATCGTGCCAGACACACCATTTTGCCGATGAGCAAATTTGGTTTGGTACAAATCACCCGCGAACGGGTTCGCCCGGCAACCGAAATCGCCACGCAAGAAGTGTGCATCAGTTGCAACGGCACGGGCAAGATGGACTCTAGCGTTCAACTGCTCGATAAAATCGAAAACGAAATCAATTACCTCTGGGAAAACATGAACCAAAAACAGGTTACCCTCCGTGCCAACCCACTCATCACCAATTACTTCAAACAAGGGTTCCCTTCTTTGCGAATGAAATGGTGGCTGAAGCACAAACACTGGCTCAAGTTACAAGGTGACCCCGCTCTGGCACTTACTTCGTATCAGCTGGAAAACGATTTGAAACAAGTCGTAAACCAAGAGGCCTAATTCCGCAGTTGCACTTTATCCCAGTTGCGATTTTCCGTAATCTTCACAACATTTATTTGCGATTTTCCGTAATGCCCCCATCCGAAATGGTTTTACTTTCGGAACATGAAAAAACACATTACCCTTTTTCTGTCGTTTTGCACCGCAATCATCGCCATGGCGCAAAACCAAACGGTGAGAGGCACGCTACGGGACAAAGAATCGCAGACGGTGATTGCCAATGCAAAAGTCTATTTTGAAGGTCCCATCACCAACCCTCCATCCACATTCGAAACGACCACAAACACCAAAGGAGAATTCGTATTCACCAATGTGCCCGTAGGTCGATACGCCTTGGCCGTTGAAGCCAAGGACTATCAGGTTTTCGGTACAAACAACATCGTCGTAACCTCCGGAAAAGAAGTTATTTTAGGCTATGAACTCGAGCAAGTCATTGAGCGCGTGGGAGAAGTCACCATCAAGGGCAAAGGCAAGGGCGACAAACCCAACAACGATGCGGCACTGATTTCTGCCCGCTTATTTACCGTAGATGAAACCGATCGTTTTGCGGGAAGTAGGGGCGACCCAGCCCGTATGGCATCCAACTTTGCGGGTGTGCAAGGGGCCGATGATTCACGCAACGACATCGTAGTTCGCGGAAACTCTCCCCAAGGTATTTTGTGGCGCATGGAAGGAATCGATATCCCCAACCCCAACCACTTCGCCATTCCCGGTACCACTGGGGGATCAGTCTCGATTATCAACAATAAAATTTTAGGTAACTCCGACTTCTTCACGGGTGCATTCCCTGCAGAATATGGCAATGCCAACGCCGGCGCATTCGACTTAAAGCTCCGCAACGGCAACAACCAGAAAAGAGAATTTAGTTCTCAGCTGGGTTTGTTAGGGTGGGACGCGTTGACTGAGGGCTACTTGGGCAAAAAAGGCGGCGCTAGTTACTTGGCTACCTACCGTTACAGCACCCTCGCGATGTTCAGCAAACTGAATATCCCATTGGGTACCGATGCCGTTCCCAATTATCAGGATTACTCGTTCAAATTGAACTTCCCACTAAAGAACAACAAAGGCAACTTGAGTTTCTTTGGGATTGGCGGATCGAGCAACATCGATATCAATATTTCAAACCAAACAGAGAGCAGCACCGAACTGTATGGTGATAACGACCGCGATCAGAAGTTCGCTTCAAAAATGCATATTTGGGGCAGCAGTTTTCAGTACAACATCGATAAAAATAGTTACTTCAAGACCACGGTGGCTGTGAGTTCACAAACAGTGAATGCCAACCACCAACTCGCTTTCCGTCGGGTTATCGACACCTTCGAGCGCGACGGCAAAACCTTGTTCCGTTATCAGCTTGATTCGGTAAAGCCCAACCTCGGATACGAGTTTGAGACAAAAACCATCGCAGGACATGCCTTCTACAACAAAAAATTCTCGGCCAAAAGTTCAATGCGTGCCGGTTTACAACTCACGCAATACTATTACATGTTTGCCGACAGCGCGTTGAATTTCAATCCCACCAGCCCACTCTATTGGAAGTTTTCTGTTCGATGGAATTCGAATGGAACGGCCTTCATGGCGATTCCCTATGTGCAGTGGAAATACAAATTCTCCCCTGCTCTGACCATCAGCACGGGTGTGCAAATGCAGAGTTATACGGTGAACTATGACCCTTCCAATACGCCATTGGGACAGAATGCAACAGTAGGAGCGAAGAAACTCAGCAACACCAGCAACAGCGGTCCGTTGTTCCGCTTTGGCGCCAGGTATCAAATTACCAAGCGCGATGCCATCAATTTGGGATTGGGGATGCACTCTCAAAACCAAAGTGCTTATGTTTATTACTACCAAAAACCCGGCAATTCCACACCCCACAATTTGGGGATGGGCTTATCGCGAAGCAACCATGCGGTTTTGGGTTGGGATCACCAAATGGGCAAGGCAAGCAGAATCAAGATTGAAACCTACTACCAACAGCTGTTTAATCTCCCGGTTGAACGTTTGATGGCGAGTAACGGATACAAAGGTTCTTCCTTCAGTTTGGCCAATACGGGAAGTGGATTCTCTCGTTTCTTCCCCGACAGTCTACAGAACACCGGCATTGGCAAAAACTATGGTGTAGAATTTACAGTGGAACGTTTCTTCAGTAAAGGCTTCTACTATTTGGCCTCCTTGAGTGTGTTTGATGCACAATATCAGGGTAGCGACAAAGTATGGCGCAGCAGCGATTTCAACACCGATTATGCAGCAAACGGGTTGATTGCCAAGGAATTTGTGTTCAAAAACAAAAACTCATTAAACATTGGGGGTAAAGTAACATTTGCTGGCGCGCGCCGCTACTCTCCCATCGATACGCTCGCAACCATCTATGAGCGGGAGTACATCGAAAAAAGCGACCTCAAAAACACCCAACGTTTTGGTTCGCCTTACCGCAGATTAGACATCCGGATCGCCTACAGAATCAATTCAAAAAAGGCATCACACGAAATTGCTTTTGACTTGGTTAACGTAACCAATCGGAAAAACGTATTGAAGTACAGCTACATTGACTCCGCTCCTTATTTCAGAGAGACGTATCAACTGGGCTTCTTGCCGCTGTTCTATTACAAATTGGATTTCAGTTTGTAATCCGAAAAGTAAACAGCAGACCCCTATTTAGATTAACTCATACAAGCAGGCCCCCTCGCAAAAATCGAGGGGGCCTGCTTGTATGTCCACTCGGCAACACATGTGAATAAAGGTCCCCGCGCGCTCCGCGCGCGGGGACTAACTTCGCCCATTATGAAAATTGGATGGAGTTTTATCGCAGTGGCCATCGCCCTATCTGCTTGCGTATCAAAAAAACAATACCAAGCCCTTGAAGCCGCCAAGGCCGATATGGAAACCCAGTTGAAGAAAAAGAACGACGACTGTCTTGAAAAAAATGCCTCTCTCGTAGCCTCCATCGCACAATTAGAAGCCGAAAAAGGCGACAAAGAAAAAACCATCTCCGCCCTGAAAGACACCATCGAAACCTGCCAAATGCAACTCGATGAAAACCTCGAATACATTCGAAATCTCGGATCTTCCCTTGATGCCCAACGCCAGAATCTCGCCCAAGAAATCAATGAGAAAAACAAAACCCTGGCCGCCAAAGAACTGGAATTGAACACCGCCCTCGCCAAAGCCGAAGCCGAAAGAGCTCGCCTAGAGCAATTGCGCAAAGAATTAGAAAAAACCTCGCAGCGCGTGAAAGACCTCGAAGCTGAATTGTCGAAAAAAGAACGTGCCGTTCGCGAACTCAAAGAAGCCATCGCCAAAGCCCTGGCTGGTTTTGAAAAACTCGACATCAAAGTAGAATACCGCAACGGTAAAGTATACGTGATCTTGCCTGAAAAATTGTTGTTCGCTTCCGGATCCATCGATGTGGATCCCAAAGGCCGAGAAGCCCTCATCGAAATCGGCAAAGCACTCAACAAACAGCCCGATGTGCAAATGGCCATTGAAGGTCACACCGACAACATCCCCATGAAAGGCATCATCAAAGACAACTGGGATTTGAGCGTTTTGCGTGCCACAAGCATCGCCCGCATTTTGATTGCAGACGCCGGCATGAACCCCAAACGCATTCAAGCCGTTGGCCGTGGCGATACCCAACCCGTGGCCGGAAATGATACGCCCGAAGGTCGTGCCAAAAATCGCAGAACCGAGATTGTATTAACGCCCCAGCTCGACAAGATTCTGGAAATCTTGAACAACTAATCGCCATGATACTGATCGCGGCCATCGAAAACCACAAAAACCCGGAAATCGATGCGCTCTGTAACGATTATGTCAAGCGATGCAGCCCAATGCATGCGGTAAAAATCGAACTGCTCCCCGCAGCCAGAACCCCCGACCCAGAAACCCAAAAGGCCAAAGAATCGGAAACGCTGATGAAACTCATCAAGCCCGGCGATACCCTGATTCTCTGCGATGAACGGGGAAAATCCTTCACAAGCCGCGGGTTCTCAACCTACATAGAAAAAACACTCGCTCAATCCCGCGGCAAAATCATTCTCGCCATTGGTGGAGCCTACGGTTTTACCGAATCACTGCGCAGTCAATACCCTTGCATTAAACTCAGCGAGTTTGTCTTTCCGCATCACTTAGCTCGACTGGTCCTCACCGAGCAAATTTACCGAGCGCTCAACATCCTCAAAGGGACCGGCTACCACCATGATTGAACCAATTTCCCCGTCAAATCCCCTCTCAATTTCGTATTTTTGCAGCAACCCATGAACCTGGAACAGGCGTTAATAGAATCGATTACCGGTGCCATCACAACCTTGTATGGTCCCAACCCGCAACCCGTAAAACTCGAGCGTACCAACCCCGATTTTGCCGGAGACTACACGTTTGTTGTCTTTCCGTTGTTGCGCCTATCGAAATCCACGCCCGAAGCCACAGCCAGTGCCATTGGCGACTACCTCAAGCAACACGCACCCATCGTGAGCGATTTCAATGTAGTCAAAGGGTTTTTGAACATCGTGCTCAAGACCGACATCTACGCTGATTTCTTAAAGACACAGTGGGATAATGCCGCTTTCGGACAAACAACCCTTGGCGTGGGGAAAAAGGTGATGGTGGAGTATTCTTCTCCCAACACCAACAAACCGCTTCACCTGGGACACGTCCGCAACAACCTCTTGGGCGTATCTGTGGCTAACCTTTACAAAGCGGCCGGCTACGATGTGGTGATGGCGAATTTGGTGAACGACCGCGGCATACACATATGCAAGTCAATGATCGCTTGGCAAAAATTTGGCAACGGCGAAACGCCAGAATCCACCGGGATGAAAGGCGATCATTTGGTAGGAAAATACTATGTGATTTTTGAAAATGCCCTACGCGAAGAAACCCTGCCTGTGATTGAATCGGCCATCGAAGGTCATTGGTCGCCAGAAGGGGATGTCGCAAAGACAAAATATACGTCCATTCTGGCCCAATTGCAGAACGCCACAGAGGACAAACAAATAGCCAAACTCAAGGACGACATCAAGGAATTGGTTCGTAACCAGTCCCCTTTGATGCGTGAAACCCAACAGATGCTTCGCGATTGGGAGGCGGGCAATCCGGAGGTCATCAACCTTTGGAAAACCATGAACAGCTGGGTGTATAGTGGCTTTGAAAAGACCTACAAGCGCCTTGGTGTTTCATTCGATCAATATTATTACGAGTCCGACACGTACAAACTGGGTAAAGATGTGGTTGAGGAAGGGCTTCAAAAAGGCGTCTTCTACAGAAAGGACGATGGCAGTGTTTGGATTGATTTGCGGGAAGATGGACTTGACGAGAAACTGGTTTTGCGTGGCGATGGCACCAGTGTGTACATCACCCAGGATATTGGCACCGCGGACCTAAAATTCCAACAGCATGGCGTGGATCAAAGCATTTATGTGGTAGGCAATGAACAAGACTATCATTTCAAAGTGCTGTTCTTGATCATGAAAAAATTGGGCAGATCCTTTGCCGATGGTATGCACCACCTGAGCTACGGAATGGTGGATTTACCCAGCGGGAAAATGAAGAGTCGGGAAGGCACTGTTGTCGACGCGGATGATTTGGTGCAAGAGATGGTAGATGAAGCCAAAGCCAAAACACAGGAATTGGGCAAAACAGAGGGACTCGCCGAGGATGAATTATTGAACTTGTATGAATCACTAGGACTGTCGGCCTTGAAATTTTTTATCCTCAAAGTAGACCCCCGTAAACGGATGCTGTTCAACCCGCAAGAGAGCATTGATTTTCAGGGCGATACAGGTCCTTTTGTCCAATACACTTACGCCCGAATCCAGAGCATTTTGAGAAGCGCTTCAGCAGATGCGAGCAGTGCTTCTTGGCAAAGTAGCGCAATCAATGAGCAGCTACAACCCATAGAAATCGAGACCATTCAAACACTGTATCGCTACCCCGAAGAGGTAAATAAAGCCTGCAGTGATTCTTCGCCAGCGGTCATTGCCCAATACTGTATTGATTTGGCTCGCACGTTCAACCGTTTTTATAACGAGTGTCACATCATGCGCGAAGCGGACCCCATCGTCAAGAACACCCGCCTGAAACTCGCTCATTTCACGGCACACACCTTAAAACACGGACTCAATTTACTTGGCATACAAGTGGTTGAACGTATGTAATTCCGTCAGAGTCAATGTCGGATTATATTAAATTCACTTCCTGCAACTCTTTTCCCAAAGACTGTATCCCGGCCTGAATTTTTGCCAATTGCTTGGCGCTTGGAATTTTTGTTCCTTGAATATATTGCGACAATAACGTTGCATGCATCCCAATCTTTTCGGCCAAAAAGTTGGCATTGATGGCGCGATATTGCTTGAAGAATGTATCCAAATGGAAGACCAATTCAATTTGGGATTCTTTGATTTCCATGGACTCCTCTTCGAAGTAGAGTGAAAGTGCCTCCGCGGAATTCGCCTTTAATTCCAAAAGGTCCTTCCCCGTTGTATACACAGACAAATCTTCATGAAACGCCGAATATCCCGTTTCCGTGCTCTCAAACAACATTCTATATTTTGTCTTTTTCACCCTCCTACAAATTTAAAAAGTAAATAATTATTTACAAATCAAAAATAATTAATCGCCACAAAAAACCCAAAAACTCCAGTACGTTTAACCGATTATAATCGGTTAAACCGAAAAAATCAAACCTCTCGATCGGGATTGTCTTTCAAGAACTGCGCCCAGCCGCCCGCTTTGTTTTTACCGCCTGCGGTACCACCTTTTGTGCTGCCAAAGGCCCTAGGTGCAAATTGGTAGAAATGACACACCGCGGCAGCCAAACCATCGGTGGCATCCATGGTCTCGGGCTTTTCCTCAAAATGAAATTCGGCATGCAACATCGCAAACACCTGCTCCTTGCTTGCGTTTCCATTCCCCGCGATGGATTGCTTAATCTTACGCGGCACATATTCAAACACAGGCAAGCCCTTGCCAATCGCTGCCGCAATGGCAACCCCTTGAGCCCGCCCCAATTTCAGCATCGACTGAACATTCTTCCCAAAAAATGGCGCTTCCACCGCCACTTCCGTTACCTCAAACCCCTCTATCAACGCCGTAACCCGCTCGTAAATGTGGTGTAACTTCTCCCCCGCATCGCCCACCTTGGCCAACCGCACTACCCCCAAGCCCAATAATTTGGGCGACTTCCCATCGATCTGAATCAATCCGTACCCCAACAAATTGGTGCCTGGATCGATCCCCAATATTACCCTCGGTTTCTCCACCCTACAAAGATGCCGATTTCCGAAAAAATCCGCGGAAAATTTCCGAAATTTGTGGAAATAGCAAATTATAGCATATCCATGGCTTTCGATTTAGACCTCATCCAATCCGTTTACCAAAGAATGCCCGAACGCGTTGCCGCTGCACGCCAACTTCTGGGCCGCCCCCTCACCCTGACCGAGAAAATCCTTTACTCCCACCTGTGGGATAATGCCGCACCCCAATCCTTTGGACGCGGGAAAGACTATGTAGATTTTGCCCCTGACCGTGTAGCCATGCAAGATGCTACCGCGCAGATGGCCCTTTTGCAATTCATGCAAGCCGGCCGCCCCAAAGTAGCCGTACCCTCAACCGTACACTGCGATCACCTCATTACCGCTAAAACTGGCGCGGGTGAAGATTTAACCAAAGCCACCCAAGAAAGTGCCGAAGTATACGATTTCTTGGCCTCTGTATCCAACAAATACGGTATCGGATTCTGGAAGCCCGGAGCGGGTATCATCCACCAAGTGGTCCTTGAAAATTACGCCTTCCCCGGCGGTATGATGATCGGTACCGATTCCCACACTGTGAACGCAGGTGGATTGGGTATGATCGCCATCGGTGTAGGTGGTGCAGACGCTTGTGACGTGATGGCCGGTCTCCCTTGGGAACTCAAATGGCCAAAACTCATCGGTATCAAATTAACAGGCAAACTCAACGGTTGGGCCGCCCCCAAAGACGTGATCCTCAAAGTGGCCGGCATCCTCACCGTAAAAGGAGGCACCGGTGCCATCGTAGAATATTTTGGTGAAGGCGCCAACGCCATGAGCTGTACCGGAAAAGGTACCATCTGTAACATGGGTGCTGAAATCGGAGCCACTACATCCACCTTCGGTTACGACGACTCCATGGAGCGCTACCTGCGTGCCACCGGTCGGGAAGCCATCGCCGATGCCGCCAACGGCGTTCGCGAACACCTCAATGCCGACCCAGAAGTGTATGCCAACCCATCGGCCTACTTCGACGAAGTCATCGAAATCAACTTATCTGAGTTGGAGCCACACTTGAATGGCCCATTCACTCCAGATTTGGCTACCCCTATCTCTAAAATGAAAGAAGTTGCCGCCGCCAACGGTTGGCCCACAAAAGTTGAAGTGGGTTTGATCGGTAGCTGTACCAACTCATCCTACGAAGATATCTCCCGCGCCGTTTCTTTGGCCAAGCAAGTGTCTCAAAAGAACCTCAAAACCAAAGCCGAATACATGATCACCCCCGGTTCTGAACAGGTTCGATATACCATTGAGCGTGATGGCTTCCTGGAAGTCTTCGATCAAATCGGCGCCAAAGTATTTGCCAACGCTTGCGGACCTTGTATCGGCATGTGGGATCGTATGGGCGCTGAAAAGCAAGAAAAGAACACCATCGTACACTCGTTCAACCGCAACTTTGCCAAACGGGCCGATGGCAACCCCAATACATACGCGTTTGTAGGTAGCCCCGAATTGGTTACCGCCTTGGCGATTGCAGGCGATCTAACCTTCAACCCCCTCACTGATACCTTGGTGAATGAAAACGGAGAAGCCGTGAAACTCGATCCCCCATCGGGCGACGAATTGCCCACCCGCGGTTTCGCTGTGGAAGATGCCGGATACCAAGCACCCGCCGAAGATGGCAGTCAAGTAGAAGTGAAAGTGGCTCCCAACAGCAGCCGTTTGCAATTGCTCGATCCATTCGCGGCTTGGGAAGGTACCGACCTCAACAACCTCAAATTGTTGATCAAAGCCAAAGGAAAATGTACCACCGACCACATTTCTATGGCAGGTCCCTGGTTGAAGTTCCGCGGTCACCTCGATAACATCTCAAACAACCTGTTGATTGGCGCCATCAACTTCTTCAACGAAAAAGCGAACGAAGTGAAAAACCAATTGACCGGCGGATACGACACCGTCCCAGGAACACAGCGCGCCTACAAAGCAGCCGGCATCGGATCGGTTGTGGTGGGCGACGAAAACTATGGTGAAGGTTCAAGCCGTGAGCATGCCGCCATGGAACCCCGTCACTTGGGCGTTCGCGCCGTGTTGGTGAAAAGCTTCGCGCGTATCCATGAAACCAACTTGAAAAAGCAAGGCATGTTGGCGTTGACGTTTGCCGACAAAGCCGATTACGACAAAATCCAAGAAGCCGATACCATCAGCATTTTGGGATTGACGGAATTTGCCCCCAACAAACCACTGCAAATGGTGTTGAACCATGCCGATGGCAGCAGCGACACCATCACCGTAAACCATAGCTACAACGATCAGCAAATTGAATGGTTCAAAGCCGGTGGTGCGTTGAACATCATCCGCAAGAGTGTGGCCTAATCACACCGCGTTTTAATTGAATCTCATCATGAAAGGTGGAAAGTTGCAATTTTATACTGCACTTTCTGCCTTTCTTGTTTTAAGGGCTTTTGCCTTCACCTATTTCTCTGGCAATTACACCGACTCGGACCAATGTGTCATTTGGCAAATGGCGGCAGATTTTGCCCACTTTGATTTTCGAACACCCTTCTATTACGGTCAACACTATTCTTCCGGACTTGAGGCCTGGTTTGCCGCCCCATTCATCTGGCTTGGGCTCCCCATTTATCGGGCGGTACCACTGACAACCGCACTGATGTCGACCCTCCCCTGGCTGTGGATGTCGCAACTTTCCATCAAAAAGCACCAAAACTACCGTAGCGCCGCCGCCTTGTTGGTATTGAGTTTACTTTTCCCGGTAGAATGGCTACAAACCACCTACATCAGTCGTGGGTTCATGCAATCCATATTTCTGATTTCACTGGCCACACGCATCGTGGGACATTCTGCTATCCGACTCACAGTCTCCATTTTTTTGGTCGGATGGGGATTGCTACAAAATGTGAATGGCTTGCTGATGCTTCCAGCGGTTTTTCCATTTTGGCGCGATGTGATGGATGAGGAAATCAAACATCGACCAATATCCCAATTGTTGCTCAAATCAATGCCCGGTTTGGTTTTGGTGATGTGCACGTGCTTGATGATCAACCAATTCAAATTGTCCCATCCCGAAACAAAAATCCATCCCTCCGTAGAATTGAACCAATCTTGGGAGGCCCTGTGGAACAATCTCCGTAACCTCAATGCCCTTTTGCAACACACGTATCCAACAGCCTTTGCCGTGCTCGGCATCACGATCGTTGCGGGAACCACCTACTTCCTATTCAAACCTACCACCAAACTGGAAAAGGCCATTTTTCTCTCGACAATTTTACTACCCTTCGGTCTTTTCGGAATCGAAAAGGTGGGCGATGGCACAGAAAACATTTTTTTCGGCTATGGTCGCTACTTCTTGGCGATCCCCTTTTCTTGGGGATTTATCTGGGCCCACAGTGAAATACAGGGACCAAAGTTTGGAAACATCCTCCCCCCTAAGTGGCTCTTTTCGATTTTATGCCTTTTGGGAACGGGCCTATATTCCTACCAGCTGTGGGATAGGACCAGTCTGAATAAGTTTGGAAAATCCTACATCCCAGTGATGGTATATCCCATGAACCAACTCAAGCAGGATGCGGAAGCCTTGTCGCAGTTATGCAAAACCGACACCATAGGCGCCGTGGTTGTCTTGGGCCATTTCATTTTAGACTGCGGCAGTTTGGGCTATCCGTTGGTGACCCCTTTCCCACCACAAAGCCATTTAAACCCCAACGACACCACGCCGGAAGTTTTCAAGATAGACCGGCCGATTCCCGTCATCCGTCCCCAATTTGAGCGTCGTACTTGGCTACTAAAAGAACTCAAAGAACAACACTATATCCCCCGAAAAGTGGCTGTGATGGATGTTTTCAAAAACAAATCTTGGGCCGACTCCCTTCAAATCCCTTATACCATGGCCGATGTCCGCGGCCCCGTTTATATTTTCCGCACAGGTGATTTATCCCTGACAGATTTTATTAAAAAGAAACTGAATATTAAAAATTAGCCACTCACGACCAAGGTCCCAGTGAGCTGATAGTGCTCATTCACAGCCTGTTCAAACGCCCTTCCCACACTGGCTTTCACCGCCAAACGATAACACACCGCATCGGTGTATTCGCTGCCCAAAACCCGTGCCCCAAACTTGGCCACCAACCGATGAATTTCCTGTTCATGCTCAAAAGCGGAAGTCACCGCAAACACCTCCTCGATATACTTTTCTACCCGGCCGGCGGCGCGCAGCGCCGCCGCCGCTGAACCCCCGTATGCCTCAATCAACCCCGGTATCCCCAGCATCGTACCCCCGAAATAGCGCACAACCACCACCAAAACATTTGTCAGTCCGGCACTGATAATCGCCCGCAATATGGGCCTCCCCGCAGAATTCCCTGGCTCCCCATCGTCGTTCGCCCGCTGTCCCTCACCCCTAGCACCCATCACCCAAGCATAACAATGATGTGTGGCGTCTGGATACTCGCGCTTTAGCCCTTCCAACTTATCCTTCACCTCCGATTCGTTCTTCACCCCATACACGTAAGCGTAAAACTTGCTTCCGCGCTCTCGCAACACAAACGTGGCGTCCTGGCTTACTTCGTAATACACATCGGAAAACAAACTCATCAGTACAACGCCCTTTCCCACAACCAGTGTGAATCTCCGCCGATATCCTCTACACGCTCCAATTGCACCGTCGAAGGCATCCGGGGCGATTTTACCCCAGTTTCCAATACCAGGGACTCATTGCGCAACACATGCACCTGATCCACACAATCCTCCGCAAACAGGGCCTCAAGCACTTGAGCACCGCCTTCCACCATCAACACCCCCACGCCACGCATCTCATACAACCAAGTCAACCAACCCAAAATATCGCGGCTTCCATCCAATATTACCAACGGACCCACATTCTCCGCCAAATTCAATGAATCATAATCCCCTCTTTGATTTCTGTCCATCACCAACCGAATGGGTTGCTTCAAACCACTGCCCGCACCATCATCCACGATTCCACGAACCGTTAATTGAGGTCTATCCAAATTCCAGGTATTCACGCCCACCAAAATGGCATCCATCCCCTTTCTCTGTTCCATCACCCACGCGCCGGCCAATGCCCCGGAAATCTTGACCCGATCCGAAGTTCCCGAGCCAATATACCCATCCAATGTCTCTGCCCATTTCGCCATGACCGCCGCTCGCCCCAGTCGTTGATTGATCCAAAACGACCAATTCAATTGCCTACATTCATCCTCCAACACACCCACAACTACCTCAATACCTGCCTCGCGCAACAACGCCACGCCCCTACCACTCACCTTGGGATTGGGATCCAAAACCCCAACGACTACTTTGCCTACACCCCGTTCCAAAATCAAATTGGCACAGGGAGGCGTCTTCCCAAAATGAGAGCACGGTTCCAAAGAAACATATAAAATGCAATCGGATAGAGAACCCACATCGCCCAGCCCATTAAACAACATTCGCTCCGCATGGGCCCCGCCAAAAACGTCGTGCCACCCTTCCCCCAATACTTGACCGTCGCGCACCAAAACCGACCCCACCATGGGATTGGGACTTACTTTGCCCCTACCGCGCTCGGCCAAGGCCAAACACTGACGCATCCAAACCTCATGCGATCCTTCTTGGGAATGAGTATTGCCCACCACGCTACGAACCAATCAATAATTAATGACCAAACAATTGAACCGCCTCACGCACATAGGTTTTCACGCAATCGTACACCTTCCCGCCATCTGCGGCCTTTACCGTGCCATGGCCCGTACGAACCACGACCATATTTTTCGAAGGAATTAGCACGATATACTGTCCTTTCATCCCTTGAAAATACTGAAAATCAATCCCGTCAACAGACCCTATCCAAAATGAGTGTCCGTAGTTTGGGGATAGCACTTTTCCGTTGCTTGCAAAGGGCTTGCGGGCCTCCGATAAAAATGCAGAGTCCAGGATTCCGGATCCATTGTGCATGACCATCAGTCCCAGCCGACCAAAATCGCGGGCCCGGGCATTAAAACAGCAAAAGTTGAGTTCACGACCCTCCGCCTTATCCAAAGACCACAAGGCAGGAGCCTCCATTCCCAACGGCTTCCACAACCACTCAGAGGCCAAATCGGCCAAGTGTTTTCTCGTTACTTGTTCCAACACCAATCCCAGCAACTGTGTAGCGCCACTCTGATATTCAAATTCGGTTCCCGGTGCAACGAGTACAGGAATTTCTCTCATGGTTGCCTCCACATCAGAACCGTAATAGGCTTTGGCGGTAATCCCAAAGGGAGATTGATAATTTTCATTCCATTGCAATCCTGCCGACATCGTCACCAGATGACGCAAAGTCAGGGCAGCCGCGTTTTTTTCCATCTGCTCAGACGATACACCATCAATGGTAGCACCGTTTGCAGATGCTGCCCTCCCAACCCATGGTAAAAATTTCCTCACCGGTTCATCCCATGAAGCGATTTTGCCCATTTCAATGGCTTTCTCCACCATCAAACACGTGATCGTTTTGGCCATGGAGAAGGAATTGGTAAGCACCGAATCCGCCACGGGCTCGAAATATCGCTCACAAACCAAAGTATCATTCCGAAAAACCAAAAATGATCCACTTTGGGTATGCTCTAACATTTCAGTGAGTAATGGCGAAAGCGTCACGGTATTCGCGTCGCTGGAAGACACCATCGGGGATACATGCGAAGGATCATTGGCAATTACGCGCGTATCAAACCCTTTGTAATCCAAATAGTTGGCCGATTTTTCACCGATGAGATAGGTCAATCTCACACCTTTAATTAAATAACCGAATGGGGAAATCCATACCACACCCAACAGCACGGCAGCGATACCCAAAATCAACAAAAAGCGTTGAAATGCCTTCATCATATTCAAATGTAATCAAAGTCTTTCAACAATGACATCCATCCATACCCAAATCAAACTGTACCCACATCGCCTATATTTGTAGTTTATGAAAATGTCGTTGCGTGCACGCCTTTCTCTTTTATGCTTTCCGATATTCGCTCTGGGAGTTCTAAACACTTTACTCAACCCTGAATTTTGGATTCATCGCGAGGGAGAAGAGGGAGAAAATCCAGGATATTTCAATCAGTGGTTCAACGAGAAAAAGGATGCCAATGGGGAAATCCCCCCATTTTTGCGCTCTCAGTGGGCGAAATACGATGCCATGAAACTGTCGGTTGCACGTCGTTCCAACGACAACCCCATCGACACAATCATCGAACTCGGTCCCAAATCGGTGGGTGGCAGGACTCGGGGTTTGTGGATCGACCCGCGCAATGAGAAAATCATGTTGGCGGCCGCCATCTCCGGTGGCCTTTGGCGCACCGTCGATGGCGGCCTCAATTGGAAGCCCCTGAACGAACACCAGGTGTCTATGATGCCTTCTTGCATCACCTCCAACCCGTTCAACCCCAATGAAATCTATTACGGAACCGGTGAAAGCCGGGCCAACAGCGCCGATGTGGACGGCGAAGGCGTATTCAAATCTACCGACGGTGGACTTACCTTCAACCAAATTACCACATCCGCCAAAACACCTGGATTTCAAGAAATTTGGGACATCGAACACGCCAAAGACGACTCACAAACCCTGTTTGTGGGCACCCAAACCAATGGTTTGTATCGCTCCACCGACGGTGGTTCTACCTTTACCAATGTATACGCGGGAGGGAACCGACAGGTCACCGACATTCTTTGTCTTCCCAACAATCGGGTGATAGCCACTCTGCATTCATCACAAGTGGTAGCCTCTGACTCTTTGGGAAAACCCGGCACCTTCAAAGTGGTAACTTTCCCCAGCGCACCAGGGTCGGGCAGCTACCGCAGAATCCAGCTCGCCAGCCCAGCCAAATACCCCAGCGTGGTTTATGCTGTGTTTGAAGGCTTTGCCTTTGACGATGTACCTGTTGCCTTTTACAAGAGCAGCGATGGTGGTCGTACCTGGACCAAGAAAACGGCGCCCGGCGGAGCCGGCGCCAGTTACCAAGCGTATTGTTTGCTGTTGGGGGCGCATCCCACAGATTCAAACTTGGTTGTTTGTGGAGGCACAAAATTGGTTAGAACCAACAATGGCGGAAGCACTTGGACCGACCTCACCGTGGGTCACTCTGACCACCATTCCTTTGCTTACCTTCCCAAAACAACCAATGAGTTTGTGGTAGGAACCGACGGAGGTATGTACAAATACCGCTGGAACAGCACCGAAATATTGGCCAATCTCAACAACGGATATCGCGTAACGCAATTTTATGCCGGCGCCTATGGCCCCACGGGTTTGGTTGCGATTTCAGGGGCACAAGACAATGGAACCCATGTAGTGCGTCAGCCCTTCGTGAGCCAATCTTTTTTCGGAGGGGATGGCGCCTACTGTCATATCGGATTGCAAGACGGCAGCGTGGCCTACATGAGTTACCAAAATGCGGCCATCCACGTAATGAAGAGCTTCAGTCCATCCGCACCAAGCTGGGCAACAAACATCACGGACCCGGCATTTTCTTCGGACGTTGTAGACTTCATTAACCTGTATGAAATGAACCCCGCCGATCAGTTTCAAGTGTACTATCGAACCAACAAAGGGTTGTACAGAACCACGGACATGGGTAGCAGTTGGACAAAACTAAACTTGAGCATTCGCGCAGGGATCAAAGCCATTGGAATTTCAAATCAAGAAAACCCAGTGGTCTATTTCGGTGGCACGGGCGCCCAACTGTATAAAATCGAAAAGGCGGCAACCACTGTGGCTGGCAAAGAAGTCAATTACAACAGCAGTGTGCCTTTGGCCGTCACCAACGACAACATCAAAGGAATGCATGTACACCCCAAAAATCCCTACGTGCTTTATGTGGCGATGTCGAACATCAGCAATCAACCCCGCGCTTGGCGTGTGACCGGGCTCGACAGTGCAACAAACAAGCCGGTTTGGACGAACATTTCAGGGGATTTGCCTCCGGGATTGCCCGTAAATATGTTGGCCGTAGATCCCGCCAACCCCGATGCTGTATTCTTTGCAGGAACCGATTTTGGATTGTACTACACCATCGACAGCGGTAAAACTTGGCAGAAAGATTATCGCTTGCCCAACGTAGCGGTGCACGAAATCAAGATGCGTGAAGACAGAACGTTGTTTGCCTTTACCCATGGCAGAGGCATGTTCGCCATTCAGCTCAAGGCACCCAAGGTGGGAGTTGGGTCGATGAAAGACCGCAGAATCCTTCAGGCCAAAATTTACCCAAACCCCAGCAGTGAGCAGTTGCAGGTGAACAGCGCGGTGGATTTGAACGGCGCCACTTATTCAGTGATGGACGTGAGTGGCAGGGTGGTTGCCTCAGGAATACTCCAGCACTCTATGGGCGAGAATTTGGGCGATGGCACGGGGGCGTTTTTGACCGATGGTGGTTATCGCATCGAGACAAAAAACCTGAAAAACGGCAGTTATTTCTTGCAGATTTCCGTGGGAAGCACAAACAAAACGATCCGATTGGGTGGTGATGGCGCACGGGTATTTACCGAGAAATTCATCGTACAGCACTAATCTTGAACACGTCAAGATTACAGGCCCCACCTACTAAACTCTAAAATTTGAGATTTTTCGCCTTAATTTGAATTCGCATGTCGATGGATCCCGTTGTTGAATCTCAATTAAAGTCTTTGGAGGCCCAGTTGGGCGAGTTGAACGACTTCTTGATGGAGGTGAGTGCGGACATGGTTGACGGTGGTTTCACCGAGCATCCGATGTACGTGGCCCACCAAGAGCAGGCCAAAATTGGAGAGATGATCGTAGACCGCGACGAGTTTGGGTTTCCGTATTCAATCAATGCCACTACGCTAGAGCGATTTTTGGAGTTGGGCATATTGCAAAAGGAGCGTCTGGGGGCTTTTTTAAAGGCCTATGGCAATCCAAAACAAAAATGCTGTGTGTTTTTGATGGTGGCTCCGGAGCCTCAGTTTATATTTCACAATTTTAAAACAGGCGGGGCGGCCGTCGGAACAAGTTCCGCCGCGGCCGCCTCATAACTCACTTTCAAAATTTCTGATCCGCAATAAAATTTCGATCCCGAATCAATTACCAGAAAAAATCAATTACCCGTTAAATTCAAGTACTAGTTAAATTAAATTACTCTGTCAATCCAATCGCACATTAAATTCAGTCCCACATTAAATTCAGTCCCACATTAAATTCAATCACTCCCCAAATCCAATCGCTCCGAAATTGTCAACCCCCACCATCAATATCGTTATCCTAAATTATAACACGCAACATTTGTTGCAGCAGTGTTTGCCTATGGTGATACGAAATAGCCAATATCCAGGCGCAACCATAACGGTGGTAGACAATGCTTCTACCGACGGTAGTACAGCACTCATGAGAGCGTCTTTTCCTGAAATTCGGTTGATCGAGCTCAAAGAGAACTTAGGCTATGCTGGAGGATACAATGAAGCCCTAAAATTCTGTGCTGAGGATTATTTTGTGTTGTTAAATTCGGATGCAGAGCCCGACGAGCAATGGCTAGAGCCATTGCTAGAATTGGTTGCGCAACAGCCCAATTTGGGTGCGGCGCAGCCGCATTTGATTGATTACTACCAGCGCAACAAATTCGAATACGCCGGCGCAGCCGGCGGATTCATCGACAAATACGGATATCCCTTTTGTCGGGGTCGGATTTTTGGTAATGTAGAATACAACCAAGGCCAATACAACAACCCCATGCCCATCTTTTGGGCCACCGGCGCCGCCCTCTTCATCAAACGAGAAGCATGGGAACGCGCAGCGGGACTCGACCACGCCTTTTTTGCGCACATGGAAGAAATCGACCTCTGTTGGCGGTTACAGTTGATGGGTTACAGCATTTGGTCCTGTCCAAACGCCCGCGTATTTCATATCGGTGGTGCTACCCTATCCAACCAAAGTCCGCGCAAAACCTTTCTCAATTTCCGCAACAACCTCCTCATGTTGCACAAAAACCTTCACCCGAGTGAAAAATCTGCGCGCATATTTACCCGCAAATTGCTCGATGGCTTGGCCGGTGTGTTTTTCCTCCTCCAAGGCAAATGGTCGCACATCCCACAAATCATCAAAGCCCACCGCGAATTTGAACAAATCAAACGGCAATTCCCCGCATCCCCTAATACCAAACCCCTTTCCCAATTAACAGGGACCCTAAACCATTCCATCGTTTTCGGATACTTTACTTCCGGGATTAAAACCTGGAATCGTTGGCAAAATAAATGGTAAGTCAGCCATTAATCTGTCATCAACATACCCAATCCAGACCAACCAATTTTAACAGTTAAATCAGCCTCGAGATTTAAAAGTTAGATTGACTACGAGATTCAACCGTTAAATCATCCATCCGATTTAAATACTAAATCAGCCTCGAGATTTAAATACTAAATCAGCCATCCGATTTAAAATATTTTGTAGCAATGAGAATGCGACACAATAATTTACAATCACTTATACAATGCGTGCATCATTGATAATCGAATAGGGACGTGACTTGCTCTCATTAGGCGTCTTTTAAACTGATAAGATACACAACCAACCCTTCATTAAAACGACCGCTTATTGAGAACAAAATTAATTTGGCAATCTTAGCTTGAAAATGATTTTTAATTCAATCAAGTACCAAGCCACGGAATGTGCTAATCCACGTCTTTAAAATACGTCAGGCTGCTATTTCAATCATAAGCAATATAATTTCAAATTTCACCCAAGAATCTTACTCTCAATAAGTGTACAATATACGGCTTCAATCAGTCGGAAAAATCCCTCTGGTGAGTAACGCTTATAGTGAACATACCACGTCTCCACTGGCTGCGCGATCGCCAATGTTCACCAATCTCTACCACGGGGTGTAAAATATAACGGGCATAATCAAAATGAGCGAGGATTGAATTCACAATGAGTTCAACATTTCGGCACATCAACCGACCAGTGATTACACTTCAACCGACCAATGATTACACACCAACCGACCAATGATCACACACCAACCGACAAATGATCACACACCAACCGACCAATGATTACACACCAACCGACCAATGATCACACACCAACCGACCTATGATTATACACCAACCGACCTATGATTATACTTCAATCGACCAATGATTACACATCGACTTTGAGTCAATTAATTTTAACAGTCAAAGAATCATCATCATTGAAAAACCACTCCGCCGGAATATCAAAAAAAGAGGCAAAAATTCTAGCTGTTCTCATACTAATGGGTTTACGTCTGTTGAGAATGTCACTTACATATCCTCTACTGCCAACTTCCTCGACCAAATCGCGATTTCTGACACCCCGTTGTTTCATTCTCAGTCGAATTTCCTTGACAACATCGCCTGATTCAGAAACCCAATTATTTCTGTCATAATGATTGATCAATATCTGAAGTAGCTGTACAACCTCCTCCATTGACAGTTGAATTTTTAAGGTTTCATACTCCACGGCTGTTCGCATGCGTTGTTGGCAAAACAACTCTGACTTAAAATACAGTAACCATCGATTTGCGATTTCCCATTCATCCATTGTAGTCAATGGTTTCAATTGAAATGTTTGAATAAATTCGGCTCCTACCATCATGCAAACCTCGCGAACAGAGAGTTGCAAAAACCGCAAACAATGATTTTACAATGGTAAAAAATGTAACCTATCCGAATTTTCAACTTCAAATCTCCAAAATCTGCCGTACCACAATAAATTGCCCAATGGGACCGAACTGATCAGTCACGATAACCGAATTCACTGCGCCTTATCCTTCGCATTTTGCTCTCGATCAGACATAGATTCAAAGTCATTTATCGTTTTCATTCGTGAACTCACAAGTTAGTTTAGCGATCCAAACTCGGGATCCATTGATACTATCAAAATACTGAAACAGCAAATCGCCGACGAAAAAGAGAGAGATAATGGGCCGTGCAATCTTCCCAAGCTTGATTCGTCCATAAAATCTGCGTTCAGCGTTTATCTTTGCCGACATGTTGTCGGCAGAACTCCTGATCCAAGCCTACCTGTCTGGCTCTTTTCCAATGGCCGACCCCGAAGACAACAATCAAATTTATTGGCACACCCCAAAAAAAAGGGGACTAATACCACTCGATGAGCGGTTTAAAGTACCAAAAAATTTGGCCCGATCCTACCGAAAAGGAATATTCCAAACCAGCATCAACCGAAACTTCCACAAAGTCATTTCCCAATGTGCAACACTTAGACCAGGAGATACTTGGATATCAAATGAAATCATCGAGGGCTATTGCGAACTCCATCGACTCGGATTAGCACATAGTTTTGAGGTTTGGCAAAATGATGAACTCGTGGGGGGACTCTACGGTGTCGCACTCGGAAAAATATTCTGCGGTGAATCCATGTTTCATACAGTCACCGATGCAAGTAAAATTGCGCTTGTCTTTCTTGTTGAATTCCTTAGAGAACAACAATTTGAACTACTCGATACCCAATATCTCAATCCCCACCTGCTGCAATTTGGAGCCTATGAAGTTACCCAAGAGTACTATTTACAGCAGTTCAACGAAATTCTGAACCGAAGTATTCGTTCATCATTTTAACGGCATTCGCCTTTACAACCTTTACCCCCTCATCCAACTCCCTCAATCTGCATCACTTCGTCGATTGCCATCTTTACAGAGTAGAGCGAAATTCGGTCCACACAACGATCCGCTGGACGAACACACTGTTGTTGGTTACAGGGATTACAGTCCAAAATTTCATGCAAAACACGACTCCGCCTGCTCAGCGGATAGAACACAAACGGCACACCCGGACCATAAACCGCCACCAACGGTACGCCTGCGATATCAGCCAACTGCAAAGGACCACTTTCATTTCCAACATACAGCTTTGAGGAGGCAATGAATGCATAAAACGACAACAGTGAGGATCCCTTAGGGGCTACCCACTTTCGTCCCACCGCACCCAAGGCAAATGCCTCATCTAACTGACCTTCCTCATCCGCTGTTCCCACCCACACGGGCATCAAATTTTTATCTTTTAGTAACCACTGAGATAAGGAAACATATCTTTCCAACGACCAACGTCTTAATGCACTTCGCGCACCAGTATGAAGTATCGCATATCCCTGAGGGTGGGCTGTTTCAATGTTAGCGAAATCCATAACCGTCGACATCCAATTTTTTGCCTCCGCAAGATGTTCATGTGTAGTATACAATTTACGATAGGCTAGCCATTGGGATACCTCCTTGGATGTCGCTTCACCCCGAGAATCCCGGCTTGATCCCAACAAAGGTTCTATGATCCTGGCATTGGTAACCACTTCATGAGGCTGTGCACCGCGTTGTAAAAATCGTATCCATCCACGATCTACCCTGAATTTTGGCATGGTCCCCAAGGACAAGCTCTTCCACAGCGTATACCAAGTCCCCCGCAATTCTATCACAACATCATACCGACTTTTCCATTCCGATGGATCCGTAAAAATATGGGTTATCGCAGGATCTGACTCAATCAAAGTAGATACAAAAGGCTTACACAATACATGAATTTCAGCCTCCGGGTGAGCCTGCTTTAATAACCCAAACACATGAACCGAAGCAGCCATATCCCCTATTTCATCCCACTTCACCACCAAAATGGATTTGACAGGAGCCCGCAAACCGCTTGGACCCAAGGCATTCACCCAGCGTGATACCAGAATATTAAAAAAGTATAACCACTTCTCTCCCATCGTTACAATTCAACGCAAGGATATAAAACAGGCCGCGAAGGAACGGCATCTGTCCGCAAATTGGGCACTTGTAGATTCAGTATGTATCGACCATCTCCTAGCGATTCTGGCACATAAATCAACTCTGTGATGGTCGCTCCATAACGCGCATGCAAAGCCGTTAACCCTTGAACACAACCACCAACGAACCGCTGCGGCACACCCCACCATTCATGATGTGCACTCAACTTGCCCTCATCCTCCTCCGGATCTACACTGGGAAAATCAGTCAACAAATGCATCACCCCAGAATCACGCAAATAGGCCAATGCCTCCGGCTCAAAATACGGAGCGTTATTTCCACTCCATACCTGTTGTTTTTTGCTTATTCCATTCGGTCGAGACCGAATAACCAATGCCTCAGTACCCAATAAAGACCATGATTTAACATCAGCCAATCGTATGTATCCTGCATCCCCAATATCCACCGACACCAATTGGGCATCAAACCAACTTGCCTTCAAAACATCCGTCAAACAAATGCGGTCTACCGTAATGTGTCCTACACATTCTGTATGTGTACCATTACCATGAGCACACAACGTCAGTATCTCACAATTGGCCGAGCCACCTTCTCTCACAGAACCAACAAAACCACCCACACGAATGGGTGCAAATTGCGCCGCCTCAATGTAAAATGCCGATGGATTGTCGCCCTCAGGGCCCATAGACACCGAAATATCAACCCCCTGATCGAGATTCACCCGCCATTGTTTACCCCAATGCTCAAAAATTGCCTGCACAGAACAAAGTTGATGCTTTTAGGTCAAATCCCCAAATCACAGTACCTTCGCAGACCATGAGCAAACCCAAACTCATCAAATTCGCCGAATACGACGCTTTTACCAACACGTTCGACCTCCAAGACGCCGAAAAGACCAAAGGCCAATGGAGCGCCATCTTCGGAAATAACAATCCCATCGTCATTGAACTCGCCTGCGGAAAAGGAGATTATACCATTGGCCTCGCGAGAACCAATCCCCATATCAATTATGTGGGCGTTGATATAAAAAGTAATCGCATGTGGACCGGCGCAAAAACAGCCCTCACCGAAGGATTACAAAATGTTCGCTTTCTCCGTACACACATTGATAATATCACATCGTACTTTGCCCCAGGTGAAGTTGCTGAAATATGGATCACTTTTGCCGACCCCCAGCCCCACAAAGAGCGCAAACGATTAAGCAGCTACAAATTTTTAAACCTTTATAGACAAATTGCACCGCCAACTGCGCTGGTGAATGTTAAAACCGATTCCGATCTGTTTTTCGAAAGCACCATGGAACAAATTCAACGTGATTCCCTGTCGGTTTTACAACAAATCCCCAATGTTTATGCGCTTGACCCCGTCCCTGACGTATTGCAAATCCAAACCTATTATGAGAAAATGTGGCTAGCCATGGGTAGAACGATCAAGTTTTGTCAGTTTATTCTCGGCGATTGCATTTCCCAACCATCACCCACTCCTCGGGTGGTACTTCAATAAAGTATCCGCCAAATAGTTTCGATCTAGGTGCGTGTAAATCTCGGTGGTCGTTATACTCTCGTGACCCAACATCTCTTGCACC
>Ga0255182_1000037_pt1 | contig 182531 bp, 169 predicted proteins | sample Atl_UVDOM_RepA_8_FD_188420 | JGI IMG/M metagenome (GOLD analysis project Ga0255182, IMG submission 188420) | Freshwater microbial communities from Altamaha River, Georgia, United States - Atl_UVDOM_RepA_8d | ecosystem: Environmental > Aquatic > Freshwater > River | place: USA: Georgia...
ATCTGGGCCAGGGTCTCGGTGGTTTCGGTGTGGCCCTTGCTGGCATCCTCCACCACGGCCACGCGGCCCGTCAGCTCGTTCACATTGTTGTTGGTGGCGTTGCGAGCGGCCCACAACTTGTCGATCTCGGAGAAGTTGAAGTCCAGACGCTCGATCACGTTCGCCGTGGTTTCCTCGGCGGAATCACCCACCAACGCCAGGCGGTTCTCGAGATCCGCGATGCGGCGATTGGTCTGCTCCTGTGTGCGCAGGTTCTCGGCGTAGGCCTGATAGCCAAGCCAGGCGCCCCCACCGATGGAGGCAGTCAGCAGGAACAGCATGATGCGCACCGGCCAGGTGCTCACCTTGATGATCTCGCCGTAGTTCGGCGTGGACTGAATATCGGAACCCTTGCGGGCAGAACGGCGTTCGACCACGTCTTCGGGCGCAAGCACCAGCGAGGGAATGTCTTTGAAATCGTCGTTGTCTTTCATGGCGGCATTATCCTGCAAGTGGCTTTGACGGGTCTACCTGAACCTTGACCCAAGGGGCGCTTTCCTTGAATTGGCCGGCACACTGAATTAAGCTCGCCGACTCTTTCCCAGGCACGATCCAGCGCTGCAAACTGCGGCAAATCTTAGCCGTGGATGCTGGAAAAGCAAGATTTTTCAATGCATAAACCAACCGAGGTCACCATGAAACTTGAACTGCCCGCACTTCCCTATGCGACCAATGCTCTTGAGCCCCACATGTCTGCGCAGACCTTCAGCTTCCACCACGCCAAGCACCACAACGCCTATGTCGTGAAGGGCAACGAGCTGCTGGAAGGCGCCGGCATCCAGGCCGACACCCTCGAAGACCTGGTCAAGGCAGCGGCCAAGGTGGGCGGCGCCCTCTTCAACAACGTGGGCCAGTGCTACAACCACGAGTTCTTCTGGAAGAGCATGAAGCCGAACGGCGGTGGCGCTCCCACCGGCGCGATTGCAGCAAAGATCGACGCCGACTTCGGCAGCTATGACAACTTCAAGAAGGAATTCGTGGCCGGCGGCGTGGGCCAGTTCGGCAGCGGCTGGGTGTGGCTGGTGCTGGACGGCGGCAAGCTGAAGATCGTCAAGTCCGCGAACGCCGAGACGCCGCTGACCAGCGGTGCCACCCCGATCATCGTCTGCGATGTGTGGGAACACGCCTACTACATCGACTTCCAGAACCGTCGCCCGGACTTCCTGGCCTGCTTCGTCGACAACCTGCTGAACTGGGATTTCGCGAACGAGAACCTGGCCAAGGCCTGATAGGCCGGGGCGAAAACCGAGGTCAGAGACGCTCTATTCATAAAGCGTCTCTGACCCCGGTTTCCCCCTTCACACCAGCCCGCGCCGCCTGAACCACACCTCCAGCGGCCACGTCACCAGTGGCGGAATGGCCGCCAGCACGGCCAGCGCGGTCGCCCACCAGGGCCAGCGCAGTCGAATCCCCGCCACGATCGCCGTGAAGAAATACACGATGAACGCTCCGCCATGCAGGCGGCCGAACAGCCACACTCCGAGATCGGTCACGGCCAGCACGTGTTCCAGGAACATGCCGACGAGCAGGCCCGCCCAGGTGAACGCTTCGAGGCGGGCGATGAGAATGAAGAAACGGGAAAGGCTCATGCGTTACTCCAGACTCTCCTTCGCCTCCAGCCGCTTCTCCCAATACTCGGCGTCCTTGATGCCCAGCGCGTGCGGGTTGAACACCGGGTCCACGCCCAGCGCCTTCTGCGCCTCGTAGTCGTCCAGACAGGCGAAGGCCGGCTTGCGCAGCAGCAGGATGGCGGCGATGTTGAGCCAGGCCATCAGGCCCACGCCGATGTCGCCCAGGCCCCAGGCCAGCTCGGCCGTGCGCAGGGTACCGTAGACCACGGCGCCGATCACCGCGAACTTCAGCACCAGGCTCAGCCAGGGGCGGGCCACATAGCGATTGATGTAGCTGACATTGGTTTCGGCGATGTAGTAGTAGGCCAGCACGGTGGTGAAGGCGAAGAAGAACAGCGCCAGGGCCACGAAGATGTTGCCGACGCCCGGCATCAGTGTCTCCATGGCCTGCTGCACATAGCCCGCGCCGGCACCCACACCCGCCAGGCCGGTGTAGAGGGCGCTGCCGTCGGGCCCTTCCACGTTGTAGAGCCCCAGGATCAGCAGCATGAAGCCCGTGGCGGAGCAGATGAACAACGTGTCCACGTACACGGAGAAAGCCTGCACCAGGCCCTGCTTGGCGGGGTGGCTGACCGAGGCGGCCGAAGACGCATGAGGGGCCGTGCCCTGCCCGGCTTCGTTGGAATAAACACCACGCCGCACGCCCCACATGATGGCCAGCCCCAGGATGGCCCCGAAGGCGGAATCGAAGCCCAGCGCGCTGCTGAGGATCAGCCACAGCATGGCGGGCACACGGTCGATGTTGAGCAGGATGATGGTGAGCGCCACGCCAATGTAGGCGATGGCCATGAAGGGCACGGCAGCCGAGGCGAAGCGGGCGATGCGGGTGAGGCCGCCGAAGATGATGAAGCCCACCAGCAGCGCGAGCGCGACGGCAGTGATGCGGGTGTCGAGCCCGAATGCCGTCTGCATGCTGCCGGCGATGGCATTGGCCTGCACGCCGGGCAGCAGCAGGCCGCAGGACAGAATGGTCACGAAGGCGAACACCCAGGCATAGCGCTTCATGCCCAGCCCCTTCTCGATGTAGAAGGCCGGCCCGCCCCGATATTCGTCGTTGATCTTTTCCTTGTAGACCTGGCCGAGGGTGGATTCCACGAAAGCCGAGCTGGCCCCAAGGAAGGCCACCACCCACATCCAGAACAGGGCCCCTGGCCCGCCGAAGGTGATGGCGGTGGCGACGCCGGCGATGTTGCCGGTGCCCACGCGGCCGGCCAGGGTCATGCTCAGGGCCTGGAAGGGCGAGATACCCGTTTCGGACACCTTGCCCTGGAAGAGCAGGCGGATCATCTCGCGGAAATGCCGCAATTGCAGGAAGCGGGTGCGCACGGAGAAATACAGCCCCGCGCCCAGACACAGAAACACCAGGGCCGGGCTCCACACCACGGCATTCACAGCACTCACGAATTCATTCATGGAAGACATCCAGGCCAGATCGCAAAGCCCGGAGAGTACCACAAGATGCGGGGGGAGCCAGCCCGGCGCTACTGCGCACTTTCCAGCCGGAACAGCAGCTGCTGCGCGTCCACCAGCAGGAAGCGCACATTGCGATAGGCCACGGCGCCGTTGATGCGCAGCTCAGGCAGAGTCAGGCGGCCCGTCGCACTGTCGAAGCTGCCCATCCCGGCCATGCTCTGCTCCAGATTGAATACCGACGTGGCATCCAGCTGGATCTCGATGGCCGGGGTTTCACGCACCAGACGGAAGGCGCCCTGAATCAGGCCAAGCTCGCCGGCATTGATGCGGGCGTGCAGCGTGGCCGTCGCGCCGTCGAACACGATGGGGTCGCCACTGGTGGTCCCGAGCACGCGCATGTTCAGGCTGACCACGTGGCGATTGAGCAGCGCGCCACCGGTGTAGTTGATCAACGGAAAGGGGTCGAGGTCGCTGAATACCGTGACGGGCGGCAGCGCACCGATCCTGTCCACGATCTGCATGCCGTTGCCCATGACGCGGCCGAACACGGTGTAGCCGCCATTGGTGGTGTTCAGGCCGGGGTTGTCCTGCAGATTGATGAACCACTGGCTGGTGGCACTGTTCGGGTCGCCGCCCAGCTTGGCCATGGCCAGGGTGCCGCGTCGATTGGGCGCGGCCGCGTTGAATTCGTTGACGATGGCCGGCGAGGTGGCCAGCGGGAAGAAGGTCTGCTGCCCCTCGTTGAAACTGAGCCAGCCACCCTGGATGACAAAGCCGGGCACCAGACGGTGCACCACGGTGCCGTTGTAGGCACCCTTGTTCAGATAGGCCAGGAAATTGGCCACGGTCACGGGCGTGACGTCATCCAGCAGCTCGATGTCGAAGTCGCCCAGTGCGGTGCTCACGCGCACCACGGTGCCGGCCAGCGCGGGCAGCGGGGCCAGAAGCAGCAGACACAGGAACAGACGGATCAAGGCAGAAACAGAAACAGACATGGCGTGGATTCCCTGGACGTTTGGACGAGGGCGCATTCTGCGGGTGTTGGCGGGCAAAAAAAACCCCGCCGGAGCGGGGTTTTTGTCGGGAATCGTTGGAGCTTGCCCGCAAGCGAACGCTTCGCCTGCAAGCAGGCTCCAACAATTCAGCTCGGGGCAGGCTTCCGCAAGGGCTTACATCATGCCGCCCATGCCACCCATACCGCCCATGCCGCCCATGTCTGGCGCGCCACCGGCAGGCTTGTCTTCCACGATGTCGCTGATCATGCACTCGGTGGTGATCATCAGGCCAGCGACGGAACCGGCAGCCTGCAGCGCGCTGCGCGTCACCTTGGCCGGGTCGATGATGCCCTGCTCCACCATGTCCACGTACTCACCCGTGGCAGCGTTGTAGCCGGTGTTGCCCTTGGCAGCCTTGACCTTGTCCAGCACCACGGAGGGCTCGTCACCGGCGTTCTGCACGATCTGACGCAGCGGGGCAGTCACGGCGCGCAGCAACAGGGCGATGCCCACGTTCTGGTCTTCGTTGTCGCCCTTCAGGCCTTCCACTTTCTGCAGCGCACGGATCAGTGCCACGCCACCGCCGGGAACCACGCCCTCTTCCACCGCAGCGCGAGTGGAGTGCAGCGCGTCTTCCACGCGGGCCTTCTTCTCTTTCATTTCCATCTCGGTGCCGGCACCGACCTTGATCACTGCCACGCCACCGGCCAGCTTGGCTACGCGCTCCTGCAGTTTCTCCTTGTCGTAGTCGGACGAGGTGTCCTCGATCTGACGACGGATCTGGGCCACGCGGGCCTCGATCACCTTGGAGTCGCCAGCGCCGTCGATGATGGTGGTGTTTTCCTTGGACAGGACCACGCTCTTGGCGTGACCCAGGTGTTCCAGGGTGGCGCTCTCCAGGCTCAGACCCACTTCCTCGGAGATCACGGTGCCGCCGGTCAGGATGGCGATGTCTTCCAGCATGGCCTTGCGACGGTCACCGAAACCCGGTGCCTTGGCAGCAGCCACTTTCACGATGCCGCGCATGTTGTTCACGATCAGGGTGGCCAGGGCTTCGCCTTCGACGTCTTCCGCAATCACCAGCAGCGGACGGCCGGACTTGGCGACGGATTCCAGCACCGGCAGCATTTCGCGGATGTTGGAGATCTTCTTGTCGACCAGCAGGATCACCGGGTTTTCCAGCTCGGCGCTCATGTTGTCCTGGTTGTTGATGAAGTAGGGAGACAGGTAGCCACGGTCGAACTGCATGCCTTCCACCACGTCCAGCTCGTTGTCGAAACCGGAGCCTTCCTCCACGGTGATGACGCCTTCCTTGCCGACCTTTTCCATGGCCTGAGCAATGATCGCGCCGATCTGCTCATCGGAGTTGGCAGAGATGGTACCGACCTGGGCAATCGCCTTGGAATCGGTGCAGGGGATGGACAGCTTGCCGATCTCTTCCACAAGGGCCTTCACGGCCTTGTCGATGCCGCGCTTCAGATCCATCGGGTTCATGCCGGCGGCCACGGACTTGAGGCCTTCGTTCAGGATGGCCTGGGCCAGCACAGTTGCGGTGGTGGTGCCGTCACCGGCCACATCGGAAGTCTGGGAAGCCACTTCCTTCACCATCTGGGCGCCCATGTTCTCGAACTTGTCCTTCAGTTCGATTTCCTTGGCCACGGACACGCCGTCCTTGGTGACGGTGGGGGCGCCGAAGGACTTGTCCAGCACCACGTTGCGGCCCTTGGGACCGAGCGTCACTTTCACGGCGTCAGCCAGGATGTTCACGCCCTTGAGCATTTTCTGGCGCGCGGGATCACCGAATTTTACGTCTTTAGCCATTTTGTTCAGTTCCTGTATTCAGAATGAGGTGGAAACAAGGAGAGGGTCAGAGCGCCGAATCAGGCCTCGATGACACCGTAAATTTCGTTTTCGCTGAGGATGAGCAGTTCTTCCCCGTTGATCTTGATGGTGTTGCTGGCGTATTTGCCGAAGACCACGGTGTCACCCACCTTCACGTCCACCGGACGCTTGTCGCCGTTGTCCATGATCCGGCCGGGGCCAACCGCCAGGACTTCCCCCTGCGCGGGCTTTTCAGCTGCAGAACCGGGCAGCACGATCCCTCCGGCTGACTTGGTCTCCTCTTCCTTGCGTCGCACGACGACTCGGTCTTGCAATGGTCTGATTTTCATTCGGTTTTGTCTCCTGAATCAGTGTCGTTGAATGCATGCACACACGCCCTGCGGCAGGGCGCTGCGCGGTGGTGGTCTACAAATGGGGGGCGGAGAGTGCTTTTCAATGGCAATGGGGAAAAAAACTTCACTTTTTTTCCGCATCGTCGGGCAGTGCCGAGCGCGGGTCGGATTCGCGCCGGAACTCCCCGTCAATGATGTCGCCCTCGGCCTCACGCCCGAAGGGGTCCGGGCGCTGTCCGAATGGCCCGCCAAAGCCCGACTGGGCGTGGAAGCTGCTGCCGGCCACGTAGACACTGCCGGAGCGCAGGATGCGGCGGGCGATCGCGCCCCGAATGCCCGGGGTGAGGAGCAGGATGCCGACCGTGTCGGTGATGAAGCCCGGTGCCAGCAGCAGGGCACCGGCAAAGGCCACGAGCATGCCTTCGACGATTTCCTGGGCCGGCAGCTGGCCGGCGCGCAGTCGGTCCTGAAAACGCAGCAGCGTGTTCAAACCCTGGCGCTTGAGCAGATTGATACCGACAAAGGCGGTGAGCAGCACCAGGCCGATGGTGGGCAGCGCCCCGATGCGCTGGCTGACTTCCAGCAGGATCAGGATCTCCACGAAGGGCACCACGATGAAGGCCAGCAGCGGAAATCTCATGGCGCGCCTGCCGTGGCACGTGTCTGTCGCACCACCAGGAAGGCCAGGCCGATGGCGAGCAGGCCAAGCAGGAAAGAGTAGACGAAGAAACTCATGTAGCCGGCCCCCAGCGCATGGGCCGAGACGCCGGCGACCTGCGCCCCGCTCGCCAGCGACTCGGCAGGCAGACCATCCAGCAACGGCAGGAACACCGAGGGCAGGCCACCTGCCTCGGCCGAGCGTGCCGCCCCTTCCACGATGCGCCCGCTCTGGGATGCCACCAGCTTGCCCAGCAGGGCGTACAACGAGGAGAACAGCGCGTACTGGGTGGCGGTGAAACCGGCCGAGGTGAGCGAGGACATGTAGGCGATCAGCGCCGTGCCCGCGAAGCCCGTGGCCAGATTGTCCACGCTGATCGCCACATACAGCGCCCAGAGCTCGGGCCCCTGGGTGGTGAGCCAGAGAAAGATCAGGTTCGAGAACGGGCTGGCGAACACGCCCAGCAGCATGGTCTTGAGCACCCCATGGCGCGCCACGCAGTAGCCCCCGAGCGCCACGCCGCCGATCAAGGCCACCACCCCGAAGATCTTGCGCACCTGGGCGATCTCGCTGAGCGTGAAGCCCAGATCCAGATAGAACGGCCCCATCAGATTGAGCACGAAGTCCGACAGGCGGTAGAGGCAGATCAGCGCCAGGATCATGCCGCCCAGCCGCACGCCGAAGCGGGAAAAGAAATTGCCGAGTGGTTCGCCATAGGCGCGGGCCAGATGCTCGCCGGGACGCGTCTGCACGCCGGGCAGCGGGCGGCAGACCAGGGCCAGCAGGCCCAGACCGCCCAGCACCGCGAACACCTGCACATAGACGCCGGTGGGCGTGGAACGCCACAGCGTCTGCAGGGCCTCGGTGGATTGCGTCGAGGCACCGAACCACAACAACACATCCTGCAGCAGCACGGCATTGCCCGACAGACCTGAGCCCATGATCAGCGCCGCCAGCAGCAGCAGCGCCAGGCGCAGCGCCCATTCCAGCGCCTCGACCACCGGCCGGTGCGGCAGCGCGCTGGGCGCAGCCTGGGTCGGCCTGACCACGGTTTCCCGGGGCGCCAGCAGCACGCCCGCCATGCCGATGCCCATCAGGGCGGCCATCACCGCATAGGAGAACTGCCAGCTGAAGGCCTCGGCCAGGAACAGGGGCACAGCGCCGGCCACGATCATGGCGATGCGATAGCCCCATTGATAGGCCGCCGCCATGGCCCCGTGGCGCGACTCGTCCACTGCCTCGATGCGCCAGGCGTCGATCACGATGTCCTGGCTGGCCCCGGCAAACCCGACCAGCGCTGCCAGGGCGCCGACCTTCCACAGCTGCAGCTGCGGGTCGGACCCGGCAATCGCCCACAGACCGAGCATCACCACCAGCTGGGTCAGCAGCATCCACGAACGGCGCGGCCCCAGCAGCGGCTCCAGCACGGGCAGACGCACGCGGTCGATGACGGGCGCCCAGACGAACTTCAGCGCATAGCTGAGGGTGGCCAGGGCGAAGATGGAAATGGACTGCAGGGAGAGCCCCGACTGGCGCAGCCAGACGGAGAGCGTGTCGAAGATGAGCAGGAACGGCAGGCCGGCGGCGAAGCCCAGCAGCAGCATGACCAGCACCCGGCGCTCGCCATAGACCGCCAGTGCGCGCAGGGCATTGGCGGTGCGTTCGTTCAAGGTGGGCGTGGCGTCACGCATCAGGAGTGGCCCTGCGGCGGCGGGCCCGCAGGCGCGCCGGGCGCGTCAGTCGCGGAAATTGTTGAACTGCAGCGGCACCTCGAGCTTGGCGTCGCGCAGCATGGCGATCACTTCCTGCAGGTCGTCCCGCTTCTTGCCGGTGACGCGCAGCTTGTCGCCATTGATGGCGGTCTGCACCTTGAACTTGCCATCCTTCACCAGCTTGACGATCTTGCGGCTGATGTCGGCCTCCAGCCCCTGCTGGATGCTGAGCACCTGGAACACCTGCTTGCCGGACTTCTGCACATCGCCCGTCTTCAGGGCGCGGCCGTCGACATTGCGCTTGACCAGCTTGCCCTTGAGAATGTCCAGCATCTGCTCCAGCTGGAATTCCGAATCCGCCGTGAGCGTGATCTCCTTGTCCTTGAGCTCGAAGCTGGCGTCCACCCCCTTGAAGTCGAAACGGGTGGCAAGCTCGCGTCTGGACTGATCCAGGGCGTTGTTGACTTCGGGCATCTCTACTTCGGAAACGATGTCGAACGATGGCATGGGCGATCCTCTGGCGGTATGCAGGTACTGATGGAATGGCGGCCATACTACCACCGGGCAGGAAGATGGTGAATCATGGCGACCGCCCCGCCTCAGGAGACAAGCCCTTGAACACACTGACAGATTCCCCCGGCGACGCGCTCTGGCATGTGCTGGGCGCCGGCGCCATGGGCTGCCTCTGGGCCGCGCGCCTTTGGCTGCATCCCCCTCTGCAAGGCCGCGTGACGCTGCTGCTGCGCTCCGAGCAGGCGCTGGCGGACTATCGCGAACAGGCTGGCCTGACGCTGGAAGCGCCCGTCGGCGGCGCAGTGGTGGAGGTGCCGGTGGCCGCCGAGCTGTTGTCCGCGCCCGGGCCGGCCCTGCGCCATCTGCTGGTGGCCACCAAGGCCCAGGACGTGGCCGCCGCCCTGGCCGGCGTGCAGCATCGGCTCGATGCCGGCACCCGCATCGTGCTGCTGCAGAACGGCGTGCGAGTGCAACGCGAAATTACCGCGCAGTACGGTGCCGCGCGGGTCTGGTGCCTGAGCACCAGCCATGGCGCCTGGCGGCGCTCGCCCTGGCATGTGGTGCATGCCGGTGCCGGCACCGCCTGGCTCGGTCAGCTGGCCGCCAGTGACGCAGCACAGACGCGCGCGCTGCTGGCCCTGCTGCCGGCGCAGGCCATGCAGGTCGGCGTGGATGCGCACATCGCCACGCGCCTGTGGCAGAAGTTCGCCGTCAACTGCGCCGTCAACGCGCTGACCGTCGTGCACGACTGCGCCAACGGCGAGCTGCTGCAGCGCCCCGGGGCTCGCCAGACGCTGGAGGCCCTGATCGACGAGATTGACCAACTGCTGCGAGCCCTGCCTGAGGTGCCTGCCCTGCCCGATCTGCACGCCTCAGTGCACGACGTCCTCAACGCCACGGCAGCCAATGTCTCGTCCACTCTGCAGGATGTGCGCGCCGGACGCGCGACGGAGCTGGAGCACCTGAACGGCTATCTGCTGAGTCAGGCCGAGGAGCACGGGCTGGCAGCACCACTCAACGCACAGCTGCTGCAGGCAGTCGCGCAGCGCACGGGCCCAGCCGGCGGCTGAATTGCACGGCACTGGTCGATCCCTTACCATCGCCCTGCCTGCGTCACCGCGCAGACCATCGCCCTCCCATCCGCCTGAAGGAAAACAAGACCATGACTCGTGACTGGCGCCTCTTCGGCCTGGGCTGGGCCCTCATCCTGGCCGGCTCCCTGCTCGCTCACCTGATCCAGACCAGCGGTGACATCCGCATCCAGGACCTGCGCTTCACGGGGGCCGACGGCCGCACCCTCAGCGCCTATCTCTACATTCCGCCCAATGCCACCGCCGCCACCCCAGCGCCCGGCATCCTGGCGGTGCACGGTTACATCAATTCCCGCGAAGTGCAGTCGGGTTTTGCCATCGAGTTCGCGCGGCGCGGCTATGTGGTGCTGGCGCTGGATCAGGCCGGACACGGCTACTCCGACGCGCCGGCCTTCGCCGCCGGCTATGGCGGCCCCGCGGCACTGCAATACCTGCGCAGCCTGGACATCGTCGACAAGGACAACATCGGCCTGGAAGGCCATTCCATGGGCGGCTGGACAATTCTCGCCGCCGCGGCGGCGCACCCGGAAGACTATCGCGCCATGGTGCTGGAAGGCTCCAGTGTGGGCGGGGGCCGCTCAACGCCGGGCACCCCGCAGTGGCCGCGCAATGTCGCCGTGGTGTTCTCGCAGTTCGACGAGTTCGCCGCCTCCATGTGGCAGGTGCCGCGCGGCAGCGAAGTAGGCAACAGCGCGAATCTGCAGGCCCTGTTCGGCACCAGCAGTGCTGTCGAGACCGGACGCCTCTACGGCGACATCGCGACGGGCACGGCGCGCATACTGCATTCGCCGCCCGTCACCCACCCCGGGGATCACATCTCCCACGCCGCCATCGGCCATGCCCTGGACTGGTTCGGGCAGACGCTGGAAGGTGGCACGCCGCGCCCGGCGTCCGACCAGATCTGGTTCTGGAAGGAGATCGGCACACTCATCGCCTTGATCGGGTTCGTCGCGCTGCTGTGCGGCAGCTTTGCGGTGCTGTTGAACTGCTCTCCCTTCGCCGCACTGCGGGGCGTGCCGGCGCAAGCTGGCTGCAGCGCACGTGACAAGCGCTGGTGGTTGCTGGCCACCCTGAGCGCCGCGATTCCGGTGCTGACCTACTACCCCTTCATGCGCTGGGGAGGCCAATTGCTGGGCACCTCGGCCCTGCTGCCGCAGAGCATCAGCAATCAGGTGGCTTTCTGGGGCGTGATGAACGGGCTGATTCTCACCGGGCTGGGGCTGGTGTTCCGAGCCGCGCCCGGGGGTTCGCCGGCAAGCCGGCTCCCGCCGCTCGTTTCCACCGCCCTGCTGGTGCTCGCCACGACAGGCATCGGCTACGCTTCCCTGCTGCTCGCGGACTTCCTGTTCCAGGTCGATTTCCGCTTCTGGTTCGTCGGCTTCAAACTGCTGAGCCTCACGCAGTTCCAGATCATGCTGGCGTATCTGCTGCCCTTCACGCTGTTCTTCGCGCTGGCGCTGCGCGGGCTGCACGCAGGTCTGAGCGTGGCCGGTGACAGCGCGGCCCGCCAGTACGCCGGCAATCTGTTCGCGCTGATGGGAGGCTTCCTGGTGTTCCTGCTGCTGCAGTACGGCAGTCTGTTCCTCACCGGCTTCCTGCTCACACCGGCCGAAGCGCTGAACACCATCGTGATGATCCAATTCGTGCCCCTGCTCACCCTGGTGGCCGTGCTCAGCACCTTCACCTGGCGTCGCACCGGCTCCTGGCTGCCCGGCGCCCTGCTCAACGGCCTGGTGGTCAGCTGGTATGTCGTGGCCGGCCAGGCCACGCAGTTTGCCGTGAACTAGAAGGGATTCTCGTGCGCCAGCGTCACCCGCTCGTCCTCTTGTCTGCCCTGCTGGGGCTCACCGTGCTCAGCTTTCTGGTGTCCTTCAGCAGTGGCAGCGCCGATCTCGGCGTTGGCGAGGTGCTTGCGCAACTGGTCGGTCAGGAACCGGGGCTGCAGCAGCAGATTCTGTTCGAGCTGCGCATTCCCCGCAGTTTCGCGGCCTTCGTCACCGGTGCCCTGCTGGCGCTCTCGGGCGTGCTGATGCAGGTGCTTCTGCGCAATCCGCTGGCTGACCCTTACATCCTGGGCATCTCCGGCGGCGCGGCCGTGGCGGCTCTGGCGGCCATCCTGCTGGGCGCCAGCGCGGTGTGGATTTCCAATGCCGCCTTCGCGGGTGCCCTGCTCTCCATCCTCATCGTCTTCGGCCTGGCGCGCGGCAATTCAACGTGGTCGTCCACGCGCCTCCTGCTGACAGGCGTGGTCGTGTCGGCCGGTTGGGGCGCGCTCATCAACATCCTGCTCACCACCAGCGCCAACAACAGCGTGTACAGCATGCTGTTCTGGCTGATGGGCGATCTGAGCCAGAGCCGCGTGGGCTGGATCAGTGCAGGCATCCTGCTGGGCGGGCTGAGCCTGATGCTGTGGCAGGCGCGGGCATTGAACGTGCTGGCGCGGGGCGATCTGCAGGCCGAGGCGCTGGGCGTTCAGGTGCAGCGCCTGAAGCTGCAGCTGTATGTGTGCACCTCGGTGCTGACCGCCTGCGCGGTCACCATCGCCGGCTCCATCGGCTTCGTCGGTCTGGTGATTCCCCACATGCTGCGTCTGCTCGGCGCCCGCGATCATCGCCTGCTCATCCCCGCCGCCGTGCTGCTGGGAGGCAGTTTCCTGATGTTGGCCGACAGTCTGGCGCGCAGCATCGTCGCTCCCCTGCAACTGCCGGTGGGCGTGGTCACGGCCATCATCGGCGTGCCGGTGTTCCTGCTGATCCTGCGGCATACCCGCAGTGTCCGGGAGTGAAGCGATGAGCGCGTCTCCCGTGCTGCTGGAAACCCGTGCGCTGCGCCTCGAGGTCGCCGGACGCGTGCTGTGCGATGCGCTGAGTCTGCAGCTGCAGGCCGGCGAATGCCTGGGCGTGCTGGGCCAGAACGGCACCGGCAAGACGACGCTGCTGCACACGCTGGCACGGCTGCGCCCGGCCAATGGCGGCGAGATCCTGCTGCAGGGGCGTTCGCTGAATGCCTGGTCCAGAAAGGCGCTCGCCACGCAGCTGGGCATGCTGTTCCAGAGCAGCAGCGACGAGATGCCGGCGAGCGTGGAGGAAACCGTGCTGCTGGGCCGTCACCCGCATCTGCCGGACTGGCAGTGGGAAGCAGCGCAGGACCACGCACTGGCGCGCGCGGCGCTGGAAGATGTCGGCCTGCTGGCCATGGCACAGCGCGAGGTCGCCAGTCTCTCCGGCGGCGAACGCCAGCGCCTGGCCCTGGCGATGCTGCTGGCCCAGCAGCCGCAGCTGTATCTGCTCGATGAGCCGGGCAATCATCTGGATATCGCCTATCAGGTCAGCGCCCTGCAGCTGCTGTGCGCGCGGCTGCCGGCACAGGGCGCTGCCGTGTGCATGGCCACGCATGACATCAATCTCGCGGCACGCTTCTGCCACCGCATCCTGTTGCTGCGCCCGCATGGCGAGCCGCTGCTGGGAAGCGCGCAGGATATCCTCACGCCTGCCATTCTGAGCGAGGCCTATGGGTGTCGAATCGGGGTGGCCAGCGCGGGCACGCGCCAGGTGTTCTTTGCGGAGTGAGCGTCAGCGACGCGGTGGGAGTCTTGCTGCAGGCGCTCTGCCCGACTGCCGCGACGCACGGTGGCGCCGGGGCAGTCGCAAGCGCATGAGGCTTACAGCGCCAGCAGACGGATGTCGCCGAGCAGACGCGCCAACGTGGTGACGAACATGCCGCCATCCACGCCATTCACGGCGCGATGATCATAGGACAGCGCGATGGGCAGCATCTGCCGCGGCACGAACTGACCGTTGAGGTAGACCGGCTTGGTCTGGGTCTTGGAAACCCCAAGGATCGCCACTTCCGGCGCATTGACGATGGGCGTGAAGCCCGTGCCGCCGAGCGCGCCGAGGCTGGAGATGGTGAAGCAGGCGCCCTGCATCTCTTCCTTGCTCAGACGACGGTTCTTGGCCTTGTCGCTCAGCGCCACCACTTCGCGCGCCAGATCCCACACCGATTTCCTGTCGACATCGCGAATCACCGGCACCATCAATCCGGCATCGGTGGCCACGGCCACGCCGATATGGATGTAGTGTTTCTGGATCAGGTATTCCCCGGAGGAATGCAGCGACACGTTGAACTGCTTGTGCTCCTGCAGTGCGCGGGCACAGGCCTTGAGCAGGAACGGCAGGAAGGTGAGCTTGACGCCCTTCTTGTCGGCCTCGCCCTTGAGATCGGAGCGGAAGGCTTCCAGGTCGGTGATGTCGGCTTCGTTGAATTGGGTGACGTGGGGCACGTTGAGCCAGTTGCGCTGCATGTTGGCCGCCGTGACCTTGTGCAGCTTGCTCAGCGGCACCTGCTCCACGCTGCCGAATTGACTGAAGTCGATGTCGGGGATGGCCGGGATGCCGGCACCGCCAGCACTGCTCGCCACCGAAGCCGGAGCCTGCATGCGGGCCTTGACGAAGGCATGCAGATCTTCCTTCTGGATGCGGCCGCGTGCGCCGGTCCCTGCCACTTGGGTCAGGTCGACGCCCAGCTCGCGGGCCAGCTTGCGCACGGCCGGGCCGGCATAGACGTCGGCCCCGCTGGCAGCAGCCGGTGCGGCTGCGGCTGGCGCCGGGGCACTGACCGGCGCGGGCGCCGGAGCGCTGACCACTGCGGCCGCGGGCTGCGCGGCGGCCGGAGCCGGTGCACTGGAAGCCGCAGGCGCGGGAGCAGGCGCAGCGGCAGCGCCGGCAACTGCCAGTTCCAGAATCAGCGAACCCTTGGACACCTTGTCGCCCACCTTGAGCTTCAGGGACTTGACCTCACCGCCCTTGGGGGAGGGCACTTCCATCGCGGCCTTGTCGGACTCGAGCGTGATCAGGGACTGTTCCGCCTTGATGACATCGCCCACCTTGACGTGAACCTCGATCACTTCCACATCGCTGTCGCCGCCAATATCCGGCACCACGATGGGCTCGATGGCGCCTGAAGCCGCCGGGGCGGGCGCTGCAGCAGGTGCCGGCGCTGCGGGAACTGCCGGTGCAGCGGCCGGCGCCGGAGCGGGCTCGGCCTTGGCTGTTGCGGGGGCCGCAGCGACACCTTCGACTTCCAGCAACAGGATCTCGTCCCCTTCGGACACCTGGTCACCCAGCTTGATCGACAGACTCTTCACCACGCCGGACCTGGGCGAGGGAATCTCCATGGCGGCCTTGTCGCTTTCCAGAACCATGAGGGAGTCGTTCTCCTTCACGCTCTGGCCTGGCTTGACCAGCAGTTCTATAACCTCGACGTCCTTGGAATCGCCCAGATTCGGTACTTTTATGCTTTCAACTGGCACGGAATGATGCTCCTGAATGTTCTTGTCGGTTGTGTGTTGACTACATGGTCAACGGATCGATCTTGTCCTGTGCGATGCCCATGGACTTCATCGCCTTGGCGATGGTGTCGGCAGTCACCAGTCCGCGACCCTTGAGTTCGGTCAGTGCGGCGAGCACCACGAAGCTGCTGTTCACCTCGAAGAAGTGGCGCAGATTCTCGCGCGTGTCGCTGCGGCCGAAACCGTCGGTGCCCAGCACACGATAGGTATCGGGCACGAATTCGCGAATCTGGTCGGCATGCACCTTCATGTAATCCGTGGCGGCAATCACCGGACCGGACACCTTGGAGAGGCACTCGCCCACATAGGTCTGCTTTTCCTTCTTGGTCGGGTGCAGCATGTTGTAGCGTGACACGGACAGGCCGTCGCGGCGCAGTTCGTTGAAGCTGGTGACGCTCCAGACATCCACGGCCACCTTGTATTCCTCGCGCAGGATCTTCGCGGCGGCGCGCACTTCGCGCAGGATCGTGCCGCTGCCCAGCAGTCGGACGCGCAGATCGCTCAGCGCCTTGCCCTGCACCTTATACTCCTTGCTTGCGCCGTCTTCCAGCAGGTACATCCCCTTGATGATGCCCGCCTCGCAGCCCGCCGGCATGTCCGGATGGGTGTAGTTCTCGTTCATCGTGGTGATGTAGTAGTAAACGGATTCCTTTTCCTGATACATCCTGCGCATGCCGTCCTGGATGATCACGGCGAGCTCGTAGGAATAGGTCGGGTCATAGGTCACGCAATTGGGAATGGTGGAAGCGATCAGGTGGCTGTGACCATCCTGATGCTGCAGACCTTCGCCATTGAGCGTGGTGCGGCCGGCCGTGGCGCCGATCAGGAAACCGCGGGCACGCGAGTCGCCGGCGGCCCAGGCCAGATCGCCGATGCGCTGGAAACCGAACATGGAGTAGTAGATGTAGAACGGAATCAGCGGGTAGTCATTGACGCTGTAGGACGTGGCTGCCGCCAGCCAGGCGGAGAATGCGCCGGCTTCAGTGATGCCCTCTTCCAGCATCTGGCCCTTCACGTCCTCGCGGTAGTACATCACCTGATTGGAATCCACCGGCTCGTACAGTTGTCCTACGGCCGAGTAGATGCCGATCTGGCGGAACATGCCTTCCATGCCGAAGGTGCGTGCCTCGTCGGGCACGATCGGGACGATGCGCTGCCCGACTTCCGGGTCCTTGCACAGCGAGGTGAGAATGCGCACGAAGGCCATGGTCGTGGAGATCTCGCGATCCTTGGTCCCCTGCATCTGCGCGGCGAAGGCCTCCAGCGCCGGCACTTTCAGGGTCTGCGCTTCGGTGCGACGGGCCGGCACCGGGCCGCCCAGCGCGGCACGACGGCTGCGCAGGTATTTCATTTCCAGGCTGTCTTCGGCCGGGCGGTAGTAGGGCACGTTCTCGATCTGATCATCCGGCACGGGAATGCCGAAACGGTCGCGGAAACGCTTGAGGCCCTCGATGTCGAGTTTCTTCACGGAGTGTGTGGCGTTCTTGGCTTCGGCGCTTTCGCCGAAGGCGTAGCCCTTCACCGTCTTGGCCAGAATCACGGTGGGCTTGCCATTGGACTTCATGGCCTGGGCATAGGCGGCATACACCTTGAACGGGTCGTGGCCGCCACGGTTCAGGTTCATGATGTCGTCGTCGGAGAGGTGCTCGACCATCTTGAGCAGCTCGGGCGACTTGCCGAAGAAATGCTCACGGGTATAGGCGCCGCCGCGGCCCCAGTAGTTGATGTATTCGCCATCCACCACTTCATCCATGCGCTGCTGCAGCAGGCCGTCCTTGTCGGCGGCCAGCAGGGCGTCCCAGTGACGGCCCCAGACCACCTTGATGACGTTCCAGCCGGCACCACGGAAGATGCCTTCCAATTCCTGGATCACCTTGCCGTTGCCGCGCACGGGACCATCCAGACGCTGCAGGTTGCAGTTGATGACGAAGATCAGGTTGTCCAGTCCTTCGCGGCCGGCCTTGCCGATGGCGCCCAGGGATTCCGGCTCGTCGGTCTCGCCGTCGCCGAGGAAAGCCCAGACCTTGCGGCCACTGTTGTCCATCAGGCCGCGGCTGGTCAGGTACTTCATCACGTGCGCCTGATAGATCGCGGCAATGGGGCCCAGGCCCATGGACACGGTGGGGAACTGCCAGTAGTCAGGCATCAGCCAGGGGTGGGGGTAGGACGACAGCCCATTGCCATTCACTTCCTGACGGAAATTGTCCAGCTGCGCTTCGCTCAGACGCCCTTCCAGGAAGGAGCGCGAGTAGATGCCGGGAGAGGAGTGGCCCTGGAAGTAGATCAGGTCGCCGCCGTGACTGTCGCTGGCACCGCGGAAGAAATAGTTGAAGCCCACGTCGTACAACGTGGCAGCGGACGAGAAAGTGGAGATGTGACCGCCAAGATCGGCACCCGGCTTCTTGCCGCCGCGCATCACCATGGCGAGTGCGTTCCAGCGCACGATGCCCCGGATGCGGCGCTCCATGTAGAGGTCGCCTGGCATCTTTTCTTCTTCACGGCTGGAGATGGTGTTGCGGTAGGGCGTGGTGACGGCGGAGAACGGGAGAGTCTGGGTGTTGCGGGTGGCCTCCTCGGAGAGCTTGCTGAGCAGGAAGTGCGCACGTTCCTCGCCTTCCTGATCAATGACAGAGCCCAGGGCATCAAGCCATTCCTTGGTTTCGGTGGGGTTGGTATCTTCTTTGTATTGACTCATAGTCCACGACTCTCTTGTTGTTCCTGCCCGTGCAGGAGTTCTGTTTGGCTGCACGCCCGGCCGCACAGGGCCCGCGCACCTTGTAAATAATTTACACCATGGCCGGATTTTAATCGAAGCCGACGGCGTTTTTCAATGCTGCAAAGCGCTTCTTGTAGTTAAACTACAAAACCTCATGTCCCGACACTGGCCACGGCCAGGATGGCCAGCAGGCTCACCCAGAGGAACTGACTGCGCTGCAACAGGCCCAGCAGATCCCCGGCCTGCTGGGCTGCACGGACGGGCGTGAGGGCGAAGTCGCCGGCATCATCCGCCGCCACGAGCACTGTGTCCACCGCATCCCCCTGCTCGCTTTCCTTCACGAACAAGGTGCGCTGTGCCGTGCCCACCGCCGCCAGAGCACAGGCCAGCACGAGGTCCACCGCACTGCGATCGGCATCCCGCCACAACTCGCGCAGACGCGAGAAGGCAGCGATGAAATCACCCGTCAGGCAGAAGCTCAATGCCAGCAGGCGCGCCGGCAGCCATTCCAGAATGAAGGCCAGACGCCGGACGAAGCGACCCGCGTCGGTATCCCGCTCGCCCGCGCAATGCAGACGATGCAGCACGGTGAGGTGATAAAGAAGAGCTGCTGCCGGCCCCAGCACCAGATACCAGAACACCACGGCAAACAGGCGCTCGAAGGACGTGCTGATCAGATAGCGACAGAATTGCTCATGCACCGCCTGCCGCTCGTCCGCGTTGTCGAGGATCAGGCCGGACCAGCGTTGCTGCAGGAACAGGAAGGCGGCTTCGTAGTCGCCTGCGCGCCAGCGATCCAGATACGCCGCACTGACGCTGCGCAGGCTCTGCTGCTCGAACATGAGCAGCAGCAGGCCGACATGCAGCACCAGAGTCACCACCCCCAGCAGTGCGCCTTGCACCAGCTGCAGCAGGACAATCAGCACGGCAGGCAGCAGACCGAGCAGCAGCACGAGATAGAGCGGGCCGGGCTCGGGCTGCACTGGTGCCATGGCCTGAACCTGCACCCTCAGGCGTCGCTGCAGGGGCGGGAACCAGTCGTCGGCGAGAATTGCCTTGTCGCGCTGCCAGTGGTGGTTGATCACCAGCGCCAGCAGTATCACGAGAAAACTCATTTCAGGACTCCTGGCGGCGGACGCGCTGCAGATAGTGCGTCCAGTCGAAGTGAGGGCCCGGGTCGGTCTTGCGTCCGGGGGCAATATCGCTGTGTCCCACGATGGCTTCGGGCGACAGCGCCGGAAAGCGCTGGAACAAGGTGTGGGTCACGGCAACCAGCGCATCGTACTGCGCCGGCGTGAACGGCTCATGGTCGGTGCCTTCCAATTCGATACCAATCGAGAAGTCATTGCAATTCTCGCGTCCGCCATGACAGGACTGGCCGGCATGCCAGGCCTTGCGGGTGAAGGGCACATACTGGGTGATCCGGCCCTGCCTGTCGATCAGCAGATGGGCCGAGACTCGCAGGTGCGCGATGCCGGCGAAATAGGGATGCGCCTGCGGATCGAGCGTGTTGGTGAACAAGGCGTCGACATGGCCCCCGCCGAACTCGCCTGGCGGCAGACTGATGTTGTGAATCACCAGCAGACTGATCCGCTCGCCCGGCGGACGGTCGGAGCAGTTCGGTGAAGGCAGCTGACGCGCGTTTTCCAGGCAGTCGTCGGGGCTCAAGAGGCATTCTCGTCGTGGCACGGTGGCGCCGATTCTAGCCGGGCCGCAGGCAGCAATCCATCGCCCCGCCCGACTCCCGCGCGCGCTACCAATCCCGGGGGGGCTGGGCCATAATTCCGGCCAGCCAGCGTCAAACGCCCCACCCCGCTCGTCTTCAGGAAGCCCAGATGTCACTGCCGGATGATCTTTGCGCCACTGTCACCAATGCCCTTCGCGAGGATGTGGGCAGCGGGGACATCACCGCCCTGCTGGTGCCGGAGCACACGCTCGCGACTGCGCGGATATTCGCCCGCGAGCCGGCCATCCTGTGCGGCATGGCCTGGGTGAACGAAGTGATGCGCCAGGTCGACCCGGACATTCGCTGTCACTGGCATTGTCAGGAGGGCGACCGCATTGTGGCTGACACCCCGCTCGTGACACTGCAGGGCCGCGCGCGCTCCCTGCTGACAGCCGAGCGCTGTGCACTGAATTTCCTGCAGACGCTGTCGGGCACAGCGACGATCTGTCGCCAGCATGCCGATCTGGTCGCGCACACCCGCGTGCGCCTGCTGGACACGCGCAAGACCATTCCCGGCCTGCGCACCGCGCAGAAACATGCCGTCACCGTGGGCGGCTGTCACAATCACCGCATGGGCCTGTACGACGCGTTCCTGATCAAGGAGAACCATATCCGTGCCTGCGGCTCCATCGCGGCCGCTGTCGCCGCTGCGCGCAGCCTCCATGCCGACAGGCCGGTGGAAGTGGAGGTGGAGTCGCTGGACGAACTTGATCAGGCTCTGGCTGCGCGAGCCGACACCATCATGCTGGACAATTTCACCCTGCCGCTGCTGCGCATGGCCGTCGAGCGCACGGCAGGTCGCGCCCGCCTGGAAGCCTCCGGAGGCATCAATCGCACAAGCCTGGTTCCCGTGGCCGAAACCGGCGTCGATTTCATTTCCATTGGCGCCCTCACCAAGGACTGCCGGGCCATCGATCTGTCCATGCTGTTTCAGCCCTAGCGGCACCAATCTGTCAGGAGGCACCATGACGCTCGCTCGACGCCCGGCCCTGCGGGCCCATCTCTCTCCCTGTCGCGCCTTGCTGCGAGGCTTGCTGCTCTGCCTGCTGTTGCCCGCCGGCAGCGTGATGAGCCACCCCGGCCCGCTGGATCAGAACGGCGGCCACTACGACGGCCAGAGCTACCACTGCCACATGCCGGATTGCGACATGCCTGACTCCTTCTTCCGCTCCGGCCAGGACAGTTTCTTCTTCGATCCGCGCACCCGGGAGCAGTTCTTCAATGAAGTGGACTGGGACTATTCGCGGGACTACGACGGCGACTGCCAGACCACCCGACACGAGATCCTCGTGATTACGAGCCGGGCACCGGTGGGCTTCACCAATCCGCGCAATTGCGAGGTGCGCACGGGCGAATGGTTCGACGAGTACACGGGCAAGACCTTCACCGTGGCTGCCCAGATCGACATCGACCATGTGATCCCGCTGCGGTATGCCCACAATCAGGGGGGCGACGCCTGGCCGCCGGAAAAGAAACTGATGTTCGCCAATGACCCGGCCAATATCGTGCTGACGGAACGCAGCGAGATTCGCCGCAAGAACGATCGCGGCCCGAGTCGCTATCTGCCCAGGGACGAGTATCAGTGTGACTATGTACGCCAGTGGCAGGCGATTGCGGAGAAATACGATCTACGGCTGGCGAATGCGGACCGCAACCGGATCACGGTGATACTGCGCGACTGCGTGGAGTAGTGAGCGGGGTGGAGCACGGAGGCAAGGCGAGTGACCCGCGAGCGCGGGTCACTGCCGGTCTTGCAACTTACGGGGCTGGCTGGATGGCGATGTCTTCCATGGAGCCGCCGGCATACTGCAGACGGGCCTCGCCTGCGGGGAAACCGACGATCTGCAGCACGTAGGCGAACACGTCTTCGTATTCGCTGTCCATCAGGGCACCCGGCTTGTCGGCGGGCATGGCGCTCATGACCTGCTCGAACAGGTACATCAGTGGCTGGCCGCGCCAGGTCTGCAACACGGTCTTGTAGTAGTCGGCATTGTGGCAGGTGGAGCAGTTCTGTTCGAACAGAGGCTTGCCGGTCGCTGCCTGTTCGGCGGTGTAGACACCTTCCATCAGCGATGTCGGTTGAGCACCTGCATCGGCCATCACGCCGCTGGCGAGAATTGCAGTCAATACGGTGGCTGTTGCGAGTCTGGCTTTCTTCATGTTCAAACACTCCGGCACGTTGTGTGCAACTGGTTCACTGGTCTCACGGTTTCAATCCTAACAGCCAAGGCTGAACCTTGCCTGAACACCACGGGCGACTTCCGGTTTCTTGAGAGCGCGCTACGTTAAACCACCAAAGTGCTTTAATCAAGCAAGCTGCAGCACGCTGCAATCAGAGGTCGCCGGTCTTGAAAGGCGCGCTGGCCGTGCCCTGCAGACGGGCATTGTCGTCGAAGAACAGGACGATGTTGCGGTAGCGGGAAGTCAGCGCGATGGCATGCAACTCAGTGAGATCCCGCCCCAGCCGGGCCTGCAAATCGTCGAATTGCGCTCTCATCTGCGGCGAGTCTGCCGCGATCTCGGTGATGCTCAAGGAAGACCCGATCACACTGGAAAAATTCTCGGCCAGTGGCCGATACAGGTCGACCTGCTCGTGTGGCGGAATCTGCAATTGTTCCACGGCATGGACGAAACGCTCGAACTCGGGGCCCGACTCCGGACGGCTGGCGTAGACATGGACGGGAAAACGCTCCCCGAATTGCTCAAGCCGTGCCAACGGCACGCCCTGACTGGTGATGGCCTGTGCCGGCACTGTGTAGAAGCTGCTGTCGAGGAACACCACGGCCACCGGCCGCTGCGCGTGGACGGCCTTGATGCCATAGCCCAGAGCCAGCAACTGCAACACCACCACGATGCCGATATCGATGCGCAGCTCACGCGAACTCTTGCGCGGATTGAACAGGATGAGCGTGCACAACGGCCCCAGCACCAGATCGACCGCAGCCACCAGCTGCAGCCCTTGCCAGCCCCCGGAAGCGGAGAAGTAAGGCGCTGGATACCAGGCGAGCAGAAGCACGCCCACGAACAGCGCGAAGAAACTCAGGCTGAAAAGGAAGTGTACAAACGCCGCTGACAAACGCGTGTGCGAACCTTGCAGAAGGAACATCATCGCTGGCTCGAACGTCTGCTCAGCACAGCCCTATGCCAACGCAGCTGCCACCGGTGGTCCATTGGACAGGGACGGTCAGACTGGGAGTCAGGGTGTAGGTGTGGTTGTCAACGTCGGCAGTAGCCGTGGCGATGATGACACCATCGGTGACTGTCGTGGAGGCAAGCCAGCCCGTGGCGCCGGCGGTCGGTGGAATGCCGTTGGTGCCGGCATCGGCGCCGGCCAGGGCATTGATGCGGCCACTTTGAATGGCCAGACCGAGCGCTGTCTTGTAGGGCGTGGTCGAGAGAATCACTTCGCTGAAGCGGGCACGCTGAGTGTAGGTCTGATAGGCCGGCAGTGCGACGGCGGCCAGGATGCCGATGATGGCAACCACGATCATCAATTCAATGAGGGTGAAGCCTGCGTGTTGGGGGGGCTGGTTCATCACGCGATCTCCCACGGGAACCCGGAATCCGGCGAGTTGTGGCTGTAGGTGGAAAACCATTCACGCGCTGCCCGCCGGCAAGGGCTGGCAGCGCGTGAACACGTATCAGCAGACGCCGGCTGCCAGGCAGGTGCCGGAAGTGGTCCACTGAATCGGGGCAGTCACACCGTTCGGTGTCAGGACGTAGGTGAAGCTGCCCACGCTGGCTGCGCCGGTGGCAGTGATCACGCCGTTGGTGACACCCACGGAAGCCACCGCACCGGAAGCGCCGGCAGCGGCAGGAATGCCGTTGGTGCCGGCATCGGCGTCAGCCAGGGCAGCGATGCGGCTGGTCTGCGCGGCCACTTCGAAGGCGCTCTTGTAGGGGGTGGTGGCGAGCACGACCTCAGAGAAGGCGGCACGCTGAGTGTAGGTCTGGTAGGCAGGCAGAGCGACGGCGGCGAGGATGCCGATGATGGCAACCACGATCATCAGTTCGATCAGTGTGAAACCCTGTTGTACTTTCTTGGCCTGGATCATGTTGTTCTCCTGTTGAGCGTTGTTTACGAGTTTAGAAGTCGTTTTCAGATTTCGACAAGTTCCCGCACTGGCCCGTCCGGGCCGCAGGGACTGAGGTGAATGTTTCACATCTCGTGCCAGTTCCACCTGACAGCTTCTGAACAGCAATTAACCAATTGAAATGCAAGGTGTTTAAAAAACACACAGATCGTCGACGCGACGGGACTGCCAAGCACATCACAAAGCCGGCCCGGCCCGACCTGACAATATTTGTCATATAACGACGTCAAAGGTCAGCAAACTACACAAACGCAAGCTCGCGAGACCTGCACAGTCCGCTCAGGAGACTTGGCGGCATCCTGTCGAGCTTGTGCATGATCCTCTATACTCGCCACACCAATCTCGACACAGGCATCACGACGCAGCGCCCTCTCATGACAATCTCCCTCAGCGGTCTCGCCAAGCGACTGGTCTCGGACGGCCTGCTCTCCGAATCCCAGGCCGAGGAATCCCTGCGCGCGGCGCGGCGGGACAAGATTCCCTTCGTCACCCACCTGGTGAAGAATCAGGTCGCCGAAGGGCGCCCCATTGCCGTGGCGGCCTCCCAGGAGTTCGGTGCGCCACTGCTGGATTTGAACGCTTTCGACCTGACGAACTGTCCGCGGGATCTGATTGATCCGAAACTGCTGCGCAAGCACCGCATGCTGCCGCTGCTGCGGCGAGCCAATCGGCTTTACCTCGCCGCGTCCGACCCGACCAACATCACCGCCTTCGACGAGATCAAGTTCCACACCGGGCTCTCCACGGACGTGATCCTGGTGGATGAAAGCCAGCTTTCCCCCGCCATCGATCAGTTGATCGACCTGATCGAGGGCCGGGACTCGCTGCACAGTCTGCTGGAGGATTCGGCACTGGATGCCCTCGACATCGAGGTGCAGAACGAGAGTGCCGGAGACGCCGAAACAGGCGCGCTCGACGAAACCCCGATCGTGCGCTTCGTCAACAAGGTGCTGCTGGATGCCATCCGCAGCGGTGCCTCGGACATCCATGTGGAGCCCTACGAGAAGGCCTACCGCATCCGCGTGCGCAGCGACGGCATCCTGCGCGAGATCGCGCGACCGCCACTGACCCTGGCTGCACGCATCGCCTCACGACTAAAGATCATGGCCCAGATGGACATCGCCGAGCGCCGCCTGCCCCAGGACGGTCGCATCAAGATGAAACTCTCGCGCACCCGGGCCGTGGACTTCCGCGTCAACACCCTGCCCACCCTGTGGGGCGAGAAGATCGTGCTGCGCATCCTCGACCCGGGCAGTGCCCAAATGGGCATCGACGCGCTGGGCTACGAGCCCGAGCAGAAGCAGATGTATCTGCACGCGCTGCAGCAAAGTCAGGGCATGATCCTCGTCACCGGCCCGACAGGCAGCGGCAAGACGGTCTCGCTATACACCGGCCTGAACATCCTGAACACCAGCGAGATCAACATCTCGACGGCGGAAGACCCCGTGGAGATCAACCTCGAGGGCATCAACCAGGTGGCCGTGAACCCACGCATCGGCCTCACCTTCGCCAGCGCACTGCGTGCCTTCCTGCGGCAGGACCCGGACGTGATCATGGTGGGCGAAATCCGCGATCTGGAAACGGCCGAGATCGCCATCAAGGCGGCACAGACCGGCCATCTCGTGCTCTCCACGCTGCACACCAACAGCGCGGCCGAGACACTGACCCGCCTGCGCAACATGGGCGTACCGTCCTACAACCTGGCGACCTCCGTCTCGCTGATCATCGCCCAGCGCCTGGCCCGGCGGCTGTGCAACCACTGCAAGCAGCCGGTGACACTGCCTGAAGCGGCCCTGCTCGAGGCGGGCTTCTCCAGCGCCGCACTGGCGGATCTGCAATTGTTCGCCCCGCGCGGGTGTGAAGCCTGTCACGATGGCTACAAGGGCCGGGTGGGAATCTATGAAGTGGTTCCTGTCACGGACGCGCTGGCGCGTATTATCATGCAGGACGGCAATGCCCTGGAGATCGCGGACCAGGCCCGGCGCGAAGGGTTCGGCAGCCTGCGGGACGCCGCCCTGCGCAAGGTGGCGGCGGGACTGACCAGTCTCGAGGAAGCCAACCGCGTCATCTGAGGCGCGCAGCACACAACACACGAGGAAGATCATGGCGAATCCGGCATCTTCAAATCAGACGATCTATCTGTGGCAGGGCACGGACAAGAACGGCAAGAAGACCAAGGGCGAGATGCCCGGAGCCAGCCAGGCCCTGGTCAAGGCCCAGTTGCGCAAGCAAGGCGTGATCGCCACCAAGGTCAAGCGCAAGCCCAAGGATCTGTTCGGCCCGAAGAAGCAGGCCATCACCCCGGGCGACATTGCCATCTTCAGCCGCCAGCTGGCCACGATGATGAAGGCGGGCATTCCGCTGGTGCAGTCCTTCGAGATCGTCGGCGACAGCCTGGAGAATCCGTCCATGGCCGAACTGGTGCGCTCGGTGCGTGATGACGTGGCCGCGGGCAACAATTTCGCAGACTCCATTCGCAAGCACCCGCGCTACTTCGACGAGCTGTTCTGCAACCTGGTGGAATCCGGCGAGCAGTCCGGTGCGCTGGAGACCATGCTCGATCGCGTCGCCACCTACAAGGAAAAGACCGAGGCCCTGAAGGCCAAGATCAAGAAGGCCATGAACTACCCGATCGCCGTGGTCGTGGTGGCCATCATCGTCACCGGCATCCTGCTGGTGAAGGTGGTGCCGCAGTTCGCCGAGACCTTCTCCAGCTTCGGCGCCGATCTGCCCGCCTTCACGCTGTTCGTGCTCGGGCTCTCCGATCTGGCCATTGCCCACTGGTGGAAAGTGGTGATCGCGCTGGTGGCCGGCGGCTATGCCTTCAAGGAGGCGCGCCTGCGCTCCAGGGAATTCGCCAATGCGGTCGATCGCATCTCCCTGAAGCTGCCGATCATCGGCCCCATCGTCGAGAAATCCTGCTACGCCCGCTTCACGCGCACGCTCTCGACCACCTTCGCCGCCGGGGTGCCGCTGGTCGATGCCCTCGACTCGGTAGCCGGTGCCACCGGCAACATCGTTTACTCCACCGCAACGCGCCGCATCAAGGACGACGTCAGCGCCGGCCAGCAGCTCAACTTCGCCATTCGCACCACCGGGCTTTTCCCCGTGATGATCACGCAGATGGTGGGCATAGGCGAGGAGTCCGGCGCGCTGGACTCCATGCTGGACAAGTGTGCGACTTTCTACGAGGCCGAGGTCGACAACGCCGTCGATGGCCTGACTGCGCTCATGGAGCCGATCATCATGTCGGTGCTGGGCACCCTGATCGGCGGCCTGATGATCGCGATGTACCTGCCCATCTTCCAGCTCGGCCAGGTGGTCTGAGCCACGTCCCCACCCTGCGAGTGTGTCCATGACCCTGATTGAACTGATCCAGCAGCGGCCCGCTGTCCTGATTGCACTGGCAGCCGGCCTGGGCCTGCTCGTGGGCAGCTTCCTCAATGTGGTGATCTACCGCCTGCCACTGATGCTGCAGCGCGAGTGGCGCGAGCAGTGCTGCGAATTCCTGGAGCTGGACGCGCAGAAATTCAGCAAGGCCGACCCGGTGGCCCAGCACAAGGTCTTCACCCTGGCCAAGCCCGATTCGCACTGCCCGCAGTGCAATGCGCCGGTGCGCGCCTGGCAGAACATCCCGATCCTGAGCTACGCACTGCTGGGCGGCCGCTGCGCCAGCTGCAAGGCGTCGATCTCGCTGCGCTATCCGCTGGTGGAAGCGGCCACCGGCTTGCTCAGCGCCCTGGTGGCCTGGCAGTTCGGCGCGACACTGCTCACCCTCGCCCTGCTGATCTTCACCTGGAGCCTGATCGCCCTGACCATGATCGACTTCGACCATCAGCTGCTGCCCGACAACATCACCCTGCCCCTGCTCTGGCTGGGTCTGCTGGTGAACACCCTGCTGCCGGCGGGGCTCGCGAGTCCGAGCGACGCGGTGCTGGGCGCCGGACTGGGCTATCTGTCGCTGTGGTCCCTGTACTGGGCCTTCAAGCTGCTGACCGGCAAGGAAGGCATGGGGTATGGCGACTTCAAGCTGCTGGCCGCACTGGGCGCGTGGATGGGGTGGCAGAGCCTGCTGCTGATCGTGATCCTGTCGTCCCTGGTCGGCGCCATCGTGGGCATCAGCCTGCTGGTGCTGCGCGGCCGTGACCGCAACATCCCGATCCCCTTCGGTCCCTACCTGGCGGGAGCGGGGTACATCGCCCTGCTCTGGGGCGACTCGCTGCAACGGCTTTACCTGCAGTGGATGACGTGAGCATGAGCGCAGCGCGCAGCAGGCCGCTGATCGTCGGGTTGACGGGCGGCATCGGCAGCGGCAAGAGTGCGGCAGCCGCCTGTTTCGAACAGTTGGGCGTGCCCGTCATCGACGCCGACGTGGCGGCGCGGAACGTCGTGGCACCTGGCAGCAGGGCCGTGCAGCAGATTGCCGCGCACTTCGGCACAGAGGCCCTGCTGCCCTCCGGAGAGCTGGACCGCGCCGCCCTGCGGCAGCGGGTCTTCGCCGAACCGCAGGAGCGGCAATGGCTGGAAGCGCTGTTGCACCCGCTGATCCGGGAGCACATCGTGGCCGGGCTGGCCGAGGCCGCCGCCCGCCCTGGTGTGCCCTATGTCATCCTGAGCAGCCCGCTGCTGCTGGAAACGGGTCAGGTGACGCTGGTGGACCGCGTGCTGCTCGTCGATGTCGACACCGCTGTGCAGCGCGAACGGGTGCTGCTCCGCGATGGCAGTCCAGCCGCCACCGTCGATGCGATGATTGCCGCGCAGTGGAGCCGGGAACAGCGCCGCGCCGGTGCCGACGACGTGCTGCTCAACGAGGGTTCTCTGGAAGATCTGCAGGCCGCTGTGCGCAGACTGGATGCGGACTATCGGCAGCTGCCGCCACCCACAACGATGGATGAACACCCTTGAACGCACGCGAACTGGAAGTGAATTGCCCCACCTGCATGCAGCGGGTGCCCTGGACGGAAGCCAGTCCCTGGCGACCGTTCTGCTCGCAGCGCTGCAAGCTGATCGATTTTGGCGACTGGGCCAGCGAGCGGCACAGCATTCCGGGGGAAAGCCTGCCTCAGGAAGATGACGAGGACGCCGAGCCGCGTTGAGGTGCGGCTCAGGGATTGAACGCGGGCAGCGGCACCCAGTGAATGCGACCCGTCTTGTCGCCCAGCTTGTTCTGCAGCAGCACCATCACCAGCCTGCCATCGCGCGACAGGCGGATCTTGTTCACGGTTTCGCCTTCCGCAAGCCCAAGCGCATAACTGCTGTGCAGCAGATGGGTGCGCACATCGAAGAAGTAGAGCTTCACACCATCAGTGGCGATCAGCACTTCGCCGGACGAGTCGAACACGGCGCTGACCGGCGCGTTCTCCAGAATCCACTTGCCATCCGTGTTGTAGTACTCCAGCGGGTCCATGTCGACGATGGCGGTGTGCGGCGTGCGTTCATTGCCCTGCGGACAGGAGTAAGCCAGGCGGTTGCCGTCGGGCGAGATGCTGAAGTCGGTGCAACCACTGCCCACCGGGATGTCGGTGCCCTCGACGAAGGTCAGCGCATGATTGAGAGGGTTGAACTCGAAGGTGGCAAGGTTCGACTCCGTGGCCAGGAACATGTGGCGGCGCACCGGATCGTATTCGATGCGCTTGGGCTCCAGCAGTGGAATGGCCGCCGACACAGGATCCCCTTCCGGATTGAACACTCCCATCCAGAAGCCCTCCTCCGACGGGCCGTTCTCCTCCAGCTCGTGCAGCGGGTCGTACAGCAGCACGAAGAGGTTGTCGTTCTCCCCCAGGGCGATGTCGACGGGAATGAAGTCGCGTCCGCCCTCGCGCAGCCGGTGGAAGGTGAAGGCACCGGAGGCCAGATCGAGGATGTAGAGCCGCTGGCTCTCTGGCAGGGTGGAGAAGTACACCACCCCCGCATCGGCATCCAGCAGCATCTCGTCGGGAATGGTGTTGAACTTGTACGTGGCCCCGGTCTCCCCCGTGATCACGTTGCGCTCCACCAGAGCATTGCGGCTGGTGTCCCCGATCAGCACCCAGCCATGACACAGCGGCAGGAAGTCCTGGGTGGGCTGTATGGTCAGGCTGCCGCCGAACTGGGCGATGCTTAGTTCCGGCGCAGGCGTGCCCGGCACGATCTCGGTGAGCGACTGCAGGCGAAAGCGCAGCGGACTGCTGCCGGGGACCAGTTGCATCTGCAGGGCATATTCCTTGCCCGAATACAGCAGCGAGGGAATGTCGAGCAGGCCGGAACGGGGATCGAAAACCGGCGCGCCAGGCACCAGGGATTGCGAGCCCGGCGGCACAGTGAACGCGTTGCAGTCGAGCAGCTGCAGACCCTGCCGACCTGAACCACTGACGCTGCCAGGCGGCGTGATGTCAGTGGCCGCACTGAGCGCGAACTCGCCGGCATCGGCGTCGAGCAAGGCCAGCGCGACATTGTAGGAGCCCACACCCGGCGCACTCAGGCCAGGCACCGAAAGCGTGTAACCATCAAAACGGGGGCGGTCGGCCGGCAGTGCAGGCGGCGTGCCGGTGGCATATTCCAGACTGTAGAGCGGCCGGAACTTCACGCCGGTCCACACGGGAAACGCGGGCGTGACATCGGCGGGCACGGCAGTGCTCTGAATGCGGATGCCTACATAGCGGCTGGACGGCAGGATGGCATTCACGGCCCCGGTGAGATCGACGGTGAGTGTGGCGGTGGCATTGCCGCCGGAGGCCGCCATGGCGTCCAATTCCGTCACGGCGATGGAACCACCGGCCTTGTAGTCGAACAGATCGATGCGGCCGTCATCGGCGAAGGCGTAGACACGCAACGGGGTCTTGCCTGCGCGCGGATACAGATTTTCCAGCGGCAGACTCAGCACGGCCCGGCTCACGCTGCGTTGCGTGCCGAAGTCGAACACCATGACCGCCGCGTCGATGAAGGACGGGCTGGTGACGGCCCAGCCGCCATTGGTCATGTAAGTGGCTCGCAGCGCGGGCTCATCCGGATTGGGGTTCGCCTCGACCAGCACGGCTTCCTGCACCAGTCTGGCCTGCTCGGCGTGGGCGAGACCGCCCAGTGCAAGGGCTGACACTGCCAGACATTGAAACGCCTTCATCAAGCTGCTTGCCATGTGTAGTCCTTGCCGGTGATTGCGTGGTGACCGGGATTATGCTCTCAAGTCCAATAAATTCAAGCGATTACATGAGCAATGAGTGAATCCGCTCACACTCTGCGACGCCCGGCTCTACAAGCGTAGCACTGCCGCGCCATTCTGCAGTTCAGGAGCCCTCGCCCCAGAAGGCGGATATCGCAGCGACACCCAGAGCTCCGTGACGGCGCGCCGTGTCGAGATCGGCGGCAGCAAGCCCTCCCAGCGCGTAGACAGGAATGCCCACTGCCCGCGCACACGCCTCGAAGGCTTCCCAGCCCAAGGCAGGCTGGCCAGGGTGTGAACGCGTGGGCAGTACAGGAGACAGGAGCGCGTAATCCGCCCCCAGCGCCTCCGCCTGCTGCAGGTCCTTCAGCGAGTGGCAGGACGCGCCGAGAAGTTGTGAATCCTCCAGCGTGCGGGCCTGCAGCGCCTGCAGCCGCCGGCTGTTCAGGTGGATGCCGGCGGCGGGAACGGTATGCAGCAGATCGCAGTCGGCATTGAGCAGCAGGCGGGCGCCATGCTCGCGGGCCACGGGCAGGCAGCGGCGCGCCAGCGCATGGAATTGCGCCGCTGGCAGCTCGGGTGCCCGCAACTGCACCAGGCGATGACCGCGGGCCAGCACCTGTGTGAAGCGTTCGAGAAATTCCTCTGGGGACGCTGCCGGGCCCGTGATGGGCAGCAGCGGGGGAAGCTGCAGGCGGCGGATGATGGCGCGATTCGCCTGGGGAAACTCGGCAGGCTCCAACTGATCCGGCTCCACCCAGCGCAGGGGTTGACCTTCCAGCCCCATCGGCGTGCCGCGAAAGCGGGTGACCCGCCAGACATCGAGCAGCACCTGTCGGTCGGCGTAGTCATGGCGGATACGACACAGTGGCACGCTCTGCAGAGGCGTGATGCCCAGTTCCTCCTGCAGCTCCCGCGCCAGCGCGGCCTCCACAGATTCCCCGGGCTCGCACTTGCCCCCGGGGAATTCCCACAACCCGCCCTGATGCGCCCGGGCCGGCCGCAGGGCCACCAGGACACGCCCGGCAGCATCCTCGATCACGCCGACGGCGACATGCAGACGCACTGGCACCGACACCGTCTGCCCTCAGCTGCGGTAGCTGGCGTTGATGCGGACGTAGTCTTCCGACAGATCCGACGTCCAGACAATCTCGCGGGCGCTGCCACGGTTCAGGTGGACCGTGATGTCGATGGCCTCCTTGTTCATCTCGGCCTGGCCCTGGGCCTCGGTGTAGCTGGTGGCCAGCGTGCCGTTCTGCACGATGCAGACAGCCCCGAGGTGAATCGTGATGCGGCTGACATCCAGCCCCTGCACGCCGGCACGGCCGATGGCAGCCAGAATGCGTCCCCAGTTGGGGTCCGAGGCGGACAGGGCAGTCTTCACCAGGGGCGACTCCGCGATGGCATAGGCCACCTTCAGGCACTCCTGTACATCACCTCCGCCCTGCACGTCGACGGTGACGAATTTCTTCGCCCCTTCGGCATCGCGGATGATGTCCTTGGCCAGTTCGCGCACCAGTGCCTGCAAGGCGTCCTCAAAGGCCGCGAACACGGCCTTGTTGTCACGCTCGATGCGCACGCCGCTCTTGCCAGTGGCAGCCAGGACACAGCAGTCATTGGTGGAGGTATCGCCATCCACCGTGATGCGGTTGAACGACTGGTCCACCACCGAGGCCAGCAGGGACTGCAGCAGACTCTGCTCGATGAGGGCGTCAGTGAAGACGAAGCTCAGCAGCGTCGCCATATTGGGCTTGATCATGCCGGCCCCCTTGGCGATGCCGGTGATCACCACCGGCTGCCCACCGCAATTCACTTGCACGGAACGCGCCTTGGGGCGGGTATCGGTGGTCATGATGCCGCGTGCCGCCTGCAGCCAGTCGTCACCCAGGGCGCCGAGGGCTGCAGGAACGCCGGCTTCCACCTTCGCCACAGGCAGGTTCTCGCCGATGACGCCAGTGGAGAATGGCAGCACTTGCTCCGGGGCCACACCGGCTTGCCGGGCAACGAAGCCACAGCAGGCGGCCGCGTCGTCCAGGCCCTTCTGCCCGGTGCCGGCATTGGCATTGCCGGTGTTGACCAGCAGATAACGCACAGCGCCGCCGCTGCTCGCCAGATGGCGGCGCGCCAGTTGCACCGGGGCGGCACAGAAGGCGTTCTGCGTGAACACCCCTGCCACCGTGGTGCCGGGCGCCAGTTCCATCACCACCAGGTCCAGTCGGTTCTGGTAGCGGATTCCGCTCATGACCGACGCCACTTTCACTCCTGCCACCGACAGCAGGTCTTCCGCCTTGATCTGTGTATTGCTCATGACACTCAACTCAGTTTCCCATGACATTGCTTGAATTTCTTGCCCGACCCGCAATGGCAGGGGTCGTTGCGGCCCACTTTCTTCTCGTCGCGCACGAAGGGCGCGGGGCTCTCTGCCCCGCCCAGTCGGGCGTCATTCTGTTGTGCCGCTGACTCGGCAGACGCGGCGGCAGCAGCGGCCGCCGCTTCCTGTGCCAGCGTCGCGGCCTGGGCGTGCTGGAACAGCATGCGCTCGCGGGCACGCTCGGCCTCGCGCTGCCGCTCGATGGCGTCGATCTCTTCCGTGGTGCGGATCTGCACGTGACTCAGGAAGCGAATCACCTCGTGCTGCAGGTTCGACAACAGCTCCTGGAACAGGGCGAAAGCCTCACGCTTGTATTCCTGCTTGGGATTCTTGCCGGCATAACCGCGCAGGAAGATGCCCTGACGCAGCTGATCCATGGCCGCCAGATGCTCCTTCCAGAGATTGTCCAGAATCTGCAGCACAATCTGCTTCTCGAGCAATCGGATCTTTTCGCCCACCAGCGCCGACTTCTTCTCGTAGTCCTCGTTCAACACCGCCACGATCTTCTCGCGCAGGGTTTCCTCAAACAATTTCTCGTCTTCGTCCAGCCATTGTTGAATGGGCAGTTTGCGCGCGAACTGCGCCTCGATCGCTGCCTCGAGGCCGGCGATGTCCCACTGGTCAGGCACGCTCTGCGGAGGGATATGCGTGGCGATCACCTGAGAAGCCACCTCCTGGCGCATGCTGCCGATCAATTCGGCGATATCCTCGCTCGCCATCAGTTCATTGCGCTGACGGTAGACGATGGTGCGCTGATCGTTGGCCACGTTGTCGTATTCCAGCAGCTGCTTGCGGATGTCGAAGTTGCGGCCTTCCACCTTGCGTTGCGCCTTCTCGATGGACTTGGTGACCATGCCGTGTTCGATGGCTTCGCCGCGTTCCATGCCCAGGGCCTGCATGAAATTCTTCACGCGTTCGGAGGCGAAGATGCGCATCAGATTGTCTTCCAGAGACAGATAGAATCGCGAATAGCCCGGATCGCCCTGTCGTCCGGAGCGGCCGCGCAGCTGATTGTCGATACGGCGTGATTCATGGCGCTCCGTGCCGACGATGTGCAGACCGCCCGCCTCCACCACCTGCTTGTGGCGCAGTTCCCAGTCAGCCTTGATCTGCGCGATCTGCTCGGGCGTCGGATTCTCCAGTGCCGCGACCTCGTGTTCCCACTTGCCGCCCAGCACGATGTCCGTGCCGCGACCGGCCATGTTGGTGGCAATGGTCACGACGCCCGGACGTCCTGCCTGCGCAATGATGCTGGCTTCCTTCTGGTGGAACTTGGCGTTGAGCACCTCGTGCGGAATCTTCTCCTTTTGCAGGTGACGCGAGAGCATTTCCGAGGTGTCGATGGACGCAGTGCCCACGAGCACAGGTGCACCCTTGGCGCTGAACTCCTTGATGTCGTTCACGATGGCCTCGAACTTCTCTTCCATGGTGAGGAAGATCAGATCGTTCTTGTCAATGCGTACCATGGGACGGTTGCTGGGGATCACCACCACATCCAGGTTGTAGATCTGCTTGAACTCGTAGGCTTCCGTATCGGCGGTACCGGTCATGCCGGCGAGCTTGCGATACAGACGGAAGTAGTTCTGGAACGTGGTGGAAGCCAGTGTCTGGCTCTCGCTCTGGATCTGCAGACCTTCCTTCGCCTCGATGGCCTGATGCAGGCCCTCAGAGAGACGACGCCCTTCCATCGTGCGGCCGGTGTGCTCATCAATCAGCACGATGCGGTTGTTCTGAATGATGTATTCCACATCCCTGTGAAACAGGTAGTGTGCCTTCAGGGCGGAATGGATGTGGTGCAGCAGCCCGAGGTTCTTGGCGGCGTAAAGGCTTTCGCCTTCATTCAGCAGTTTCTTCTGCGCCAGCAGCTCCTCGAGGAAGACGTGGCCCGCTTCGGTCAGTTCCACCTGACGGGTCTTCTCGTCCACGATGAAGTGACCGGTTTCCACGAACTCGGTGTCACGGTCAAGGCTGAAGCCGGTCTTCTCCGGCTTGGGCGCGCCTTTCTCCAGTTTGGGGATCAGGGCGTTGATGGCCATGTAGAGCTTGGAACTGTCCTCGGCAGCGCCGGAAATGATCAGCGGCGTGCGGGCCTCGTCGATCAGGATCGAGTCGACTTCGTCCACCACGGCGAAGTTGAGCGTCTTCTGCAGTTTGTCTTCCAGACGGAAAGCCATGTTGTCGCGCAGATAGTCGAAGCCGAACTCGTTGTTGGTGCCGTAGGTAATGGAGGACTCGTAAGCAGCACGCTTCTGTTCCTGGGTCTGGCCGCTGATGATCACCCCCACGGTAAGCCCGAGAAACTCATACAGCGGACGCATCCAGTTCGCATCGCGTTCAGCCAGGTAGTCGTTCACGGTCACGATGTGCACGCCCTGTCCGGTCAAGCCGTTCAGGTAGGCCGGCAGGGTGGCGACCAGCGTCTTGCCCTCGCCCGTCTTCATTTCAGCGATATTGCCTTCATGCAGCACGATGCCGCCGATCATCTGCACATCGAAGTGACGCATGCCCATGACGCGCTTGCCGGCTTCGCGCACCACGGCGAAGGCTTCCGGCAGCAACTGGTCCAGGGTCTGGCCAGCCTCGAAACGCTGGCGGAACTCGGCGGTCTTGCCTTGCAGTTCGGCATCCGAGAGGGCGGCGAAGGCCTCTTCGTAACCATTGATCTTCGTCACGATGCGCTTCAGGCGCTTGAGCTGACGGGAATTGCTGCTGCCAAAGATGGCTTTGATCAGGGAAGTGAAACTCATGATGTCCTGTTGTCTCGAATAAGGATTGGCCGGTTGGGCGCGCACCGTGGCATCGGCCACAGGCCCTCGCACGCAGGTCCGGGCGGGTGTTGTCTGATTGGGTCAGGCTGCGGGGGGATATCAGCGGATGGTGCGATGGATGTAGGACGCCGGATCGACGACCCGACCGTGCTTGTAGACTTCGAAGTGCACATGCGGGCCGGTGGAGCGCCCGGTGCTGCCAACCAGGGCTATGACCTGGCCCTTGGTGATGATGTCGCCCACGCCAACGAGCAGCTTTTCCGCATGACCGTAGCGGGTGACATAGCCGTTGCCGTGATTGATGTCGAGGGCGAGCCCGTAGCCATCGCGATTGCCTGCGGCCGTGACCACGCCTGCGGCCACAGCGATGATGTCCGCTCCGGCGGCGGAGGTGGCGAAATCGACGCCTGAATGCCAGGCCAGCTGGCCGGTAAACGGATCGGTGCGACGCCCGAAAGGAGACGACACCCAGCCTTGTCGCACGGGTCGCCCGGTCAGGGCTGCGTCATCGGCGAACTGCCTCTCGGCCAGCAAGCCTTCGAGTATTTCCAGCTGCTGGGCGCGGTCGGCGATCTGCGCCTCGAGCTCCCCGATGGCGTCGACGAAAGCCGGCGGTGCATAGGGCACGGCATCCTCGGAGAGCGGACCACCCACACCGGGTTGCGTGGTGAAATCGAACTCACCGGAATCCAGTTGTGCCACTGCTGTGATGCGTTCGCCCAGCGCCTCCATGCGCAGCAGCCTGGCCTGCAGACTGGCAAGTCGCAGTGTAAGGGCCTCGAGCTGGGCCTGGGATTCCTGCTTCAGGCGGGCCAGCGCATCGGCACTGCTCTGCAGTTCTTCATTGAGTTCGAGGGCGGTTTCCAGCGCGTATTCCCGCGGCTCGTGGGATACGGCAAGTTGATAGCCGAAGTAGCCGAAAGCGACAGGGGCACCCAGAATGCAGACAGACAGCAGCCCCTTCAGCCAACCGCTGAGGACCAGTGTGCGAGTGTGACCATGGCGCTGGTCAACGAGGATGACTTTCATTGTCGAGGTGTTCTCTTCAGTCTGCTGTCAGAACACCTGAGCTTGCGCGACAGCCTGCACGTCCAACTTATAACCACGAAAATCAGTGGCTTACAAATCCAAAACGAAGATAGAGACCTATCAGGCTGCCAACACAGGTTTCGTATAGGAAATGGGCACATGCGAGTCAGAATCGAAACTGACAATTTCCCAGGCGTCTTGGTTGACTTCGAGCGATCTTAATAATGCATTATTCAGGGCGTGTCCAGACTTATATCCCTTGAACTCGCCGATGAGACTGTAACCGATCATGTAGAGATCACCGATCGCATCCAGAATCTTGTGCTTCACGAATTCGTCCTCGTAACGCAGTCCGTCCTCATTCAACACCTTGTAATCACCCACGGCGATCGCGTTGTCCATGCTGGCGCCGAGGGCCAGATTGCGGTTGCGCAACTCCTCGAACTCATGCATGAAACCGAAGGTGCGAGCGCGGCTGACTTCCTTCACGAAGGAGGTGCTGGAGAAGTCCACACTGGCCGTCTTGGTGTACTTGCGATAGACGGGGTGATCGTAGAGCAGCGTGTAACTGACCTTGAAACCGTCGAAAGGCTCGAGACTCACGGACTTGTCGCCGTCAGACAGGAACAGGGGCTTCTTGATGCGGATGAACTTCTTCAGCGCATTCTGCTCTTCGATGCCGGCCGACTGGATCAGGAACACGAAGGGCCCGGCACTGCCGTCCATGATGGGCACTTCCGGTGCACTGACGTCGATGTAGGCATTGTCGATGCCCAGACCGGACATGGCCGACATCAGGTGCTCGATGGTGGATATCCGGACATTGCCCTTGACCAGGGTGGTCGACAGGGTGGTGTCACCCACAAACGAGGCCTTGGCGGGAATCTGCACCATCGGGTCGAGATCGGTGCGGGTGAAGACAATGCCGGTATCCACGGGGGCGGGGCGCAGGGTCAGGTAGACTTTCTCGCCGTTGTGCAGACCGACGCCGGTGGCGCGAATGACGTTCTTGAGGGTTCTTTGATTCAGCATGAGGTGGTGGTATCCCGAATGAGTGTGTCGCCTGCGTGCACGCCGGTGGCGACGAAGGCCGGATGGTAACAAAGATCACCAGATAACCCAACAAGCGTGAGCGCCGGCCTGCCACCGGCGCTCCCTGCCCTGCATGCTCAATCGGCCTGACGACGCAGGAAGGCCGGTATGTCCAGATAGTCCATGTCGGTATCAGAGCCCACAGCGCGCGCCAGTCCGCTCTGCGGCATGGTGTGCGCCGTGGCGGAACGAGTCCGCGTGGCCGCCGGGCGATCGAACTGGCGGTAGTCGGTCACGACAGCCGAGGTTTTCTGTGTCACTTCCACAGGACGCGGTGCCTGCTGCACTGCCGTCCGCGCGCCCAGCCCGGTGGCCACCACGGTCACGCGGATCTCGTCGCCCATGTCCGGATCGATCACGGTGCCGACCACGACAGTCGCATCATCGGAGGCATACTCCTCGATGGTGTCCCCCACTTCAGTGAACTCACCCAGCGACAGATTCTCGCCGGCAGTGATGTTGACCAGGATGCCGCGTGCCCCGTGCAGATTCACGTCTTCGAGCAGCGGGCTGCGAATGGCAGCCTCTGCCGCCTCGCGCGCACGCCCTTCACCGGACGCATAGCCTGTGCCCATCATCGCCATGCCCATTTCGGACATGACGGTGCGCACGTCGGCGAAGTCCACGTTGATCATGCCGGGGCGCATGATCAGATCGGCGATACCCTTGACGGCGCCAAGCAACACATCATTCGCAGACTTGAAGGCGTCCAGCAGGGAAGCGGACTTGCCCAGCACTTCCAGCAGCTTCTCGTTCGGGATGGTGATCAGGGAGTCGACGTGCTCGGAGAGTTCGCGGATGCCTTCCTCGGCGATCTTCATGCGCTTCTTGCCCTCGAAGGGGAAAGGCTTGGTCACCACGGCCACGGTCAGGATGCCAAGTTCCTTGGCGACTTCGGCGAAGATCGGCGCAGCGCCCGTGCCAGTGCCACCGCCCATGCCAGCGGTGATGAAGACCATGTCGGCACCGGACAGTATCTCGGCGATCTCGTCGCGGTCTTCGAGTGCCGCCTGTCGGCCGACTTCAGGATTGGCACCGGCGCCCAGGCCCTTGGTGACACAGCTGCCCATCTGCAGGAGGGTTTTCGCGCGCAGATTGCTGAGCGCCTGCGCGTCGGTATTGGCACAGACGAATTCAACCCCTTCGATATGACTGGCGATCATGTGACGCACGGCATTGCCGCCACCACCGCCAACACCGATGACCTTGATGACCGCGTTCTGGGGCAAGCTATCGACTAATTCAAACATAAGGCCTCCTGAGCATTTTTAAATTTTTTAAACACATGCACGCGTTTTTTAACCCACAATCAAAAAAGCAAAACTACAGATTCTTCTTCAGCCAGGCGGAGAAGCGCACCATGAGACCGGGCTGGACCTCCTTGGGCGGCGCCTGGAAATCCCTGTCCTGTTGCTGCTTCAGGCCGTAGAGCAGCAGACCAACCCCGGTGGAATAGATCGGGTTGCGGACGATGTCGGAAAGACCTTTGACATCCTGAGGGAAACCGATGCGCACAGGCGCATGGAAAATCTCCTCGGCAAGTTCGACGACACCTTCCATCTTGCTGGTGCCGCCCGTCAGCACGATGCCGGCGGCCAGCATGTTCTCGTAGCCGCTGCGCTGCAGTTCGGCACGAATGAGCGTGAAGAGCTCGTCATAGCGCGGCTCGACCACTTCGGCCAGCGCCTGACGCGACAACTCACGCGGTGGGCGGTCCCCGACACTGGGCACCTTGATGGTTTCACCAGCGCTGGCCAGCTGAGTCAGGGCGCAGGCGTACTTGATCTTGATCTCGTCGGCGTTCTCGGTGGGCGTGCGCAGAGCCATGGCGATGTCGTTGGTGACCTGGTCGCCTGCGATGGGGATCACGCCCGTGTGACGAATGGCACCCTCGGTGAATACCGCGATGTCGGAAGTGCCGCCACCGATGTCCACCAGGCACACGCCGAGCTCCTTTTCATCCTCGGTGAGCACTGCATAGCTGGAAGCCAGCTGCTCGAGAATGATCTCCTCGGTGTGCAGTCCGCAGCGCTTGATGCACTTCTCGATGTTCTGCACGGCGTTGATGGCACAGGTCACCAGATGCACCTTCGCCTCCAGGCGCACGCCGGACATGCCCAGCGGCTCCTTCACGCCTTCCTGGGAATCGATGATGTATTCCTGCGGCAGGATGTGCAGCACTTTCTGGTCGGCGGGAATGGCAACCGCCTGGGCGGCATCGATGACGCGCTCGATGTCGGCGCGGGTGACTTCGCCGTCGCGGATGGCGACGATCCCATGGGAATTCATGCTGCGGATGTGACTGCCGGCAATGCCTGCGTAAACAGAGTGTATCTGGCACCCTGCCATCAACTCGGCCTCTTCGATGGCACGCTGGATGGACTCGACGGTGGACTCGATGTTGACCACCGTGCCCTTCTTCAGACCACGCGAGCGATGACTGCCGATACCCACGATATCGAGGCTGCCATCGGCCTTGATGTCACCGACAATGGCGACTACCTTGGAGGTGCCGATGTCCAGACCGACGATCAGATTGCCACGCGAAGATTCGCTCATTGTCCGCTTGCTCCTCGGGAATTTGCGCTTGCGAAAGCGCAGCGGGCGTGACCGATCACAGTGTTGTTCATTGCAACGCAACTCCGTCAGGCATGGCAGGTTTCTTCCTGATTGCGATGCCGTGATTGTACCGTAGATCAACTGTTTCAATAAGAGAAAAATCATTAAAAAGATAACGTTCGTACAAGGTCACGAAACGTTGCATGCGCTCGAGCACATCATTGCTGCCGAGCGTCATGCGAACATCATTGTTGAGCACCAGACTCCAGCTCCCGCGCTCGTTGAAAGAGAGCTCGCGAATGCGGAGTCCGGTGTCGAAAAGCATCTGTGAGAACACCTGATACTGCTCCATGACTCGACGCTCGGTGCCACTTGGACCATTTAACAGCGGCAGCGCCCGATCACGCTCCAGCGTGTCCGGCTCGAAGGACTCGCCGTACTGATTCAGCAGGCTGCTTTCGCGCCAGCGGGCGATGGCCACTTCCTCGCTGATGTGCACCGAGAGCGTGTCGGGCCAGACACGTGAGATGGTGGCCTGCTCGATCCACGGGTCTGCCTCGAGCCGGGTCTTGATCGCCTGCACATCGATGCCGAAATAGCCTGCATCCAGATGCGCGGCGAGCACTGCGCGCACGCGACCTTCATCCACACGCTGCAGGGTGTTCTCCATCTGCACCACCCGTACCGGACGACTGACAAAAGTGCTGATCTGCGCGGCGTTCTGCACCAGCAGCACGGCCGTCGCGAGCAGCAGCACCAGCAGCAGCAAGCCGCTGCGATCGCGCCGTTCGCGCACGGGCTCGACCGGCCCGCCTCGATTCAGCGGCACGGCGCCGCGCGGGATGTCGCGCATGCCACCGTGTGCGGAAAAACCTGTGTGTTCGCGAGCCATCGTCCGGTTCACCTGCTCAATGAGGAGTGCTGACAGAGGTGCTGGCACTGAGCACCTTCAACAACAACTGCCCGAATTCCAGGCCGCTTGCAGCCGCGGCCATTGGCACCAGGCTGTGGTCGGTCATGCCCGGTACCGTGTTGACTTCCAGCAGCCAGAACTGTCCCTGCGCATCGCGCATCACATCAACTCGGCCCCAGCCCTCGCATCCCAGTGAACTGAATGCATCCAGGCAAAGCGCGTTGAGGACGGCGGTATCGCCGGCATTCAGAGGCGCGGGGCACAGGTACTGCGTGTCGCTGGCGATGTACTTGGCGTCGTAGTCATAGAACGTGTGTGTGGTGCGCAGTTCGATTGCGGGCAGCACCGCCCCGTCGAGCAGGGCCACGGTGTATTCAGCACCCTTGATGTACTGTTCAGCCATCACCTCGGAGTCGAAGGCAGCTGCTCTGCGCCAGGCCGCTTCCAGATCCTGGGCCGTGTCGACGATGGACATGCCGATGCTGGAGCCTTCGCGAACCGGCTTGACCACCACGCGCCCCAGGTCAGCGATCACCTCCGCCCAGTCCGATCCGGCGGACAGCATGCGGAACTCCGGGGTGCGCAATCCGAGCCGCTGCCACAGATACTTGGTGCGCACCTTGTCCATGGCCAGCGCCGAGGCGAGCACGCCACTGCCCGTGCAGGGAATGCCCATGAAAGCCAGCAGCCCCTGCAGCTGACCATCCTCGCCACCACGTCCGTGCAGCACATTGAACACACGGTCAATCTTCAGTCGCTGGAGCTGACCCACCAGGTCCTCGGCAGCATCGATGCCGACGGCATCCACGCCCAGTGCCAGCAAGGCGGTCAGCACGGCGCCTCCGCTCTTGAGTGACACTTCACGCTCTGCAGCGGTGCCACCCATGATCACGCCCACGCGCCCCAGTTTCTGTATCGACTCCATCCCTTTGCTCATCTTTTTCGTTCACGCTCTTGTCAATGACTCACACCAGGATCAGGCCCTGCTGACTCAACTGCCTGGCCAGCAGCCCCACACTGCCCGCACCCTGCGTGATGACGATGTCGCCGTCACGCAGCACTTCGGTCAGCACCTTGCGAATATCCTCGTCATCCTGCACGTAGACAGGATCGATCCGGCCCCGGGCACGAATGCTGCGGCACAGGCTGCGGGAATCCGCACCGGGAATCGCTTCCTCGCCGGCGGAATACACTTCCAGCATCAACAGCACATCCACATCGGACAGCACCTTGACGAAGTCCTCGTAGAGATCCTTCGTGCGCGTGTAGCGATGCGGCTGATAGATCATGACGAGGCGCGCTTCCGGCCAGCCGTCACGCAACGCGGCCACGGTGGCTGCCACTTCACGTGGGTGATGACCGTAGTCATCCAGCAGCATCGCGGTGCCGTCGCGCACCGGGAAATGCCCCTGTATGTCAAAGCGACGTCCGACACCCTGGAACTTGCTCAGACCAGCACAGATATGTTCGTCACTGATGCCTTCGTCGCTGGCAATCGCGACAGCGGCAGCGGCATTCAGGGCATTGTGACGACCGGGAATGCTGAGGCTCACCTTGAGCACGCCTTCGCGTTCCGGTCGAGCGATCTCGAACTGGGTGAACTGGCGCTGCTGCGTGAGATTGAAGATGCGGTAGTCCGCACGTTCGGAAAAACCATAGGTGAGCGTGGGCCGGGAAATCTGCGGCAGAATCTCTTCCACTACCGGATCATCCACACACAGCACCGCCAGTCCGTAGAACGGCAGATTGTGCAGGAAGTCCACGAAGTACTTCTTGAGTTTGTTGAAGTCTCCGTCATAGGTGCTCATGTGGTCGGCATCGATATTGGTCACCGCCGTCACCATGGGCTGCAGATGCAGGAAAGAGGCATCGCTCTCATCCGCTTCTGCCACCAGGTAACGACTCTCGCCGAGCCTTGCATTGGCACCGGCACTGTTGAGCAGGCCACCGATGACGAAGGTCGGATCGAGCCCCGCTTCCGCAAAGATGGAAGCCACCAGGCTGGTGGTCGTGGTCTTGCCATGGGTGCCGGCAATGGCGATGCCATGACGATAGCGCATCAGCTCGGCCAGCATCTCCGCGCGGGGAATGATGGGGCGGCCGGCTTCACGCGCAGCGCTGAGCTCCGGGTTGGCGGGATTGACGGCGCTGGAATAGACCACCACATCGGCAGCCGCCACATTCTGAGCACGATGTCCGATGAAGACCGTGGCTCCCAGACTCTCGAGGCGAGCAGTGACACCCGACGCCTTCAGATCCGAGCCAGTGATGCGATAACCCTGATTCAAGAGCACTTCAGCGATTCCGCACATGCCAGCGCCGCCGATGCCGACGAAATGGATAGTCTTGATTCGGCGCATCTCTGGCACGCTGTGCTGACGCAGAGTGGGTGTCATGATCTTCATCGTGTTGCTGCCTCACAGGCCTTGATGCATTGTTCGGTCACCAGATCGCAGGCCTCGGGACGTGCCAGCGCACGTGCAGCCATTGCCATGGTCAGCAGTCTGCCGCGATCGCGGGAAAGCTCCTGAAGCAGCCCGGCCAGCTTCTGCGCGTCCAGGTCACGCTGCTGGATCAGCACTGCGGCACCCGCATTGCTCAGCCATTGCGCGTTGTGTGTCTGGTGGTCATCCACGGCATGCGGAAAAGGAATGAAGATGGCGGGCTTGCCCGCTGCCGCAATCTCGCACACGGTGGTGGCGCCGGCACGGCAAATCACGAGATCGGCCCAGTCATAGGCAGCAGCCATGTCGTCGATGAAGGGCAACACCTGGCACTGATCTTCCAGCGTCAGTCCGGCCTGCGCGTAGGCGTCGCGAGCCTGCTCGAAATTGTTGCGCCCCACCTGATGACGCAGCAGCGGTCGCTGGTCCGCCGCAAGCATTTGCAGTGCCTGCGGCACCAGACGATTGATGGCCACGGCGCCGAGACTGCCGCCCAGCACCAAGACGCGCAGACGACCATCGGCGGCGGGCGAGCGCTCCTGCGGCAGGGGCAGCGCACGAATCTCGGCGCGCACCGGATTGCCCGTGCTCATGGCACCGGTCTGCGGTGCAAAGGTGCCGGGAAAGGCTTCCATCACTCGCGTGGCGATGCTGGCCAGCAGGCGATTGCTGAAGCCGGCGACGGCGTTCTGTTCGTGAATCAGCAGCGGCCTGCCGGAGAGCCTTGCCGCCACTCCGCCCGGTCCGGTGACATAGCCGCCCATGCCCAGCACGCAGCACGGCTGCACGCGACGCAGCACCTGCAATGACTGCAGCAAGGCGCGCATCAGCATGAAGGGGGCAGTCAGCACACTCAGCCGACTCTTGCCGCGCAGACCTCGCGCATTGATGCGATGCAGGACGATGTCGGTATTGCGCAACACCTCGACTTCCAGCCCGGTTGGAGTGCCCAGCCACTCCGTGCGATACCCCCGGCTCTGCAGATTGCGCGCGATGCTCAATGCGGGAAAAATGTGACCTCCGGTACCGGCTGCCATGATCAGAACCGTACCCTTGGAAGTGCTGACCGTCACGGAAGCGGCACTCATCGCGCACTCCTCTTTGCCATGGGCGCCGTGGAGTGCGAGAGTTCATACTGAATGCGCACGAGGATGGCGACCATGAAGCAACTGACCAGCAGACTGTTGCCACCGTAACTCAGGAAGGGCAGCGTCAACCCCTTGGTGGGCAGAAGCCCGATGTTGACGCCAACGTTGATGAGAGTCTGGCACGCAAACAACATCGCGATGCCATAGGCGACGTACGCGGGGAACAGATCGCCCTTGGCTTCCACGCGCTTGCCAATGATAAAGGCCTGCGCAATCAGGGCGATGAACAGGCCGATCACCACACTCACCCCGACAAGTCCGAATTCCTCCGCGACGATCGCCAGCACGAAATCGGTGTGCGCCTCGGGCAGGAAGTAGAGCTTCTGGATACTGTTGCCAAGCCCCTCGCCGAACCAGCCGCCACGACCGAAGGCAATCAGCGCCTGAGTCAGCTGATAACCTTCACCATAGACATACTCGGCCGCCCATGGATTGAGAAAGGATTCGAAACGATTCAACACATAAGGCTTCATGATTGCCAGCGCCGCGACTGCGGCCAGACACAGCGCCAGCACCAGGGCAAAGCGATGCAGTCTGGCACCGGCGAGGAAGATCATGCTGAAACTGGTGCCGATCATGATCACCATGGCCCCGTGATCCGGTTCAAAATGCAGCAGCACAATGGCTGCTGCCAACAGCAGCATGGGTTTGAGGAAGCCGACCCAGGAGCCGATCACTTCCTCGCGTCGACGCTCCAGATAGGCAGCGAAGTAGAACACCATGAAAAGCTTCGCCATCTCGGAAGGCTGCAGATTGTAGAAGCCGAGATTGATCCAGCGCGAACTGCCGTTCACCTCGTGGCCGATGCCAGGCACCAGCACCAGTGCCAGCAGCACATAGGACGACAGGAGCAACAGAGGGCTGATGTTGTACCAGAAGCGTACGGGAACCAGGAGAGTGCCCAGACCAATGGCAATGGCCAGCACTGTGAAGAACACCTGGCGCTTCAGGAAGAAGAACGGATCACCGTAAAGACCATTGGCGATCTCCACCGAGGCGGAGGTCATCATCAGCAGACCGATGCACATCAGCAACAGCATGACAACGATGAGTCCGTTCAACTGATGCCGTGCCACGACGGGACGGAAGATGGCCGGGGTGGCTGCATGCGTGCTCATGCCAGTTCCTCCACACACTGTGTGAATACCCTGCCGCGATGAGCGAAGTCCGTGAACATGTCCAGACTTGCGCAGGCCGGAGACAGCAGCACGGTGTCGCCAGGCTGCGCCTGTTCAGCGACGACCTGCACTGCCGCCTCCATGCTGACCGCGAAAACCACCTGCACGCTCTGGCGAATCACCTCGGCAATGCGCGCGGCATCCCGACCAATCAGAACGGCCAGTCGCACGAAGCGAGCGAGCGCCGGCAGCATGGGGGCAAAGTCCGCTTCCTTGTCGATGCCGCCGGCGATCAACAGCAGCTTTCCGCTGCACAGCTCGCCGAGACTTTCGATGGCGACCAGCGATGCCCCGACATTGGTGCCCTTGGAATCATTGTAGTAATTCACGCCGTGCAGCTCGCGCACCCACTGACAGCGATGCGGCAAGCCGGGGAAATGACGCAAGGCCTCGAGCATCGCGGGAAGCGGCAGTCCGCCGGCCTCGCCCATGGCCAGTGCAGCCAGCGCGTTGGCGACATTGTGACGCCCGGCGATCTTCATTTCGTGTACGCCGAGCACTGGCTCACCCGCCTTTGCGAGCCAGGGCCTTGCATCATGCAGCAGCACACCCCAACTCTCGCCATTGGGTGCGCCAAGACTGAAATCGTGCCGCACCGGTACATCGCTCAGCGGCATGCTTGCCGGTTCATCGCGATTGACGATGGCATGTTCGCAACCGAGAAAGATGCGCTGCTTGGCTGCGGCGTAGTCCTGCATGCTGGCGTACCGATCCATGTGATCGTCGCTCAGATTGAGTATGCATGCGGCCTTCGCGCCCAGACGCGCAGTGGTTTCAAGCTGGAAGCTGGAGAGTTCGAGCACGTAGAGTTCATGGGGCCCGGCACGCAGCAAGTCGAGCGCGGGTGCTGACTCGGCGCCGTCGAGATTGCCTCCGACACCCACGTCCAATCCGGCGGCGCGAGCCATGGCGCCCAGCAGGGAAACGACAGTGCTCTTGCCATTCGAACCTGTGACTGCAAGCACCGGCGCCGTGACAGCGCGACTGAAGATGTCGATGTCGCCGGTGACTGCAACACCCGCTTCCATCGCAGCGCGAATGGCAGGGGTCTGCAGACTCACCCCCGGGCTGACAATCAACTCCTCTGCCTGCAGCAGGCGCTGCGGCGCGAAGTCACCGAGCAGCAGTTCGGTGTCAGGGAAGTCGCGACGCAAGTCCGCCAGTCCGGGAGGATTGACCCGGCTGTCGACCACGACGAAATCCATGTCGATGGAATGCAGATAGCGCGCGACGGACAAGCCTGTCTTGCCCAGTCCGACGATGATTCTGCTGTTGACTTGCTGCTTCACGATGCTCTGTTCGCCTGTTCCGGATTCAACGCAGTTTCAGGGTGGCCAACCCGAACAGCACGAGCATCACGGTGATGATCCAGAAGCGGACAATCACGCGCGGCTCGGGCCAGCCTTTCAATTCGAAGTGATGATGCAGCGGCGCCATGCGGAAGATGCGCTTGCCGGTCAGCTTGAACGAGCCGACCTGCAGAATCACCGACACGGTTTCCATCACGAACACGCCGCCCATGATGAACAGCACGATCTCGTGCCGGGCGATCACCGCCACCACGCCAAGTGCAGCACCCAGTGCCAGGGCGCCCACATCGCCCATGAATACCTGGGCGGGATAGGTGTTGAACCAGAGAAAGCCGAGACCGGCCCCCACGAGAGTGCCGCAGAAGATCACCAGCTCACCCGCGCCAGCCACGTAGGGAATGCGCAGATATTCAGAGAACTCCACGTGTCCGGCGAGGTAGGCGATCATGCCGAGAGCACCGCCCACCATGACCGTGGGCAGAATGGCCAGACCATCCAGTCCGTCGGTCAGATTGACGGCGTTGCTGCTGCCCACGATGACGAAATAGGTGATCAGCACGAACAGGATGCCGGCATTGATGGAGACATCCTTGAAGAAGGGGACGATGTAGTGGGTCTCGGCGGGGCCGATCGCGCTGTAATAGAGCAGCAGGGCGGCACCGAAACCGACCACTGATTGCCAGAAATACTTCCAGCGTGCGGGCAGGCCCTTGGGATTCTTCTCGAAGACCTTGCGATAGTCGTCCACCCAGCCGACGGCACCGAACAGGAAGGTCACTGTGAGGGTGATCCACACATAATGATTGCTCAGATCCGACCACAGCAGTGTGCTGCACAGCATGCTGACCAGAATCAGCGCACCGCCCATGGTGGGCGTGCCGGCCTTGCTGAAATGACTGGAAGGACCGTCGTCACGCACAACCTGGCCGATCTGCAGACGGTTGAGCCGACGAATCATCCAGGGCCCGATGATCAACGAGATCATCAGGGCAGTGAGAATGCTGAAGATCCCCCTGACCGTGATGTACTGGATGACTGCGAAGCCGCTGTCGATCTGCGTCAGATAGTTGGCAAGCCAGACGAGCATTATGGGGTCTCTCCCGCGATGAGTTTTTCTACTGCACGTTCCATCCCGGCACTGCGGGACCCTTTGATGAGAATGCTGCAACTTGCGTCCGTGTTGCCGAGCGCGTGCACGATGAGTTCGTCCAGCGAGGCGAAGTGCAGAGCAGCGTCACCGAAGCCAGTGACCGCGTGCCGGCTCAAGGGTCCGGTGACCCACAAGGCGGCGACTCCGGATTCACGCGCGTGGTCGCCGACAAAGCGATGGCCGCTCTCAGCGTCACTGCCAAGCTCTCCCATGTCCCCCATGATCACGATGTGCCGGCCGGGAAGCCCTGTGAGCACATCGATGGCGGCACGAAAGGAGGCAGGGCTGGCGTTGTAGGTGTCGTCCACCAGCACGGCACCGTTGGCTGCCTCGCGCAGACACAGGCGACCGGCGACCGCCCTGACGGCAGCCAGGCCCGCGCGCACGTCGTCGAGCGAGGCTCCCGCCGCAATCGATGCCGCACTGGCGGCCAGCGCATTGCTCACATTGTGCAGACCGAGAAGATGCAGTGTGATGCGGCAGTCACCGACCGGCGTGTGCAGCGTGAACTGTGTGCCGGCCCGGCCGTCCGTATTGATTGCACTGGCATGGAAGTCGAGCGCATCGGCATGGAGTCCGAAACTCAGTACGCGACGACTGCCAGCGCGTGTGCGCCATATCCCGAAATGCGGGTCATCGGCATTGAGCACCGCCGTGCCGTCCACCGGCAGGCCATCGATGATCTCGCCCTTGGTCTGCACCACGCCGGCCAGACTGCCGAAGCCTTCCAGATGAGTCGCGGCAGCGTTGGTGAGCACAGAGACCTGGGGACGTGCCAGTCGCACAGTCCAGGCGATCTCGCCCAGACCACTGGCGCCCAGTTCGATGACGGCGCACTCGTGCGACTCGTCCAGTTCGAGCAGAGTCAGAGGTGCACCGATGTGATTGTTCAGGTTGCCACGCGTCACCAGCGTTCTGTGCGAGACACTGAGTATCTGACCGATCATTTCCTTGACCGTGGTCTTGCCCTGACTGCCGGTGATTGCCACCACGCGAGCGGTGGAGCGCTGACGATTGAGCAGCGCAAGCTCGGCCAGTGCAACCGTGGTGTCCGCCACCAGCAGACATGGCGGCTGCACGGCTTGCTCAGCGCTGACGACGGCTGCGCAGGCTCCCTTCTCGAAGGCCTGAGCCACGAAGTCATTGCCATCGAAGCTGGCGCCGCGCAACGCGACATAGAGATCCCCGGCCTGCAGCGTGCGCGTGTCGGTGCTGACGCGGGAGAAACTGACATCCGCGCCGTGTCGCGAGGCGGGCAACACGTCCTGCAGAGCGCCGAGCGACAGAGTGCCTATCATCGCGCGCCCCCCGCTGTGTCGCGTTGCTGCAGGGCCGCCCGAGCCTGAGCGACATCGCTGAAGGCCAGCTTGTGCCCTTTGACGTCCTGGTAGGTCTCGTGGCCCTTGCCGGCAATCATCACCACGTCGCCAGGTGCGGCTGCAGACACTGCCAGTGCAATGGCCTTGGCACGATCGCGCTCGACAATCAACTTGCGAGTATCTGTGACACCGAGCACGATCTGACGCACGATGGCATCGGGGTCCTCCAGACGAGGATTGTCATCGGTCACCACCAGCATGTCAGCGTGACGCTCGGCCATCTCGGCCATCAACGGGCGCTTGCCCTGGTCGCGATTGCCCCCGCAGCCGAAGATGCACCATATGCGCCCGTGAAAATGCTCGCGCAGTGCCTGCAGGGAAACCTGCAGCGCGTCGGGGGTGTGGGCGTAATCCACGACCACAGTGATATCCCCTGGCGCGTCCACAATCTGCATGCGCCCGGGAACCGGTTGCAGCTGATTGATGCGCTCAAGCAGTGTCGCCAGTGAGAAATGCGGCCGCACGGACTCGGTGGCAATCAGTGTGGCGAGCACCGCGAGCACATTGCTGAAATTGAAGCGCCCCAGCAATGCTCCGGCAATGTCGCCGTCGCCGAAGGGGGTGGTGACGCGAGCCCGATAACCACCGGGTGTGAGCTGCAGGCGCAACGCATGAATGTCGGCGTGCACATTTGTCACGCTGAATGTATAACTGCGCACGGCCGTAGACAGCGTGTTGAGAATCCTGCAGGCGTAGGGATCGTCCATGTTGACCACGGCGCTGCTGAGCCCGGGAATCATGAACAGACGACGCTTGGTTTCCGCGTAATCCTCCATGCTGCCGTGATAGTCCAGATGATCGCGAGTGAGATTGGTGAACACGGCGACATCGAAACGCACGCCGCTGACGCGATGTTGATGCAAGCCTTGCGATGACACCTCCATGGCCACGGTGTCGGCGCCGCGTGAACGCAACTCGGCGAGTGCCGCCTGCAGGAATACGGGGTCAGGCGTGGTGTGCGTGGATTCCTCGAGTGCCGGCAGAAAGCCATGACCGAGCGTGCCGATGACACCGCAGGAGCGCCCCATGCTGCCGAGCACCTGCGCGATGAACTGCGTGCAACTGGTCTTGCCGTTGGTGCCGGTGACCCCGATCATCGTCATGGCGGTGCTGGGTTCGTCAAAGAAGCGCCCGGCAATCGCACTGACGCGTGCGGCCAGATCCTCCACGCACAGAACTGGAACACCGCGACGCAGACTCACACCCTGCCAGCGGGAATCAGCCTGCGCCAGCACTGCCGCGGCGCCCTTGTCGATGGCTGTTTCAATGAAATCGCGTCCGTCATGGTTGCGCCCGAAACAGGCGAAGAAAAGGTCACCTGGCGCCACGCTGCGACTGTCGAGCGTCACGCCGCTGATGCGCAGATTGAATTCTGCCGGCAGTCCCGCCGGCAGCACCACAAGTCCACTGAGCAATTGTTCAAGACTGGTCGTGTACACAATCTTTTCCGCTGTGTTCATCATCAGGCATCCGTCAAAGGGCGCTCAGTGTCATGATTTCGGCGTTTTCCATGTCGTCGGGAGGCACGTTCATGATGCGCATGGCACCCGAGACGATGCGCGAGAACAGTGGCGCGGCGACCTGGCTGCCATAGTGCTCCCTGCCGCCCGGCTCATTCATGATGATGACCACCACGATGCGCGGATCGCTGGCCGGGGCATAACCTGCGAACAGCGAGTTGTAGGCGTTCTTCTCGTAACCGGAAGCTCCCACGATGTGTGCCGTACCGGTCTTGCCGGCCACGGTGTAAAGCGGCACGTTCGCTGCCGTCGCACCCCCGCCACGCTCTTTGTCGACCACGGTTTCCAGTGCGTTCATCACGGCGTGAGCCACGGCTTCGTCGATCACCTGCTCGCGCGGCAGCGCCTGCAGTGTGACGTCATCCAGCTTGAGCAGAGACACCGGCTTGCGCACCCCGCCATCGGCCAGCGTGGAGTAGGCGCTGGCGATCTGCAGCGCAGAAGCTGAGAGGCCATAACCATAGGACAAGGTGGCGGTTTCGATGTCAGACCAGCGCCGATGGGCAGGCAGAACACCACTGCGTTCGCCGGGGAAACCAGAGCCGGTTTCCACACCGAAGCCCACACGGGCAAGCACATCCCGCAGTGCTTGCGGACCGATGGAAAGTGCCAGCAGGCTGGCGCCGACGTTGCTGGACTTGGTGATGATGCCCTCCACGGTCAGCACGCCATGATTGATGTCGCGCGTGGTGGCGTCGGTGACCCAGTCGCGACCGACGCGGATGCGGCCTGGGCTGGTATCGACGAGTGTCTCCGGCGTATAGCGCCCGGACTCCAGAGCGGCAGCCACGGTGAAGGCCTTGATGGTCGAGCCTGGCTCCACCAGATCTGTCACTGCGCGATTGCGCAGTGCGCTGAAGTCAGTGATGGCACCTCGGTTGTTGGGGTTGTAGGACGGCTGGTTCACCATGGCAAGCACCTCGCCTGTCTTGATGTCCATCACCACCACCGAAGCAGAACGAGCGCCACGCAGCAGGTACTCGGACTTGAGCTCCTTGTAGGCGTGATTCTGGATGCGGAAGTCGATGCTCAGTGCCATGTCCTTGCCGGCCTGCGCCGGCTGCAGGGTATCGAGCTCACGGATGATGCGTCCGCGCCGGTCCTTCATGACCTGCTGGCGGCCGGGAACGCCCTGCAGCCAGTTGTCGAAGGCCAGTTCCATGCCTTCTTGCCCCACATCGTCGACATTGGTGAAGCCGATGAGGTGGGCGGCAATCTCACCCTGCGGGTAATAGCGCTGATACTCCGTGCGGGCGTAGACCCCGGCGATCTTCATGTCGAGAATGCGATCGGCCTCGGCAGGCGGAATGCGTCGCTTCACGAAAAGAAACTCCCGCTCCGAGTTGGCGGCAATGCTGGCCGCGAGCTGCTGCGAATCAAGCTCCAGCGCAAAGGCCAGAACTTCGATGTCACGCAACTCCTGAGACAGTTCACGCGGGTTCACCCAGATGGACTTCACCGGCGTGCTGACTGCCAGAGGCTCGCCATTGCGATCCATGATGATGCCGCGATTGGCGGAAAGCGGCTCCGTGCGAACGGTGCGCGCATCGCCCTGCCCCTGCAGGAAATCCTGCTGCAGCACATGCAGATTGGCCAGTTTCCAGATCACCGCCATGACACACAGCACGAGGGCTGCAAGAATCAGGTAGAGGCGCCAGGTCAAGGGCTTGTGTTGGGCTTGGTCTCTAGTCATAGCGCACCATTACGACATCGGAAATCTCGGGAACGGTCATCTGCAGTTCGTCAATCGCCTTGCGCTCGATGCGGCTGTCCAGACTGAAGGTGCTCTGCTCGATCAACAGCTGCCCCCACTGCACCTGCAGTTCGTTGCGCTGATTGCGCAACATCTGCAGCTCGTTGAGCATGGAGCGATTCTTGAACGTGGTGTAGATCACAGCGACGCCGGAGGCCAGCATGGCCAGCAGCAACAGGCAGATCAGCAGCATGCGGGCGGAGAACAGCCCCAACCACTGGTAGATGGTCCTGGAAGTGAAAGCCCTTGCGATGCTGGAGGTGCCGAGAGACTTCTTCATATGTGCTCACTTGTATCGGGCATCTTGTTCTGGGGTTGGGCTCTTTCAGGGTTTGTTCATGCCAGTTTTTCCGCCACCCTCATGATGGCGCTGCGCGAGCGTGGATTGGCGGCCACCTCTCTCGCATCAGCTTTCACCGCCTTGCCCAGCTTGCGCAGTCTGGGGTTGAGATCGGCGAACTGTATCGGCACCCCTGCCGGATAATCGTCACCGCGCGCCTGCTCATTGATGAACTGCTTCACGATGCGATCCTCGAGGGAATGGAAGCTGATCACCACAAGCCGACCTCCCGGCGCCAACACCTCCAGTGCCTGCGCCAGAACGCTCTGCAAGTCCTCCAGCTCGCGATTCACATGAATCCGGATGGCCTGAAAGGCTCGCGTGGCAGGGTGCTTGTGCTTCTCCCATGCCGGGTTGGCCTGCTTGATGATCTCGGCCAGCTCGAGCGTTCCGGTGATCGGAGCCACCTGGCGCCTTGCCACGATGGCCCTCGCCATGCGTCGCGAGAAGCGCTCCTCGCCGTAGCGGTAGATCACATCCGCGATCTCCTGCTCGGAGGCCCGCGCGAGCCACTGGGCTGCACTCTCGCCTTCGTCAGGGTTCATCCGCATATCCAGCGGACCATCCTGCACAAAACTGAAACCTCGCTGTGCCTCGTCCAGCTGAGGAGATGAGACCCCCAGGTCCAGCAGCACGCCATTCACCCTGCCTGCCAGAGATCTCTGCTCCACGACTTCACACAGATCCGCGAAGGAGCGCTGCACAATCTCGAACCGACCGTCCTCACCGAAGCGCTCACGCGCGACACGCACTGCTTCTGGATCCTTGTCGAAGGCCAGCAGACGAGCTTCCGAGCTCAACGCCTGCAGAACTCTTTGCGAATGCCCTCCGCGCCCGAAGGTGCCATCGACATAAACCCCTTCCAGAGAGGTCAGCAAGGCCTCGACAGCGGGCTCCAGCAGGACGGTCTCGTGTTGCAGTGCGCCTGACATCATTCAATCCGCCCCGAAGCGCATCCTGTAAGCCATCACGAAAGCGGAACGCCGCATCCAGAATCCGTCAGAGCGACAGCGACTGCAGCTCTGCCGGCAACTCACCACCCGTGCTCGCCTGCGAGAGCCACAGCTGAGTCTGCTCAGCCCAGTTCTGCTCGCTCCACACTTCCAGCTTCTTGCCCTGCCCCACCAGCGCGACGTGCTTGTCCAGCTCCGCATGGTTGCGCAGCACCTGGGACAGCAGAATGCGGCCGCTGCCATCGAGCTCGAGGTCGGTGGCGTAGCCGATCATCATGCGCTGGAACTTGCGGGTATCCGCGTTGAAGCTGGAGAGCGCCTCGATCTTCTTCTGGATCTCTTCCCAGACATCGATGGGGTACAGCAGGAGGCACTTGGCCATGGGATCGATCGTGGCCACCAGGCGGCCGGCGAATTGCGTCACCAATTGATCGCGATAGCGCGCTGGCATGGCCAGACGCCCCTTCGGATCCAGATTGATGACATTGACGCCTCGAAACACCGCGAACCCTCGCCCCTTGTTTTCTGTCGTGACGGGGATTCGACCCTTCCGAAGCCCCACTTTTCTACAGAATTACCCACTTTTCTCCACGTTCCGCCACTATAGGCAGGACAAGACACTGACGCAAGATTTATTTGCGCTTTTTGCGGGGGCGGTTGAGGGAAAATGCCTAGGGAAATCCGGAAGTTACGTCGGAGCGAAGGACGAAAAAGGAGAACTGGCGCAATATCATAACGCTATGCAAAACACTTAAAGTGCTTTGTTAGGTTAGAGAGCGCGTTGGGGGAGATAATCGATTGAAACGGAAGAAAAAAGCGAGTCAGCCTGTAAGCCGGGTTCTGTCGTGGACAGTCATTCATCTGGGACTGACATCACTGTCAGCCTCGAGCAGCCTACCCGAACCCAGTGCGAGCAGCACCCTTGGGTTCCTATTTGGCCTTGCTCCGAACGGGGTTTGCCGTGCCGCGGCCTGTTGCCAGTCGCGCGGTGCGCTCTTACCGCACCCTTTCACCCTTACCGCCCGACTCGCGCCGGGGTTGGCGGTCTGCTCTCTGTTGCACTTTCCGTAGGCTCGCGCCTCCCAGGGGTTACCTGGCGTTCTGCTCTGTGGAGCCCGGACTTTCCTCCATCAGGCACCTCGACGCGCGTCAATGACGCATGAAGAAGAACTCCCGACAGCGACTGTCCGGCTGACTCGGCGCGCAGGTTAAGCGAGCATACAGCTTTATACAAGCAGAATGTGCCCATGCTGCAGGCCTCCAGAAACGGGGCGCCTGCCGCTGCGCTGTGGCAAACTGCCACTTGTCGTTCACGCCTTGCCGAGGCAGCCGCATGCAGGATCGCCACACACAGATACGCAGATCATGGACCAGCACCCTGCTGTTCGTGCTGCTCGCCCTGATGTTGTTGGTCGGCCTGAGCCTGCAGAACAGGGACATGCTGCTGCACCAGGCCCTGCAGCTGCTGCTGCGCGACTACGGCGTCACGCTGCTGGATGTGCAGGGGTTTCACATAGGCACGCGCTCCGCCCAGATCGATGCCTTGCAGGCAGTTTTGCCAGGTGCCACGACTCCCACGCGCATCGAAAACCTCCGGGTGGACTACGCACTGGCCGCATTGCGGGATGGCCGCATCCAGCGCATCGCGATCGACAGCGTAGACCTGCACCCCCCAGGCGGCACCCAGACCACCATGCTGCCAAACGCCGAGACTGTCGCTGCAACGCTCACCGTGCTGCAGGCAATGCCCGCCTTCTCGGCCGACATCGGAACTCTCCGGATCGCCCCCTGGTCGCAGGCAGGCAGCTTCAGCGCCCGCACGGATCAACGCGAATTCCGCGCGCAGTGGCGCGCGGGAGACGTGCAGCTGGACTGGCAGAGCAACTGGCATGACCAGGCATTCGTTTCCAGCCACTTCATTCCAGATGACAGCATCACAGAACGCCGCAACACGCCAGCCGCAAACACGACCAGCGTGCAGCTGCAGCAAGGCGGGAAGCAGATTCTGCGCGCCGAGCTCAGCACGTACCAGAGCGACGATGGCCTGCTGGTGGACGGCTCCATACACGCGTCGCTGGCGGCGCTCAGCACCGCCCTGCAGGCCGGTGGCGTCGCGGGGGAACTCGCAGCAGGCATCGCGGGAGAGGCCCGCCTGCACGCTCAGGTCACACTGCCTGCTGCCCGCAATGCACCGGTACAGGTCGCCGCGGCGCTGCAGCCGCTGCAAGGGACATGGACCCGGCCTGCCTCCCGGCTCCACTGGCACATCGAGGCGCTGACACTCGCGGGTGAGTGCCAGATTCAGGGCGAATGCCGCTTCGCCCAGACCCTGGCGGGCGGACTGCAGACCGAGGCGGGACAGCCACTGCGCGAAGCATGGCCCTCACTGCAACTGCCAGGCAACGCCATGCCGGCCGCGCTCGAGCTCGATGCCAGCGGCAGCATCGCATGGGCAGCGGGACAGTGGCAGTACGACAGCCCGCGCATGGTCATTGACCTGCCGCAAGTGCAGCTCAATGACCAGTCGCTCGGCGCGCAACTGACCTTGTCCGCACTGCAGGCCGCCGGTCGGACCTCGCCCCCGGGACTGCAGCGACTGGAGACCACCTTGCGCCTGGACAATGTGCAAGGCATCCCCCTGCCCCATGGCTTGCCGTTCCCGGCACTGAGCGCCAGCCTGAGCTGGGACGGCGTCAACCTGAAGAGCAACGGCACCTTGCAGATTGCTGTCGCACCAGTCGTGTTCGGCGAGCTGGAATTCTCCACCACGACGGGGCTTGGTCGCGTGCACATGCGACTGCCCGCCATGCAGTTCGATGCAGGCGATGCAAGGCTGAGCAGGCTGCTGCAGACTTCCGCGCTGCCCGGCGACATCCTCGCCGGCCGTCTCTCCGCACAGGCGGATCTCGATCTCACCCGCAATGCCACCGGCAGTCTCCAGGCCTCAGGGCCGCTCGCGCTGCAACTGGACGGCATCAGTGGCTTCGCTGGCGAAACCGCTGTCACCGGCCTGAGCACGCAGTTGCGCGCCCGACTGGACGGCAGCGCCCTGCGCAGCGATGGCCTGACACCGCTGACGATCGAAAGTCTGGATCCCGGCATCCCCCTGCAGAATCTTCAAGCCGAGATCGCCATCGATACCGAGGCCGGGGTCCTGCGGCTTGCCGCACTCTCATTGGAGGCATTCGGCGGCCGCGTGGCATCCCAGGGAGGCGAATTCTCGCTGGCCGGGCCTGCGGGAATGCTGGAGCTGCAACTGCAGCAGATTGATGTGGAGCGCATTCTGGCCCTGGGCGCCTACGAAGGGGTACAGGCCAGCGGTCTGCTCTCCGGATCGTTACCCCTGCGACTGGACACGAATGGCATCACCATCTCGGCCGGCTCGGTGCACGCGGAGTTACCGGGTGGCAGCATTCGCTATACAGGCACTGCGAACAGCGGCAATGCGGCCGTGGACTTCGTGAACACGACCCTGAACAACTACCGCTACGACCTGCTGGATGCCAGCGTCGATTATCGTCCCGATGGTGAACTGGCACTGGCCGTGCAGATGCAAGGCGTCAACCCGGACAACAATCCGGCTCAGCGCATCAACCTCAACTTGAACATCAGCGACAACATCCCCTCGCTCTTGCGCAGCCTGCAGGCTGGACGCTCCATTACGGACGCCGTAGAGGCCCATCTACGGGCGCGTTGATGCAAGGCAATGATCCGCACTGCTTCAGCGTGACAGCTTAAGCTGGCGTTCATTCGGCTCTGCTATAGTGCAGCCATGAATTGATCAACAGCCTGGACGGAATGCCCCGATGAAACCGAGATTCCTTGTTCTGCCACTGACAGGTCTGCTGCTACTGCAGGCCTGCACCCCGACGGTGCAGGTGGCCATGCCGACCGAACCCATCACCATCAACCTGAATGTCCGCATCGAGCACGAGATTCGCGTGAAGGTCGAGCAGGAACTCGATGACATATTCAGCGCCGACAGCGGCTTGTTCTGACAGGAGAAACTCATGAACCGATTCACTCGCATCCTCTCATTTGCCCTCCTGACCCTGCTGTTTCTGAGTCAGGGGGCGCTTGCGGCAACCCTGGAAGAAGCCAAGGCCGCCGGACAGATCGGCGAGAAACAGGATGGCTACATCGGACTGGTGCAGAACAATGTGCCCGCTGATGTGGTGGCGCTGGTGGAAAGCGTCAATGCGCAGCGTCGCGCTCGCTACGAGCAGATTGCCGCCAGCAATGGCATTCCCGTTACCGAAGTCGCCAAGCTGGCATTCCAGCGGGCCTTCGAAGCCACACGCCCCGGTCACTTCGTGGAGTCGGCCCCAGGGCAGTGGGCGCGCAAGCCCTGATCATTCATCCAGCGAAGGCGCGTCGGCAGCAGCCGAGACGCCTTCCAGCGCCAGCGCATAAAGCAGATTTCTCTTCACCCCGGTCAAGCGGGAGGCCAGCGCCGCCGCCTGCTTGACCGACAATTCTTCCTGCAGCACAGCCAGCACCCGTCGCGCCTCGGGTGGCACACGCTCATCCTGAACCTCATCCGCCCCCCGCAGAAGGATCACGAACTCACCGCGCTGCTGATTCTCGTCCGCACGCAGCCATTGCTGCACCCCGCCAAGGGTGTCGCCGTGAATCGTCTCGAAGGTCTTGGTCAACTCGCGGGCGATGACGACCATGCGCTCGCTGCCGAAGCTGCGTGCCATGTCGTCCACACAGTCGAGTATGCGATGGGGCGACTCATAGAACACCAGCGTACGTGGCTCCTCACGCAGCATCTCGAACCGTTTCAGTCGGGCGGCCTGCTTCGCCGGTGGAAACCCTTCAAAGGTGAAGCGATCACTCGGGATCCCGGCGGCAGACAGCGCGGCAGTGGCAGCACAGACTCCGGGCACAGGCACCACGCGCAGCCCCCGGGCCCGCGCCAGACTGACAAGACGATAGCCCGGGTCGGAAATCAGGGGAGTTCCAGCATCGGAAATCAGCGCAATGGAGCGACCTTCCTGCAGATTGCCCAGCAGCTGCTCCACACGCGTGTCGTCACTGAAATCATGGTAGGACGCCATGCGCGTCGTGATGCCGAAGTGCTGCAACAGGCGCGCACTGTGGCGTGTGTCTTCAGCCGCGATCAGGTCCACCGATCGCAGGATCTCGATGGCGCGCAGCGTGATGTCACCGAGATTGCCGATCGGCGTCGCCACGATGTAGAGGACGCCGGCTGGGATGAGTGTTGCTGTCATGGTCTCTCCCGACAGGGGCCGCAGAATCGAACAAGGCGGCAGTATACACAGGGCCCGGCACGCACAGATACGGGCGCAAGTTGCCGCATGCAGGTATCTGTAATAAGCTTCGGCCGACTTGTCCCCCCGCTGCCAATCGCCTATGAATCCCAAGCTGCCGCTTCCTCGCGCTCGACATCTTGTGCTCAGTCTGCTGGTGCCCGCACTGCTGTCCTGCAGCAGTTCAGTCCCGCAGGCGCCAGCAGCACCGGTGCGCGAAATCGAACAGGTACCTCAGCTGAGTGCCGTCGACAGTCTCATGGTGCAGGCACGGCGCAGCGCATCACCCTTGGCAGAGTCGCTTTATCTGGACGTCGTGCGACTGCAACTGGATGCAGGCATGCCAGAGGAGGCCAGACAACTTCTCGACACGCTCGAAGAGGACGCAGACCTGCCCAGCAATCTGCGCCTGCGACACACCCTGCTTGCCGCCGAGCTGGCCCTGATGGAAAACGATGCGACAGCGGCCCTGCGTCGCCTCGGCAACGCGCCATCCAGCGAGACAGCAGGCCTTGATGGCGACACACTGATCGCACTGCGCTCCTTGCGTGCCCGCGCTCTGGAGCTCGCCGACGAACCAATGAATGCGCTGCGGGAAAGGATACAACTGGCACCCATGCTGACGGGCGAGGCACAACAGGCGAATCACAATGCCATCTGGGCCACCCTCTCCGGCGCGGATCTCGCACAGCTGACCTCCGGTACCAGCACGGATTCCTATGAACTGCGTGGATGGCTCGAACTGCTGCGCCTGGGCAACGGTACCCAGCACAGCATTCAGGAGCAACTCGATGCCATCGACCAGTGGCGCAACATCTGGGCACAGCACTCTGCAGCAGCCAGACTGCCTGATGCACTCTCCATGCTTTATGAGCTTTGGGAGTCCCGGCCTGACGAGATCGCACTCGTGCTGCCCGTGCAGGAACCTCTGGGCAAGGCCATCAGCGAAGGCTTCATGAGCGCCTACTACGAGGATCTCGCGCAAGGTCGTGAGGTGCCACGTGTCCGCATTTATGACACCAGTTTCAGAACGGATGTGCTGGTGTTCTACGATCAGGCTGTCGACGAAGGCATCGAGCTCATCATCGGCCCCGTGCTCAAGGATGCCGTGCGGCGCATGCAGCGCTCCGGCCGCCCCATGCCGGTCACCACTCTCGCCCTGAACTATGGTGATCCGGGCACGCCCTATCTGCAGGACCTCTATCAGTTCGGTCTGGCCCCCGAGGACGAGATCGCTCAGGCTGCACAGACCGCCTGGGCTGCGGGGCATCGCAACGCCGCTGTGCTGACGCCGGCGGGCGAAGACTATCTGCGTATCCAGGACACCTTCGTGTCCTACTGGAACTCCCTGGGCGGTCGCGTGGTATCCATCGACAACTTCACCGAGGCCAGAGACTATTCTCCTGTCGTGAAGCGGATCTTCAGCATTGATGCCAGCGAGGCTCGCGCAGAACAGATCCGCAGTCTGATTCCACGCACCAGCATCGAGTTCGTGCCGCGTCGACGCCAGGACGTGGACTTCATCTTCCTGCTCGCCAACCCGGCGGAAGGCAGACAGATCATGCCGACGCTATCGATCAACTACGCAGGTGACGTGCCCGTCTACGCAATGCCTTCAATCTACGACGGTGGCAGCAATCCTGTGGCAAATCAGGATCTGAACGGCATCATCTTCAATGACGCCCCGTGGATTCTGGAGCAGTCAGACCCTCTGAAAAGCGCCGCCGACAGCACTTGGTCGGCAGCATCCGGCCCTGTGCAGCGCCTGCGCGCCATGGGCATTGACGCCTATCGCCTGCATCTGCGCATGCAGCAGATGCATGCCTTCCCCGACACGCGACTGCAAGGCGCCACGGGAACACTTAGCATGCAGCCGGATGGCAGCGTCCGTCGCGAGCTGCGCAATGCCGTCGTCATCAATGGGGCCGCCAGCCTGCTGAACGACTGATTCCTGCCTATACTCCTGGTACCCCCCGCCAGTGAGTGATCCTCCATGTCCAGCCAAGACGAACCCGGCAAGCGCGCCTTTGGAATGCAACTGGAAGCCGTGGCTGCGCGGTATCTCGCGCGCCAGGGAATGTCACTGCTTTGTCGCAACTTCCAGTGCAAGCTTGGCGAAATCGATCTGGTCATGCGCGATGGGAACACGCTGGTCTTCGTCGAGGTGCGTTTCCGCCGCGGCAGCACTCATGGCAACGCCTGCGCCACCGTTGACTGGCGCAAGCAGCGCAAGGTGCAACGCGCGGCCCAGGTATACCTGCTGCGCTCTGGGTTGCGAGAGCGGCACCCCTGTCGCTTCGACGTGCTTGGCATCACGCGTGAGCCCGTGAAGGGCGCACTGCAATTTGACTGGATACCGGCAGCGTTCACGCTGGATGGCCGTTGACAGCTTCCCCCCGCAAGGGCAGCCTTTCATGGACAGGAGATGAATTTGCAGTAGAATGCCGGTCGATACTCAAGAGCGGCAACTGCACTACATGGATCTGCAGACACGGGTTTCACAGCATTTCAATCACAGCATCGCGACCAAGCAGGGAGCGGCGGCGGCTCTGGCTCCTGTGGTGGCTGGCGCCAGTGAACTGATTGCAGGCGCCCTGCTGGCCGGCGGCAAGGTGTTGTGTTGTGGCACAGCAGGCTCGGGAGGACTCGCGCAATATTTCGCCTCCACCCTGCTCAATCGCTTCGAGCGCGAGCGCCCGGGTCTGCCGGCACTGGCTCTCAATGCTGACACGCAGACACTGACATCCATCGCGAACGACCTTACCTACAGGGAAGTGTTCGCACAGCAATTGCGTGTGCTCGGCCAGGAGAACGACGTCCTGCTGGCCATTTCCGCCACCGGCAATTCGCGCAGCGTGGCCGAGGCCATAAAGCTCGCCCGCAACAGAGGCTTGCGCACGGTGGCACTCACAGGACGCGATGGGGGCGACGTGGCGGATCTGCTGGCGGAGCAGGACATCGAGATTCGAGTGCCTGCCCAGTCAGTCGCACGAATACAGGAAGTGCATTTGCTGGTCCTTCACAGTCTGTGCGACTTGATAGACATTCAAATTTTTGGAGAGGATGAATCGTGAATATACAGAAACTGTTGCTGGCGGCGTGCCTGATACTCAATGCTGGCTGCACCTCCATCCTGGTGGCGACAACCGACGAGAACGGCCTTCAGGAAGAAGCTGGTGTCCGCACCGCAGGCACCATTGTCGAGGACGAATCCATCGAGACCAAGGTTGAAGTCAACATGAAGTCCATGGAACCCGCCTTCCGGGACGCTCACTTCAATGTGATCAGTCACAACGGTGTCGTCCTGCTGGTCGGTCAGGTGCAGTCCGAAGCCTTGAAGATTCGAGCAGGCCAGATTGCAGCCGAGGCCAGCGCGCAAGTGCGTCGCGTTCACAACGAGCTGGAAGTGGCCGGTCAGACCACCCTGCTTGCCCGCACCAATGACAGCTGGCTGAGCACCAAGGTGCGCACACAGATGGCAGCCAACAGCGATGTCCCTTCCGGCCGCATCCGTGTTGTCACCGAGAACAGCGTGGTGTACCTGATGGGGATGGTGTCACAGGCTGAGGGTGATCGCGCGGCACTTCTGGCGCGCAATGTGGCCGGAGTGTCACGCGTTGTGAAGGTCTTCGAATATATCTGAGCCAGCTTGACGAAGGCGGCTGCCCGCCCGGCGGGCAGCCTATTTCACCACTCGCAGTGAAGGCTTGGCCGGTTTGCCCTTCGTCGGCCTGGCTGTCCCGGAATCCACCACGGCGGTGGGTGCGCGAGGCGCAGGAGGTTGTGGCTTTTCCGGATCGAATACCATGCCCTGCCCGTTCTCCCGGGCGTAAATCCCCATCACTGCGCCAATTGGCACGTACACGGGCGTCGGGATACCGGCAAAGCGACCGTTGAACTCCAGCGCGTCATCCCTGATCAGCAGGCCCTGCACCGCTGCGGGTGCAATATTGAGAATGATCTGGCCGTCCTTGACGTGTTCCTGTGGCACCTGAACGCCCTGACCGTAGGCGTTGACCAGAATGTAAGGAGTGCACGAATTTTCCAGTATCCACTCATAGAGGGCCCGGATGATATACGGACGGCTGGAGGTCATGGTCATGGTCTGCACCGCAGAGCGCAGAGAAGCATTGGGGCATCATGCAGCATGGACGTGCCCTCGCTCCTTCAAAGCATTTCCCTTTCCTGCTCCGACAGGCTTGCCCGCACGGAATCCCGCGTGAAAAGGCGGGCGCGATACTCCAGCAGGGGTTGCAGGGCCTTGGTCTCGGCGAGCTCGATGCCCATCGCCGGCAGTCGCCACAGAATCGGCGTGACGCAGCAATCGACAATCGTGAATTCATCGCTCATGAAATAGGGCTTTTCAGCGAAGATTGGGGCAATGGACACCAGGCTTTCACGCAGCTCCTTGCGCGCTTTGTCCAACTCGGCGGCACTGGCCTTGCCGGCCATGATGAAGTCCACCAGGCTGCACCAGTCACGCTGAATGCGGTACATCCAAAGGCGACTTTGCGCGCGTGCCACGGGATATACCGGGAAGAGCGGCGGGTGGGGAAACCGCTCATCCAGGTACTCCATCATGATATTGGCTTCATACAGCACCAGATCACGATCCACGAGCGTCGGCAGGGTGTTGTAGGGATTCAGTGACGACAAATCCTCCGGCTTCTTGTCCGGGTCGACATCGATGGTCTCGACAGTCACCCCTTTCTCGGCCAGCACGATCCTCACTCGGTGACTGTATTGACTGGCACCGTCCGAGTAGAACGTCATTGAAGAACGCTTTGCAACTACACCCATCTAAGACCTCAGCTCTTGGATCGACCTGGAATCAAGTTCCGGCTCAGTGAATCTTCTTCCAGTATTCGCGGTTCAGCAGTGTCACAAACACAAACAGAATCGCCAGGAACCCAAGAACGAAGAAGCCCATGTACTCGCGCTGCGCCCGCATCGGTTCGCCGATGTAGTACAGGAAGTTCACGATATCGCCCACGGTGCGGTCGAACTCCTCCGGCGTCATGCTGCCAGTGCCTTCCACATGCTCGGGCTCGCAGTGAGCCAGGTCGCCGCCGGCGCAGACCACATCACCCTGCAGTTCGTGCAGCACATTGGGCATGCCCACGTTCGGAAACACCACGTTGTTCACGCCCCAGGGACGTGAGGGATCTGCGTAGAACGTGCGCAGATAGGTGTACAACCACTCCGGGCTGCGGACACGACCGATCAGGGTCAGATCGGGGGGAGGCGCACCAAACCAATTCTTGGCGTTGTCATTGGACATCGAGTTTTCCATGAGATCGCCGATCTGGTGATCGTTGAAGATCACGCTATCGAGAATCACATCAGCCGGGATGCCCAGATCATTGGCAGTACGCTCGTAACGAGCATATTGCAGTGAGTGGCAGGCCACGCAGTAGTTCATGTAGTACTTGAAACCGTTCTGCAGGGAGTCCTGATCACGAACATCGACTTCCACGTGATCGAGCGGCACATTCGATTCCGCCCCCACCGCCTTGAGCGGCAGAATGACCAGCGCGGCCAGCAGGCCAATGCTGATGACCAACTGCTTCCAGGTGATCCAGCGGCCAGTCACACGTGTCGGCTCGGGGAACGTCTGCTCCTTGGAGGTATACCACGGCATCAGGATGAAGAAGCCGAAGTAGACCACAGTCATGACTTGCGCCAGCAGGGTGCGGGCAGGGCTCACAGACATGGTGCCGAGCACGCCGAGGATGATGAAGGAAACGGTGAAAGCCAGCAGCGCAATGCGGCTGCCCCAGCCCTTGTAGCGTATGGACTTGACGGGGCTGCGGTCGAGCCAGGGCACGACGAACAGAATGGCAATTGCACCGAACATCACGATCAGCCCCCAGAACTTCGCATCGATACCGAACAGCGGAACGGTCACGGCACGCAGCATGGAGTAGAACGGTGTGTAGTACCAGACAGGCGGAACGTGTTCCGGCGTCTTCAGCGGATCAGCTTCCTGGAAGTTGGCGTGCTCGAGGAAGTAGCCGCCCATTTCCGGAACGAAGAACACGACGAAGCAGAACACGAACAGGAAGACGGTGATGCCCACCAGATCGTGTACGGTGTAGTAAGGGTGGAAAGGAACGCCATCCAGCGGAATGCCATCCGGACCCTTGTTCTTCTTGATCTCGATGCCGTCAGGGTTGTTGGAGCCCACTTCGTGCAGAGCCAGCAGATGCAGAACCACCAGGGCCAGCAACACGATGGGCAGTGCAACGACATGCAGTGCGAAGAAACGGTTCAGCGTGGCACCGGAGATAAGGTAGTCACCGCGCACCCACACCAGCAGGTCTTCTCCGATCACAGGGATCGCACCCACCAGCGACACGATCACGTTCGCGCCCCAGTAGGACATCTGACCCCAGGGCAGTACGTAGCCCATGAAGCCCTCGATGACCAGCACAAGGTAGATGGCCATGCCGAACACCCACACCAGTTCACGCGGCTTCTTGTAGGAGCCGTACATCAGACCACGGAACATGTGCAGATAGACAACGATGAAGAAGGCCGAGGCTCCCGTTGAATGCAGGTAGCGCAGCAACCAGCCCCATTCCACGTCGCGCATGATGTACTCGACGGACGCGAAGGCGGCTTCGGCGCTGTTGGTGTAGTTCATGGTCAGCCAGATGCCGGTCAGCAATTGCATGACCAGCACGACGAGGGACAGCACACCGAAGAAATACCAGAAGTTGAAGTTCTTGGGTGCGTAGTACTTGCTCATGTGCCGCTCCCAGGCGGCAACGATTGGCAGGCGATCATTGGTCCAGTCGCGAAGACCAGCGAGTGAAGACACTATCCAGCCACTCTTGTTTGATGTGCTCATTATGCATTCACCCCGTCTTCACCAATTACCAGTACATTCTCGGACTCGTAATAATACGGAGGCACCTGCATGTTGCGAGACGCCGGAGAGCCCTGATACACCCTGCCAGCCAGATCGAAGCGTGACCCGTGGCAAGGGCAGAAAAAGCCGCCTTTCCACTGCTCGTCAAAAGGCTCTGCACGCAGCTCGAGTCGTGGTGTCGGTGAACAGAAGAGGTGGGGGCACAGACCGACAAGAACGAGAATCTCGGGCTCGCGCGAGCGATGGGGATTGGTGGCATATGCGGGCTGCTCAGGCTGCGCGGATTCCGGATCCTGCACGACGCTGTCCAGAGTGGGCAGTGCGGCAAGGGCCTCGGCAGAACGACGGACCACGAATATCGGACGACCTCGCCATGCGGGGATCGGACCGAGAATGCCGCCCTCTTCAATCGTACTGATATCCACCCGGACAGCAGCACCGGCAGCCCGCGCCTTGGCGCTGGGGCTCCAAGAGCCGACAAAGGGGACTGCAGCAGCGACCACACCTGCCACACCGACTACCGAAGTAGACCCCAACAAGAAACGCCTGCGGCCAGAATCAGTACCGTCTTCACTCACCGTGTTATCTCCTGAGCATTGGTAAATTACGAGCCCCTGAACTAAAGGGGAAACCAGAGTTGAACCTGGAAAAAAGGCAGAACGGCACGCTTGGAAGCGCGCCCGTATGCACCGGTCAAACAAATGCGGCGGATGGTAGTGAATTTGCCGATCTTATTCAAGTCCGGAACTCGCCAAAACAATGGCAACTTTTTGATTTGAATCAGAAATTTTATTTTTGCAAAAGAAAAAGCGCCTGGACCGCAGGGCACAGGCGCTTTTCTTGAAAACCAGCTCGCAAATCCTGCGTGCACCACCAGACAGCGGCGCAACGATTCGGATCAACGCTTGGAGAACTGTGGCCTCTTGCGCGCTTTGCGCAGACCGACCTTCTTGCGCTCCACAGCGCGGGCGTCACGCGTCACGAAGCCTGCCTTGCGCAGAACCGGACGCAGCTCACCGTCATACTCCATCAGGGCACGGGTGATGCCGTGACGAATGGCGCCAGCCTGGCCGAAACTGCCACCGCCCTTGACGCTCACCATGACGTCGAACTTGTCCTTCAGCTCAACCAGTTCAAGCGGCTGCTGCACGATCATGCGCGCCACTTCGCGACCGAAGAAGTTGTCCAGCGTTCGCTTGTTGATGGTGATGTTGCCTGTACCGCGTGTCAGGAACACTCGTGCGGTCGCTGTCTTGCGTCGACCTGTACCGTAATATTGAGTCGTGGACATATGCTGGTTAAACCTCGTTACAGTGTCAGCGCCTGGGGCTGTTGTGCAGTGTGCGGATGCTCGTTGCCGGCATACACCTTGAGTTTCTTGAACATCGCGCGACCCAGCGGGGTGCGGGGCAGCATGCCTTTGACGGCCAGCTTGAGAACACGCTCAGGCGCTCTGTCGATCAGCTTGCCGAATGCGATGGACTTCATGCCACCCGGGAAGGCCGAGTGAGCGTGATAGATCTTGTCCGTCTCCTTCTTGCCAGTCACCGCGACCTTCTCAGCGTTGATCACGACAACGTAGTCACCGGTGTCCACATGGGGCGTGTACTCCGGCTTGTGCTTTCCACGCAGACGACTGGCGATCTCGGCGGCAATGCGGCCAAGAGTCTGGCCTTCGGCGTCCACAAGCAGCCAGTTGTGTTCAACATTCTGCGGTTTCGCAATAAAGGTCTTCATTTACATTCACCAAAAGGGCGTTGTCTTCAAGGAGCGCGAATACTACCGAAGCAACTTCATTAGTTCAAGCATTAAATCGCCGTGAAACAGGCCGGCGGCGGCCCTGCGCAAGGCCTGCAGTCAGGGCCGGTGCTCGAGCCCAAGGTAATCCTCTGACTGCATTTCCAGCAAGCGGCTGCGTGTGCGCTCGAACACGAAAGCCAACCCCTTGCCCTGGTAAAGCACATCCAGTTCGACCGCGGCCGACAGGATCAGCTTCACATGGCGATCATAGAGCTCATCAACCAGATTGATGAAGCGCCTCGCCTTGTCGTCGCTGCTGTCATCCAGTTGCGGGACATTGCTGAGCAGGATCGTGTGATAGATCCGGGCCAATTCGATGTAGTCGTACGCACTGCGCGGCCCGCCGCACAGATCCTCGAAATCGAACCAGATGACATCCTCGGCCACGGCAATGACCGGAACCTGCCGTCCGAGAATTTCCACCGCCCCTCCGGCAAGCGCATGGGCATGTTCTGTCTGCATGCGACGAAAGCACTGCGACATCGCCGCCTGGGTCGACTCGTCGAGCGGATGGTGATAGACACTCGCCTGCTTGAGTCGCCGCAGGCGGTAATCGATACCGGCATCCAGGTGGACAACCTCGTTGCACGACTTCAGCAGGGCGATTGCAGGCAGGAAACGCTCGCGCTGCAGGCCGTTCTGATACAGCAGGTCCGGCTCGATGTTCGAGGTCGCCACCAGCACTACGCCTTCGTCCACCAGATGCGTCAGCAGCCCCCCAAGGATCATGGCGTCACCGATGTCGGACACGAAGAACTCGTCGAAGCACAGAACCCTGGCCTCCTGCGCGATGATGCTGGCGACCGATTCCAGCGGGTTCTTCTGCTGTTTCAGCTGGCGCAGTTCAGCATGCACCCGCTGCATGAAGCGATGAAAGTGTGTCCGCATCTTGCGTTGCAGTGGCAGGCTCTCGAAGAACACATCCATCATGTAGGTCTTGCCGCGACCGACGCCGCCATGCACGTAGAGCCCCTTGATCGACTGGCCGCGACTCCTGGCAAAAGGTCGCCTGAGCCATTGCAGGGGGGATGCCGACCCGCTGTCCCGCGCCACCAGCTCATCATGCAGACGCTGGAAGTGCGCAAGGGCGGCGGCCTGGGCGGCATCCTCGACAAGCACCCCCCGGGCCAGATCCAATCTGTAGCGATCCGTTGGAGACAGGGGGGCGGACGTGGCGTTCGACATGCTGACTGCATTCCCGAAATGAAAGGCTGCGCATTCTACGGCAGGCTGCAGGCGGCAGACCAGCCGAAACGCCAATGACCGGCCCGCGCACAGACTGGCCCGGGCAAGGAATGTCCTGACACCGCTGAACACCTCAGGCTATACTTGCGCCATTTCTGACAGGGGTGCCATTCCCGGCACCCTGGTGCAACAGCGAGGCAATTCACAGTGATGGTATGGGTTATCGGCTTCATTTGTCTGGTTGTCGGTGCCGCTACCGGCTACTTCCTGGCCGGCCGCGTCAATGCCAACCCCAGTCGGATTGCAGAACTGGAAACCCAGCTGCAGGAACTGCAGCGCAGCCACTCACGTTACCGCGACGAAGTCAGCGAGCATTTCAGCACGACGGCCGACCTGGTGCAGCAGATGACCGACAGCTACCGTGACGTTTACCAGCACCTGGCCAGTGGCGCTCAGGATCTGTGCTCCGGCGAAGTGGCTCGCCGCATGCTGCCGGCCTCCTCCGATGGCCTGCTGGGACGCACAGCGGACGATGACGACGCACCAGTGCATGCGCCGCGTGACTATGCTCCCAAGCTTTCGCCTGATCAGAGCGGCGCCCTGTCGGAGGGCTTCGGTCTGGAGAAGCTCCGCGAATCCGACAAGGACTACCTCTGACGGCACCGCCGCATCAATTGCCCCGTTGACCCCTGAACCCTGGAGCCCGAGGCGCTCGCTCGAGACATCGGCAAGACTCCCACGACACGACAAAGTGAATCGCGATGACTGACTACAACCTGACGCACCTCAAGCAACTGGAAGCCGAGAGCATTCACATCATTCGTGAAGTCGCGGCGGAATTCGACAATCCAGTCATGCTCTACTCCATCGGCAAGGACTCGGCCGTGATGCTGCATCTGGCCATGAAGGCGTTCTACCCGGGCAAGCCCCCCTTCCCGCTGCTGCACGTGGACACTACCTGGAAATTCCGCGAGATGATCGAGTTTCGTGATCGTCACGTGAAAGAGCTCGGTCTCGATCTGATCGTTCACATCAACCAGGAAGGGATTGACGCGGGCATCGGGCCATTCACCCACGGCAGCGAGAAACACACCGATGTCATGAAGACCCAGGCACTGCGCCAGGCACTGAACAAGTACCGCTTCGACGCTGCCTTCGGCGGCGCTCGTCGTGACGAGGAGAAATCCCGCGCCAAGGAAAGAGTGTTCTCGTTTCGTGACAAGAACCACGGCTGGGACCCGAAAAACCAGCGCCCCGAACTGTGGAACATCTACAACTGCAAGGTCAACAAGGGCGAGAGCATCCGCGTGTTCCCGCTGTCCAACTGGACCGAGCTCGACATCTGGCAATACATCTACCTGAACAACATCGCAATCGTGCCGCTTTACTTCGCGAAGGAACGCCCTGTGGTGCACATGGACGGCGTGGACATCATGGTCGACGACGAGCGCATGCCGCTGGAAGGGCGCAAGGTGGAGAACAAGATGGTGCGCTTCCGCACACTGGGCTGCTACCCGCTGACCGGCGCGGTCGAGTCCACCGCCACCACCCTGCCCGAGATCATCCAGGAGATGCTGCTGACCACCACGTCCGAGCGTCAGGGTCGCCTGATCGACAGCGACAAGGCAGGCTCCATGGAAGACAAGAAGCGCAAGGGCTACTTCTGACCCCCCCTATTCTCGAGACAATCGCCAAGGCCAGGTTTCACGACATGTCACATCAATCGGATCTCATCAGCACGGACATCAATGCCTATCTCGCCCAGCACGAGCGCAAGGAGCTGCTGCGGCTGCTGACCTGCGGCAGCGTGGACGATGGCAAGAGCACGCTGATCGGCAGACTGCTGCACGACTCCAAGATGATCTATGAAGATCATCTGAATGCCATCAAGGCCGACAGTGTCAAGTCCGGCACCACCGGCGGTGCCATCGATCTGGCCCTGCTCGTCGACGGTCTGCAGGCAGAACGTGAACAAGGCATCACCATCGATGTGGCCTATCGCTATTTCTCCACGGCAAGGCGCAAGTTCATCATCGCCGACACGCCCGGCCACGAGCAGTACACCCGCAACATGGCCACCGGAGCCTCCACCTGCGATCTCGCGATCATCCTGATCGACGCCCGTCACGGCGTGCAGGTCCAGACGCGCCGCCACAGCTTCATCACCTCGCTGCTGGGCATCCGGCACATTCTGGTGGCCATCAACAAGATGGACCTGGTGGACTACAGCGAGGAAGTGTTCGAACGCATCAAGGCGGACTATCTGCAGTTCAGCGCACGCCTGGCGCAGGCCGACTTCCAGTTCATCCCGATGTCGGCTCTCAATGGCGACAACGTGGTGAATCCGAGCGAACACATGCCCTGGTACACAGGCCCCACGCTGATGGCCACACTGGAAACCGTCGAGATCGCGAAGGATCGCAATCTGCGCGACTTGCGCTTTCCGGTGCAGTACGTCAACCGGCCCAACCTCAACTTCCGCGGCTTCTGCGGCACCATTGCCTCGGGCATCGTGCGCAAGGGCGACGAGATCGTGGTGTTGCCTTCGCAGAAGAGCAGCCGCGTGAAATCCATCGTGACGCACGATGGGGAACTGGAAGCCGCTTTCACCGACATGGCCGTGACGCTGACGCTGGAGCACGAAATCGACATCAGCCGTGGCGACATGATCGTGCACAGCGACAATTTCCCTCTGGTCACGGATGCCTTCGACGCGACGCTGGTCTGGATGACGGAACAGCCCATGCTGCCCGGCAAGCTCTATGACTTCAAACTGGGCACCAAGACTGTCAGCGGCAGGATCGCCACCCTGCAGCACCGCATCGATGTCAACACGCTGGAGAAAAGCCCCGCGCCGGCGCTGGATCTGAACGAGATCGGCCTGTGCAGCATCAGCGTGGAGAAAAAGGTGTGCGTCGACGATTACACCGCCAATCGCAGCACGGGGGCGTTCATCGTCATCGATAGACTCAGCAATGTGACGGTCGGTGCCGGCATGATCCATGCCCGCGCGCTCGAGCAGCACGCCACCACGGGCAGCAGCACGCATCACGTCACCCGTGAGGAGCGTGCCGCCCGCTATGGTCAGCAGCCTGCCACCATTCTGTTTGTCGGAGTGTCCGGCGCGGGCAAGACCACGCTGGCTCATGCGCTGGAGCGGCGCCTGTTCGACATGGGTCGCGTGAGCACGGTGCTGGACGGCAAGGCCATGCGCCAAGGGATCAGCCGTGATCTGGGGCACGACGAAGCCGGGCGCGCCGAGAACCTGCGCCGCAGCGCCCACATCGCCCGCCTCATCAACGATTCCGGCGTGATCTGCTGCGCCGCCTTTGTGGCCCCCGGCAACGACGCTCGCGAGCATGCGATCAGCGTGATCGGCAGTGACAACTGCCTGATCGTGCATTTGAATCCTGCCATGGAGGTTTGCCGACAACGCGACCCGAGCGGTCTCTATGCAGCGGCTGAACTGTCAGGCAGTCAGGACGTGCCCGGCGTCTCCTATCCGTACGAGGCGCCCGAACAAGCCGCTCTGACGCTGGACACTGGCGTGCTGTCCATCGACGAGTGCGTGAATCAAGTGGTGAAGCTGCTCAGGAGCCGCCGGATCATCTGATACTGACGGCCCGATGATCAGACGGGATTGTCTATATCGACAAACTCGTGGGCAATGCCGAAGCGTTGCACAAGGTGTGCAGCAAGCGCCTGCACGCCGTAGCGCTCAGTGGCATGGTGGCCGGCAGCGAAGAAATGCAGGCCCGTTTCCCGTGCAATATGGACCGTCTGTTCCGATGCCTCGCCTGTGATGTACGCATCGACTCCTGCCTTCACCGCCAGCTCAATGAAGTTCTGCGCGGCACCGGTACACCAGGCCACCGTTCTGATCGGCGCCGCGACTCCCTGGACATGCAACGGCGCACGACCGAGCGCCTGCTGCAAATGCGCACACATGGCACTTCCGTCCAGTGGCTGCGCCAGCGTTCCAGTCAGCCCTATGCTGTTGTTGTTCTGCTTTCCCAGATCTCCCTGCACATTGAAGCCGAGCAAGGTGCCGAGTTGCGCATTGTTGCCAAGCAGTGGATGCACATCCAGCGGCAGGTGGTAGGCCAGCAGACTGATGTCATTCTCGAGCAGCGTGCGCATGCGATTGCGCTTGATGCCGGTGATCGACGCATCCTCCCCGCGCCAGAAGTAGCCGTGATGCACGAGAATCGCATCGGCATTCAGCGCCACGGCGCGATCAATGAGTGCCTGACATGCCGTGACGCCACTGACAAGACGCCTCACCTCCCTTCTTCCTTCGACCTGCAGTCCGTTGGGACAGTAGTCATTGAACTGCTCGGGGCGCAGCAGCGTCTTGATTTCCTTGAGGAGTTCTTCAAGCAGGACCATCATCGGAATTCACCTTCACATGTCTCGGGATTGCTCGCATAATGTCGGCTCTTTCGAACCAGCGCGCGGCGTATGGTAGCAGAGTGCGTGGCACCGGCCCGAGTTGCGGCGAGATCCCATGAAAAAGTTTCTGCAATTCATCAGCTGGCCCGCCATTGCAGGCGTCCTCTTTGCCGTGATCCTGGTGCAGTATCAGCAGATCGACCGGCTGTCGGGCCTGATCAGCGCCATCCCTGCTGCCCCTGTCTCTGCGGTGACACCGACCACAGCAGATGGCTTCTCCCTGGCGGCAGCCGTCGATCGCGCCGCACCGTCCGTGATCAGCATCCACTCGACCATCCGGCAGCAGATACAGCTCCCTCCCGTGGAGGATATCCCCCCGATCTTCCGCAATCTGCTGGAAAACATTCCTGCCGAGCGCTCCTACAACAGCCTTGGATCGGGTGTCATCGTCAGCGATGAGGGGCATGTGCTGACATCGCTGCATGTGATCGAGGGTGCCGAAGACATCGAAGTCCGTTACACCGATACCAGCAACAACACCTTCATCAGCGCGGCAAGGCTGATCGGCTCCGACCCGGGCACCGACCTCGCCCTGCTGCAGATTGAGGTGGAAGGCTTTCCACCTCCCATCCCGGTGGGTTCGTCCGACGAAGTGCGTGTCGGCGACACCGTGCTCGCCATTGGCTTTCCCAGTCAGGAGTTGATCAGCCAGAAATCCGTCTCGCGGGGCATTGTCAGTGCACTTGGCATTCCCCAGAACGGCCTGCCCATCGTGGACTACATTCAGACCGATGCTGCCATCAACTATGGCAATTCGGGCGGAGCCCTGGTGAATTCACACGGCGAGCTGATCGGTATCAACTCGTTCATCTATTCACAGTCAGGCGGATCGGATGGCATCGGTTTTGCCGTCCCCATCAACAAGGCCATGGGCGTGGTGGAACAGTTGCTGACCTTCGGGGAAGTGAGCCCGGGATATCTGGGAGTGATCACTGGCGAAATGCTCACGGAGGAGACCAGCGTCAATTTCTTCGGTCGCAACGACATCGAGGGCTTGCTGATCGAACAGGTGAATGCCGCAAGTCCGGCAGAGCAGGCAGGCATCCGTGCGGGTGACGTCATGACAGCCATCGACGGACTGCCCATCAGCAGCGTCATCAGCGCCATCGATCAGATCAACCGCAAGGCCCCAGGGCAGACCGTCACGCTGGGCATCTACCGCGAGGGCGAGAATCTGGAGATCCCGGTGGAGCTGGGCACCGGCAGTTCCCAGTACCGCATCCCCTCAATCCCGGGCAATTGAGCGCTCAGCGGCGATAGTCCGCCGAGAGCGCGTGCGCCTGCAGGAATTCATTTCCCGCCAGTTCGGATGCGATGCCCGCCAGTGTCGCAGCGCCTTCCCGTGAACAATGGATGATCGAACTGCGCTTCTGGAAGTCGTAAACCCCCAGCGCCGAGAAGAACCGCGCCGAACCCGAAGTCGGCAGCACATGACTTGGGCCTGCGCAGTAGTCCCCAAGCACTTCGGCGCTGTAGCGCCCGAGGAACAGGGCACCGGCATGGGAGATGCGTTCGGCGAGCAATTCGGGCTGCGCCACAGACAATTCGAGATGCTCGGGGGCGATGCGATTGCTGATGTCCGCTGCCTCGTCCAGATCCTGGCAGAGAATGAAAATGCCTCGGCTGGCGAGGGATTTGCGAATGATCTCCCGGCGCTCCATGGCCGGCAGCAGTCGGTCGACGCTCGCCTGCACACGTTCCAGGTACTCGGCGCTGGGGCAGATCAGAATGGATTGAGCCTGCTCGTCATGTTCCGCCTGCGAGAACAGATCCATGGCGATCCAGTCCGGATCGGTCAGGCCGTCACAGATGATGGTCAGCTCGGAGGGACCGGCAATCATGTCGATGGCCACCTCGCCAAACACGTGCTTCTTGGCGATCGTCACGTAGATGTTGCCCGGGCCGGTGATCTTGTCCACCTTGGGCACGCTCTGTGTCCCATAGGCCAGTGCGGCAATGGCCTGAGCCCCACCGACGGTGATCACGCGCTCCACGCCCGCCAAGGCAGCGGCGGCGAAAATCAGGTCGCCCTGCTCGCTCCACCGGGTAGGCACGGCCGCAATGATCTGCGCAACGCCAGCCACCTGGGCTGGAATGCCGTTCATCAACATGGACGACGGGTAATTGGCCTTGCCGCCGGGGACATAGATCCCCACTCGCTCCAGCGGGCTGATCTTCTGCCCGTACACGGAGCCTTCGGCATCCTGATACTGCCAGGACGACTGCTTCTGCCGCTCGTGGTAATCACGGATTCTGGCCGCTGCCTCGCGCAAGGCGCTGGCCTGACGGGCAGGCAGGCGCTCGAGGCTGATCTGCATCTGCTCGCGACCAACGGTCAGCTGCGCGATGCTGTCCGCCTCCACACGGTCGAAACGCCGCGCATATTCCAGCAGCGCCTCGTCACCTCGCGTGGCGACGTCGGCCAGAATGCCGCTGACCAGCTGATTGATCTGCGGATCGCCCAGCATGGCGCGGTTGAGTCTGGCTCGCAGGGCCGAGTCGAAGTCGCCGGCCCGGGAGTCCAGGCGGACAATGGCGGGAAAATCAGTGCTCATGGGACGGTCTCACACCTGCGCTCTGGCCTCGACAGCGTCGGCGAGGCATTGCAGCAGCGGCTTGATCAGCGCGTGTTTCATCTTCAGCGCTGCCTTGTTGACGATGACCCGGGAGCTGATCCGAGCGATCAGCTGCAGGGGTTCCAGTCCATTGGCCTTGAGGGTGTTGCCGCTGTCCACGATGTCCACAATGATGTCGGCCAGTCCCATGGAAGGCGCCAGTTCGAGCGCGCCATTCAGCTTGATGACATCGACCTGCACGCCCTGTTCGGCAAAATAGCGCTTGGTGATGTTGGAGAACTTCGTGGCCACCTTGATGCGACCGGCCACCGGCGCAGCCCCGACCGGCGCAGCCGTCATCAGCCGGCACTTGGCAAGCTTCAGGTCGAGCGGCTCGTAGAAGCCTTCGCTGCCGTATTCCAGCAGCAGGTCCTTGCCCACCACACCCAGGTCCGCACTGCCGAACTCGACATAGGTGGGCACGTCGGACCCGCGAATCACCATGATCTGCACGCCGGCCATGGTGGTGTCGAAGATCAGCTTGCGGCTGCTGTTGATGTCTTCCAGCGGCGCGATGCCCGCCGCCTCGAACAAGGGCAGCACCTCGTCCAGAATGCGCCCCTTGGTGAGCGCGATCACAATCTTCTGACTGTTGTTGGAATTCATGGGAGGGTCATGCCTTCACGAGGGAATTCGACGAATGCGCGCGCCGAGCAGCTGCAGCTTTTCCTCGATGCACTCATAACCACGGTCAATGTGATAGATGCGGTCGACAATGGTCTGGCTGTCGGCCACCAGGCCGGCGATGATCAGACTGGCCGAGGCACGCAGGTCGGTCGCCATGACGGGTGCTCCCTTGAGCGCGGGCACGCCGGTCACGATCACGGTATTGCCCTCCACATGCATGGAGGCGCCCATGCGATTCATTTCGTGCACATGCATGAAACGGTTCTCGAACACTGTCTCGGTGATCGCCCCGGAGCCCGAGGCGACGGCGTTAAGCGCGGTGAACTGCGCCTGCATGTCGGTCGGGAAGGCAGGATAGGGCGCAGTGCGCAGCGACACCGACTTCGGTCGCTTGCCATGCATGTCCAGTTCGATCCAGTCCTCGCCCACACGGATGTCGGCACCGGCTTCCACCAGTTTGCTCAGCACTGCCTCAAGAATGTCCGGACGCGTGTCCTTGACCTTGATGCGGCCTCGCGTGGCAGCAGCGGCAATCAGGTAAGTGCCTGTCTCGATGCGGTCGGGCATGACGGAATAGCTGCAGCCATGAAGTGACTTGCGGCCGTTGATCACGATGGTATCGGTGCCCTGTCCATGGATGTCGGCACCCATGCGAATCAGGCAATTGGCCAGATCGACCACCTCAGGTTCACGCGCGGCGTTCTCGATGATGGTCTGTCCGTCGGCCAGCGTGGCAGCCATCATCACGTTTTCTGTGCCCGTGACGGTACACAGGTCCATGAAGATATGGGCACCCTTGAGCCGGCCATCCACAGAAGCCTTGATGTAGCCGTCTTCCACGATGATGTTGGCACCCATTTTCTCCAGTGCACTGATGTGCAGGTTCACCGGCCGGCTGCCGATCGCGCAGCCGCCGGGCAGAGCCACTTCCGCCCTGCCGTGATGAGCCAGCAGGGGGCCGAGCACCAGGATGGAGGCGCGCATGGTCTTGACCAGTTCATAGGGCGCACTGAGCTGTCGGATGGAGCCGCTGTTCACTTCGACATTGAGCTTTTCGTCCACCACCGGCTCGACGCCCATGCAGCCCAGCAGTTCCAGCATCGTGGTGATGTCGTACAGATGCGGCAGGTTGCATACCTGCACCGTGTCGCGTGTGAGCAGTGTGGCCGCCAGGATGGGCAGCGCGGAGTTCTTGGCGCCCGCAATGCGGATTTCCCCGTTGAGGCTCACACCCCCTTGAATCAAAAGCTTGTCCATGTCGTTACTGGTCCGGATCGGAAGGAATGATCAGAATTGCGCGGCTCGTTCGGCCACTGTCTGCAGTCGCATGCTGACCGCGTGAATGGCCCCCGAGGCGATATGGGGATTGAGGATCTGATAGATCCTCTGTTGTCGCTTCACTGCATTGAGGCCGTCGAAGACATCACCGGTGGCGTGAACCTGGAACTTGCCGCCCTCGCCCTGAACAAGGATGTCACAGCCGGGAAGCTGCGCTTCCAGCATGGACTTGATCTGATCTGCGTCTATAGCCATGAAATCTCCGTGTCGCCCCGAAGTCAGGGGCGCAAATGCCGAATGCCTACTGCCAGTTGTCGATGACCTGATCGATGTCATTGCCATGACGGTTCATCAGCGCCGAGAACTGGGTGAAATACTGTCGACGCAGGTTGATGCCGCCCACGTACAGGTTCTTGAGCTTCCACTCCCCCGCTTCGTTGAGGAACAGCGTGTACTGCAGCTCCACCGTGGAGTTGTTGGCGGTGATCTGCATGCGCACATTGGTGTTGAGCGCAGGATCGGGAGAAGGCTCGCCGGCCGGCAGGAAGACCAGCTGCTGACCGTCGTAACCCACCAGCGCCGCCCCGTAGAATCGAGTCAGCGTCACACGTAGCTTCTCGCCGAACCGAGTGATCTGCTCCGGCGTGGCCTGCTCGGCATAGCGTGCCATGACCCCGATGGCAACTTCGTCGAAGTCGACGAAACCAGAGAGGGACTGCTCGATGCTGGAAAAATAGCGCTCACGGTCGGTTTCGAAATAAGGCTTCACTTCCTGCACGGTGGCCAGCAGGGCATTGACGGATTGTTCTGCCGACTGCAGCGCACTCTGCTCTTCGGCAGCCAGCGCGAACAGCGGCAGGTTCAGGGCAAGAGCCGAAGCGGCAAGCAATTTCTTGAGGGATGTCACCAGTCTGATCTCCTGTAAGGGCGGAAGCGGGTGGAAGGCATGCCCATTCGCCGGACGCGCAGAGTCTACCCCAATCCTGCACCGCAATAAATTACTACTTGCAAACAATGACAATCCTTCGTCTAATTGCCGCCGGCCTTCCAGCACAGGCCGGATACGTCCGCGATTGCTGATCTTCAGGGCTCCTGCACATGCAGAACCGCACCTCCTCGCGACACTCGTGCAGCCACACATCAACGCATCGCACGTGCCTGTTCTTTCTGTACCGTAAATTCAGAAAATGGCATCTGACAGGGACTCGAGTCCGCTGCCGCGCGCCAGGGTACCCGCTATGACCGACCATCATCGTTTCATCGCCAGCGCACTGCGCACCATCGACATCGAGCACCGCGCCATCGGCGAGCTGTCGCAGCGCATGGACACAGCATTTGCCATGGCATGTGAACGCCTGCTGAATTGCCGTGGCCGCATCATCGTGACCGGCATGGGCAAGTCGGGTCACATCGCATCGAAAATCGCGGCCACCCTGTCAAGCACCGGCAGTCCTGCCTTCTTTGTGCATCCGGCCGAGGCCAGCCACGGCGATCTGGGCATGATCACGGACAAGGATGTGGTGCTGGCGCTGTCCAATTCCGGCACCACCAGCGAAATTCTCGCGATCCTGCCCATCCTCAAGCGCAAGGGCATCACGCTGATCAGCATGACCGGCGCAGCGCAGTCGCCGATCGCCCAGACCTCGGACATCCACATCGACGCCAGCGTCAGGGAAGAGGCCTGCCCCCTCGGCCAGGCCCCGACCAGCAGCACCACCGTGGCGCTGGTGCTCGGCGACGCCATTGCCATGGCGCTGCTGGAAGCGCGCGGTTTCACCCTGGAGGAATTCGCCTTCTCGCACCCTGGGGGCCGCCTGGGCCGCAGGCTGCTGCTCAAGGTCAAGGACATCATGCACGAAGGCGACGCCATTCCGCGCGTGCAGCCGGACACCCTGCTCAGCGATGCCCTGCTGGAAATCACGCGCAAGGGCCTCGGGATGACGACGGTGGTCGACGCCACCGGCGCTCTGTGCGGCGTATTTACCGACGGTGACCTGCGCCGTACACTCGACTCCGGCCGCAATATCCGGGAAACCCCCGTCGGCAGCGTCATGTCCACTGGCTGCAAGAAAGTGAAGGAAAACGCCCTGGCCACCGAAGCCGTGCGCATCATGCAGGAACACAGCATCTATACGCTGATCGTGGTCGACGAGACTGACGCACTGCGCGGCGTCATCCGCATGCACGACTTGCTGCAGGCCAACGTCGTATGACCAGGCTCGGGGCATCCCGCCCGCATCCACAGGAAATCCGATCATGAATTTCGCCACCGACCCCACCGATGCCCTGCAGCGCGGCCGCGATATCCGGCTGCTGCTGCTCGATGTCGACGGTGTGCTCACTGCCGGCGAGCTGTTTCTCAGCGACAGCGGCGAGGAAATCAAGGCGTTCAGCACCCTGGACGGCCAGGGCATCAAACTGTTGCAGGGGGCGGGAGTGCGCGTCGGCATTCTCAGCGGACGGCGCTCGGCGCTGCTGACTCGACGAGCCGAGAATCTCGGCATCAGCCTGCTGATCCAGGGACGCGAGGACAAGCACACTGCCCTGCAGGAACTGTGCGCGACCCAGGGCCTGTCGCCCGAGGTGATCGCTTATGTCGGCGACGATCTCCCCGATATCCGCGTGATGAAGGCTGTCCGACTCGCCTTTGCCGTCGCCAACGCCCACCCCGCTGTCAAGCAGGTGGCGCACGCCTGCACCAGTCTTGGCGGTGGTCAGGGCGCGGTGCGTGAAGTGTGCGATTTCATCCTGCAGGCTCAGGACCGATACGATGCTGCTCTTGCCCCCTACCTCTGAATCAACCGCTCCGGTACGAGGAGGTCTGCGCCAGCGTTCGGGCCGCCTGCTGCTGGTGCTCTCGGCCGTCACCCTGCTGATCATATTCGGCGGACGCCGACTTCTCGAAGTGCCTCCCGCCCTGCTGCCGGAGCCACAGCCCCTGCTGCCGCTGGCCTACGACGCCTACGCCACCGGCGTCACAAGCGTACTGTACAACGCGCAGGGGCGTGTCGAGTACACTCTCGACGCCGCTGAACAGGTCCATTACCTGGACAACACCACCGTGCTGGAAAGCCCCTTCGTCCGCCTCCATCAGGAGTCTGGAGCGCTCTGGAATATCATGGCCAGTTCGGGCAGAATCCACGCAGCCGAAGGCGGCGACACCATTGAGCGCCTCGATCTGCAGACGGGCGTTGAGGTGTATCAGATCGACGAGCTCGGCAGAAGCATGCGCCTGAGCACCGAGTTCCTCTCGGTTTTTCCCCAGACGCAGACCATGAGCACCGACCTGGCCGTCTCGATGGTGACGGATACGCTGCAGCAGAGCGCCACGGGCATGCGTGCCGATCTCCAGCAGGATCAATTGACATTTCTCGGACAGGTCAGAGGCCGTTATGAAGTTCCCAGCAGTCAACCCTGACCTGCGCCGGCGCGCCGCCACCGGCCTCCTGTGCGGCCTGCTCGCGCTCAGCGTCTCGGCCCAGGATGGCCCGGGAAGTCACGAATATCGCGCCGACGGCGAAACCACCATCGAAACCCTCAACGGCGTGCGCGTCATCACCCTGCGCGACAATGTCTTCGTGCGTCAGAACGAGGTGGAGCTGACGGGCGATGTGGCCGTGCTGGAATACGATCTGGACAACCAGCTGCAGAAGGTCACCTTGACGGGCACACCAGCGCGCTTCGCACAGCAGGCCGAGAACACGGCCAGCGCCGTATCCGGTTACAGCGACACCATCCATTACTTCGCAGGAGTGCAGGCCGTTGTCGAATTCGTCGGCAGTGCCAGTTTCTCCCAGCCGGGCACCAGCCTGCGCTGCGCCCAGATCCGCCATACCATAGAGACCGGCGCCACCTCCGGTCAGGCCTGCAGCGGCTCGCTGAGTCCGCAGACGAACTGATGGACAGCCTCAAGGTCTCCCATATCGCCAAATCCTACAAGGGCCGCCAGGTGGTCCGGGATGTCTCGCTGAGCCTGAACAGCGGGCAGATCGTCGGGCTTCTCGGGCCCAACGGCGCCGGCAAGACCACCTGTTTCTACATGATCGTCGGTCTCGTGAAGGCCGACAGCGGCAGCATCGCGCTGAACGATCAAGACGTCACCCTGCTGCCCATCCACGCGCGGGCGCAACGCGGACTGGGCTATCTGCCGCAGGATTCCTCGATCTTCCGCACCCTCACCGTCGCCGAGAACATTCTCGCCATTCTGGAGACACGCAAGGATCTTGACCGCGCAGGGCGCCAGGAGAAGCTGGAGAACCTGCTGGCCGAGTTCCACATCGGGCACATACGCAACAACAAGGGCATGAGCCTGTCCGGTGGCGAACGCCGACGCACAGAGATCGCGCGAGCCCTGGCCACCGAGCCGCGCTTCATTCTGCTGGACGAGCCCTTCGCCGGCGTCGACCCGATTTCCGTCAGCGACATCAAGGACATCATTCGCCACCTCAAGCAGAAAGGCATCGGCGTGCTGCTGACTGACCACAACGTGCGCGAGACCCTCGACATCTGCGAGAAGGCCTATATCGTGAGTGAAGGCCAGATCATTGCGGAAGGCAGTGCGCAGGAGATTCTCGCCAATCAGAAGGTCCGCGAAGTCTATCTCGGCCATCAATTCAGAATCTGACGCAGGACGGGCTTGAAATTTGCTTGCGTCTTACGGCACGATACTTGCTAACTCTCAGAGCCCACACCAGACCATGAAGTACTCGCGCCGATGAAACTCTCGCTCCAGCTCAAGCTAGGTCAGCAACTGACCATGACGCCGCAGCTGCAGCAAGCTATCCGCCTCCTTCAGCTTTCCACCCTCGATCTGCAACAGGAAATCCACCAGGCACTGGAATCCAACCCGATGCTGGAGCTGGACGAGGACGACGACTTCCACAGCCGGTCCGATGAACTGGCGGAAGTGAACACCGAAAGCAGCATTTCCAGCGATGACTACAATCTCGACCGCATCGCCGGAAGCAGCACCAGCACTGAGAGTTACGAGAGCGGCGAGGCGGAATCCTCCGGCGACTACGATGACAACCGCTGGGAAGAGCAGATTCCGAACGATCTGTCGGTGGACAGCAGCTGGGACGACATCTACCAGACCACTTACACCACCGGCAGTGGGTCCGGTGATGGCGAGACGTCAGACTTCGAGTCGCGCAACAGCGTGACAGAAAGCCTGCAGGATCACCTGATGTGGCAACTCAATCTCACGCCCATGTCAGACCCTGACCGCCTGATCGGCCTGGCCATCATCGATGCCATCGACGCCAACGGCATGCTCACTGTCAGCATCGATGCCATTCACGCCAGCCTCATGCGTTCCATCGACATAGAGCCCGAGGAAGTGCTGGCGGTGCTGCACCGCATCCAGCAGTTCGATCCGGTCGGAGTGGGTTATCGGGATCTCGCCGAGTGCCTGCTGATCCAGCTGAACCAGTTCGAGGATGCGGAAGTCACGCCTGCAATCCGCCACGCACGCGCAATCGTCAAGGATCATCTGGTCCTGCTCGGCAACCGCGACTATGCCCAGCTCATGCGCCTGGTGCGCATCAAGGAGAACGAGCTGCGCGATGCCATCAGCATCATCGAATCGCTCAACCCGCGGCCGGGCGCCGATATCGCGCCGCCCTCCACCAGTTACATCATTCCAGACGTGATCGTGACCAAGGACAGCGACACCGGGCGCTGGCGCGTGGAACTCAATCCCGAGACCGCTCCGCGCATCCGCATCAACGCGGATTACGCCGCGCTGGTGCGACGCGCCGACAGCAGCAGTGACAACAACTATCTGCGCGACAATCTGCAGGAGGCACGCTGGTTTCTCAAGAGTCTGCAGAGCCGCAATGAAACGCTGATGAAGGTGGCCACCCGCATCGTCGAGCATCAGAAGGGCTTCTTCGAATACGGCGAGGAAGCCATGAAACCGCTGGTGCTGCATGACATCGCCGAAGCCGTGAACATGCACGAGTCCACGATCTCACGAGTGACAACCCAGAAATACATGCACACGCCCAAGGGCATCTTCGAACTGAAGTATTTCTTTTCCAGCCATGTCAGCACGGCGGGCGGAGGCGAATGCTCGTCCACGGCGATTCGTGCCCTCATCAAGAAACTCGTGGCCGGCGAGAACGCGCGCAAACCACTGAGCGACAGCAAGATCACCAAGCTGCTGGAGGCCCAGGGCATCAACGTGGCACGTCGCACCATTGCGAAGTACCGTGAATCCCTGTCCATTCCCCCATCGAACGAGCGCAAGAAACTCGTGTAGTGGTGACCCGCCACGCAGGCAGGGAAAAATGAAAATGACGCATGACTTCCCGCGAGGCGGTGCTAGAATGTCGCCCGAATTTCAGCCACACGAGAATTCGTGACAATGCGCATCGACACGATCCTGACCCCGGAACGCTGCTTCTGCAAACTGCCGGGTGTGAGCAAGAAACGCTTTCTCACCACCATCAGCGAGCGCATCGCCGAACAGACCGGCACCCTCTCCGCCGATCATATCTACAGCGCGCTGCTTGCCCGCGAGCAACTCGGCAGCACGGGCATCGGCAATGGCATCGCGATTCCTCATTGCCGCGTCGCCGCCTGCAAGAGCATCACGGGAGCCTTGGTCACACTGGACGAAGGCATCGACTTCGACGCGATTGATTCGCGCTCCGTCGATCTTCTGTTCGTGCTGATCGTTCCTGCCGAGGAAATGGCCGAACACCTCAAGGTGCTGGGCAGTCTGGCCGCGCTGTTCCATCAGGAAGATCTCTGCCGACGCCTGCGCCAGGCCGAGTCAGCCGAGGAACTCTACCGCATCGCCACGGCCGGCTGACAAGCGTCCGGCAAACCTGCTAAAGTCAGGTCGACATTGAAGAAAGCCCCTCTCCCCACAGAGCTGGCTCCTGCTTGAAATCCCAGGCGAATGACACTGTGAAACTGCTCATCATCAGCGGCCGCTCCGGCTCCGGCAAGAGTACTGCCCTCAACATGCTGGAGGATCACGGCTACTACTGCATCGACAATCTGCCTGCCAGTCTGCTTCCCTCCCTGGCGCAGCGCGTTGCCTCGCAGTCCGGCGAGCCACCCCGGGTTGCCGTGAGCATCGATGCCCGCAACATCCCGGCGGACCTCAAGCAGGTGCCGCAGATCATCGAACAGCTGAAGGAGTCGGGCATCAAGACGGAAATCATCTTTCTGGATGCCAGCAGCCCCACCCTGATCAAGCGTTTCAGCGAGAGTCGCCGCAAGCATCCGCTGACCACCGATCGCATCGGCCTGCGTCAGGCCATCAACATGGAAACGGAGTTGCTGGAACAGATCGCGCTGCTGGCCAGCCTGTCCATCGACACCAGCAACATGTCTCTGCACCAGCTGCGCGAGAGCATCAAGACCCGCGTCGTGGAGCGCGACGACAGCGGCCTTGCCCTGCTCTTCGAATCCTTTGGCTACAAGTACGGTGTGCCGATCGATGCCGACATCGTCTATGACGTGCGCTGCCTGCCGAACCCCTACTGGGAAAAAGCCCTGCGCCCGCTGACCGGCACTGATCAGGCGGTGGTGGACTGGCTGCAGAAGCAGCCGGATGTGCAGACCATGTACGAAGATCTGTGTGCCTATCTGGACAAGTGGCTGCCGCGCTTCGAACAAAACAACCGCAGCTACATGACAGTTGCCATCGGCTGCACGGGAGGCCAGCATCGCTCCGTATACCTGAGCGAGCGTCTGCGGGAGCATTTCGCGGCGCGCGTCAGGAACGTGCAGGTCATGCACCGCGAATTGCTCAAAAGGGAAGGAACACACGCCAAATGATCACCTCCACCATCACCATCTGCAACAAGGCCGGCCTTCATGCCCGAGCCGCTTCGCGCATGGTGTCCGTCACCTCCACCTTTCGCAGCGCGATCAAGGTGGGTCAGGACAAGCTGGTCGACGGCAAGAGCATCCTGGCCCTCATGATGCTCGCCGCCACCAAGGGCACCGTGCTCAACATCATCATCGATGGGGAAGACGAACAGGCTGCCCTGGAAGCGGTCACGGCGCTGGTCAACAACCGCTTCGACGAAAGCGAGTGACAGGAGGACCACACAATGAAGCAGCGTGAACCCATCGACTGGAGCCTCGAACCTCCCAGCAAGTCACAGCGCAAGCGCGACATGACAGCCCTGCAGTATCTGGGCGAAGACCTGACCACTCTCGGCCGCAAGCAGCTGGAGAAGCTGCCCTTGTCCGACGCCCTGCTCGCTGCTCTGGCCGAGTTTCACCGCCTGCCACCCAGCCACGGCGCCCGACGACGGCAGTTGCAGTTCATCGGCAAGGTGATGCGGGACGAGAATCACGAGGAGATACAGGCAGAACTGGACAAGATGCGCACGCCCGATCGCGCCCAGGTGCGCCGTGCACAGCTGATCGAGGAATGGGGCGACAAACTCCTGGCGGGCGATGAAGACGTCATCAATGCCTTTGTCACACAGTGGCCACTGGCCGAGCGCCAGGCCATTCGCGCCATCGTTCGCAACTACGACAAGGACGAGGAAGAAGCGGCCCGCGTGCATCGGCGCCGGCTGATGAGCTACATCAAGGAGTACATCGAGTAGTGCCGCTTGCGGCACGCCTGCAGACAAGCACGATCAATCCACCAATACCAACAAGAACGAGGCCATTGATGTCGAACACGCATGCGCTGTCTTACTGGAAGGCCAATCTGAGAATTGTGGGCACCTTGCTGTGCATCTGGTTCATCATCTCCTTCGGCTGCGGCATCCTGCTGGCCGACTACCTCGACAATTTTCGCATCGGCGGCTTCAAGCTCGGCTTCTGGATGGCCCAGCAGGGGTCGATCTATGGCTTCGTGGTCCTGATCTTCGTCTACATCTGGCAGATGGACAGGCTGGATCGCAAATACCAGCTGGACCAGGAGAACCACGCGAAGGCTGAAAAGGACGCCGCTCAGGAGGTCCGCTCATGAGCGTGCAGATCTGGACCTACCTGTTCATCTTCCTCAGCTTCGGCCTCTACATCGCCATCGCCCTGTGGTCCAAGGCCGGCTCCACCCATGACTTCTATGTTGCCGGCGGCGGTGTCAAGCCGGTGGTCAACGGCATGGCCACGGCGGCTGACTGGATGTCGGCCGCCTCCTTCATCTCCATGGCCGGACTGATTTCCTTTCTGGGGAGAGATGGCACCTATTACCTGATGGGCTGGACGGGCGGGTACGTGCTGCTGGCCCTGCTGCTGGCGCCCTATCTGCGCAAGTTCGGCAAGTTCACGGTGCCGGCCTTCATCGGCGATCGCTACTATTCCCAGAGTGCCCGGCTCGCGGCGGTGTTCTGCGCCATCGTCGTGTCTTTCGTCTATGTCTGCGGCCAGATGCAGGGAGCGGGCATCGTGTTCTCCCGTTTCCTGGAAGTGGACATCACCACCGGCGTGATCATCGGCATGGCCATCGTGTTCTTCTATGCCGTGCTGGGCGGCATGAAGGGCATCACCTACACCCAGGTGGCCCAGTATTGCGTGCTGATCTTTGCCTACATGGTGCCTGCGGTCTTCATTTCCCTGATGATGACCGGCAACCCCGTGCCACAACTGGGCTTCGGCTCGGAACTGACACCGGAGTACGGCGGCGGCTACCTGCTTGATCGCCTTGACGGTCTCAGTGAAACGCTTGGTTTCGGCACCTATACCGCCGGACAGAAAAGCACCCAGGACGTGTTCTTCATCACTGCCGCACTGATGTTCGGCACGGCAGGGCTGCCCCATGTGATCATTCGCTTCTTCACCGTTCCGAGCGTGCGGGCTGCCCGCGTCTCGGCCGGCTATGCGCTGGTATTCATCGCGGTGCTCTACACCACGGCGCCCGCCATCGCGGCATTTTCCAAGACCAATCTGATGAACACCGTCAACAACGCGGAATACACCGCGATGCCGGGCTGGTTCACGACCTGGGAGCGCACGGGCCTGATCGCCTTCAACGACAAGAACAGCGACGGTCGCATCCAGTATGTCGGGGATGCCGCCACCAACGAACTGACGGTGAACCGCGACATCATGGTGCTGGCGAACCCCGAGATAGCGCGCCTGCCCAACTGGGTGGTGGCACTGGTGGCCGCCGGCGCCCTCGCGGCAGCCTTGTCCACCGCTGCGGGTCTGCTGCTGGTGATCTCCACCTCGATCTCGCACGATCTGCTCAAGCGCAGTCTGGCACCGCACATCACGGAGAAACAGGAATTGACCTATGCGCGCATCGCGATCTTCGTGGCGGTGCTGATTGCGGGGTATTTCGGCATCAACCCACCGGGCTTCGTGGCGGAAGTGGTGGCTTTCGCCTTCGGGCTGGCGGCGGCATCGTTCTTCCCCGCCATCGTGCTGGGCATCTTCTACACCCGCATGAACCGGCAGGGCGCCGTGGCAGGCATGCTGTCGGGCTTCACGTTCACAGCGGCCTACATCATCTACTTCAAGTTCATCAGCCCGGAACTGAGCACGGCGCAGCACTGGTGGTTCGGCATTTCACCGGAGGGCATCGGCACCATGGGAACCCTGGTGAATCTGGCGGTGGCACTGTTGGTCTGCCGCTTCACGCCGGCCCCACCGCAGGATGTGCAGGAAATCGTGCACAACATCCGCCTGCCGGGGGAGCACGTCTGAGTCAGCGACGCTCCTTGATGCGCTGCCAGTAGCTGTCGACCGTGTTCTTCATGTCCCTGCGCAGCAGCAGGATGCCGATCAGATTGGGCATGGCCATGAAGAACAGCGTCACCGCCGAGAGATTCCAGATCAGGGTGGTGTCAGCCTGCGCGGCCAGGAAGAAGCCCGCGATATAGACCAGTCGGTAGGGCAACACTCCCGCCGGCCCGAACAGATAGGTCACGGCTCGATCACCGTAGTACGACCAGGCGATGGCCGTGGTGAAGGCGAACAGCAGCAAGCCGATGGACACGACATGTTGACCTGCAGCACCGAACCAGCCCGAGGCAAAGGCCTTGGAGGTCAGCGGCACCGAATGCAGCAGGGAACGCCCCTGCAATTGCAACGCGAGATCATCCGGTCGGCCATCGGTCACTGCAAACGCCCCGTTCGCCGGCGCCCCATCCTTGAGGAATCGCACGTCCTCCGCCACGGAACGGGCGTGCAGGATCGTCACGTCGGCCTGGTTCTGCAGCACACCGTCGCTGATCTGCAGCGTCCCGCTGTAGGCAGAGACTTGCGAGGGCTGACGATTCAGGTGCAGGAAGAGCTGTTCACGCTGCGTCGCGTCCTGGTCGGAGAAGACACCCGCCACAATCTCCAGATCCGCTCGAGCGAAGACATTTTCGTGCTTCTGCGTCCATACTCCCGAGGACAGGATCACCAGTCCGGTCAGCGTGCATATCACGATGGTGTCGATGAAAGGCTCCAGCAAGGCCACCATGCCCTCATCAGCCGGCTCATCGGTGCGCGCTGCCGAGTGTGCGATCGAGGATGAACCCAGGCCAGCCTCATTGGAAAAGAGGCCGCGATTGACGCCGCGATTGAAGGCATAGGCAATGCTGGCGCCAAGAAAACCCCCGGTGGCAGCACTGCCCGTGAAGACGTCGGCGAAGATCGACACGAAAGCAGGCCCGACATTGCCCAGATTGGGCAGAATCACCGCCAGCGCCCCGACGATGTAGATCAGCGACATGGTCGGCACCAGTTTCGACGCCACCTGGGCAATGCGATGTATGCCGCCCACCACCACCAGCCCCAGCAGGACCGTGAGGATACTGCCGGACACCAGCGGGCTGATGTTGAACGAACCTTCGAGACCTGCCGCAATGCTGTTGATCTGTGGAAAGTTGCCGATACCGAACGAGGTGAGAACTGCCGCAACGGCGAACAGGACGGCCAGCCAGCGCGACTTCAGACCGAATTCCATGTAGTACATCGGGCCGCCCGCCATCGTGCCATCGGCCGTCTTGACCCGGTATTTGTGCGAGAGCGTGACCTCGACGAACTTCGTGGTCATGCCCAGAAAGGCCGTCATCCACATCCAGAACAGCGCCGCCGGCCCCCCCAGGAAAAGTGCAAAGGCGACGCCGCCGATATTGCCCGTGCCCACGGTGCCCGCAAGAGCAGTCGTCAGGGCCTGCCAGTGCGAGGCATCACCCGGGGCGCCCGCGCGATCATACTGGCCGCGCGCCACCCTGATGGCGTGCTTGAAATAGCGAACCTGCGGAAACTTCAGATAGAGCGTGAAGAACAGTCCGGTGAAGAGCAGCAAGTACGGAAACCACGCGGAGCCCGCGAGCAATCCGTCCAGCCTGACCAGCAGTGCGTTGATCGCGTCCACGTACCCACCTCTTGCCGCCCTCGCGGCTCAATCGTCAGTAATATGAATATCCGGAGCCCTGGCGGCTCCCGACTCCTGTGACTCCACCTTGTCGCGCAAGCGCGCAGCCAGTGCCAGATAGGCCTGGGCCACTGCGCCATCCGGCCGGGCCTGCACGATGGGCGTTCCCTTGTCCGTGTGCTCCCGGATGCTCAAGTCCAGCGGCAGCGAGCCCAGCAGTTCGGCGCCGTGCTCCCGCGCCAGCGTTTCACCACCGCCCGTTCCGAAAATGGCCTCTTCATGCCCGCAGTTTGAACAGACATGCGTGGCCATGTTTTCCACCACGCCTAGAATGGGCACTCGCACCTTGCGGAACAATTCCATGCCCTTGCGCGCATCCAGCAGCGCGACGTCCTGCGGCGTGGTCACGATCACGGCGCCTGTGACGGGCACTTGCTGGGCCAGACTGAGCTGGATGTCACCGGTGCCGGGCGGCATGTCGACAATCAGATAGTCCAGCTTTTCCCAGAGCGTCTCCTTGAGCAGTTGATTGAAGGCGCCGACGATCATCGGCGCGCGCCACGCCATGGCCGTCTGAGGCTCGACAAGATATCCAATGGAATTGGACACAATCCCATGCGCGGGCACTGGCACCATCTTCTTGCCATCCACGATGCGCGGTCGCGTGCCATCGGGCACCCCCAGCATCAACGGCTGACTGGGACCATAGATATCGGCGTCGAGCAAACCGACACGGGCGCCGAGTCGACTCAGCGCCAGTGCCAGATTCACCGCGGTGGTGGACTTGCCCACCCCGCCCTTTCCAGAGGCCACACAAAGAATATGTCGAACACCTTGCAGTCTTTCCACGTCACACTCGCCTTGCTCTGTTCCAGAATCTTTCGCAGCGTGAGTCGCTGCACGCCGGCATTATCTCCGGATGCCATGACCTTGAACACCCCGCTGCGCGAAGAGGGAGGACGTGGCAAATGACGGCCGGCTGCGCTACGCTGACTCTGTCTTCCATGCCAGCGCTTGTTCCGCGCAAGGATTGACTGTGACCCGGCACCTTTCACTTTTGCGCAGCCTCTTCCCGCTGTTGCTGTTCCCTGCTCTGGCGAGCGGGCAGAGTGTCGCGGGCGCCGATGTCTCGACTGAGGCTGCCCCGGACGTCCGCTTCGCCATCTTTTCCAGCCTGTGGAGCGGACGCAGCGACGCAGGACTGCGCATCGTGGCGCGCAATGTCGGAACCAGAGCGCTGCAACTCGACACGCTCACGCTGGCTCAGGCTGCTGGTGGACAGCCGGAGCTGAAACTGATGCTGGATGTGCCGGCTGGAGGATGGGCCGAAGTGGAGACCACCTATGTCGACCTGGTCTCGGACGATCCGTGCGTGGCAGACAGTCTGCGCGACGAATGGAAGCTGATGGAAATCTCCAATTACCCTCTGCACCCTTCTGTGCGTGGTCTCATCATCGAGGACTCGCAATCCTTCCGCATCTTCCAGTGCATTCGCGGGGTCACCCTGCACTGGCTCGATTCCGCAACCGGCGAGCAGTGGGCAACCGAGGAATGGCTGCTGTATCACTTCGAGCGCCGACCGCCGCCCTGAGAGCGCCAGACTCCCCGCGAAGGCAAAAAAAAGGGCCGCATCAGCGGCCCTTTGTCTTGCGCAGGCTGCTTTCAACCACCGATCAGGATGCCACCGTACTGCACGAAGAACGGTGCGAACACCAGCGACAGAATCGCGGAGAGCTTGATCAGGATGTTCAGTGACGGGCCGGAGGTGTCCTTCAGCGGATCGCCCACGGTGTCACCCACCACGGCCGCCTTGTGGTTCTCGGAACCCTTGCCACCGTGATTGCCCGCCTCGATGTACTTCTTGGCGTTGTCCCATGCGCCCCCGCTGTTGGAGGAGGAGATGGCCAGCACCCCGCCCGCGACCAGTGAGCCTGCGAGCATTCCCGCCACCGCCGGCACACCGAAGAGGAAACCGACCACGAGCGGAGAGCCCATGATCAGCACGCCGGGAGCAATCATCTCGCGCAGGGCGGCCTTTGTGGAGATTGCCACGCACTGCGCGTAGTCAGGCTCGCCTGTGCCTTCCATCAGACCCGGGATGACTTTGAACTGACGACGCACTTCCTCAATCATGTCGAACGCGGCCTTGCCCACGGATTTCATGGTCATGGCGGTGAACAGGAACGGCAGCACCGCGCCCATGAACAGGCTCACGAACACGACCGGGTCCAGCAGATTGATGGAGGCCAGCAGGTCATAACCCGGGTTCTCTTCGCGCATCAGCGTGTCAGCGCTGGTCAGGAAGGCAGCGAACAGCGCGAGTGAAGTCAGGATGGCAGCGCCGATCGCGAAGCCCTTGCCGATGGCCGCCGTGGTGTTGCCGGCAGCGTCCAGGATGTCCGTGCGACGACGCACTTCCTTGGGCAGACCCGCCATCTCGGCAATGCCTCCAGCGTTGTCGGACACCGGGCCGTAGGCATCAATGGTCAATGCAATGGCGAGGGTGCCGAGCATGCCCAGGGAGCCAATGGCCACACCGTACATGCCACCGAGCTCCCAGCTCACATAGATGGCGATGGCGATGGCGATGTAGGGCAGCACGGTGGATTTGTAGCCCAGGGCCAGACCGTAAATGATGTTGGTCGCTGCACCTGTCTCACAGGACTTGGCCACTTCCTGCACGGGCTTGAACGCACCGGAGGTGTAGTAGCCTGTCAGCAGGCCAACGACCAGACCGGCCACAAGTCCGGACAGGAAGCACCAGTAGATGCCCATGCTGGTGTAGGCCTCGCCGCGAATCTCGAAGTCGGCCGGCACGAAGGCGCGTGTGACGAAGAACATCGCCACAGCCATCAGCGCGCTGGAAATGATCAGCAGCTTCATCAGTGCCGGAGAGACGTCGTCCTCGGTCTTCACCTTGACGAAGAACATGGTCAGCAGACTGATGGGAATGCCCACGGCGCTGATGAGGATCGGATACAGCAGCGCATCGATGTTGCCGGCGAACACGACGGCACTGATGACCATTGCCGCACAGGTGCTTTCGGCGCAGGAACCGAACAGGTCCGCGCCCATGCCGGCGACGTCGCCCACGTTGTCACCCACGTTGTCGGCAATCACTGCCGGGTTGCGCGGATCGTCTTCCGGGATGCCCTTCTCGACCTTGCCCACCAGATCAGCGCCGACATCGGCCGCCTTGGTGAAGATACCGCCGCCCACGCGGGCGAACAGCGCGATGGTGGAGCCACCCAGACCGAAGCCGGCGATGATTTCCATCAGCACATGATTCGGCAGGTCAGTCGGCAGCCAGGCCTTCATGACGACGTAGACAATCACCAGACCAAGCACTGCCAGACTCACCAGAGCGAAGCCCATCACCGCTCCTGAGTTCAGCGCCACCTTGAAGGCGTCACCGATATTGTCCTTGGCGGACACGGTGGTGCGCGCGTTGCCCTGGGTCGCAATCATCATGCCGATGTAGCCGGAGGCGATGGAGATCACACCGCCGAACAGGAAAGCCACGGCAGTGTAGAGGCCTTCGCGCGTGTCTGGAGTGTGATTGTCGTCGATGAGCACCGCAATGATGGCGGCGAACACGAGCATGAAAATGCTGAGGAACTTGTACTCCTGCTTCAGGAAGGCCATGGCCCCCTGCGCAATCGCACCATGAATGAATTTCAGTCGGGATTTCTGCTCACCCTCAAGACCGAGGTCAAGCGGCACACGCATCACCTGGCGCATGTAGAAATAGGCTACGCCGAGACCGAATAGAGATAGCAATGTCGAAATTGTAATTGTCATGCCTTGCATCTTGCGGTAACTCCTCGTCTTGTTTTTGTTGGATGAAGCGAGCGGCACTGTAGCATATCGACCATGACAAACAAAGCCGCCCGAAATGACTGAAAAGTGCTAGAAATCAAGGGTTCCGGCGCTGCCGGGATGGGTGAGGGATATGCGCCTTGCCGAGGGTGCGAGGCCTTGCGGATGATGTGTGAGACGAGGAACGTTGCGAGCGTTCAGCGGGGGCGACCACGCCCCTTTGGCTTGCTCTTGCCCTTGCCGGTGGGGGTGAGCGAGGCACCCGTACGCGCAGCTCGGAAAGCTTCGCGCAGCTTCTGCAAGCGCTCTTCCTGCTGCTGAAACCGCCGCTTCTCCAGCGCTTCACCGATATCGATGAGATCCCCGCTCATGGATTCACGAGCGCCTGAGCCTGTTGCTTGAGATCGTCCTTTCGGGCCTCCAGTTCAGCGAGCCCATCCTTGTCGAGAGGGTCGACAGGCTGCCCGGCGGCATCGGTATTGCCATATTTCAATTGTTCGGCATTGAGTGCTTCAAGCAGTTGCTCGGCAGCCGCCACGGCCTGATCGAGGCGCTCATTGGCGGCATTCACGCGCGAGGTGCTCTCGCGCAATTCGGCAATCTGAGCTTCCAGTGCGGCAATCCGATCCCGCTGCGCCTGTTCACGTGCCTGGGCATCGCGGCGCTGAGCTGCCGCCTGCGCCTCGCGCTCCCGCGCTTCACGCTCGAGTCGCGCCTGCTCCTGAGCTCGCGCGGCCTCGGCCTGTGCAAGGGCTTCCTGGCGCCTGCGCTCGGCTTCAGCGGCCTCGTTGCGGGCACGCTCCTCAGCGACACGACTGGCTTCCGCCTGTTCAGCCGCGCGCTGAGCCTCCAGCACTGCAGCCTGATCCACCACCGGCTGACTGCTCGAACTGCAGGCACCCAAGGCCACCAGCAGCGAACCGATGATCAGCACGCGCGCAAGGGGCGTGAAACTATGGATATTCCGGGGACTGGTCATCGCGAATGTCCTTGCGAAACTGAAGAAAATGCCGGGGAATGAAGTACTTGACGGCACCATAATCACTCCGGGATAGTACCGTCAAGTTTCCCGATCCGTTACCAGGTCTTCATCCGGCGCCGTCGCGCTCCGGGGACCTGTGTGCTTTATATAGACAATTCAGGTATTTGTCAGCATCGCGCTGAGCAACCATGAGTCCTTCACGCACGCAAGGCATACTCGGACCGGCCCTCCTGGTGCTGGCGCTTCCTGCCATGATCCTGACAGCCCTGCTTGCTCTTGGCCTGCAAACCCAGCCTTCGGTTCCCCGCAGCCTGACAGTGGACGCAGTGGCGATCACCACCATCGAGGACATGCTGGTGGACCGAGCACCCGCGCGCGTCGGGCGCTCCGGGGAGCTGCAGCTGCAGCTCGATGAAAGCGAATTGAATCTGCTGGCAGCCTTTGCGCTGCAGAACATTCCCCGCCTGCGCGACGCCAGCGCCCGGGTCCGCGTCGGACAACAGCAGGCGACGCTCGCTCTCAGCATCCCCGTGCCATGGTCGGGCCCTGCCCTGTTCCTCAATCTGCACATCGACGTGAATGCTGAGAACGGTCTCGCCGTGCCCGGCACCCTGTGGATCGGCCGCATCCCTGTGCCCGGAACGGCCATGCGCCAGCTGGTCGGCGCTGCAGAGCGCTGGCTTGCGAGCAGTTATGTGAACTACGAGGCACTGCGCCCGCTGCGCGACAGTATTCGGGATGTCGAATTCGCTGCACCCACGGCCAGTTTCACGCTGAACTGGGAACCCCAGTTGATGGCCGCCGTGCAGAATCAGGCAGAACGGCTTCTGCTGAGCGCGGACGACGAGGCACGCATCGATCACTACCGCACGATGCTGATTACCCAGCTCGCAGCCTTGCCACCCGACACCCGCACCATCGCACTCGGCGAGCTTCTGCCAGCCATGTTCAGGGAAGCCCAGGCACAGAGTGACGGCGGCAGCGATCCCGCCATCGAGAACCGCTCAGTCCTGCAGGCACTGTCCCTCTACATCAACGACGACTCCGAGCGACAGGACGGGACGCGCCAGCCCCAGGTGACGCTGCAGCGGCGCAGCGACCTTGCGCAGCACTTCATCAGCTCCGCGGCCATGACGGCCAGCGTCGGCGCCGACATCGCCGCCCTGCTGGCCACCAGCAAGGAAGCGCACGATGCGCGCTACCGGTCAGGCTTCAGCTTCAGCGATCTCACGGCCAACATGGCCGGCGTGGCGCTGGGGGATGCAGCCACGCAGAACGCCGCCTCTGCGCGCAGACTGCAGTCAGCGCTTGCGCGGTCCACGGCGGAATCCGACTACATGCCGGTGGTCTCACGCGACAATGCCGGCCTCAGCGAGGAAGACTTCCTGCAGCAGTATCAGGACCGCAACAGCCCGGCCTACCTCGAGCGCCTAGGTACCATCGAGGCCCAACTGGCCGCGCTGCCTGTCTACACCCAGCCCTGACTGCGGTGTTCGCCCCGTCGAGGCTCTTGTATACTGCCGGCCCGGTCACCGGTGCCGCGCAAACCGCCCGCAGCACCGCCTTCGACTCACGCAGGCCAGGAAACAAGCACCATGAGCAGCCAGGACAAACCAGCGCATTTCGACACGGTCAATCTGCATTCCGACCGCAGTGACAAGCCCGAGCACGGCAGCCTGCACAAGGCTGTGCACACCTCGATCGCGTTCGAGTACGACGACGCACGGGATCTCGCCGCCGTATTCCAGGGCCGCAAGGCCGGCTACAACTACGGCCGCCAGCAGAATCCGACGGTCAATGCGCTGCAGAACCGCGTCACGCGCATGGAAGGCGGCCAGAGTACCGTGGCCTTTGCCACCGGAATGGCCGCCATCGGCTCGATCCTGTTCTCGCTGCTGCGCCATGGCGACCACGTGATCTCCAGCGCTTTCCTGTTCGGCAACACCAACAGCCTGTTCCACACCTTCATCAATTTCGGTGTGGAGGTCAGTTTCGTCGACGCCACGGACAGTGGGGCAGTGCGCGCTGCACTGCGCCCGAACACCCGCATGGTGTTCGTGGAAACCATTGCCAATCCGGTCACGCAGATTGCGGATCTCGAAGGCATCGGTGCCTTGTGTCGCGAACACGGGCTGATCTTCGTGGTGGACAACACCATCACCACACCATGCCTGTTCAACCCGCGCCAGGTCGGCGCCAGTTTCATCATCAACTCGCTCTCCAAGTCCTTCGGTGGCCATGGCGACGCGCTGGGAGGCTCGGTGACGGACACCGGACTCTTCGACTGGCAGGACTACCCGCATCTGTATGACAACTACAAGACGGGGCCTTCCAGCACCTGGGGCATGACCCAGCTGAAGAAGAAAGGCCTGCGTGATTTCGGTGCCACCCTCTCGCCCGAAGCTGCCCACACCCTGGCGCTGGGTTCCGAAACCCTGTCACTGCGCGTCGAGCGTGCCAGCAGCAATGCGCTGGCGCTGGCGCAATTCTTCGAGGCCCATCCGCGGGTGCGCAAGGTCAATTACCCGGGGCTGCCCAGCCATCCGCAGCACGCCCGGGCGGCGAAACTGTTCCGTCACTTCGGCGCACTGATGAGCATTGAACTGATCGACGACATCGACTGCTTCGACTTTCTCAACCGCCTGCAGTACGTGGTCTCTTCCAGCAATCTTGGCGATACCCGCACGCTGGCGATTCCCGTCGCGCACACGATCTTCTTCGAGATGGGCGCCGCACGCCGTGCCTCGATGGGCATTCCGGATTCCATGATCCGCCTGGCAGTGGGCATCGAGAACATCGACGATCTGCTGGCCGATTTCACCCAGGCACTGGCCTGAGGCATTGCGGAGGTTGCCGATGATCACCCTGTGTCACATCGACGAGATCGAGGAAGGTCGCTCCAAGGGCTTCGAGGTGCTGAACAAGTACCTCTTCGCCGTAAAAAAGGACGGCCGCATGCATCTTTACTACAACTACTGTCCGCACCTCGGCACGCCGCTGGAGTGGCAGGAAGACCAGTTCCTGGACAGCGATGGCGCACTGATCCAGTGCTCCACCCACGGCGCGCTTTTCCTGATCGAGAACGGTCAGTGCATATTGGGCCCTTGCAAGGGCAAGCGACTCAAGGCCATCCCCTTCGTGCTGGGCAACGGCTTCATGATGGTGGAGGAAGGCGAGGTAAGCGCTCTGGGGCGCCTCTGAGTCACAGCGTCGCCAGCTCCACGGGAACAGGTTCCTGCAAGTGCATGCCCTGCACATCGATGGCCGAGCGCCAGGCCAGCACTTCCACGCCACCCGCCGCGGCCTGCCGCAGCGTGTCTGCGTAGAGGGGGTCGATATGGGCAGCAGGGCGCACACAGTCTATGCCAGCATGCTGCACGCAGAAGAGCAGCACCGCACGCTGGCCCTGCGCGCGCAGCGCCAGCAGTTCGCGCAGGTGCCGGGTGCCCCGCGTGGAGACGGCATCGGGAAACGCACCGCTGCCATCGGGCAAAGCGAGAGTCACACTCTTCACCTCCACATGGCAGTGCTCGTCAGGCCGCAGAGCATGGCCACTCAGAACGAAGTCGAGGCGACTGCCCTCCCCGCCGACCACCACTTCGCGCCGCAGGATGCCATAACCTGCCAGTGCCGCGATGCGCCCTTCCCGCAGCGCCTCTTCGACCAAGTCATTCGCGCGGGTCGTGTTGATGCAGGCCAGGTGGCGACCCGCAGTCTCCACGAGCTCCCAGGTGCACGGATACTTGCGGGCAGGATTGTTGGAAAGGGAATACCACACCCGACTGCCTGGTTCGGCACAGCCCAGCATGGCACCGGTGTTGGGACAATGCAGCGTCATCTCGCGACCATCAGCCAGACGAACATCGGCCAGGAAGCGCTTGTATCGTCGGATGAGGACGGCTTCAGCCAGTGGCTCACTGAACTTCATGCCGAGAACGCACCACGCTCGACAGCCGCTCGCAGACGCTGCGCGGCCTCTTCCAACTGCTGCATGCCAGTCGTGAAGGCGAAGCGGACATGATGCCGGCTCTCGAACTCGCCGAAGTCGGTGCCCGGCGTGGCGGCCACGCCGAAGTCCTCCAGCAGGGTGCGGCAGAACTGTTCGCTGTCATTGCTGAAGGCCTCGATGCCAGCGTACACATAGAATGCCCCTTGCGCGGTGACGGGCACAGCGAAGCCCAGCTCACGCAATACTCGAGTGAGATAGTCACGCCGGGCCGCGAATTCACGGCGCCGCGACTCGAATATTTCCTGAGTGTCGGCGTCGAAGGCGCGCAGAGCGGCGTACTGCGCCACCGATGAAGCCGCAATGAACAGGTTCTGCGCCAGGATGTTGCTGACGCCGACGAGTGACTCGGGCACGACGAACCAGCCGAGCCGCCAGCCGGTCATGCCGAAGTACTTCGAGAAGCTGTTCACCGCGAGGACATCGTCGCCCAGTTGCAGGGCGCTCGGCAGGCCGCCGACATAGTCCAGCCCGTGATAGATCTCGTCCACCAGCAGATGACAACCGCGACTCCTGCACCAGTCGTGAATGCCCTGCAGCGCAGGCAGATCGAGTACTGTGCCGGTCGGATTCGAGGGCGAGGCGAGCCAGACACTGCGGCTCTGCGCCGTCGCATGCCGGCTGAGCAACTCGGGCGTCAGCTGATAATTCTCGCGTGCAGTGACCGGCACCAGAATGGCTTCGGCGCCTGCCAGGCGGACATAGTTGCGGTTGCAGGGATAGCCGGGATCCGTCATCAGCACGGCATCACCGGGATTCAGCAGCATCTGGGCGAGCAGACTCAAGGCACCACTCGCGCCGGGCGTGACGAAAATGCGGTGAGCCGGGATATCCAGGCCGTGTCGCACGCGGTAATGCCCGGCAATCGCTTCGCGCAGCTGCGGCAGTCCGGCCGCTGGCGTGTAGGCAGTATGGCCACTGGCAAGCGCCGCTCTGCCCGCTTCCACGATGGGTTCTGCAGTGACGAAGTCCGGCTCCCCGACCTCCAGATGAATGATGCTGCGCCCCTGGCTCTCCAGGGCCTTGGCGCGCTCCAGAACGGTCATCACACGAAAGGGATTGATGCCCTGCAACCGATCGGCTGCTTGCAGCGGGGCGGGGAGGCGGGAATCCGACACGTCAACTCCTGTGTACTATGCTTGCAGGGCAGCCTGAGCTTCGAGGCCGGCATTATAGGCACAGGCGCACGCTCAGGCGAAAGCAGCCCTCCGGGCAGTGCCACGGGCTGCACCGATTGCCGTCGCCCTGGCGGTAGCGCGGCCAGAATTAATCTGGTAGCTTACCGGCCTTTCTGATGCCCTTGACATGCGAGTGCCCGCGTCATGTGACGTCCGCTCGTGAGCGTTGAATCTGGACAAGCCCCCCGTGGGGCGAAGAGGCGTAGCGAACCATGTCTGACAAAAAAGCCCCTGCTTCCGCACCGGTTCTGAAGAACTTCACCCCCTACAAGGAAAAGAAAGGGGAGGAGTACATGAACGAGAACCAGAAGGAGCACTTCAAGGCCATCCTCAACAACTGGCGCAACCAGCTGATGGAAGAAGTGGACCGTACCGTGCATCACATGCAGGATGAAGCGGCCAACTACCCCGACCCGGCCGACCGCGCCACGCAGGAAGAAGAATTCAGCCTGGAACTGCGCACACGGGACCGCGAACGCAAGTTGATCAAGAAGATCGACTCCACGCTGGAGAAGATCGCCCAGGACGACTACGGCTACTGCGAGGCCTGCGGCATCGAGATCGGCATTCGTCGTCTGGAGGCACGCCCCACCGCCAACAAGTGCATCGACTGCAAGACTCTCGACGAGATCAAGGAAAAGCAGTGGGGCGCCTGAGGCCCTCCTTCGACGCTGACCTCTCGCCTGTACCATGAGCAAAAACACCGACATCATCGGTCGCTTTGCCCCCTCTCCCAGCGGCCCCCTGCATTTCGGGTCGCTGGTCGCCGCCACCGCCAGTTTCCTCGACGCCCGCCACCGGCAGGGCCGCTGGCTGCTGCGCATGGAAGACCTCGACCCTGCCCGGGAACCTCCAGAAGCTGCTGATCAGATCCTGCGCGCCCTGGAATGCCACGGGCTGCACTGGGACGGGCCGGTGCTCTACCAGAGTGACCGCCTTGACGCGTACGCCGAGGCCCTTGATGAATTGCGGCGGCAGGGTCGGCTCTTCGCGTGCCGTTGCTCGCGGCAGCAGATTCAGGCCGATGGCGGTGTCTACGACGGCCGCTGCCGCACACTGGGCCTGCCGGATGCCGGCAACGCCATTCGTCTGCGCGTCGATGATGTGCGGGTGGATTTCACCGACGCGATTCAGGGTCCGCAATCGCAGCGGCTGTTGCAGGAATGCGGAGATTTCATCCTGCGCCGCAAGGATGGCCTGTTCGCCTATCAACTGGCAGTGGTGGTCGACGATGCTTTCCAGGGCGTGACGGACATCGTGCGCGGCTCGGACCTGCTCGACTCCACGGCGCGCCAGGTATTCCTGCAGCGTCTGCTGGGGCTGCCAACGCCCCGCTACGCCCACGTGCCGGTGGCAGTGAACGATCTGGGCCAGAAACTCAGCAAGCAGCATTTTGCAGAAGCTCTGGGGCTGGACGATGGTGCCCCGGCCCTGCTGCAGGCGTTGCGCTTCCTCGGGCAACGTCCGGACGTGGAACTGATGGGCGCGAGCGTGAACGATATCCTCACCTGGGCCATCCACCACTGGGATGTACAGGCCGTCCCCAAGTTGGCTAATATCCGGCTCGAAAGTCACTCCTGACACCCATGATCACCCAGGATTCCCCGTGTACATCTCCCGCTCCATACTGCTGCTGCTGATGTTCAGCTATCTGCTGTTCCTGACCAGTGTCGACTGGGTCAGCCAGCCCGAAGGCGCCTGGTACCGTCCGTTCATCGTCGGGCTTCTGGTCATTCTGATTGCAGCGCTCTGCCACCGGGAGCAGAACTCCGATGACCTTTGAGCTCAGCAGCCTGTTCATCCTGGGCCTGGCCTACATGGCCATGCTGTTCATGATCGCGCTGGCGACGGATCGCGGCTGGATTCCACAACGCATCGTGCGCCACCCGGTGATCTACGTTCTTGCCCTGGGGGTGTTCGCCAGTGTCTGGTCCTATTACGCGGCGACGGCCAATGCCTTCCGCGACGGATTCGGCTATCTGGCCCCCTTCATCGGCATCTCGCTGGCCTTTCTTTTTTCGCCACTGATGCTGCGGCCGATCCTGGAGATCACCAAGAGCTACCAGCTGAGTTCGCTGGCAGACCTGCTGGCATTTCGCTATCGCAGCCCGATCGCCGGCACGATCACCACGCTCGTCCTGCTGATGGGAGTGATTCCCCTGCTCTCTCTGCAGATTCAAGCTGTGGCCAACAGCGTGGCGCTGCTGGCACCGGATACCTCGCAAACCACGCTGGCGATCGTGTTCTGCTCTCTGATAACGCTGTTCGCCATTTTCTTCGGCACGGGGCGTGGTGCGGGCCGGGAGAAACATGAAGGCCTGGTCATGGCCATCGCCTTCGACTCGGTGGTCAAGCTGCTGGCCCTGTTGACCCTCGGACTGTTCGCCATCTACCAGGGCTTCGGTGGTTTCGCGGGCGTGGACGCCTGGCTGCAGACCCAGCCTGGGCTGCTGGCCAGCATCAAGGAACCGGACGCACCGGGCACCTTCCACGTCACCGCCTTGCTGTTCTTCACCGCCGCTGTTGCCAGCCCTCACATGTTCTACATGATCTTCAACGAGAACAACGATCCGAAAGCCCTCACCCTGGCCAGCTGGGCACTGCCGCTTTATTTCCTGCTGCTCAGCGCCCCGGTGCTGCCGATTCTCTGGGCAGGCCTGAAGGTCGGCTCCACGGCACCGCTGGAGTTCTATCCGGTCAGCCTGGGCGTGGACTACGGCTCCGAATTGATGACGCTGATAGGCTTCCTCGGCGGACTGTCTGCCGCCAGCGGACTCATCATCGTGATCACCCTGGCCTTGTCCAACATGTGCCTCAACCACCTCATCCTGCCCGTCTACCAGCCGTCCGCCCGCAATGACATCTATCGCTGGCTGCTGTGGAAGCGCCGCGCGCTGATCACGGCGCTGATCTGGATCGGTTTCCTCTTCTACTTTCTGCCGGAAGACAAGTTGAGCGTGCGCGCCATCGGCAATGTGTCCTACATTGCCAGCCTGCAGTTCCTGCCCAGCATCATCGCGCTGCTGTACTGGCCGCGCGGAAACAAGAAGGGCTTTCTGGCCGGCCTGGGCGTGGGGGTACTGATCTGGTTCTTCTTCCTGATGTTGCCCGTGCTCACTGGCACCAATCTGCTGGCATTCAGCGACATCAATACACGCGAGATCGTGGCAGGCTCGCTGGTGACCAATGTCATCCTGTTCGTCGCCATTTCACTGTGGACGCGCACCTCTGCCGAAGAGCGTGCCTCGGCTGACATCTGCGCCCTCGACACGATCAGGCGGCGCAATCGCACCGGCCTGGTCGCCCGCTCACCCGAGGAGTTCATCGAGAAGCTCACCAAACCGCTGGGGGAGCGCACCGCCACTCGCGAAGTGCTGCAGGCGCTGCGCGACCTGAAGATCGACAAGCAGGAAAAACGCCCTTACGCCCTGCGGCTGCTGCGCGGTCGCCTGGAAGCCAACCTGTCGGGCTTGCTCGGACCATCGATCGCCCACGATCTCATCGATCGCTTTCTGCCCTATACCATCGAGTCGGAGACAGGAGCCTCAGATGTGGATGTGATCGAAAGCCGCATCGAAGCCTACCGCAGCAATCTTTCCGGCATGGCCGAGGATCTCGACAATCTGCGGCGCTACCACCGTCAGGTGCTGCTTGAGCTGCCGCTGGGCGTCTGCTCCCTCGGCGAGCAGAACCAGATCGTGATGTGGAACAACGCAATGGCCAAGCTGACTGGAATATCCAGTCAGGAAGTGGTGGGTGCGCAACTCAAGGATATCGAAGAACCCTGGGGCTCACTCATTGCAGACTTCACCTCGGGCGAAGCTGCACACGCACACAAGCGTGTGGTGCAGGTCAAGAGCAAGCGCCGTTTCATCAGCCTGCACAAGGCCATCATCGAGAAATCCGCTGCTCACAAGATCAAGCAGGACGGCGTGGTGATCCTGCTGGAAGACCTGACCGAGACAGAGCTCCTGGAAGAGGAACTGACTCACAGCGAACGCCTTGCCTCCATCGGCCGCCTGGCAGCGGGCGTGGCACACGAGATCGGCAACCCGATCACGGGCATCGCCTGCCTGGCCCAGAACATCCGCGACGAAACCAGCAACGATGAACTTCGCAACATGGCCCGCCAGATCATCGAGCAGACGGATCGAACCTCACGCATAGTGCAGTCCCTGGTGAACTTTGCCCACAGTGGCAGCAACAAGGCGGATCACAACAGCGAGGTTGTCCTGATCGAGGAATGCGCGAATGAAGCCATTGCCTTGATTTCACTGGACAAGCGGCGCAAGGACATTCACTACAGGGTGGCGTGCAAGCCTGGCTTGAAGATGCTGGGCGACTCCCAGCGCCTGTTGCAGGTGTTGGTGAATCTGATCAACAACGCCCATGATGCCAGCCCGGCGGGAAGCACCATCACCATCAGCTCGAAACTGGTCTCGGGGTCGGTTCAACTGTCCGTCACCGACGAAGGCACCGGGATTCCAGAGTCGATCAGGGACAGGATTTTTGACCCGTTCTTCACCACGAAAGAGCCGGGAGAAGGCACGGGTCTGGGACTTTCGCTGGTGTACAGCATAGTTGAAAACCTCAATGGCCATATTGATATAATCAGCGCGTCCAGCCGCAGGGAGAATCCCGGCACACGGGTAATCCTGACCTTTCCCTGCTATGATGACGCCGGCCTGCCAGTTGAGAATTTCGCAAAGGCACTCTGAACCTCAGGGCAAGCTCTTGAATTAGTTATCAAACTGTTTGAGTACCACGATGACAGCGCAAAACAGGGTATTGGTAGTTGAGGACGAGCAGGTCATTCGCACCGCATTGCGAAGACTGCTCGAACGGCATGACTATCTTGTGGAAGAGGCCGGCAGTGTCCGGGACGCGCTGGAAAACTTCAATCCTGACGATTTCGACATTGTGGTCAGTGATCTGCGCCTGCCCGGCGCCCCGGGCACCGACCTGATTGCTGCCACCAAGACCCCCGTCCTGATCATGACCAGCTACTCGAGCCTGCGCTCGGCCATCGACTCCATGAAGATGGGCGCCGTCGACTACATCTCCAAGCCTTTTGAACATGACGAGATGCTCGAGACGGTAGCCAGGATCGTGAAGGAAAGTGCCGCGCGCAAGGCAACCGTTGAAAAACCGGTTCCCCCGCCCGAGCCGCCGGTCTACGGCATGATCGGAAGCTGCCCGCAGATGATGGAATTGTTCCGGCGCATCCGCAAGGTGGCTCAGACCAGCTCGACTGTGCTGATCAATGGCGAGTCCGGTACCGGCAAGGAGCTGGTGGCGCGCGCCATTCACAAGCTCAGCGATCGCAAGGACGCCGAGATGATCTCGGTGAACTGCGCTGCGATTCCCGAGAACCTCATCGAATCTGAACTTTTCGGTCATGAAAAGGGCGCTTTCACCGGAGCGACGGCCAATCGCACCGGCCTGGTCGAGGCTGCCAACGGCAGCACCCTGTTCCTCGACGAGATCGGCGAATTGCCGCTGGAAGCCCAGGCCCGCCTCTTGCGCGTCCTGCAGGAAAACGAGATTCGCAAGGTAGGCTCGGTGCAATCCAAGAAAGTGGATGTCCGTCTGGTCGTGGCTACCCACCGCGATCTCAAGCAGCTCGTGATCGACGGCGATTTCCGGGAAGACCTGTATTACCGCATCAATGTCATGACACTGGTGATTCCGCCTCTGAAGGAGCGCGGCAATGACATCCTGGAGCTGGCCGATGCCATTCTGGAGCGCACCTGCAAGCGTCTGAAGTCCCCTGCTCTCAAGTTCAGCCCCGAAGCCACTCAGGCCATCGCGGTCTACTCCTGGCCGGGCAATGTCCGGGAACTGGAAAACGCCATCGAGCGCGCCGTTGTGCTGGCCGAATCCGAATACATCGGTGCCGAGTTGCTGGCTATCGACATCAGTGGCCGCAACCAGCTGCGCCCCGTCAATGACCGCAGCCAGGGCGCCGGCCCTTCCGGCGCTGCTCTCGCTGTCCACGACGATCCCGTCGAGGAACTGTCACTGGAAGACTACTTCCAGCGCTTCGTTCTCGAACATCAGGATCAAATGAACGAAACCCAGCTGGCTCGCAAGCTCGGCATCAGCCGCAAGTGTCTCTGGGAACGACGTCAGCGCTTCGGTCTGCCCCGCAAGAAGAAGCAAGCCTGAACCCCTCTCCCGATTTCTCGACCCTTTGCCTGCGTTCCCGTCACGCAGCGGAAGGGGCGTGTGACGTTCATGCACTTGTCACCCGCGTGTCATCACCATGTCAATTTGTTACTGATACCCATCTACCCAGATATTTGGAGATGATAGGTAACACAGTACCAGTTTCAAGCCTCCAATTTTCCTTCGAATTTCTCTATCAAATTGTTTTTAAAGGATTTTTATTATCTGGCACGGTTAGTGCTCTATATACGGCACAATAACAACAAACAATAACAACGACGTCCAATAAGAATAAAAATGGCATTGCTTGGTTTGGTGCAGTGAATAAGAAAAAAGAGTAACGGGTTTTCGGGTTTCAGGCGGTACGTCTACTGTCAGACTGAAGATACTGTTTCATTAAAATGCTTTGCGGTGCTGTATTTGGTGCCCATTTAGTACAACAAGAAAAATAAAACTAAATTACCTTCCTTGCGGGGGGGCTGTACTCGCCCCCCAGAGCATTTCCTCCTGCTAATTTCCTCTTGATCGGTGTATTATCCGGCTCCATTCGCGCACTTGCCTGATGGCATCGATATATGCATTCTCGCGTGGTGCCAACGCGCAGAACACTCGCCAACGCGTGGTCAATGGATTCCGACAATCACATGCTAAGAAAGTTAACCAGAGTTCTCTTCGGCAAACGCGCCAAGGCAGCGCCTCCGGATCTCGCACCGGAACCTGCGTCAGCGCCGGCCAGCGCGCAATCCCGCCACTCTTCACCCGCTCCTCAACGTCAAGCAGGACGTGCCCGCCTCCAGGATCTGGACCTCTCTCGCGCCACCATCATCGAGCGCGACGAGCACGGGATTTCCCGCAAGGACATCTCGCCCAATGCCGTGAAGGTTCTATATCGCCTCAATGAATGCGGTTACCAGGCTTTCCTGGTGGGCGGTGGCGTGCGTGATCTGCTGCTGGGCGATACGCCCAAGGACTTCGACATCTCCACCGATGCGACACCAGAGGAAGTCAAGCAACTGTTCCGCAACGCCATGATCATCGGCCGTCGCTTCAAGATCGTGCATCTGCGCTTCGGCAGGGAAATCATCGAAGTCACGACCTTCCGTGCGCACCACACGGCCGAAAACGAGTTCGATGACGATGCCTCCAATCGCAGCATCCGCGGGCTGGACTCAGCGCACTCGAGCTCCGGGATGATCCTGCGCGACAACGTCTACGGCAGCATCAATGAGGACGCCCTGCGCCGCGACTTCACTGCCAATGCCCTGTATTACACCACCGACGGCTTCAAGGTCCTCGACTTCGCCAACGGGCTGGACGACATCGACAACCGCGTCCTGCGCATGATCGGCGACCCGGCCACGCGCTACCGCGAGGACCCGGTGCGCATGCTGCGCGCCATTCGCTTCGCCGCCAAACTCGGTTTCACCATAGAGCCCCGCACCCGGGCCCCGCTGGATGAACTTGCCCCGCTTCTGGAGTCGATCTCACCTGCCCGACTGTTTGACGAAACCTTGAAACTGCTCGTCGGCGGTCATGCCGAGAAGACCGTGGAATTGCTGCGCCAGTACAAGGTGGGTACTGTCCTGCTCAAGTCCACCATGGCGGCCACACGCGACCCCGATGCACCGGGCACCCGTCTGCTGACACTGGCCATGCGCAATACCGACAACCGCCTCGCGCAGGGGAAGACCGTCACCCCGGCATTCCTGTTTGCGGCCTTGCTGTGGGCACCCCTGCAACAGGAGCTGCAGCGCCTGTGCGGCGACGCGCCTGTCACGCTTGCCGACCAGCAGGAAGCCGCCAACCGCGTGATCGGCCGACAGTTGCAGATCACCTCCATTCCCAAGCGCTTCTCCATCGCCACGCGGGAAATCTGGGAATTGCAGTTGCGCCTGGAACAGCGCAGCCGCCGCGCCGTCGAGTCTGTGTTCTCTCATCCGCGTTTTCGTGCCGGCTATGACTTCCTGCTCTTGCGCGAGGAAAGCGGCGAACCCCTGGACGGTCTGGGTCAATGGTGGACGGATTTCCAGTACGGTGAAAAGGCGCATCAGGAGCAGATGCTGGAAGCCCTGGGCAGAGGAGGCGGCAGCAAGCGTCGACGACGTCGCAAACCGTCCCGCAAGCCTGCCGACGGCGCGGGAGGCGCCTCGTGACGAAGCCGTCCGAGAACGTGCGCACACAGATCGCAAAGCCACCACGCTTCATTGCGGTGGAAGGCCCCATCGGGGTTGGCAAGACAAGTCTGGCCCGACGCCTGGCCGACACCTTTCGCTCCGAGATCCTGCTGGAGCTGCCGCAGGAAAACCCCTTTCTGGAACGCTTCTACCACGACCCGCAGCGCAATGCTCTGGCGACACAGCTTTACTTCCTGCTGCAGCGGGCCAGACAGATGCAGGAACTGCGACAGAATGATCTCTTCGAGACCGTGCGTGTCGCGGACTTCCTGATCGACAAGGACGCATTGTTCGCACGTCAGAATCTCGACGATGACGAATTCGCTCTGTATCAGCAGGTCTACGCTCACCTCACCATCGATGCACCAGCACCGGATCTCGTGATCTATCTGCAGGCCCCTGCCAGCGTCCTGTTGCAGCGCATTCACAAACGCGGAATTGCGGCCGAACAGAATATCCAGCGCGACTACCTCGAGCGCCTGAACGAGGCCTATGCCGAGTTCTTTCACTATTACGAGCGCAGTCCGCTGCTGATCGTCAACTGTGCCGAGATTGACCTCGTCAACAATGACGAGGATTATCAGCTCCTGCTCGCCCAGATACAGTCGAGCACCAGCGGCACCCATTACTTCAACCCCAAGCCCGCGCTGCTTTGAGTCAGCCCCTTGGCACGGATACATCCATGAGCACACATGCTTCGGCCGGCGATCAGAGCAGTCGCCAACCTGTCACCCTGAGCACCCTGCAGAAGATGACGAAGCGGGGCGAGAAGTTCACCTGCCTGACCGCTTACGACGCCTGCTTCGGTCAGTTGCTGAGCGAAACAGGGGTGGAGGTCACGCTGATAGGGGACTCGCTCGGCATGGTCCTGCAAGGCCATGACAGCACCCTGCCCGTGAGCATGGACGACATGGTCTACCACATCAGCTGCGTCAAGCGCGGCAATCGCGGGGCCTTCCTGATCGGCGACATGCCCTTCATGAGCTATGCGTCGGAAACCCAGACGCTGGAGAACGCGGCACGGCTCATGCGTGCCGGTGCGCAGATGATCAAGATCGAGGGCGGCGCGTGGATTTCCCACTCCACGCATCTGCTGGCCGAGCGCGGCATTCCGGTGTGCGCGCACATGGGGCTGACGCCACAGTCCATCAATCGCATCGGCGGCTACCACGTGCAGGGGCGCGATCCGCGGCAAGCCGAGAGCATGCTCGCCGAAGCGCGCCTGCTGGAGAATGCCGGCGCCAGCATCCTGCTGCTGGAATGCGTGCCCCAGGCGCTGGCCCGCACCATCACCGAAGCCCTTGAGATACCTGTCATCGGGATCGGCGCCGGGCCCGACACCGATGGCCAGGTCATGGTGCTGCACGATTTGCTGGGCATCTCGCCGATCACCCCGAAGTTCGTGAAGAACTTCCTGAAAGACTCCAATGATGGCATTCGCGGCGCCCTGCGCGACTATGTGAAGGCGGTGAAGGCCGGTCAGTTCCCGGCTCCCGAGCACTGCTTCGACTGAGAGGACGGTGACATGCAGCAGATCGTTCACATCGCCACTCTGCGCGCGGCAATCTCCGAACACCGGCGTGCCGGCCGCCGCATCGTGCTTGTCCCGACCATGGGCAATCTGCACGCTGGCCATGTGAGGCTTGTGGAAGATGCCCGGCAGCACGGCGATACCGTTGTCTGCAGCATCTTCGTGAATCCTCTGCAGTTCGGCCCCACCGAGGACCTTGATGCCTACCCTCGGACACTCGCGGCAGACATTGAGAAACTGGAAGCGGCAAGCTGCGATCTGCTGTTCTCGCCCAGCGTCGCTGAAATCTACCCGCAGGGCCTTGCCGCCCAGACGATCGTTTCCGTGCCGAGCATTTCACGCCGTCATTGCGGCAGCAGTCGGCCGGGGCATTTCGACGGTGTCGCCACCATCGTCAACAAGCTGTTCAACATGGTGCAGCCCGATGTGGCGCTGTTCGGGCTCAAGGACTATCAGCAACTGCAGGTGATTCGTCACATGGTGACCGATCTGTGCATGCCTGTTGAGCTCGTCGGCGTTGCCACCCAGCGCGAGCCGAGCGGACTGGCACTGAGTTCGCGCAATGGCTACCTGAGCGCGGAGGAAAAGGCGCGGGCGCCAGTGCTTTACCAAAGTCTGCAGCAAGCCAGCGCGTCTCTGCAGCAATGTGCCGACATTGCCAGCGTGGAGGCCGCGGCAGCACGGCAACTCGCGGCAGCCGGCTTCGTGCTCGACTATTTCAGCGTCTGCCACGCCGACACGCTGGAGCCCGCGCAGCCACAGGATCGCCGTCTCGTCATACTGGCGGCTGCCTGGATGGGAAGAACGCGACTCATTGACAATCTGCAGCTGGAACTGCCGCCCGCCTGAGGCTGTGCGACCCGGCACATCCTCTGCCGGCCGAATTTACTCACTTGGCAAAACCTGCTACAAACGGCTCATGTCCGTACCTCAGTCACTCCGATCAACTCGTCGTTCGCAGGCCGTCCTGGTCAGGCTGAACGGCACTCGCCCAGCACAAGGATCCAGCCAATGACCGACAACCGAGTCTATCCGGTCTCTGCAGAGCTCGCCGCCAGCAGTCTGCTCAACAAGGAAAGCTATCAGCGCCTGTATCAGGAATCCATTCACTCCCCGGAGACTTTCTGGACGGAGCAGGCCAATACCTTCATCGACTGGATGGCCCCTTGGACGCGTCTGCACCACAGCGATTTCAACAAGGGCGAGGCGCGCTGGTTCGAAGGCGCCAGGTTGAATGTCTGCGTGAACTGCGTTGATCGCCACCTGCCGACCCGAGCCGATCAAACTGCTCTGCTGTGGGAAGGTGATGATCCCGCCCACAGCCGACACATCAGCTATCGGGAACTGCACGAACAGGTGTGTATGCTCGCCAATGCCCTGCGCCAGCGCGGCGTGAAGAAGGGCGATCGCGTCAGCATCTACATGCCGATGATCCCCGAAGCCGCCTACGCCATGCTCGCCTGCGCGCGTATCGGGGCCATCCATTCCGTGGTGTTCGGAGGCTTCTCGCCGGAGGCCATCAAGGATCGCATCCTCGATTCGGACTGCCGTGTGGTCATCACCGCAGACCAGGGGCTGCGCGGCGGCAAGACCATTCATCTCAAGCACAATGTGGACAAGGCGCTGGAACATTGCCCCGATGTGCACACGGTGATCGTCGTGCGGCACACCGGCACGGAGATCGCCTGGCACGAGCAGCGCGATGTCTGGTGCCACGAGATCACGGCCATGCAGAGCAAGACCTGCGAGCCGGAAGTGATGGATGCGGAAGACCCGCTCTTCATCCTCTACACCTCCGGATCCACCGGCAAGCCCAAGGGCGTGCTGCACACCAGTGCCGGGTATCTGCTGGGCGCCGCCATGACGCATCGCTATGTCTTCGACTACAAGGACGGCGACATCTACTGGTGCACGGCAGACGTCGGCTGGGTCACGGGGCACAGCTACATCGTCTACGGCCCGCTGTGCAATGGCGCCACGACACTCATTTTCGAGGGCGTCCCCACCTACCCCGATGTGTCGCGCTTCTGGCAGGTCATAGACAAGCACAAGGTCAACATCTTCTACACGGCCCCGACGGCCATTCGCGCATTGATGTCGGCAGGCAACGGCCCGGTGGAGCAGACCTCGCGCAAGTCACTGCGGCTGCTCGGCTCGGTGGGCGAACCGATCAACCCGGAAGCCTGGCAGTGGTACTACGATGTGGTGGGCGAAGGGCGCTGCCCGATCGTCGACACCTGGTGGCAGACCGAGACCGGCGCCATCATGATCACCCCACTCCCCGGTGTCACTGACTTGAAGCCGGGCTCGGCCACCCTGCCCTTTTTCGGCGTGCGTCCGGCCCTGCTCGACGCCGACGGCCATGAACTCAAGGGCCCGGCCACCGGCAACCTGGTACTGTGCGGCAGCTGGCCCAGCCAGATCCGCACGGTGTTTGGCGATCATCAGCGCTGCATCGACACCTACTTCAAGGCGTATCCTGGCTACTACTTCACCGGCGACAGCGCACGCCGTGACGCCGACGGCTACTACTGGGTCACCGGCCGCGTGGACGATGTGATCAACGTCTCCGGGCATCGTCTGGGTACTGCCGAGATCGAGAGCGCTCTCGTGCTGCATCCCAAGGTCGCCGAGGCTGCCGTGGTGGGCTACCCCCACGACATCAAGGGTCAAGCCATCTACGCCTACGTCACCCTGATGCAGGGCATCCCCGAATCGCCGGAGCTGCGCAAGGAATTGCTGGCCTTCGTGGCCGAGGAAATCGGCGCCTTCGCGCGACCGGAGATCATCCAGTTCGCCCCCGGCCTGCCCAAGACACGTTCCGGCAAGATCATGCGCCGCATCCTGCGCAAGATCGCGGCCAACGAACTGGAGAACATGGGCGACACCAGCACGCTGGCAGACCCAAGTGTCGTGGAACAGCTGATCCACAACCGGGCCAATCGTTGATGAAGGACATCTGCATCATCGCTGCCGGCCGCACGGCCATTGGCAGCTTCAATGGGGCTCTGGCAGCACTGAGCGCTGTCGAGCTGGGCGTGCAGCTGGTGCAGCAGTTGCTTGCCCGACATGGCATTCCCGCAGCGCAGGTTGACGAGCTGATCCTGGGCCACGTGCTCACCGCCGGCTGCGGGCAGAACACGGCGCGCCAGGTGACCATGGGAGCCGGCCTGCCTCACACCACCCCCGCATTTACCCTGAACAAGGTTTGCGGCTCCGGCATGAAGGCTGTGCAGCTGGCTGCGCAGGCCATCGCCCTGGGTGAGGCCAGTCTGATCGTGGCGGGCGGCATGGAAAGCATGACTCAGGCCGCCCATGTACTGCCGGGCTCACGACGCGGCATGAAGATGGGCCACTGGCAGCTTGTCGACACCCTGTTGCAGGACGGCCTGCACGACGCCTTCGGCAACGGTCACATGGGCATGACGGCGGAGAATCTGGCCACACGCTTCAACATCTCCCGGGAGGAGCAGGACGCTTTCGCCCTCGCTTCCCAGCGCAAGGCACTGGCCGCGCAGTCGGCAGGGCACTTCGCCTCGCAGATCATCCCGCTGCACATCCCGCAGCGACACGGGGAACCGCTCAGCGTGGCCGTGGATCAGGGCCCGCGCCCGGACTCCACTGCCGAGGGGCTGGCACGGCTGAAGCCGGCCTTCATCCCCACAGGGAGCGTCACTGCCGGCAATGCCTCCGGACTCAACGACGGAGCCGCCGCGCTGGTGCTGTGCAACGAACAGATGGCGATGGCTCTGGGGGTCCCTGTGCTGGCTCGGATCAAGGCCTGCGCGGCGGCGGGTGTCGACCCGGCCATCATGGGCATCGGCCCTGTGCCTGCCACGCGGGCATGCCTCGCTCGGGCGGGCTGGCGACTGGAAGAACTGGATCTGATCGAGGCCAACGAAGCCTTCGCCGTGCAGGCGCTGGCGGTGGGGCGGGAACTGGAGTGGGACAGCAGCCGCGTCAACGTCAACGGTGGCGCCATTGCCCTGGGGCATCCGATCGGCGCGTCAGGCGCCCGGGTACTTGTCACTCTGCTGCACGAGATGTTGCGCCGCGACAGTCGCAGGGGTCTGGCGACTCTTTGCATTGGCGGAGGTCAGGGTATCGCCGTGGCACTCGAGCGCTGATACAGACTGACGATATCGCGTGAGGGCAGCATCACGCTTTCGATGGGTGCAAAGCCCATGGCCTCGACGAAGGCCTGTGCCACGCGATTGGCCGGACGCTCATGCACCTGGCAGCACACACGCTCCAGGCTTCTCTCCTGTGCCCATTGCAGCGTCTGCTGCAGCAGGTCCCTCCCCACGCCATGGCGACGACAGGCAGCTGCAACCACCAGGCGCTCCAGGTAGACAAAACTGTCAAAACGCATGAGCAACCACTGCTGGGTGAAATCCGGCTGCGGCTGCTGCGAGGAAATGCCCAGCGCAAAGGCCCGCAAGTCAGCACCCTGCCCGAGCGCAAGCTGCATGTCACAAAGCGTGAGGCGTTCGGCGAAGTCGCTTGCACTGCATTGCAGCGGCAATGGGGCTGCACCCTGCTGCAGAGTCCACCAGGCACGAGCCCGGGGCGCCAGCACGCCCTTCTGGCTGCTCATGGCTTGAGCGCTTCGACGGCCTGGTGCTGGGTCAGGAACACCTGGCCAGAGAGCTTCTGGAGGAAATCCGAGCGTTGCAGCGCATCCATCACCGGCCCCTTGACCTCGGACAGATGCAGCTTGATGCCAAGCTCGTGCAGGCGTTCGTTGATCTCCATGATGGAATCCAGCGCACTCATGTCGACCTCATTCACGGCGGTACACATCAGCACCACGTGCTGCAGACGCGGCCGCTCGGCCACCATGGCGTACAGCATGTCTTCCAGATAGCGGGTATTGGCGAAGTAGAGGCTCTCGTCAATGCGCAGTGACAGGATGTTCTCGTGGGTCTGCACCTGGTGCCGGGCGACATTGCGGAAATGCTCGGTGCCCGGCACTTCGCCCACCACGGCGACGTGCGGTCGGGAGGTCTTGTACAGATGCACGATCAGCGAGACCAGAATGCCCGAAGCCACCCCGATCTCGACGCCCGCGAGCAGGGTCAGCACGATGGTCACGGTGACCGCCTGGAAGTCGGCACGGGAGAAGCGCCAGGCCCGCGGCAGGATGGAGAAGTCGATGAGCGACCAGACAGCGGCCACGATAGTGGCAGCCAGCGTCGCCTTGGGCAGATGGGCCAGCAGCGGCACAAACAGCAAGGTCGCCAGAGCGATCAGCAGCGCCGCGAAGAAGCCGGCGGCCGGCGTCGCGGCGCCGGCATCGAAATTCACGACGGAACGGGAGAATCCTCCCGCCACCGGAAAGCCCCCGAAGAAGCTCGTCGCCATATTGGCGGTGCCCAGACCGATCAGTTCCTGATCCGGGTCAATGCGCTCGCGTCGTCGCGCCGCAAGGCCCTGGGCCACCGAGACGGATTCGACAAAACCGATGGTCGCGATCAACACCGCCGAGCCGGCAAGGGACTGCCACAGCGCAGGCGAGAACGAGGGCAGCCCGAACGCCGGCAAACCCGAGGGTACCGCACCGACAGTCGCGACGCCCTGGGCACCAAGCTGCAGCCCCCAGGCAGCAAGCGTGGTCAGCACCACGGCCACCACGGGACTCACACGGGCTGCCATGGATGCTGCAGAGGCAGACATGCCTGCCTTCACCAGCAGCGGCGCCAGGCTCTTGCGGGACCAGAACAGCCAGAGCAGTGTCAGTGCCGCCAGGCCGGCAGTAGGCAGATTGGTGTCAGCGACGGCCGCCAGCAAGGACGGCAGCATCTCGGGCAGCGTGTGCCCATGGGCGCTGACGCCCAGCAGATTGGGCACCTGGGTGAAGGCAATCAGAATGGCCGAGGCGGTGATGAAGCCGGTGACCACCGGGTGGGACATGAAATTGGCGACGAAGCCCAGCTTGAACAGCCCGAGCAGAAAAAGCAGTGCTCCGACCATGAAGGCCAGCGTCATGGCTGCCACAAGATAGTCGTCGGCGCCTAGGCCCAGCGCGCCGAGAGCCGCCGCCGTCATCAAGGACATCACGGCGACCGGCCCGACGGAGAGCACACGACTGCTGCCGAACAGGGTGTACACCAGCAAGGGCAGGATGCTGGCATACAGCCCCATTTCCGGCGGCAGCCCGGCAAGCAGGGCGTAGGCCAGTGACTGCGGGATCAGCATGATGGAGACGATCACCGCGGCGAGCATATCCTCGCCCAGACTTTTCCTGTCGTAGCGTCTGAGCCATGTCAGCGCCGGCAGCCACTGACGTCCTGCCATTACTTCTGGACTTCCGGCGTCACCATCCACTCATGCCCCTTGAGCATGCCGTGCCAGTAGATCGGCGGCAGCATGTCCTTCTTCAGTATCCACGCCAGGCGGGTGGGCTCGGTGCCCTTGAGCAGCCACTGCGGGAAACTCGGGATGAGCTTGCCACCGAAGCCGAACTCGGCCAGCACGATCTTGCCCCGCTCCACGGTCAACGGGCAGGAACCATAGCCGTCGTAGTGCGCCACGCCCTGGGTCACGCCCATGTCCGACAGCAGGTTGTGCGCCACGATCGGCGCCTGCTTGCGAGCGGCAGCGGCAGTCTTGGCATTGGGGGCGCTGCAGACGTCGCCCAGGGACCAGATGTTGGCAAAGCGCTTGTGCCGCAGAGTGGCCTGATCCACATCGACCCAGCCTGCGGCATCGGCCAGCGCACTGCTGCGCACGACATCCGGCGCCTGCTGCGGCGGGCACACATGAATCATGTCGAAGTCGGTGCTGACGACTTCCACCTTGCCCTCGGCATCGGTCTTCTCGAACCAGGCGCTGCGGCTGTCGCCATCGATCTTCACCAGTTTGTGCGAGAAGTTCAGGGTGGCCTTGTACTTCTCGATGTACTTCATGAGCGCAGGCACATAGTCCTTCACGCCGAAAAGCACTGCGCCGGCGTTGTAGAACTGGATGTCGATGTCCTTCAGCACGCCGGTGCGGTGCCAGTGATCCCCGGACAGATACAGCGCCTTCTGCGGCGCCCCCGCGCACTTGATGGGCATGGGCGGCTGAGTGAACACGGCCTTGCCGGAACGCAGCCCCTGCACCAGCTTCCAGGTGTAGGGAGCGAGGTCATAACGGTAATTGGACGTCACGCCATTGCGGCCGAGGGTGTCGCTCAGGCCTTCGATGCCCGCCCAGTTCAGCTTGATGCCGCAAGCCACGATCATGCGGTCATAGGTGACGGTACTGCCATCATCCAGCTGGACACTGTTGCTTTCAGGGGCGAAGGCCGTGACCGCCGCCTTGATCCACTTGACCCCGGCGGGGATCAGCGAAGCCATGTTGCGTTCTGTCTGCGGGGCCTGGAAGACCCCGGCGCCCACGAGGGTCCAGCCGGGCTGGTAGTAGTGTTTCTCGGCCTTGTCCACCAGGGCGATGTTCAAGCCCGGCTTGCGCTTGAGCAGACTCGCCGCCGTGCTGATGCCGGCAGCTCCTGCGCCGATGATCAGCACGGCGTAATGGGGGATGCTGCCCTTTGCAGCCTTCAGCGACGTGCCCCGCTTGACGCTGTCCGCCAGGTCCAGACCCGCCGCACTCGCCGAGGCCAGCACCTGCGCCGGGTCAGCCCCGCCGCTGGTCTGACTCATGGCCCACAGGCTGGCGGAGCGGCTGCCCGAGCGACAGTAGGCCACGAGCGGGCGTGGCAGTTCGGCAAACGCGGTCCCGAAGGCGGCGATATCCTGATCAGTGATGGCGCCGGATACCACCGGCACATGACGGATCTGCAGGCCATTGCGTTCGGCGGCCTCCGCAATCAGCGCGTAGGCGGGTTGATCGGCCACTTCACCGTCGGGTCGGTTGCACATCAGGGCCTTGACGCCCTGAGACGCCAGGGTGTCCACATCGGCCGGAGTCAGTTGTTCGGCAACGGCGAAATCGCTGCTTATGTTCTTCAGGATCATGTTCTTTTCCTTGTCGTTTTCAGGGTCACTGGCCACGGGCTGCAAGGCCTCTCAGGGCCGGAGTTTACAACAGGTTCACAGGGACTCTAAGGAACACTTTGCCATCAGGTTCGGCTGGCGGCATGTGCCCTGCCCGCATGTTGACCTGCAGGGATGGCAGGATCAGCCGGGGCATGTCGAGTGTCTTGTCGCGCGCTTCCCGCATCGCCACGAAAGCCTCTTCGGACACGCCATCGTGCACGTGGATATTGAGCTGCCGTTCGGCATCGACCGTGGTCTCCCAGCCCAGTGGACGTCCATCCGGGTAATCGTGACACATGAACAGGCGGGTGCGACCGGGCAGCGCGAGTACACGACGGATGGAGCGATACAGCGTGCGGGCATCACCGCCCGGGAAGTCGGCACGGGCCGAGCCGCCTTCCGGCATGAAGATGGTGTCGCCCACAAACGCCGCATCTCCTATCACGTGAGTCATGCAGGCTGGCGTGTGACCGGGCGTGTGCATGGCATAGGCTTTCATCGTGCCGATCATGTAGCTGTCACCGTCTGCGAACAGGCGATCGAACTGGGAGCCGTCGCGGGCGAACTCCGTCCCGGCATTGAACACCTTGCCAAACGTGTCCTGCACGATGTTGATGCGATCCCCGATGCCGAGCTTGCCGCCCAGATGCTGCTGGATGTAGGGCGCGGCGGAGAGATGATCGGCATGCACATGCGTCTCGATGATCCACTCGTTCTGCCAGCCCTTTTCCTTCACGAAGGCAATGATGCGATCCGCCCCCGCAAAACTCGTGCGCCCGGAGGCATAGTCCAGATCCAGCACCGAATCGATGACGGCGCAGGCGTTGGAGGCCGGGTCCTTGACCACATAGCTGAAGGTGTTGGTCGGCTCGTCGAAGAAGTGGTGAACCTCTGGCTTGACGTCGAGGTTGGTTTCAAACGGAATCAGGGTGCTGCTCATGTCTTTGTCTCCTTTGCGGCGGGCGATGCATTCGCTCTGACAAGGACTGAGCAAATCGCAGGCCAATCTTGCACAATTATCGGGCACACATCCAACTCATTGACTTCATTTGTTTTTATTCACTCAAGTGAATGCCAGCGAGCGATTCTGCTGGCAATCGGCAGCCCTTTTGGACAGTATTGGCAAAAACCACTGCCAAACCTGACAAACATGCAGATCATCAGCACAGACAAAACCCCGCACGCCATCGCCGGCATGCTGGAAGGCTACGACTACCCGGCCATCCTCGTCAGCAGCGATTACGAGATCCTGGCCGCCAACGCACTCTATACCCAGGCGTTTGGTGCCATCGACACCAGCCGGACCGCGCACTGTTACAGGATCTCCCATCATTACGACAAACCCTGCGATCAGGCCGGGGAGTCCTGCCCCTTGGCGGCCAGCCGTCGCTCCGGACACCGGGAGAAGGTGCTGCATATCCACAACACACCCCGAGGCAAGGAGCATGTGGACGTGGAGATGCTCCCGATACTGGATGCCAGTGGCGAGCTGCAGTACTTCGTCGAACTGCTCAAGCCGGTCCACCATGCCAGCGCCCGCACCAGCACGGAACTGATGGTGGGCACCAGCGCCCGCTTCAACACGCTGGTGGAAATGATCAACCGGGTGGCTCCGAGCACGGCGTCAGTCCTGCTGCTGGGCGAGTCCGGCACCGGCAAGGAACTGGCTGCCAAGGCAATCCATGATGCCAGTGCGCGCAAGGACAAGCCCTTCGTCACCGTGGAATGTGCCGGCCTGACCGAGACCCTGTTCGAAAGCGAACTGTTCGGTCATGCCCGAGGCGCGTTCACCGGCGCAACCTACAGCAAGCCCGGCCTGGTGGAGGCCGCCAATGAAGGCACTCTCTTCCTGGACGAGATCGGCGACATCCCGCTGCCCCAGCAGGTCAAGCTGCTGCGTCTGATCGAGACGGGCACGTTCCGGGCCGTCGGCAGCATCGAGCCGCAGCGGGCCGACTTCCGCCTGATCTGTGCCACCCACAAGAATCTGCGAGAACTGGTGCAGCAGGGGCTGTTCCGCGAAGACCTCTTCTATCGCATCAATGTATTCCCCATCGTGCTGCCAGCGCTTCGCGAAAGGATCGAGGACATCCCGCTCATCGCCCGTTCGCTGCTGCAGAAGATCGCCGGGAATCGACGCCAGCGCCTGACTTCCCAGGCAGAGGCACTGCTGCAGCAGCAGCACTTCAGCGGCAATATCCGCGAACTGCGCAATCTGCTGGAACGCGCGGTGCTGCTCGCCAGCACCGAGGAAATCAGTGCCGGGCTTCTGCGCAGTTGCCTGGATGTCGATGCCACGCCGGGCGGCGTGGCCGCCGACCTGCACAGCCTGGAGACCGAACACCTGCGCCGCGTACTGCTGCGCCACGCCGGCGACAAGCAGGCGGCGGCAGAGGAGCTGGGCTTGTCCCTGCGCACGCTCTATCGCAGGCTGCGTGACCATGGCCTGTGATGCCCCTCGAGTTTGCGTCGTGCTGCCGCCGTGCGCGGCAGAGGGATTGGTCAGTCGCGCAAGACGCGGCCTATAATCCCGGTCACACTGGTTCCCGATACCAATAACAAGAAGGAGCACGACATGTCGCACAGACTCACCCTGGCGCTGGCAATCGCCGGCACGGCCCTGATCAGCACGGCGGCGCAGGCCCAGACCGTCATCAACCCCACCAACGAACACCCCAACCCCTACGAGACCATCAACGACTACTTCGAGCTCCCCGACGGGCGTTCCTGGGGTTCCACCAGCACGGTGGACATCGACCCGGACGGCACCTCCATCTGGGTGGCCGAGCGTTGTGGCGCCAACAGCTGCGCGGGCTCTGACGTCGACCCGGTGATGAAGTACGACAAGGACGGCAATCTGATCACCAGCTTCGGTGCCGGCATGTTCATCTTTCCTCATGGCATCCATGTGGACCCGGAAGGCAATGTCTGGATCGCGGACGGTCGCGCCGCCAACGCCAACGAGCTGGCCGCCAACCCGGATGCCGCAGGCAAGGGCCACACGGTCTACAAGTTCAGCCCAACGGGCGAGGTGCTGATGCGCTTCGGCACGCCGGGGGTGGCCGGCAATGGCCAGGGCGGCGATCTGCTGAACGAACCCAATGACGTGATCACGGCGCCCAACGGCGACATCTATATCGCGGAGGGACACAGCGGCCAGGGTGCCAATGCCAACTGGGACACCGTGGCGCGCATCATCAAGTACGACCGCAACGGCAATTTCCTGGAGTCCTGGGGAAGCATCGGCACGGCGCCCGGTGAGTTCCGCACACCGCACGCCCTGGCCTTCGACTCCCGTGGGCGCCTGTTCGTGGCGGATCGAGGCAATGTGCGCATCCAGATCTTCGAGCAGGACGGCACCTTCATCACCGAGTGGAAGCAGTTCGGACGTCTGAGCGGCATCTTCATCGACAAGAACGACGTGCTCTACGCTGCGGATTCGGAGTCCAGCGCTGTCTCCAATCCCGGCTGGCGCCGGGGTATCCGGGTGGGCAGCGCCATCACTGGCCACGTGTTCTCGTTCATTCCCGATCCGGACCTGAATCCGGGGGGCACCAGCGCCGCCGAAGGGGTTGCGGCCGACGCCGAGGGCAATATCTACGGGGCGGAAGTGGGGCCGAGGCAACTGGTGAAATACGTGCGCAGACCGCAGTAGCATCGCACACGGGCTGCAAGAATCGAGGCCGTTGCCGCATGTCGCGGCAGCGGCCTTCTGATTCGCCGACAAGACCGTCGGAAAACAATGGTTGACTTGACCCGATTGCCCCGTATACTGCCTCCAGCCTGAATATCGGCCATATTTATGTACTGCAAATCGAAGTCCTGCCGTCAAGTCCTCGTTCTGTATCTCATATCTAGCAATCGAATTCTGCAGCTAACGATCTTCCGCACAGGATCGGCCTCGTGTCGTCTGCGCTGAGGATTCACGATCTTTCAATCACTTTCTGCAATACAGGATGACACTATGTCTACAGTAACCGGCCAGGTTAAATTCTTTAACGAATCCAAGGGCTTCGGCTTCATTTCCCAGGCCAACGGCCCGGACGTCTTCGTGCACTACAGCGCCATTCAGAGCAATGGTTTCAAGACTCTGGCCGAAGGCCAGCAGGTCAAGTTCACCATTACCCAGGGTCAGAAAGGCCCGCAGGCCGAGAACGTCACAGCCTGCTGATATCGACCCGGCACTGCTGATGCGGTGCCAGTCACGGATGCAAGACAGGAAAGGCAGTGCCACTGACGGGTGACACTGCCTTTTTTTCTTGCCTGCGATTTGCCCGGCACGTTTCTGAGCGCAATAAAAAACCCCGCCGGTGCAGCACACGGCGGGGTTTGCATTGCGCGGGTATTGCAGAGCTGTCAGGGCTCCACGTTCACCGTGATGTACTGGTCATGGAACAGACCGCCGTCATCCGCGCGACCCCACAGCACATACTGGCCGGGCTCGCTGAATGTCACGTTGGTCTCGTAGATGCCATCTTCCGGAATGGGAGGAGGAATCCACAGAGCGCCCCAGGGAGAGTTCGCAGAAGTGCGTGTATCTTCCCAAGGCTTGACCTGGGGCGGATCGAAGGTGACTTCGCCAGCCCCGCGGTACACGTTCCAGGAGAGGAACAGACCGTTTGTCTTGCCCACGGTGATGCGTGTCGGCGGACGCATGAAGCGACGCAGCTCGGACTCGGCGGTACGCGGACCGGTCTGTGTGCGCGGACGCGGCAGACCATCATCATCCACGCGAGCCGTGATCAACAGCGGCTCACCGACGCGCACGGTGCGAACGACTTCACCACCCACGCGATCACCCAGTACAGTCAGAACAGGTGGAACATTGGAGCGTGATTCCGGGCTGCTGGTACCGGCCCCCAGGGAGCCTGTCTCAGACGCGATCACCACATTGTCGATCACGTAATCGCGAGCCAGGGTGCCGTAAGCCACCTTGGTGACGCCATTCGCCGTGACCGTCCAGGCCAGTTCCCTGTCACCCCAGTCGGCAGGCACCGGCACCTCAAAGGTGAACCGGTTTCTGCGCGGCAGGAAGTGAGTGGGCTGGCCACGGTCTTCGAGCCCCGGGGAGAAGAAGTTGTCCGGACCGACCGGAATATCCAGCTCCTCTTCCCAGTTCTCGTTGTGGTAGCCGAAAATCAGCACGTAACTGCCGTCTTCTTGCTGCCGCCAACCTTCATAGGCGGGCTCGATGTGCTGACCCTTGCGATAGGTCTGCGCACTGACAGCCCCGGCGAGAAGACTCAACATGACGAACAGTGTGGCGACGACTGCAGAACGTCGCACGTTGATGCTTTGCAAACCCATCTTGATCAATCCCCTTGTGATGAAGCCACTTCAGCGCCAGTCGGTGCTTCGTCAACCGGAGCAACGAGCGGTGCAAGGCACAGCGGGCAACCGATCTGGTGATCGTTCGGGCCCAGGTTCAACGTCTCGCGACGAACGCGCATCTCTTCCAGGAACTGCTCTTCGGACAGAGTCACGCGCATGCCGAGGTCGATGAACATGTTGGTCACCGAACGGTTGCCGGAACCCTGCCAGTTGCGTGAATCAGGCACGTTCGGGTTGGTGTTGGTGTTGTTCATGTAGCCGATGATGTGCAGCACGGTGCCCTTCGGCAGCAGCGGAGCAGCATGGTCCTCGTAGGTGTAACCACGTACCCAGTTGTGGTCGTAGCCCACGCAGGTCAGCGTCTCGACGGTGTAGCCCCAGATGGCTTCCAGACACATGCGCTCGCCCGGTGCGTGCAGGTGCGGCTCGAAGGTCACGACCTTGGTGTGCTGCTCCAGAACGGCGTAGGCGTGCAGTTCCTGCCCGTCTTCGTTGCCGGTGATGCTGATGTCAACGCCATTGCCCAGACCGATAAGGGCCGGACGGTACTTCGGCTCATAGCCGACGGGGTGGAAACGGAAGCCGATCAGCAGGTGACCGGTGGTGTCCACACCAGTGGAGTGCAAGTGCACGGAGTCGGAGACCACGTAGGATCCCTTCTTCAGCAGACGACCGCTGTCCGGATCGAAGATGTCGGGGTTGCGGGCGATTTCATGCACGGGCCAGGAAACGGCAGGCTCGCCTTCCACAGCGTTGAGGTTCTCGTCCAGAACCTGGGTGCTCCAGATCATGTGGTGGAAAATGTTGCGGCCACCCACGGTGCCGGCGGCGCCACTGGTGTCCACGTCATTCACTTCGATGATTTCCACTGAGGACACGTAACGATCCTCTTCGATGGGAATCGCCACGCGCGGGATATCACCCCACCAGTCGGGAGCACCACCCAGCACGGTCACGTCTTCAGTGCGCACGATCAGGTCGGGCTCACCGGCAGTCCACACGGCACCTTCCTGGAAGACCAGGGCGGGCGGCGCGTCTGCGGGGTTGCCTTCCGGAGCACCGGAGCGGGCCCAGGCGGAAATGGCGGCGATTTCTTCATCTGTCAGGGAGGGATCGTCCTTGTAATCCTGGATGCCGATGTCCTTCTCGAGATAGTAAGGGGGCATGGCACCGGCGCGATCACGCAGGCCGGTCTTGTACTCGATCAGGCCGGCGAACGGCGCTGTCTCGTTGTAGGTCACCAGAGACATCGGCGCCACGCCTTCCGGACGGTGGCAGTTCTGGCAGCTGCGCTGCAGAATGGGGACGATGTCCTTGTGGAAGGTCACGCCTTCCTGAGCCTGGGCGCTGGCAGCGGCCGGGAGCAGGAATGCTGCCAGCGACATGCTTGCCGCCAGGGCAGACACACTCTTCATACTCGTTGCAATTTGGGTCTTGAGCCGTACCAGTTCGGGTTGAACGCGCACGAGGCACCTCCTTCGTCTAAGTTGTAAATCGAGTTTTTCTTGTTTCCGGCCTGACCAGCCAGCGTTTACGGGGAGCAATTCGAGCACAGCGCCCCCTGGTGTTCTTCCTTAAAGCAAAATAATTTCTACCTAAAGCTGAAAACAGCGCAATTCATTTAACGTCAGCCCTAGCCATACTGAATCACGCTGGATTTTCCAACGATTTCCGCCGCACGTAAACCAGATTGACATCGCCTCGTTGAAGTCAGTGCAAGACCACGTGACAGCAGTTACGTGGTGTCACTACCAGCCAGAGGAGTCCAAGATGTTCAAGAGAAAACTGCTAGCCCTGTCACTCGTCGTCGCCAGCAGCGTGCTGGTGGGCGATGCCTTCGCCCAGTCACAGGAGCGCCCCGGGCGCGGCGACGGCACTCACGGGCCGCGCGGCGAATTGCGTGGCGAGATGCGCGGCGACCGCCAGGCCGGTCCGCGACAGTCACCCGGCCATGTCATTCGCCGGGCGGATTCCAACAATGATGGCGTGATCAGTCAGGCCGAATTCCTCGCGGAGCGCTCCGAGCAGGCCGTGCGCCAGTTCGAGCATCGCGACATCGACGGCGACGGCCTGCTGAGCAGCGCCGACACGGGGCCGCGGCACCGCGCCCTGAACCCCGCCATCGACATTGCCGAATTCCGCGCCTGCATCGCCGAGAGTGGCGGCAATCCAGACCTGGAAGAAGACCCCTTCAGCGCGGCGGATGCGAATGCAGACGGCTCCGTCAGCAAGGATGAGTTCTATGCCCACCAGGAAGCACGCGCCAGTGAACAGTTCGCCCGCATCGATGCCAATGCCGACGGTCAATTGAGTGCAGAAGAGCTGCGCAGCAACATCCAGGCGGGGCGAGAGCACCGCGAGATCGTCCGTGAGTGTCTGGCCGACGCCCGCGACCCCCTTCTCTGAACCCCGCAAGGTTCCCCTTTCAGGCCGGACATCGCTCCGGCCTCTTTTTTTGTGCAGAACCTTGAAGGTGCGCCATGGCGGACCCGCCGGTGCGGATATCAGCGGGCCGGTCCCGGGCGCTGGGGAATGCCGCCCTGAGGATTGGGGCGTTCGATACGTGGGGGCTGGGTGCGGGGAATGTCCTGCAGAGATGGACGCTGCAGTTGCGGATCAGGGCGGTTCTGCAGCGCCTCCGGACGCTGCACCTGGCCCTGAGGTATATCCATGCGTTGCAGACGCTGCGTCTCGAAACGCTGCCGCAAGGCATCGCGCTGAGGTTGCGGCAGTTCGCGGAACTGGCGCTGGATATCACGCAGCCGCTGCTGCTGCCCCTGGGGCACATCGTTGAATTGACGGAAACGCTGCTGAATCTGTTCGCGCTGATCGGGACTCAGCTGCTGGAAGTAATTCTGCTGCTGGCGCGCCTGATTGCGCTCTTCCGGTGCCATCTGCTGCCAGCGTGCCGCTCCTCGACGCAGTCGCTCCTGCTGCTCAGGGCTCAGTGACTCCCAGCGGGGCTGCACCTGCTGGAGCAACTGCTGCTCGGCAGGCGACAGATCGCTCCAAGGTGTCGCTGACTGCGCCTGGACGACGCCGGCGCAGGTCAGCGCCAGTATAAGCAGCAGAGCCCGCGGGATCTGTCGACTGCCAGTACGCTTGTTCACTCTCGCTTTCATGGTGTCAGTCACTTTCGTCGGGTTCAATGTCAAGGGATGCATCGAGCAACAGTCCGAACTGTGCATCCGCCAAGTCTTCGGGAGCGATCCATTCGCCATCATCGGTTTCCCACTGACCGAGAAATTCCAGCAATTCCAGCGAAGGGCCCGGCTCATCCTGCGACTGTTCGGAAGCCGGCTCATTCGCTGCGGGAGGCGCCGTCTGGGCCAGAACCGGCGTGCCGCAGTGCACCGCCAGCATCAGCACGAGCAGGCACAAGACGGGTTCAGTTCTGCAGGCCATTGTCTGCAAGCCACTGATAGAATTCCAGATTCTGATAAAGCTCAAGCTCGTCCGCCGAGGCGATCAACAAGCCATCCTCGGCCAGCGCCGCCGGCAGCACCTCAGGAGCCTGCGGCGAGGGAAAGAGCGTCAGCGCCGTCACCAGCACACCCACAGAGGCAAAGGCACCGGCTGGCACGGCAAACCCCCGGGGCATACGCCAAGGGAACCACGCATTCGTGATTTCGGTGTCACGGCGCGCAGACCTCGCACGCGCCATGGCCTGCCCCCTGATGGCATCCAGTCGCCGCCGGACGTCCTCGGGAATGCGCTCAGCACTCTCATCCAGCGCGCGCGCAAAGGCCGAGTGCGCCGCTGAATGTTCGACCGACTCAAGACCCGCGCGCACCAGACTGGCGCGCCGCGCGGCATCCAGTCTGACACGTTCTGCCGCCGTGAGACTGCCAAGACTGTTGTCCAGTTCAGCCGCAACACGCAGCACGAAGCGCTCTTCTTCACCCAGGTCATTGCTCAATCCGGAATCGCTCTCTCTTTCCATCACCAGTGTTCACCCAGTTGTTGCCGCAGGCTATGGACGGCGCGTGAATAGTGGGACTTGACGCTGCCTTCGGCGCAGGCCATGGCTTGTGCTGTCTGGCGCACATCCAGACCTTCCCAGACCCGCAGCAGGAACACTTGCTGCTGGCGCAGCGGCAGGGCCTGCAGCGCCTCCTGCAGCCTTTCCATGCTCACACTCATCTGCAGATGCTGCTCGGGGCTGCGCTGGGCTTCATCGGCCACACGCTCAAGGGGATCTTCCTCGTCATCCTCGGCGCGGGCGAACCAGCCCATCACACGCCGGCGCACCGTACCGCGCCGATGCCAGTCATTGATGCGGCTCTGCAGGATGCTGTGAAACAGCGGGCCCCATTCCTGTTCGTCCCGGTCCGCATACTTTTCGACCAGCTTGAACATGGCGTCCTGCACCAGATCCAGCGCGTCGTCTGAATGATTGGTGGCGATCTGTGCAATCCGGTAAGCCCTGCCCTGTACATCGGCAAGGAACCTGTCGAGTTTGTTCAAGCTGTCCAGTTTGACGCACTCCGCTTGTTGTTCAGTCCTGGCGTGCAGGCTGACTCGCATGGCTGCCAGCACACGCGAGCAGCTTTCCCCTGACGTGCTCAACGCAGTCGACGGGCAACGGTTTACCATGCGGATGACACGATGCAGAGCGTACTGAGAAAAATAATTTCTCGAAACCCCCTTGTTAAAATTATCGTTAAACAATAATTTATTAAAACAAGACAGAAATTCAGGAGCTTTACATGACACAAATCGTGCTTACCGATCTGGAGAAGGCCCGGCAACTGGCCGGCACTGCCCAGCTGTGTGCCGTGGCCGCACTGGTGGTGATCGCTGTCAGCATCGCACATACCCTTGGTGCCCCCCTCTGGGAATTGTTCGTCAAGGGCGAGAGCAGCCGGCGCGAGCAATTGCTGGCACTCAGCCACCTCGTGCTCAGCGCACTCCCGGCCATTCTGCTGTTCGAGGCCGTGCAACAATTGAGTCGCGCGCTGAAACATTACGAGAATGGCGAATTCTTCGGCCGCGAGGCACCCCAGCGAGTGGCGCGGGCTGGGGATCTCGCCATGCAGGCGATGCTGGCAGCCATGGTGGTGGTTCCGACCTTGACGCGCTGGCTCGACTCCCGGGGAGGATTCGATCTGCGGCTGGAGCCGGAGTTCATCGGCATGCTGGCCTTCGCCCTGTTCATCAGTCTGGCCGGGCGCATCCTGCAGGCTGCGGCAGGCCTCAAGGACGAGAACGACGCCTTCATATGAAACGCATTGTGGTTCGTCTGGATGTCATGCTGGCACGGCGCAAGGTCAAGGCGCGGGAGCTGGCGGAACAGATCGGCATCACCGAGGCCAATCTGTCGTTGTTGCGTACCGGCAAGGTGAAGGGCGTGCGTTTCGACACGCTGGCACTGCTGTGCGAGGCGCTGGACTGCACGCCCGGGGATCTGCTGGAGGTGGAGGACGACGACGCGTCGACAGGGTCCGAGACAGTTGATCCCTGATGACAGCTGTCTCTGCCCCCAAGGCGCTGCCTCCGATGAGTCAAATCGCTCACGGTGTGATGGCAGACACTGAGGCAGACGCCCGCGTGGGTTATTTTCCCACGCGAATTCAGTCACAGGAGTCTTCACCATGAGCAAGCACTCGTTGCGCGGCGCGCTCGGCGCGTTTCTGCTGAGCTTACTACCCTCAACAACTGTCCTTGCAGCGGACGCGGTCAGCTTCACCGGCAAGCTGGAGACCGCCGTCTGTCCCGCCGCCTGCGGCACCTGCTGCGGCATGTATCTGCTGCAGGACAGCAGCAAGCAGATCAATGTCTACGTCGGCAACAGCTTTGTCGACCTCAGCGCACACAAAGACAAGAGCACCCTGCACCGCATCACCGGCTCGTTCTATGAGACGACGGGACAATGCGGCGTGAACCAGTGCACGCTGTTTCTGGTGGAAGAGGTGGATGCGGCCCAGGAGGGCCTGGCCGTGTACGACGAGAAAACAGAGACGCTGGATGTGCCCGTGGCGACCATCGATCGCAAGGAACTGTTCGCCGTGACGCTCAAGCCCCCCTTTGCCATCCAGCAGATGACACCCCTTGCCGCCATCCAGACGATGAGTCAGGGGCAGAGTTGCGCCAGCCCGACACAACAGTGCGGCACAGGCCTGTCGTGCGAGAGCTATTACGGCATTGCCGGCGCCTCGGGCCCGCAGTTCAAGACCTGCGAGATTCCGTGTTCGGCGCCGGGGGCCCTGTGCCCTCTGGGGCAGGCCTGTGTGACCGTGGCCGACGGCCCGGGACAGGTGTGTCAGAGCAAGCCCTGACACATCTGCACCTGCGGCCGCTTCAGCACTCAGGAGCGGTACAGCAGCGTGGTTCCTGTTGAGGATCGCGGCGCGCTGGCCGAGGAATTGCCATTCGGGCGACGCGGCTGCGCGGGACGTCCGTTCTGGCCCTGACGTGCAGGCTGCCCCTGGCGCTCGGATGAACCCGGTCGCGCCGGCTGGGCTGAACGCGGTGCGGATTGCCCGGACCGCTGCCCCTGGGCTCGCTGTTCGCCCTGCCCGCGTGCCTGTCCATACGGTGCAGATTGCGTGCTGGAATTGCCGCGCTGGCGCTGACCGCCCTGCCCGTTGCGTTCACGGTTGCCGCCCTGGGAATGTCCCTGGCTGCGTCGCGTGGCATCGCTGCGACCCGGCGCCTTCATCGGCGCTGCACGCTCGAAGTCCTCGGTGGACTTGAAGCCTTCCAGCTCGACACGCGGAATCGCCCGCTTCAACAGGCGCTCGATGTCACGCAGCATCTTGTTCTCTTCCCCGCACACGAGCGAGATCGCGCGTCCGGCGGCCCCGGCGCGACCGGTGCGGCCGATGCGATGCACATAGTCCTCGGGCACATTCGGCAGATCGTAATTGACCACCTGGGGCAACTGGTCGATGTCGATGCCACGTGCAGCGATGTCCGTCGCGACAAGGATCTGCAACCGGCCTTCCTTGAAGCTTTCCAGCACCTTGGTGCGGTGGGCCTGGCTCTTGTTGCCGTGGATGGCCGCCGCGTGAATGCCATCGTCCTCCAGCTGCTTCACCAGCTTGTTGGCGCCGTGCTTGGTGCGGCTGAACACCAGAGCCTGATACCAGTCCTGGGTCTTGATGAGGTGCTTGAGCAGCTCGGTCTTGCGGCCCTTGTCGACGATGTAGAGGCTCTGCTCCACCAGCTCGGTGGCAGTGTTCAAGGGCGCCACACTCACCTGTACCGGTTCGTTCAGCAGGCCGCGCGCCAGTTCCTGGATCTCGGGCGAGAAGGTCGCCGAGAACAGCAGGTTCTGCCGCTGCTTCGGCAGACGCGCCAGTATCTTGCGGATGTCATTGATGAAGCCCATGTCCAGCATGCGGTCCGCTTCATCGAGAATCAGCGTGTTCACCTGATCGAACTTCACGGCGTTCTGCTGGAACAGATCGAGCAGACGCCCCGGCGTGGCCACGAGGATTTCCACCCCGCCGCGCAGCTTGAGCATCTGCGGATTGATCTTCACGCCGCCGAAGACGACGGCGGAGCGCAGCGACAGATACTTGCCGTAGGTCTCGATGCTGTCATGCACCTGCGCCGCGAGTTCCCGCGTCGGGGTCAGCACCAGGGCACGGATGTGATTGCCACCAGCGCGCGGCTGCAAGGCCAGCTTCTGCAGCAGCGGCAGCGTGAAGCCGGCGGTCTTGCCGGTGCCAGTCTGCGCGGAGGCCATGACATCATGACCTTGCAGAATCGCGGGAATGGCCTGAGCCTGAATGGGTGTGGGTTCGGTATAGGATTGATCGTGCAGGGCCTTCAACAGCAGGTCGGACAGCCCGAGGTTTGCAAAACTCATAAAACTCCTGAAAGTGCCATCAGGCACCTTGATGTTCGGCGCACAACACAGCCACTCGGGCGATGTTGCCTGCGAACAGAAAAAAAGACAGCCGGGGGGCGGCGCAAGGGCAGGCAGCCTTCAGGGAAGGCGCAGGATTCTCGACCGCGGAACAGCGTTGCCATGGATTGTGCGATACACACAGTGCGGCATGCAGTAATTGACACTCAGAGAGGGGACTTTCGCGGCAGTGCGCCGGGAGGACCTTGCAATTAACGATGACGCCTTTGGCAGTTCTGCCAAAGCTCGGGCGGCACTGTAACACAGGCCGCCGCCTTCACCTAATGGAGTTTTCCCGCGCTGTCCGCTCAGCCCTGCAGCAGCAGTTCGCGCAGATCGATGATGGCCGCGTTGGCACGCGAGACATAGTTGGCCATCACCAGGGAATGATTGGCGAACAGCCCGAAGCCGCCACCGTTGAGGATGACCGGGCTGAACACGGTGCGCTGACTGGCCTCGAGTTCGCGAATGATCTGGCGCACACTCACCAGGGCATTCTTGTCGCGCAGCACGCTCTCGAAGTCGACTTCCACAGCCTGGAGAAAATGCAGCAGGGCCCAGGTGGCGCCACGAGCCTCGTAGAACACATCGTCGATCTGCAGCCACGGCGTGCGCACGATGCGCTGCCCGGGCACTTCCGTTGATTGCACAGCCGCCGGCTCTCCCGCCGTGTTCGTGTTCATCTGCAACTGCCCGACACTGGCGCTCAGGCGCTGAGAGAGACTGCCCAGGCGCGACTCCACATTGACCAGCCAGCGCGCCAGATTGTCAGCCCGCGCGTAGAACTGCGCGTCCTCGACGTCGCTGTCGGCGATGCGCTGCAGATAGGATTCCATGGCTTCGATGGCTCGGCGGTACTCCCCTTCGGAGGGAGGAAACAGCCAGCTGTCATTGGGGAAATGGAACTGAGGTTCCACGATCACGAGATCTTCATCTTCAGCCGACTGCGACTGCGAGCGACTGAAGTTTTCACGGAAGGCGCGTGACAGATCGCGCACCTGCACCAGCACACCGAACTCCCAGTTCGGGATGTTGTCGAGCAGCACACCGGGTGGGGACACGTCATTGCTGAGGAAGCCGCCAGGTTTGTCGAGCAGGGTCTGCGCCGCCATGATCAGGCTGGCCGCCGTCGCGGCACCAGCCACGGGCCTGGCGCCAGCCAGTTTCTGCGTGGTGACTTCCTGCACAGAGAAGGGATCAGGCTCGGCGCTCCAGTACACGCCGAGCACTGCCACGACGAGCAGCCAGAGACCCAGCAGCGCGGCGCCCGCCTTGCCGATCATGCCGAGGGAGTGCCACGCTGCCGGCGAAGGCAGGCGCGACTTGAGGCGATCAAGCAACATGGGCAGACCTCGCGGACGCCTCAGGCGTCATTGGACGGCATGATCAGGCGGATGGTGGGGGAGTCGCCAAGTTCGATATTGCCGCGCAGCCGGTGACCTTCCACTGCAGCCTGCATTTGCGCGTAGATCCAGCGGGCCTGTGCATCATTGGGCGCGGTGATCAGGAAGAAGGCGCCAGACTCCCGAGCCTGCAGGGCGATGCTGGCGAGCTGGGCCGTCAGGGATTCGGCACGATTGGCGAGATCACGGGCGTTCAGGCTGTGAATGACGTCCGAGGAATTCATGGCCTCTTCCAGCGCCGCCCACGCGGGCGCGATGCCGGCGTGATCGCGGTCCACTTCCTCGGCGCGCCGCAGATAGGACTTGGCGTTGTCATACAGCCCCTGCGTGCTGGCCTGCTGCGCCAGCTGCAGGTACTTCGCGACGATGTCCTGAATGCCCTTGAGCGCCGCGGCGTTGTCCGGTTCGATGGCGAGCACGCGAGAGAAATAGGCGTGGGCACTGCTTTCGGGCGGCGTCAGCAGCCGATTGGCATTGAGCGCCTTGATGCCTTCGTAGTTGAGATCGGCGATCTGGCGCTGATAGCGCAGCTGGGCCTCGAAGGCTGCTTCGGCCGCCGCGATGTCAGCGGCTGAGGTGTCTTCCACGATGGGCTCGGGTGGCGGGACTTCCACCACGCGCGGCGCCTGGACGGGCTGGCAGGCATTGATAGCCAACAATGCCAACAGGGCGCATGCACTGCGGGACAAGGAGTTGCGCAAGAGGATGGATGGCTGAACCGGCATGATTTCCTGCTCCTTCACACGGGGCCGACTATCTCACTTAAGGGAATGAATCTCAACCAGTCACCAACAGCCACGGCGGTATGCGGTGGCACCACGCCCAGACCGTCACAATGACTCACGGATGAGAGGATTCCGGAACCCTGATTGCCCGTCAGCTGCAGCGCCGGCATGCCCTGCGCCTGACGGTCCACCCGCACCCGCAGGTACTCCTGACGCACCCCGGACTCGGGCAGCGCGAAGCCGGCAGGCAGCTTCCACGGAATCGGCGCTTCCACGCGGGCACCACCCAGCCGCTCGAGGCAGGGCCGCACGATCAAGGCGAAATTCACGATGGCGGAGACCGGATTGCCCGGCAGACCAAAAAACGGCTTGCCCGCAATGCGACCACAGGCGAAAGGCTTGCCCGGCTTGATCGCCAGTTTCCACAGCGTCAGTTCGCCAGCGCGCTCCAGGGCATGGCGCACATGGTCTTCCTCGCCCGCCGAAACACCGCCGCTGCTGATGATGCAGTCCGTGTTCTCGGCAGCGGCGCGCAGGGCTTCTTCCGTCGCCGCCAGGGAATCCGGCACGATGCCGCAATCCAGAATCTCGTGGCCCAGACTTCGCAGCAAGGCTCGCAGCGTGTAGAAATTCGAATTGTAGATCTGCCCCGGGGCCAGCAGCTGCCCGGGACGCACCAGCTCGTTGCCCGTGGTCAGCAGAGCGACGCGCAAGGGCGCACGCACTTCCACCCAGGCCATGCCCACGCCGGCCAGCATGCCGACATCCGGCGCACGCAGACGGTGGCCGGCCTCGAACAGGCGGGCTCCACGCTGCACATCACTGCCGGCGCGACGCACGTTCTCGCCAGCCTCAACGTGTTGCAGTATCCGCAGTTCATCGCCTTCGCGGACACAGTTTTCCTGCATGACCACCGCATCCGCGCCCGGTGGCAGGGGCGCGCCGGTGAAGATGCGGGCAACCGTGCCCTTTGCAAGTGCCTCACCCTCGGCGCCAGCGGCGATGCGCTGAGACACGCGCAAGGGAACATCCTGTGGCGACGCACTGTCGAGGGCGTAGCCGTCCATGCCGCTGTTGTCGTAACCCGGCACGCTGATGGGCGCATCCACGGCCTGCGCCAGGACGCGGTTCAGCGAACGCTTGATGGCGACCGTCTCCGTGCCAGCCACCACCGCCATGTCGGCGAGCAGGCGAGTCAGGGCGTCTTCGACGGAGGTCAGGCGGGCACCGGGATCAGCAGCCATGGGGTCATTCCTCTTCAGTTGCGCCGCCAGCGCGGGGCTTGTAGTAACTCTTGACCAGGCTCTGCAGGTTGCCATGCCAGGAACGCTGCTTGATGCCGAAGGTATCGAAGATCTTCTTGGTCGCCAGCGTGGTGTTGACGATCTCGGGCGGATCGACACGCTGCAGGTTCAGGCTCAGATGATCGAGCAGCCGGTAGATGCTCTCGTCATGCTGCGCCGCAAGCTTCAGCACATGTTGCACGAACTCGCTTTCGCGCTTCGTTTCCAGTCCGCAGTAATGATAGGTGCCCCAGACGTTCGCGTGACAATCCACTTGATGAGCAATCGCCACCAGCACCCGTGCGATGTCTTCCACCGGTGTCGGGCTGAACTTGCGGCGCAGCACATTCACCGCGCCTTCGTTGTCCCGCGCTTCACTGATCCAGCGCCGAATGTGTTCGTCCTGACCCGGCCCGAAGATCCAGCCTGAGCGCACGATCACATGCCTGTGCAGACCCGCCGCGATGGCTTCTTCACCACGCAGCGAGCTGGCACCATAGACACCCAGTGGCTTGACGACGTCCTGCTCGTTGTAGCCGAGTTTCTTGTCACCATTGAAGACATAGGTGGTGGAAAGGTGCAGCAGCGGAATGTTGAGATGGTCGCAGACCTGGGCAATGACCGAGGGCTGCTCGTGGTTGATGAGCTCGCACTGCGCCGCGTGCTGTTCGGCATCCATGACGGCGAGCTGGCTGCCGGCATGGAAGGAGGAAAGATTGATGACCTGATCGGGTTCGGCCTGAGTGATGAGCTTGGCCAGACCGAGGGAATCGCGAGGGTCAGAGCGCCCGGGCTCCAGGGCGACGTAGCTCACGCCGCGCGCCTGAAACTGTTTCAGCAATTCTTTGCCGACCGCACTCTCGGCCCCGAAGATTAATGGCTTCACCTTGCCTGCTGACCCTGCATCACGACCCTCTGTGGCCTAGAACGGGATATCGTCGTCGAAGTTGTCAAAGCCGGCAGGTGGCTGGGACGCCGGGCGACCCGGTGCCTGAGCGGCTTCGCGCGGACGGCTGTTGCCATACTGCGCCGGCGCTTCCTGTCCGAACTGGCTGTCATAGTGATTGTCGTTCATGCCTCCGCCCTGCCCCCCGCGGGAATCGAGCATCTGCATCTCGTTGGCGACGATCTCGGTGGCGTAGCGCTTGATGCCGTCCTGTTCCCAGGAGCGGGTGCGCAGGCTGCCCTCGATGTAGAGCTTGGAGCCCTTGCGCACGTATTCGTTGACGATCTCGGCAAGACGGTTGAAGAACACCACACGGTGCCACTCCGTCTTTTCCTGCTGGGCGCCGGTGTTCTTGTCCTTCCAGGTCTCGCTGGTGGCAAGTGTCAGATTGGTGACGGCACCACCACTGGGCAGGTTCCGTGTTTCGGGATCTGCACCGCAATTGCCCACCAGAATTACCTTGTTCACGCCTCTGCTCGCCACGATTGTCTCCTCGTTGTGCTCTTCGCTGTGTCTGCCCGCACCTGTCGCCGCCGCTGCATGCGGCGGGCCGGTAGTCTAACGCAAGCATAGCACCAATAGAAACGCGCGCCTCGGGCTTTGCTCTGTGCTGTGGACTTGATCATAATCCCCGGCTGTCTTTTCGTTGTCACGGCACGTGCCCGGAGTTGTATGGACCAGATCATCGTCAGAGGGGCACGTACCCACAACCTCAAGAATCTGCATGTCAGCATTCCCAGGGACAAGCTCGTGGTGATCACCGGACTGTCCGGTTCCGGCAAGTCCTCACTGGCCTTCGACACGCTCTATGCCGAAGGTCAGCGCCGCTATGTCGAATCCCTTTCGACCTACGCGCGACAGTTCCTGTCGATGATGGACAAGCCCGACATCGATCACATCGAGGGCCTGTCACCGGCCATCTCCATCGAGCAGAAATCCACCTCGCACAACCCGCGCTCCACCGTGGGCACCATCACGGAGATTCACGACTACCTGCGCCTGCTCTTCGCCCGCGTGGGGGACCCGTACTGCCCCACGCACCACAAGAAGCTGCAGGCCCAGACCGTGAGCCAGATGGTGGATCAGGTGCTGGCCCTGCCCGAGGGCACCCGCTTCATGGTGCTGGCGCCGCTTGTGCGCGAACGCAAGGGCGAACACCTGCACGTGTTCAGCGAGCTGAAAAGCAACGGCTACATCCGGGCGCGTGTCGACGGCATCGTGACGGAGCTGGAATACCCCCCGGAGCTGGAGAAGAACAAGAAGCACAGCATCGAGGCCGTGATCGATCGGCTGAAGGTGCGTGCCGACATCCAGCAGCGCCTGTCCGAGAGTTTCGAGACGGCCTTGCAGCTGTCCGATGGTCTGGCCGTGGTCGCCTTCATGAACGACGATGGCACCCCCTCGACGCAGGAGGAACTGCTGTTCTCCTCGCGCTTCGCCTGCCCGCTGTGCGGCCACAGCATCAGCGAGCTGGAACCGCGCCTGTTCTCCTTCAACAACCCGGCAGGCGCCTGCAGCAGCTGCGACGGCCTGGGGGTGAAGCAGTTTTTCGACGAGAAACGGGTGGTGACCGATGATTCGCTCAGTCTGGCCGAAGGTGCCATCCGCGGCTGGGACCGGCGCAATTTCTATTACTTCCAGATGCTCACCTCGCTGGCGAACCACTACGGTTTCGCCCTGGACACACCGCTGCGTGAGCTGAGCCCGCAGCACCGCGACGTCATCCTGCGCGGCAGCGGCGGCGAGGAGGTCGACTTCCAGTTCCTCAACGAGCGCGGCGACACGCATACGCGCCGTCACAGCTTCGAAGGCATCCTGCCCAACATGGAGCGGCGCTATCACGAGACCGAGTCGAGCATGGTGCGCGAGGATCTGGCGCGCTTTCTCAGCTCGCAGCCATGTCCGGATTGTGAGGGCACGCGGCTGAAGCCCGCGGCCCGCAGCGTCTACATCGACGGCATGAACCTGCCCGGCGTCTCGGCCATGACCATCAGCGACGCGGCCGCCTACTTTCACGCCCTGGTCCTGCACGGAGCGCGGGCCACCATCGCCGAGAAGATTCTCAAGGAACTGCAGGACCGCCTGCGCTTTCTCATCGACGTGGGCCTGAACTACCTGACCCTGAGCCGCAGCGCCGACACCCTCTCGGGCGGCGAGGCCCAGCGCATTCGCCTGGCCAGCCAGATCGGCGCCGGCCTGGTGGGCGTGATGTACATTCTTGACGAGCCTTCCATAGGACTGCATCAGCGCGACAACGATCGCCTGCTGCGCACGCTCTTTCACCTGCGCGACATCGGCAACACGGTCATCGTGGTGGAACACGACGAGGACGCCATCCGCCACGCCGATCACATCATCGACATCGGCCCGGGCGCGGGAGTTCATGGCGGACAGATCGTGGCGCAAGGCAGCTTGCAGGACATCCTCGCCTCGGAGCAGTCCATCACGGGGCAATACCTGAGCGGCCGCCGTCGGATCGATGTGCCGAGCCAGCGCACCCCTGTGAACCCGCGCAAGCAGCTGCAGCTGCTGGGGGCGAGCGGCAACAACCTGCAGCAGGTGGATCTGCGGATTCCGCTGGGCCTGCTCACCTGCATCACCGGCGTGTCCGGCTCGGGCAAGTCGACGCTCATCAACGGCACGCTCTACCCGCTGGCGGCCACAGCCCTCAACGGTGCCACGACCCTCAGCCCCGCCGCGCATCGCGCCATCGAGGGGCTGGACCAGCTGGACAAGGTGGTGGACATCGACCAGAGCCCCATCGGCCGCACGCCCCGCTCCAACCCGGCCACCTACACCGGCATCTTCACGCCCGTGCGCGACTTGTTCGCGGGCACCCAGGAGGCCCGCTCGCGCGGCTACAAGAGCGGCCGCTTCAGCTTCAACGTGAAGGGCGGGCGCTGCGAGGCCTGTCAGGGCGATGGGGTGGTGAAGGTCGAGATGCACTTCCTGCCCGATGTCTATGTGGCCTGCGATGTCTGCCACGGCAAGCGCTACAACCGCGAGACGCTGGAAGTGAAGTACAAGGGCCGGAACATCTGCGAAGTGCTGGAGATGACCATCGAGGACGCGCGCGAGTTCTTCGACGCCGTGCCGGCGATCGCGCGCAAGCTGCAGACCCTGATCGAGGTGGGCCTTTCCTATCTGTGCCTGGGCCAGGCGGCGACCACGCTCTCCGGCGGCGAGGCGCAGCGGGTGAAGCTGGCCCGCGAGCTGTCCAAGCGCGACACCGGCCAGACGCTGTACATCCTCGACGAACCCACCACGGGCCTGCACTTCGAGGACATCAAGCAACTGCTGGCCGTGCTGCATCGGCTGCGGGATGACGGCAACACCATCGTCGTCATCGAGCACAATCTCGACGTCATCAAGACTGCCGACTGGGTGGTGGACCTGGGGCCCGAGGGCGGCAACGGCGGCGGCCGCATCATTGCCGAGGGCACCCCGGAAGAGGTGGCCCGCCACCCGGATTCGCACACCGGCCGCTACCTCGCACGCCTGCTGGTCTGAGGCCGGGACGCCTCAGCGACAGCTGAAGTTCTGTGCCACCCAGTTCGCCGGCGTGTCCTGGCCGCCCGCCGGGCCGGTATAGACCGCCTGCTGCGGCCAGGGGCACAGCGGCCGCTCGTTGTCGATCACGCCGTTGCTGCTGTGGGTCGCAATGATGCTCTGCGGCGCCGTGCCGTTCTCGACCCAGTCCACCAGCGCGTCCAGCTTGTCCCAGGTGTTCGGGCCCGGGCCGCCACTGCAATGCCCCATGCCCGGCGCCAGGAACAGCCGGGTGCTCTCCCCCGCCGCCTGCATGTCGCCACCGAAGCTCGCCGCCACCAGGGCATCGAAGTACTGCACGGTCGCCCTGGCCGAGGACAGGGAATCGCTCCAGCCGTGATACAGCAACAGTTTGCCGCCCTCGTCCTCAAGGAAGCGGCGCAGATCCGGATCGGTGGCGTCCATCAGCTCCTGCATCAGCGCGGCCTTGCCATTGGCCAGGTCATGGATGTCGAAGTCGAGCCAGGAAAACTGCGGCAGCACCGCATTGCGCCCGGGCACATGGGTCGGATTGCTCAGATCAGGCACGGTCATGCCCGGGTCCTCTTCGTAGAACAGATAGTTCACATGATCGCCGGCCGGGCCGACGAGCATGGTCGGGGCATTGCGATTGCGCGCGGAAGGCACGTAGAGATTGATCCATTCGAGTTCCGAGCCCAGCGCCTTGCCCGGGTAGAGCACATTGCCCGCCGCATCGAGCGGACCGCTGTAGAAATCCACCACGCTTTGCAGTTGTGCCGGGGTGAAACACGCATCGCTGGCACTGCCTGCCGGGCATTGCAGATCAGCCAGGTCCCGGCGCGGCTCGAAGTCGCAACTCAGGGGGTTGCCGAGCACGCCATCACGAATGCCGTCATTGGCATCGCAGCGCGCGAGCACCCGCTCGTTCAGCGTCTGCAGCAGCTTCACGCTGTCGAAGCTGCCATCGCCATCGGTGTCCACCGCCAGATTGCCTGCGAAGTTGTCCTTGAACAGCCGCTGCAGCCACCACACGCCCGCCGCGTTCATGGCCTGGTAATAGTTCACGGGCGCCCCCGCCACGATGCCGTCGAAATCCTCGGGAAAGCGCTGGGCCTCCATCAGGCCCTGCCGTCCGCCGGTGGAACAGCCCTCGAAGTAGGAATAGCTCGGCTCGGCGCTGTAATAGCGCTCGGCCAGCGCCTTGCCGGCGCGGGTGGTGAGATGCACAGAGCGGTAGCCGAAGTCGATCTCGGACTGACGGTTGTTGTAGCCGAACAGCGAGCCCGGCTCGGTGACATTGTCGTGGCCAGTATTGCTGTTGGCCACGGCATAGCCCTGCGCAAGACGCTGGTCGGCAAAGTCCAGGTCGCCATCCTTGCCGCCATCGCCCCACATCAGGAACCGCGCGTTCCACTGCGAGGGCAGTGGCAGCTGGACGTGGTAGTGCGTCGACGGGGCGATCAGGCCGCGCACGTAGCAATACGCCGGCACCGTTTCGGTGGCGGGCATGATGCGGGCGGAAAGGATGGTGAGGTCGGGCAGTTGCTGCAGGGCGGCACAGGCCTCGGCGTCACCGGCAGACACCCCGGGTGTCTGCGCCGTCGCCTCGAGTGCGAGCAGGCCGGCAGCGAAGGTGGTGCACAGGCGGGATGCGATGCGTCGGGAGGGCGTTCTTGTCATTGGTCTGCTCCGGAAAAAAGGCTGTCGGCCTGCAGGCTATCACTGCCGGCGCGACAGCAGAAAGTCTTTCGCTAACCGGGGCGGTCTCAGCAAGCTTCGGGCCAGTACAACAAATCATGCCGTTTCATGGACTTGCGAAACTCAAGCGGCGGCCGCACGGCGCAATCCCGCCACAATCCGCGCTTTCTCGCCACACGCAGCGCCGCAGCCGATCCCGGGGATTTTTGCAGCGCCGTGCAAGAATCTGCCCGCTGCCCGGGTCACAGCCTCGAGTCCCCGGCCCGCCAGGGTCAGTCCGCCACGCCTCACCCGGCACGCGATCACAACAACAAGGAAATCTCTCATGCACACACCCAAGACCTTCAAGCGACGCCTCGCCGTCCTGCTGACCACCTCGACCCTGCTGTTCGGCGCCCAGGCCTTCGCACAGAACGAACCGCCCGCCACGCCGCCCGCTGACTGGGGGCCCGTGTCGATCAATCTGGAAGAGATCAAGTACCCCTACCCCGTGAGCTTCCTGCACCGCGAGCTGTACGGCCAGGACGTGCGCATCGCCTACATGGACGTCATGCCCACCGGCCAGCCCAATGGCATGACCGTCGTGCTGCTGCACGGCTCCAGCTATTACGGTTTCTACTGGGAGCACACCATCAAGGCCCTGAGCGAGTCGGGTTACCGCACCATCACCGTCGATCGCCTGGGCTGGGGCAAGTCTTCCAAACCGATCATTCCGTACGACGTCAACCTGCACGCCTCCAACGTGAATGCCATCCTCGAAAAGCATGGCATCGAGAAGGTGGTGATCGCCGGTCACTCCCTGGGCGGACGCCTGGCCAGCAACTTCGCGCACATCTATCCGGAGAAGACTTCCCACTTGATCATGGTGAATCCGATCGCGCTGAACGATTCCGACCGCGGACGCCCCTGGAGCGAGCCGAGCCCGGGCGACGCCGAGCCGGACCTGCAGGCGATCTACGAGCAGAACCTGCGCCAGGAGCAGAACCGCATCGTGGACTGGAAGCCCGAGTACATGGAGCACGTGCGCATCCGCTACGGCTTCGCGCTGAGTGGTGAATACCATCGCCTGAACCTGGTGCGCTCCATGAACAGTGGCTTGACCGCCCAGCCAGTGGATGCCTATTGGCCCAAGATCAACGTGCCCGCCCTGCTGATCGGCGGCGCGGAGGACGGCCCGAACTATCCGGACGCCACCCAGCGTGCGGTGGATCTGCTGCCCCAGGGCGAGCTGTACATGATCCCGAATGTCGGGCACAACCCGCACCTGGAAAGCCCGGACATCCTCAATCGCGAGATCCTGCGCTTCATCGACGGCAACACCTGAGTGAGCATCCCGGCACTTTGCCGAGGGCAGAGTGCCGGGTCTCCCCTGCAATTCCCCTCTTTGTTGACCTGCGTCAAACACACGGCATTTGCCGCTCGCAATCGCGTTCGGTCGCACTACTCTATTCCTGCAGCCCCCAATATCTGCAAGGAGAACGAGCGATGAAGAATGGCAATGCAATGCGAACCCTGGCCCTTGGTGCGTTGATGATCGTGCTGGCGGCGTGTGCCGGTGGCCCCGGCATGAAAATCGGCAACACTGTGACGCTGTGCTGTCCCGGCGATTACGCGAGCTATCGCAGCTATGGTGTGGAAGCCGTGACCCTGCCGCTGTTCCTGCGGGACTATGTGGTGGCGCAGTTCGACACAGCGTTCCAGGAAAAAGGCGTGACGCGCAATGATCAGCGCAGCGATCTGGTGGTGAACCTGGCCTACCGCCACGTGAACCTCAATCCGGAGCAGCAGACCATCGACCCGTTCATCCGCATGGAATCGATGAATGTGGAACTGGACTACATCGCGGCCATCGACATCACGATTCGCGAGCGCACCGGTGGCAAGGTGGTCTGGGGTGGCACGGTGAGTCGTCTGCACTCGGTGCAGCCCGGCGAGTACATGCACTCCGGCAATGCGGCCGCCGCCTTCCTGGAAACCTTCCGTGACGTGCTGAGCCAGTATCCCGCGCACGGCGAGTGACACCGTTCAGGGTGTGACGCCCGGCTCCCCGGGCTGAAGATGAGCCGAGCCGCCCACGCGGCCGGCCACATCGACCCACAGATGCTCCAGCCCCAGCGAGGCCAGCCACTGCGGCCCGGCCTCCTCCTTCAGCATGCCGATGGTGCAGGCGCTGCCTGCCAGCACGCACAGCGGCGCGATCACCGTCACCGCCGCCATGTGCCGCACAGGCCAGCCGGTGCGCGGATTCAGGATGTGGCCGTAGCGCACGCCGTCGATCTGGATGCAGCGTTCATAATCCCCGCTGCTGGCCAGCGCGCCCTCACTGAGGGCGACACTCTGCAGCAGGGCGTCCGGGCGTCGCGGATGACGGATGCCGACCCGCCAGGGCTCGCCATCCGGATGCGGGCCCAGGATGCGAATGTCCCCACCCAGATTCACCATGCCGTGCAGGATGCCCGCCGACTGACACAGGGTGGCCGCGCGATCTGCCGCGTACTCCTTCACGATTCCGCCCATGTCCAGCTCCATGCCGGGCCGGGTGAATGTCAGCCACGGTCGCTCCCAGTGCAGTTTCTCCCAGCCTACTCGTTCCAGCAGGGCGGCCAGACGCTCGGGCGACGGCAATGCACCGTTCTGGAAGTTCCAGGCCTCGCGCAGCAGGCCGGAAGTGATGTCGAAGAGGCCATCGCTCAGTTCGTGACAGGTGCGGGCGTAGTCGAGCAGATGCGCGGTTTCCTCATCCACTTGCATCCGCCCGCCACGCCGGGCCTCGCGATTGATGGCGCTGAGCAGGCTGTCGTCCCGGTAGCGGGAATAGCGCGCCTCCAGGCGCTGCACATCGGCCTGCGCCAGCGCCACCGCGCGCCGGGCCTGGGAAGGCTGTGGCGCATACACCTGCAGCTCGCAGGGGGTGCCCATGGCCTTGAAGGGATGACGCAGCAGTTTCATGAGCGCCCCTGCAGGAGTCGGATGGCGTGATGGGAGTTCAGAAATGCAGTTGCCAGCTGGCACTGAGCGTGCCGCGTCTGCGCAACTGCACCCCGTGGAGATCTTCGTGCACAGGCTGGCTCCATTCAAGGGCCAGGGAGTGCCCTGCCAGGCGCCCGGCAGGCACGGTCCAGGACAGACCCAGCGCGGCATCCAGACTTTCGCCACCCTGATTGTGCGGGTAATCCATGGGGCCCATGCGGGCATTGAACACACGCCAGTCGCCGGCAATGTCGTCGCGCCAGGCTTGCACTGCCCGCAGGCTCAGCCCCAGGCCATTGCTCCAGGCCCGACCGACCCAGGCGCTGGCCTGCAGCACATCGCCCAGCCGATAGCCTGCCTCGTTGCCCTCGTGCAGACGGTGAACGGCACTGAACTGCGCCCCAAGCTGCACATTCTCGAATGCCCCCAGCCAGGTCACGCTGGGCAGCAGGTCCCACGTGCCACTGCCTGTCTGCATATCGAAGTGCATCCGGCCGCCATCGCTGCGAAACATGCGTCGCAGTTCCTGATCGACACGGCCCGTGGGAATGCTCAGGCCCATGCCCAGATGCACGGCGCCATTGCCGAGAGCGCCCATCTGGTACAGCCCTGCCAGCACCGTGTCGCCCAGACTGCCCGAGCTGTGGCCGCCAATGCCGGTGTGCTCGTGCACCCCCGGCACGGCGGGCGGGCGGCCGGCGAGCTCCCGCAGATTCATGTCCATGACCATGACCTGCGGCATCAGCATCAGGGTCAGTCGGTCACTGGCGGCGTACATGACATCGACCATGTGCATCCGCATGTTCATGGACGTCGGCACGAAACGGCAGGGAGCCTGCGGCGCGCAGGCCGTGTCCACCACTTCCCGGTCACTCACGCGCTCTGTGCCCTGCACCAGGGCGCCCGCCTGCCGGCTGAACCCGGAACGCCAGGCCAGCATGAAGTCGCCCGCCGTGGGCAGCACATGGGCGAACTGCACCCCGGCAGGGGCCTGCGGCGCATGCGCCCCGTCGCCATGACCGGCGTGATGGGCATGCGCTGCATCGGCGGCCGCGAGCGTGCGGGCACGGCTGAAGGAGCGCAGCCGGGCTTCGTCCAGATCCAGGCGCAAGCCGGCGCTGACGGTGTGAAAGCGAAAATCCGCATAACCGCTGTCACCGCCGCCTGCCTGCAGCGCGCTGCGCCGCGTGTAGAGCTCGGCTCCGGCTTCCAGATAGAGGCCGCGAGTGATCTGCTTGCTCAGGGAGAGCCCCGCGCTCAACGCGCCAAAGCCGGCCAGCCGGTGATCGCTGGAGAAGTGCGCCGGCAGCAGGCCGGGATCGAAGCTGAGGAAGCGCGGCTGCAGGTTCAAGAGCCCAGGATCGACAGCAGCGCCGCCGGCATCCACGAACTGCCCGCCGCTGCGGTAATACAAGGTCTGCGGCAGCGCGGGGTTGAACCAGATGTCGCGGCCGCTGCCATCGCGCTCGATGCGCCGGTAGGCCTGCTCCGACACCAGATAGTCCACATGGAAAGACGCCGCTGTCTGCGTGTAGTAGCGCAGGCGCGGTGCCAGCGTCCAGCCGTCGGGCAGTGGCTGCACCCACTCGGCCTCCAGCGTGTGGGCGCGCACGTCCCAGTCATCCTCGGAGTAGCGGTAGCTCAGATGCAGGGCGGCATCCAGCGGCGCGATGTAACGCGCCAGTCGCAGACTCGCCGCCAGTTGCTCATTGCGCTCGGGGCGCTGCTCCAGCAGGGCGCGCATGTCGGCGCTCACCGTGCTGCGGCCCGCCTGGGCCGGGTCGACGAACAGTACACTGGTGGCCTTGTAAGGGTTCTCCATGAAGCCGCGCGAGCGCGTGTAGCCCAGAGCCATGTCCAGCACCGTCTCGCGGTCGATCACCTGAGTCAGCGCAAGATTCGCGGTGAGATCGCGCCGGCTGCCATGCAGGATCTCGGAATCGCGCTTGCGCGTGATGGCGTCCTGATAGGCGCTGCGAGTGAGATAAGGCTGCAGGTCCGGGTCGAGAATGGCGTCCAGCCGACTGTGGGTGTACCCGGCACCGACGGCCAGACTGGTCAGTTTCTGATTGAAATCGAACCGGGCGTTCACGCTGCCCCAGGCGGACTCGTAATCGTTTTCCAGCGACACGCCGGAGGCGCCTTCCAGCGTGGCATCGTCCCAGTCCCAGGCGGTGCGAACATCGAGCTGATCCCGCGTCTCGGGAGAGGCAGAGGAAAGAATGTGGACCGTACGTTCATCCACCACTGCCGGCGTGGCGCCCTGGGTGCGCAATGGACGCCGCGCGGCATCCAGCTGCAGCGTGTTGTTGACGAAGGGTGAGGCCCCGGCCACCACGACACCCTGCGGGGAGTTGCGCAGGATGGCGCGATTGCCGTCGGCCACCAGCGGCGCTGTGGTCACCGGCGTGGCACCCGACCAGGTGTCCTGGGAATAGCTGGCGCTCAGTCGAAGTCGGTCCAACGCACGCAGATTCACGCTGCCCTGCAGGACATCGACGCGGATCGGCGCAAGGCTGCTGCGAATGTTTTCCAGGTCCCGGCGGCCTTCCTCGTGCCGGCTCATCTGCAGGGCCACGCGCTCGGTGGCGGCGTCGGCCGCCTGCACGGGCGCAGCCAGTACCCCCGGCAGCATCAGGGCAGCGGCACTGAGCAGCTGCAGCGCAGCGCTCGCATTGGACAACAGACGGGCGGACTCGGCAGGCGCGCTGGGAGCAGACTCAGTAACAGCCACAGCCGCCGCCCCCTCCAGAGGCATTCACGCTGGCGGCCGCCTCGCGACTGGTGTAGACGTGCGAGCGCAGCGCGCCTTGCAGCGGCATGGCGTCCAGCGCCATCTGGGGGCTGGCCAGCACTCCGCGCTCCCACGGCTCGACGTGGACACACCCGGCGAGGGCGCCCGCGAACAGCAGCAGACTCAGGGGAGCGAGGCGCTTCATTCGAATTGATTCACGACGATATCGGTGCCGGTGTGAACATCGCCCGCTGTCATGCAGTGCCATTCCAGATCGAAGCTGCGGGCGCCCGCCAGGGACTTGTTCATCAGCAGGGTGTACACGCCGTTGCCCCCGGTCAGGCTGACAAAGGCACTGTAGTTGGCGTCACCGGACACATTGTCGCTGACGCTGGTGGCACGATTGCCCTTGAGCAGCTGCAGGCTGACCACCATGCCGGCGAGGGCCGGCGAATTGTCGCGCACCCGTGCCATCAGGTAGCTGGCGGGCCCGTTGCCGTCATCGAAGCAGGTGATGCTGGCATAAGCCGTGAAGCTGGCCTTGTTGCCGGCCGGGTCCATCACGGCACCGCCGCCGTGGGCACTGGCATCGAGGGACAAAAGGACAGCACTGAACAACAGTGCACTGCGGGCAAACACACGCGTCATGGCGAGAATCTCCTGGTTCGGGGCCGCAAGGATAGCGGGTTTCACGGGCACATGGAAAATGCCAAAGCAGCACGGGCAGCGTGTTCAGCGCCGCCCGTGCCGTGTCCTGAGCCGTGCCGGCTTCAGCGCGCCGGCCAGACCTGCACGCCGTTGTAGACGATCGGCATGTCGCGGTTGATCTGTGCCGCAGAGGCGGTCACTTCCACCGCCTGACCGGACCCGCAGGCGGCCGGCAGCGGATTGGTGGTCAGATTGCGGGTGATGGTCAGGTTCGCCGCCGCCGTGGCCGTGGCGTCGTAAACGGTGCCCAGGCCAGCGACAGTCCAGAATTCCGCTGCGGGACCGCTGCCATTGTCCAGATGCATGTTGGCCGCCGTGGTGATCTCGCAGATGTCCACGATGCTGGCACGGAAGCGCACGCTGGTGGCGCAGGAAGTGGGCTTGATGGACGTTGCATTCACGCGGAAGGGCACGTAGGCCACCATGTCATTGGGCATGCCCGGGCCGCCGCCGGCCCAGAAGCCGACCACATTGCCTGCGGCATCATTCTTTTCCTTCACTTCATCGAACACGGCACGGGAGAACAGCGGCTGGATGTTCGGGCCCCAGGCATTCAGGAAATCTGTCAGGGCGCCAGTATAGGGCTGGCCACCCAGGGTGATCGTGGAGTCCTTGCCATCGGGAAACACCACCGAGGTGGCAATCACGCGCTTGGTGGCGCCGCAGGCATGGCCGATCTGCACATTGTTCAGCACACGCACGCCTTCGGACATGGTGGAGGTCTCGAAGGTGGTATGGGCAAGCACGCCCTGGGCGGAGCCAAGCAGAGCGATGGCGCCAAGGGCTGGGGCAAGGGATCGAAGGCTGTTCTTCATGAGGATCACTCCAGGTCGCATAAGGGAAGGCCGCAGGCGGCTCGGACGGCCGTTCTGTCAGTGCGCGAATGATTACCGGGAGATGACGGGATCACAATGCGACAAATTGGCGCACCCCTGCGCACGGGCGACATGCGCCACGACGCCGGGCTGCGACAGGGGCGGGATCACTGTGCGACGGCCTGCACCCGCACGGTGAGGGAAACTTCGGTCTCGCCGGCCTCGGCCACGGGGGCGGCCATCTCGGCCACCGCGTCGAACGCCACGCCACGCGCCATCATCATGGGCTGGGCGTAGCCCATGGCGGTGTCCACGTCGAGCACAGCGATGTCCACCTCACTCTTGCCCAGGGCGCGGGCAGCGCGCTCGACATTCGCTGTGGCACGGGCGATGGCGCTCTCCATCAGCGAATCGCGCACCTCGTCGGCGCGCGCCGTGCTCAGGGTGTACTGCAACTCGCTCATCACGAAGCCCTGCGCCTGGATCTCTCCTGCCAGGGCCAGCACGCGCGCCGCGTCCCGGCCTTCCAGGGTGATGGACTGGGAGCCGCGCCAGACCTCATTGTTGCGGCCGCCCTGGGGCGAGGTGCTGTACTGATAGACACTGTAATAGCCGGTGGACACCTGCACCGCCGTGTCCGCCTCGGCCGTTTCCAGGGCCTCGACCATGGCGGCATTGATCTCGCCCTGCAGCACGGCCGGGTCGCGGTGGTCGCGCTCCACGCGCAGCGTGGCGATCAGCGTGTCCTGCTCCACCTGCACGCGCTCGGTCACCGACAGCGTGATCAGGGTCTGCCCCTCGGGCAGCAGGTTGATGTTCTGAGCACTGGCGGGCAGGGGCAGAAAGGCGAGCATGGGGGTCAGAGCGAGTGGCAGAAGTCGGCGCATCGAAAGGCTCCAAAGGGCTGTGAAGGTCTGTACTTGGTCGCCCTCAGTATGGCGAAAGTTTGCCTGAATGGCAGATGAATCGTGTGCACGCTGTCATGGCAATCCCGGTGGGGCTGCTATAGATTGCCGCCATGAACGCCGTTCCCCGCATCACCCGCCTGGGCGAAGACGCCCTGCTGTGCTTCTTCACGGCTCCCGACGACACGGTGGCTCCCCTGCCCGTGCAGCAAGGGCTGTGGCAGCTGTGTCGTCTGCTGGACGCCGAGCGCGAGGCCCTGCAGCTGCGGGAGATCGTGCCCGGCATGGGCAATCTGCTGCTGCGCTGGCGTCACCAGCCGGGAAGCCCCTGCTCCTTCACTTCCCTGCAGGCAAGGGTTCTGGCCCTGTGGCGCGATTGCGAGGCCACAGCGCCAGCGCAGCGCGTGGTGACAATCCCCGTGCGCTACGGCGGCGAGGCCGGCCCCGACCTCGAGGACGTGGCGCGTCACTGCGGCCTGAGCCCGGGCGAGGTCATCGCGCTGCACAGTCAGGCGGATTACGCCGTTTACTGCCTGGGCTTCCAGCCCGGCTTCGCTTATCTGGGCGGGCTGGACGCGCGCCTGTTCACGCCTCGGCGCGACACCCCCCGCCTGGCCATTGCGGCGGGCTCCGTCGCCATCGGCGGCAGCCAGACGGGTGTCTATCCGCTGAGCACCCCCGGCGGCTGGCATGTCATCGGCCACACGTCGCTGCCGCTGTTCAACCCGACCTCTGCGAGCGGCACACTGCTGCAGCCCGGCGACACCGTGCGCTTCCGCCCGGTGCAGGAGACTCCATGAACGAGACCAGGGTCACCCTCGAGGTGCTGCGTGGCGGGACACTGTGCAGTGTGCAGGATCTGGGTCGGCACGGGCTGCGACACCTGGGCGTCAGCCAGTGCGGTGCCATGGACCCGCTTGCGCTGCAGCAGGCGAATCTGCTGCTGGGCAATGCGCCTGGCGCAGCGGGCATTGAACTCAGTCTGGGCCCGGTGGCGCTGCGTTTCACCCAGGATGCCCGCATCGCTCTCACGGGAGTGGACTTCGGTGCGCATCTGCAGCCGATGGAAGGTGACGGCTTGCCGGTCTTGAGCGGGCATCCGCTGCAGGTTCCGGCGGGCGCGGTGCTGAGCCTGACGCGCCCCGCCATCCCCGGGGCGCGGGGCTACCTGGCCGTGGCAGGGGGCGTCGACGTGCCACTGCTGCTCGGCTCGCGCAGCACCGACCTCAAGGCGGGCTTCGGCGGCCATGCCGGGCGCGCCCTGCAAGCAGGCGATGTGCTGCCGGTCGGTCTGACCCCAGCGGCCAGTCTCATCGGCCGGCGAGGCGTGCGCAGCTTTGCTCCCACCCATGTGCTGCGCGCCCTGCCCGGCCCGGACTACGAACGCTTCACGCCGGCGGCACACACCGGCTTCTGGCTGCAGCCCTGGCGCATCAATGCCCAGAGCAACCGGATGGGGCTGCGCTTGAACGGCGCGCCACTGGCACTGCACAGCGCGGCCGACCTGCTCTCGGCAGGGGTTCTGCCCGGCGACGTGCAGGTGCCGCCGGACGGCCTGCCCATCGTGTTGGGGGTGGACTGTCAGACCACAGGGGGTTATCCGCGCGTCGCCAGCGTGATCCAGGCAGATCTGTGGCAGCTCGCGCATTTGTCGCCTTTGACCTCGGTGTATTTTCAGCCGGTCACACACACCGTCGCGCAGGAAGCACTGGAGCGCCAGACGCGCTACCTGGCGCGACTGGCCCGGGCAGTGGAAGACGAGACCACGCAAGGACTCTGAGCCCTGCGCCAGCGCTCAGCGCTGACGCAGGGTGATGACGAGCTGATAGGTGCGGTTGGTGGGGGTGCCGGCCGCCGTGGTGTTGCTGACTACCGTGGCGGAGAACACCAGAGCGGTGGTGGTGTCGCTTGTCACGGTGGTGGAAACGGAAGTGAACTCGCGCACCTCGTCCTTCATGACGTTTTCCACGATCGCCCGCAGGGAGGCCGTGTCGCTGGCCAGCGGCCGGGTGACATTGAAGCGTTTCTCGTCGATGTTCTTGTTCAAGGTCTGCAGCGTGCCCACCCGCACAGTGCCCGAGCCTGTGCCCGTCAAGTCATAGATGGGCAGCGGCGGTGCCACCGGCGTGGTCGCTGCGGTGATCTGCGCGATCAAGGCACTCAGCTGGCCGACTTCCACCAGCGCATTGCCATAGCTGCCCCCTTTCACGCTGACGCTTTGCCCGGTGATGGACAAGGTCATACCCGTGGCCGGGTAGAAGCGCCGCACCGTATTGCCGTCGAGCTGGTTGAATGACAGCAGGCTGGCCGGGAACTGGCTGGCGTAATGCGTTTCCACCAGCGAAAAGAGCTGGTTGGCGAGGGTCAGGTCGGTGGCCGTGGACGCCCCGCCGCAGCTGGTGGCGAGACTGGTGCGATCCCCCGTGAGTTCCGAGAAATCCAGCCCCGAGATGGAGTTGACGTCCAGCGTCATCGTGGTGCTGGAGAGCGCCGACAGATCCAGGGTGAACACCAGTCCAGTGTTCACGTTCTCCCAGATCGCCAGCGAGGGCGAGGACTGCCGGGCATAGGGCTGACCGAGCGAGACGCCTTCCAGACACAGATCGCCCCCGGCGCCCAGCACGACCACGGCACTCGTGCCGTCGACAAAGGGGGAGAACGGCGTGGCGCTGCCGAAACTCATGCTGTAGGTGCCGAAGGCCGAGGTGGGCACGGTGGCCGTGATGGGCCTGTCGTTCAGCTGACTCAAGACCGCGCTCAGGCTGCCATAGGGCACAGGGTCCTCGTTGTTGCCGAACTCCCCGCCGTTCAGGTAGACCACCCCCTGGCGGACGGCCAGGAAGACCTGACTGTCGAAGTAGTAACGGTAGGTGTAACCGCCGGCGCGCAGATTGTACGTGTGGGGACCACTGGGGAAGACTGCCGGATACTGGTTCTCGGCCAGCCCGAACAGCTCGTTGATGTCCTCGAGGTCCGGGTCGGTGCCGGCTGCATCGGCGCACTCCGTGGACAGCGAGGTCTTGTTGCCGGCGAAGGTGCCGTAGCGCGACCCGCCGGCAGACTCGTAGAAGAACTCGCCGAGGGCGAACTCGGTGGCCCGAGTGTCCGGGTCGTCGTCCCGCGTCAGATCCACCACATACCGCAGATTGCCGTTGGCATTGGTCCAGAGGGCATTGGTGCCGCTGATGCGAGGGAAGCCCAGGTTCAGCTCTCCGACGCACAGCTGCCCCACCTGGGTCACCACGAAAGTCAGCTCGGTACCGCTTTCCAAGGGCGAGAAGGGCTGAGCGTCGGTCAGCGCCAGCGCGAAAGTGCCGCGAAAGAAGGCTGGAATGCGGTTGGGCACCAGCATGGTGTTGATGTCCTCGACCAGATCCTCCAGTTCGCCGACTTGAATGAATTCATCACCGAAATCGTCACCGCGGGCGAACACCAGATCGTCGCGCACCGCCAGGTAGACGCCTGTGGAAGGGTAGTAGCGGAACACATCGAAGCCGCTGCCGACCTGGTTGAAGATCAGCGGGCTGGCAGGAAAGATATCTGGAAAGGCAGACTGTGCCGCCTCGAACAACTGATTGGGATTCGCGAGTGCGGCACCTCCACAGGAGCCGGTATCCACCGCAGGCAGCCCCCCTGTGAGGCGCGCGTACTGGGTGCCCGCCGTCGACAGCACGTCGAAACCGGCAAAACCGAGATCATTGATGTCCAGCGCAAAAACCAGATCCAGCGACGGAATATCCCAATACACCTTGCCGAATGGGCCGCCCCTCGACTCGGGATTGCTGGCAATCAGATCCACGCCCCCCGAATTCTCGCGCTTGACGCACATGTCGCCATCGGCGTTCAGATAGAGCCTGATGTCGTCACTGGCAGACTGCGTGCTGGTCGGTTGCAGAGGCGACAACGAATTGGCATCGGTGACATCCAGCGAGTACAGGCCCTGCAGCTGCACGGGAATGCTCACACTGGGAAACACCTGTGCCGACACGGCCGGTACCTGGCTCAAACTGCCGAGCGCCAGCAGTGCCGGCAGCCACTTCCTGACCTGCGACTTGAACATTCCCACCTCGTGAATTGAACAGCATTGCATCAGATGCGGGCGCTATTAGAACCCGTCACACCCCCGGATGCCTAGCCCCATCTCCTTGTTTCTGGTGCAAAAATGGGCAGTTTTGCGTGGCTGGCCGCGCGCCGATGCACTATGCTCGCAGGCGATTCAATGTCGGAGACGCAGCCATGCATATCGATCTGAATGCCGATCTGGGCGAAGGTGCAGAGCATGATCACGCGCTGCTGGCGCTGGTGAGCTCCGCCAGCATCAGCTGTGGCGTGCACGCCGGTGACGCCGATGCCATGGCTTCGGCCATCCGTCACGCCATGGCGCACGGCGTGCGCATTGGCGCGCACCCCTCCTTTCCGGATCGCGAACATGGGGGACGCGCACCCATGCAGCTGGCCTTCGCCAGCCTGCGCAATCACCTGCTCTATCAGCTTGGTGCGCTGGACGCCCTGGTGCGCGCTCAGGGCACGCGCCTGGCCTATGTGAAGCCTCACGGGGCGCTCTACAACCAGGCGGCCACCGACAGGCGGCTGGCCGAGGATCTGGTGCTGGTGGTGCAGGAGTTCGATCCGGGCCTGGCACTGATGGGGCTGGCAGGGGGCGAGCTGGACTATGCCGCCCGCCAGCAGGGACTTCGCTTCATCGCTGAAGCCTTCGCCGACCGGCGCTACACCTCAACCGGCGAGCTGCTGCCACGCAGCGACGAACGCGCCCTGATCCACGACCCGGAGCAGGCACTGGCGCAGGCGCTGGAAATCATCACGGAGGGCTTTGTCACGGCAGTGGATGGGAGCCGGGTGCCGGTGCAGGCGGACTCCCTGTGTCTGCATGGCGACACGCCCGAAGCCCTGCTGTTCGCCCGCACGCTCTGCGCTGCCTTCGCCGAGGCAGGCATCGCGGTCAGATCTTCCCCACCATGCGCGTGAGGATGGACTGGAACTCAGCCTGACTCATGTCGACCTTCTCCAGCACCCGCCCGTACAAGGTGATGGTGGGGACATTGCGCCCCGGGAAATCCTGCTGGGCCTGCTGCAGGCAGTAGAGCACCCCGCGCTCCTTGCGCGTGAGGCCGTCCCGCACATCGGGAATGAGGTCTTCAAGCGGGATGCGGGGCATGGACGCCATCAGCGCAGCGCCTCTTCCTGGTGTGTCTTCCAATTCTCGTAATACTCCAGGCTGACCATTTCATTGAGCGCGCGGTATTCCTCGGCACGCTGCTGCAGACTGGCGCGCATGACATCACCGGCCGAGAGCAGGCCGACGTATTCGCCATTCTCCTCGATCAGCAGGTGACGGATGCGACGCCCCAGGAACTTGTCGTACAGCTGCATGACCTGCTCGTCGACGTTGGCCGAGATCAGGGCACGGGTCATGCTCTGGCTCACCCTTTCGGTGCGGGGATCGAACTGCGGATCGAGCGTGCGACGCAGCAGATCGCGCTCGGTCCAGATGCCGACGATGCGGCCGGCATCGACGATGAGGATGGCGCCCACGCGGTGCCGCGTCATGATCGTGACCGCCTGGTGCACAGTGGCCTCCATGTCCACCGTGAGCATGTCGCCGTTCTTTTCGCGAAGAATGTCTCTGGCCGTTCTTTTCATTGTTGTTCTCCATCCAGCGTTGCCTTGGCGTTTCACGTTACGCCGGCAGCACGCAGGCTGGCAAGGCGACAGGCTTCGCCTTCACTCGCGAATGCTGACGCCTGTCGCAGAAAAGCTCAGCCACTGATTGATGCACTGCGGCGCATCCTGGGGATCGTGACTGACGAAGAGGATCTGGGTAGGCGTGGTGGCGGCGATGCGATCGACGAGGTTGAGCACGAGTTGACGCCAGGCATCGTCCAGACCGACGCAGGGCTCGTCGAGTATCAGAATGGCCGGTTGCTTCACCATGGCGCGCGCCAGCAGCACCAGACGCTGCTCGCCGAAGGACAGCTCGTGGTAGTGATCGCCGGCCAGCGGCAGCAGATTCACCGCCGCGAGCCAGTCCCGCGCCGCCTGCTGCTCGCTGGCGCCACTGTCATCGTAGAGCCCCACGGAATCGAAGAATCCCGAGACCACCACATCCAGCACCCGCCAGCCCTTGCAGTAGCGAAGATGCAGCTCGTTGGACACCACCCCGAAGCGCGCCTTGACCTCCCACACCGATTCCCCGCTGCCGCGCCGCCGACCGAACAGCACCACGTCCTGACCATAGGCCATGTGGTTGTCGCCGCACAGCAGGTTGAGCAGGGTGGACTTGCCGCAACCGTTCGGGCCGCTGATCAGCGCGTGCTGGCCAGGCTTGAACGTCCAGTCCAGCTCACGCAGCACCGGCTTGCCGGGATAGCCGGCGTTGACCTTGTGCAGGGCCAGCAAGGGGACGTCGGGGGGAAGCGCCGGGAGCGGCCGACGCGGCGTGTGCACGGGCAACTGCGCCGGCACGGGCAGACGCCGCTGCGCCAGACGCGTGAACTCGGCACTCGCGCGCATGCTGGTCAGTGGGCCGCTCGCCAGCATGCTCAGGTTCTCCAGCAGCGCCAGATGGGTGATGCCCGGCAGGATGTCGCGCTCGCGCCGGCACAGCAGCAGCGTGGCGGTGTCCGGCCCCATGCTCTGTGCCAGCACCGCTTGCAGGCTCGCTCGCGTCTCGCCATCGATGCTCTCCAGCGGTTCGTCCAGCACCAGCAGGCGCGGGCGACGAAACAGGGCACGGGCCAGCAGGGCCTTGCGCGTCTGGCCAGAGGAAAGGTAGCGAATGCCGCGCGCCTGCAGGGCCTGCAGATCGAGCGCCGCCAGCAGTTGCTGCAGGCGCACTTCGTCAGCGTCCGTCAGCGGCAGGCCGGCACTGACCAGGGCATGGACGGTGGTGCCTTGATCGTGGGCGGAAGGGTCGTATTCGCTGATGTCGTGGCGGGCATCCAGGGCGGCCAGGCTCTGCTGTTCCTCGAAGGAAACAAACAGCACGTCATGTTGCGGGTCGAAATCATGGGCGAAATGCAGGGCCGCGCTGCCGATGCGCAGGCGGCCACAGAGCAGCTGAGCGAGCACGCTCTTGCCGGCACCGTTGCCACCGAACAGACACCAGTGCTCGCCCTGACGCAGCGTGAACCCGGGCACGCGCAAGGCGCGCCGGCTGCTGAGGCGGCAGAGTGTGTCGGCAAGTCGCAGCAGCACGGGCCCGGAGGAAGTCGTCACTGTCACCAATGCCACCCCTGCCGCCGCACGCCTGCCTCAGTCGACCAAGGTCTGGGCGACCAGCGCCTTGAACTTGTCGGCCAGGGCATGCGCCCCGGAGGGTTCGATCTGCAGCATCAGCACGGCGATGGTGTCCGTCTGCGGGTCGGCCCAGGCAAAGGTGCCCAGCGAGCCGGTCCAGCCGAATTCCCCGTTGTTCACGGCGAAGGGGCTCTGCGCCGCATCGGTGACCACCATGTAGCCATAGCCCCAGCCGCGATCGAGGATGCGGCTCTGGGGCGACATGCCGATGGGCATCAGATCCGCCGGGATATGGTTGCGGGTCATCTCGGCGATGCCTTCGGCGGACAGCACCCGGCCACCGTCCAGCTCACCGCCGTTGAGGAACATCTGCAGCAGACGCAGATAGTCCGGCACGGTGCTGACCAGACCGGCGGAGCCCTCCTTGAGCGGCGGGTCCTGGGTGATGGGGATATCCATGTCCGGCTGCTTGCGCAGCGCGCTGCCATCGCGGGGCACCTGGTACAGGCGGGCCAGCCGCGCGACCTTCTCCGGCGGCACAAAGAAGGCCGTGTCGACCATGCCCAGCGGACCCAGCACGTGCTCCTGCAGGTAGGCATCGAAGGGCTGGCCGCTGACGATCTCGACGACGCGCCCCAGCACGGTGGTGGACTCGCTGTAGACCCAGACCGTGCCGGGGTCTCCCACCAGGGGCACGGCGGCCACCTTCTCGACGAACTGCGCCAGGGTGTCGCCCCGCGAGCGCACGGCGCGGCTTTGGTAAAGCGCACGGTCACGATGACTCAGGCCGCCAATGTTCAGCAGCAGGTCGCGTATGGTGGCCTGGCGTGCGGGGGCGCGCAGCGGGCTGTTGTCCGGGTCGTCGGGATTCACGAACACCTGCATGTCGGCGAAGCTGGGAATGTAGCGCGACACCGGGTCCTCCAGGGCGAGGCTGCCCTGTTCCACCAACTGCATCACGGCCAGCGAGGTGATGGCCTTGCTGAGAGAGCGGATCTGGAAGATGGACGCTTCCTGCATGGCCTCGCCGGCCTCGATGTCCTGCCAGCCCAGGCTCTGCAGATAGACCACCTTGCCATGGCGCATCACGCCAGCCACGAGTCCCGGCACACGGCCGTCGTCCACATGCTGGCGCAGCATGGTCTCCAGCAGGCCGAAGCGCGCCGACGACATGCCCACGTCCTCCGGCTCGGCCCGGGGGAGCGCCGTCTGCGCCAGCAGTGACGACGAGGCGAGCAGCAGCACGCCGAGCCCGACGACACGGGCGAGCAAGGGAAGGGGATGAAGGGGGTGGCGGCTGGCTAGCGGCATGGGAAAGTCCCTGTTTCTTGTTATGGGGATGGCTCGACCGTCGGGCCACGACACGAGATGGCTGCCCGGATGATAAGCGCTTTGTCGCCAAAGACAAATCGGCGGAACGCCGCTTGGTTGCGTCGGCGCACTTGCAGGATGCAGGCAAGAGGTTCACGATAGCCGCCGCTGTTGCTCCGCCTCTCCTGCTCGCAGGTCCGGACTCGGAGCTGCGCTACAGGCTGACCAGATTCGTTTTCACACATTGCAAGGCAATGTCCGGACTGGCAAGGCTCCCACCCACCCAGAGGAGGTGTTTGCATGAAGCATTCATTGAACAAGATCGTCGCAGGCTTGATGGTTTCCGGTGCACTGGCGGGTTCCGCCCAGGCAGCGGAGTTTGTGCGTTATGAACAGAACGGCACGGTGTCCTGGGGCGAACTGGTCGACTCGACCATTCACCAGCTGACCGATGCGCCCTACCTGGGCGGCACCCGCACCGGCACCACCGTGGCCGAATCCGCCGTGACCCTGAAGGCCCCGGTTGACCCGCAGCTGGTCGTGATGACCGCGCTGAACTTCCGCAGCCACATCACTGGTGAGCCGGCAGAGTACCCCGGCCTGTTCATCGTCCCGGCCAATTCCATCATCGGCCCGAACGAGAACATGGTCATTCCCGCTGACTCCAACAACTTCCACTACGAAGCGGAAGCCGTGGTGGTGATCGGCAAGCGCGCCGAGAACGTCTCCGTGGAAGATGCGTCCGACTACATCTTCGGCTTGACCGCCGGCAACGACGGCAGCGCCCGTGACTGGCAATCCGCTGACCTGCAGTGGACCCGTGCCAAGGGCAGCAAGACCTTCAACGCCGTCGGCCCGACCCTGGTTACCGGCCTTGACCCGAACAACGTGCAGATCGAAGGCCGCCTGAACGGCGAAGTGCGTCAGGGTGAGAACACCTCCGACATGCTGTTCAACTTCGACTACATGGTCAGCTACATCTCCCGTCATTTCGTGCTCGAGCCTGGTGACCTGGTGTGGTCCGGCACCATGAACGTGACGCGTCAGCTGAACCACGGCGATGTGTACGAAGTGGAAGTCGAAGGCGTGCCCGTCCTGCGCACTCCGGTGGTCAAGGCCGGCATGTAAGGCCGGCACCTGCCATGAAAAAAGGGGAAGTGGCGTCCTGCCACTTCCCCCTCCTCCGGGAGTCCCCCCCCTCGTGTTGACCTTGCCGCCGAACTACTGCGCGGCAGTGAACAGGCTCTGATCCAGATACTTCCAGTACACCTGTCCGAAGAACATCTCATCCCAGCTCTGATCCCCCCAGGGCACGGAACGTGCCGGGTCCGGATTCGCCTTGTTCTGCGTGGAATTGTCGAAGGCGCCGGTGGCCACGATCTTGGTGCCGGCGGGCACGAACTTCGGCTCGGCCAGCTTGTACTCAATCTGCCAGTTGTAGTTGTAGTTGGCGATGTTGATCAGCTCCTCCACCGTGCCGTCCGGGTAATGCGCGGCGAACTTCATGCTCTTGCCGCGGAAGTGCATGTGCGGCAGGAAGCTCTGCAGTTCGGCATCGTGCTCGATGGTGATGCTCTGCTGCTGCTCGAAGTGCGGGTCGTAGGGCGGGATGTTGGTCCAGCCCTGCGGGAAGATGCAGGCGCACTGGCCTGAGCGACGCTCCTGGGGAACCTGATCATCGGGATAGAACCAGATGCCGATCTCGCTGGCGTCCACCGTCTCGCGCCCGGTGGTGGTGTAGTGCAGCTGCAGACCAAGCCGCGAGCCCACCTTCAGCAGGCCGCCGGTGTTGGGAGCCTCGACATGCGGTTCGGCGCCGGGAATGTACGGCGTGATGTGCGCCACGTTCGGGTCGGCAGCACCGAGGAAGCTGCGCGGACGCTCCCCCGGGGCGATGACGGCGTTGAGCGTGTGGTGCAGCACGGTACGATCGCCCGGCATGTACTGACTCGCGCGCACCCAGCGGTCGCGATCCAGCCCCTCGAAGGGCACCACCACGGTGATGTAGTCCAGCACTCCGGTGGCTGGAATGGTCTGGGGCGGCACCTTGACGATCAGATCCGGCTCGCCGAAGGCCCACTTGCTCTCGGGCCAGGTCAGGGCGGCCAGCGGGTCGGACTCACCATCCTTTGGCGCGCCGGCAGCGATCCACTGCAGCAGCTTCTGCTGCTCCTCGACTTCCAGCACGTAGTCATTGCTGAAATCGCCCACATGCGGGTCAAGCTGCCCCGGCGGCATGCGCTTGGTCATCAGCACTTCACGGATCATGGGCGACCAGCCCTGCACCATGGCGTGGCTGTCCATGGCAAAGGGGGCGATGCCGCCCTCACGGTGGCAGCTGGCACAGTTCTCGGCAATGATCGGGGCGACATCACGACTGTAGGAAACGCCCGCGGCAGCCAGCTGCACAGCAGCCGAATAGCGGACATCCGCACCGTCCATGGCCACCTCCGGCGTGCTGATGGACTTGCCGGCGGTCACCTCGCCCAGCGCCGTTTCCAGCGCGGCGACCGGACCGCGGAAGATCACCTCGAAACTGCGCGGGTCGTACAGGAAGGTCTCGCCGCTCTTGTCGACGCCCATGGCCTGAGCGATCACCTGGGCGTCATCGATAAGCACCGGCAGCGCCAGCCCCAGGGCCTCGGCCTCGGCACGCACCTGCTCACGCGGCTCGCCCAGCGGGTTGATGAGCATGAACTCGATGCCCTGCTCCGCATAGGCGGCCTGCAGGCGAGTGTAGTCGGCCAGCGCACTGGCAGTCTGTGCGCTGCCATTGACCTGGACGAGGAAGGCAATCGCCTTGTGGTCGTCGTACCAGCTCATGTGATGGAAGCGGCCCTGCTGGTCCAGCAGGGCGAAGTCGCCCACCCGCTCGGCAGCCTGCGCCGAGGCGCAGGACAATGCGCTCAGCAGCGCGGTGAAGGCCAGGGATCGGGAACGTGCAGCAGTCGGCATGGGTATCTCCGGGAGCAGTCGAATGGGTTCTGTGACTAGGACGCTCTGCGCAGGGCGGGCAGCGGCCCCGTGGCAGAGTGTCGCAGATGCTACCACCCGCCCTGGCGCTTTCCAGCCACGCGCAGGGCCCCCATCCCGGGAATTGCTCACCGGATTCTGGAATTGAAAAAGTCAGCAAGCAAAAGGCGCGAGAGGCTGCAGGGCCGGCCTCTCGCAGCGCTGCGGTCTCAATTGCCGCTGTAGAAGACGTTCAGCTTGTTGCCGTCCATGTCACGGAAATAACCAGCGTAGTAGGTGTCGCTGCGCGGACCGGCCGGGCCTTCGTCCTTGGCGCCCAGCTCGATGGCCTTCTTGTAGACGCGATCCACGGTGGCTCGGCTGTCCGCCAGCAGGGCGATCATGGTGCCATTGCCGAAGGTGGCGGGATTCTTGTCGTAGGGACGGATCACGGACAGCATCGGGCTGGTGGGGCTGTTGCCCCAGGCGATGAAGCCGTCCATTTCCATCACACGCGTGGCTTTCAATTCTGCCAGCAAGGCGTCGTAGAATGCGCCGGCGCGGGCGAGGTCGTTGGTGCCGAGTGTCACATAGCCGATCATGAGGTTCTCCAGTAAAGGGGGTTGAGTGGTTGTCGAGGCGGCACTCTATCACAGGCCCCGGCACTCCCGTGTGAGCGTCATGTGCAACATGCAACAATTGCCGCACCGCCTGTGCCACAATCCGCCACAACGCAATCTGAAGGTGATTCCATGTCCGATGCAGTTCCCGCAACAGACTTCGACGTCGATGCCGCGCTGGCCGACCCCGCTCATCCTGTCGTGCTCTTTTCCCTGAGCTGGTGCAGTTTCTGTCGCTCCGCCAAGCAGCTGCTGGGGCAGCTGCAGATCCGCTACATCGACCACGAGCTGGACCGTGGCCGTTTCCTGGAGCCCGCTCTGCAACAACGCGTGCGCGCGCGGCTGGAGGCGCTGACCGGCAGCAACACCCTGCCCCAGCTGTTCATTGGCGGCGAAGCCATCGGCGGCTACACCGACACCGCCAGTGCCCTGCGCAGCGGTCGCCTGGCGGCCGTGCTCACCCGTCACAGCGTGCCTTTCCACAACGACTGAATCCGGAGCCCGTCATGGACCTGCTGATCCGCTACCTGCATCTGACCGCCGTCCTGGTGCTGGCGGGCACCCTGATCATCGAGAACATGGCCATGGCGCGGCAGATCAGCCAGGAGGACCTGCGCAATCTGCTCAAGGTGGATGCCGCCTACGGCATCAGTGCGGCCGTGGTGCTGGCCTGCGGGCTGGGGCTGTGGTTCTGGGGTGGCAAGCCGGCGAGCTTCTACACCGGCAACCCGGTGTTCCACGCCAAGCTGACACTGTTCGTGCTGGTGGGGCTGCTCTCCATCCACCCCACGGTGTTTTTGCTGCGCCAGCGCCGCAGCACGCAGAGTGTCATCGAAGTGCCGGTGAGCGTGTTGCGCGTGCTGCGCGCGGAGCTGATCCTGCTGGCCTTCATTCCCGTGCTGGCATTCCTCATGGCACGCGGCATCGGGCTGCCGACAGGCTGACTCAGGCCAGTACGCGCTGCAGCCAGGCGGAAATGTCCCGCACTTGCTCCAGACACACCGAGTGTTCCATCGGGTAACTCTGCCATTGCACCGGGTGCCCGAGTTCGCGCAGGGCGGTCTCGGCGCGCCGTCCAAGCACTTCCGGCACCACCGGGTCGTAACTGCCATGACACACCAGCACCGGCAGTGCTGCATTGGCGGCGCTCTGGTTCAGCAGCTCGGCCGTGGGGAAATAGCTCGACAGCGACATCGCCCCGGCCAGCGGGCGCGAACACGTCAGCGCTGCATGCAGGATCACGGCGCCGCCCTGGGAAAAGCCCGCCAGCACGATGCGGCGGCTGTCGATGCCTCGTGCCACCTCGCGCTCGATCAGCGCGTGCACGGCTTCGGCGGAGCGCGTCAACTGCGCAACATCCACCCGGCGGTCGATGCTCATCTCCAGAATGTCGTACCAGGCCGGCATCACATAGCCATTGTTGATGGTGACCGGCATCTTGGGCGCATGCGGAAACACGAAGCGCACCGGCAGATCGGCAGGCAGACGCAGCTCCGGCACGATGCCGGCGAAGTCATGGCCGTCGGCCCCCAGACCATGCAGCCAGAGGATGGCGGCCGTGGGCTCGGCTCCGGCGGGGGAGACCAGTTCGACAGCGGGCAGGCAGTTCATGGGGCGTATCCTTTGTTCGGGCGGGGCATGAATGGTAAACCGATGCGCTCGGAGCTGGCTACTCGCTGCGCAGTCCGGCCACGCGACTTGCCCGCGCGCAGGGCTTGTTGCTACTCTCGGAACGCTCGTTCGCGCACCCCAGGCAAAGACTCGGAGAACAATAATGATCAACCGACTTTCCGCACCTGCTCGACCCGCACGACCGACGCGCGCCCTTTGCGCGCTGCTGACCCTGCTCGCATTGCCCGGCCTGCAGGCCTGGGCCCAGACCGACGCGTACCGTGCACCCCGCACAGCCGATGGCTATCCCAGCCTGCAGGGCATGTGGACCAACAACACCATCACGCCGCTGGAGCGCCCGCCCGAACTCGCCGACCGCCCCTTCCTGAGCGAAGCGGAGCAACAGGAAATGGAGCTCGCCGTGCAGGCAGCGATCGCCGCAGCCGATCTGCCCAGCGACCCGAATCGCCCGCCGCCCACCAAGGAACAGATCGATCTGGAGGACAGCTACAACGCCTTCTGGTTCGACGATGGCACCAAGGTGGCCATCTACAACGGCGAACGGCGCACCTCACTCGTCGTCGATCCGCCCGATGGCCGCCTCCCGGCGCTCACGCCTCAGGCGCAGGCGCGACTGGCGGCAGCTGCGCAGGAGCGTGCCAACGACCCCTTCCGCGGCCCCGAATCGCGTCCGCTCGCCGAACGCTGCCTGCTCTCGTTCGGCTCCAGTTCCGGCCCGCCCATGCTGCCGATCCTCTACAACAATCACTACCAGATCGTGCAGTCGCCGGGCTACGTGATGATCCTGGTGGAAATGGTGCATGACGCCCGCATCATCCGCATCGACGACGAGCCCCTGCCCGCCGCCTGGCAGCCCTGGATGGGCGATTCCATCGGCCGCTGGGAGGGCGAGACCCTGGTCGTCGAGACACGCAATTTCCATCCGCTGCAGAGCTATCGCGGCTCGGGCGCTGCGTTCCACACGGTGGAGCGCTTCACGCGCACGGGCCCGGACACGATCAACTACAGCGTGACGGTGAACGACCCGGAAACCTTCACGGCGCCCTGGACGGCCGAAATTCCGATGTTGCTTACACAGGACCAGATGTTCGAATATGCCTGCCACGAAGGTAACTATGCCCTGCCCGGCATTCTGGCGGGCGCGCGTGTGGAAGAGCGGGAAGCGGGAGCCGCCAGGTAGTATGGAAGACGTCATCGACATGTTGCGGGAACGGAACGAGCCAGTGCCGGTCCCGCTGGAACTGCCCGACGAGGATCTGCTCGTCGAGATCGAGGAACAGCTGTACATGTCCCTGCCGGACGACCTGCGGGTCTTCCTGCTGACGGTCAGCGATGTGGTCTGTGGCCGGCTGGAGCCGGTCACGGTCACCGATCCGAACTCCCACACCTTTCTGCCGGAAGTGGCGGCCGTGGCATGGAGCCTGGGCCTGCCCCGGCGTTACCTGCCCGTCTGCGAAGCCGACGGCGGCTACTACTGCATCAGCCAGGATGGCACCGTGCTGTTCTGGGACGAGCGCATCAGCGATCAGAGCTGGGATTCCCTGTGGCTCTGGGTGCGCGAGATCTGGCTGGCCGACTGAATCCCGCCTCAGGGCTCCTCGTTCTCATCCGCCGTGTCCGGCGTTTTGCCGGGGCCTCGACGGGTCACGCTGAGCCAGTCCAGCGCAATGCCCGATACCGCACTGAAACGCGTCACACGGTAGATCACCTGCAACACCTTCGGCCGTCGGCGCACGCGCGGTTCTGCTGCGCGCGGGATGAACCACACCGACACCGCCACCCGCAGCAGGAAGCTCGCCACGAACACAATGAACAACGGGCTGCGCATGTCGCTCAGCAAGGGCACGGCTTGCGCGATGTGCGGCGCCGCCGTGGCGATGAGCCCGCCCAGCAGCGCCCCGAGGAACACCGCCACGGCACTGAGCGCCGACTGCATGGCCGCATACACGGCGAAATCACTCTTGTGCGGGCGGATATCGTAGAGATAGTTCGCGGTACTCAGGCTGTAGCCACTCCACACGAAGCCTGACACCATCTGCACGCCAATCAGATACCAGTGATCCGGCGAAAACAGCCAGAGCAGGGGCACCACGGGAATCACGATGCTGGAGAACAGCATGACCAGGCGATTGCCGAAGCGATCGCTGAAGCGCCCCCAGAAACTCAGTGTGAGGAATTGCGTCAGAATCGATGCGATCGCATTGAGGCTGTACTCCAGATAGGTGAACTGCAGGTCGCGCAGCATGTAGACGGCAAAGAAAGGGGCCGATATCGCCACCACGCCCTGCATGCCGGCCACGAAGAAGCTGTATTCGCGGAAGGTGCGATCCTTCAGCGACGCACGCATCTGCAGCAAGCTCTGCCAGAAGCCCTTGCGACCGGACGGATGCGGCACCGGGTCCGGGTCGTGCATCTGCGCCAGCAGCCGGGCCGACACCACACGCCCGGCGCCTGCAGCGGCAAACAGCACGGCGAAGCCAAGCCACACCACCCCCACCCGTTCACTCAGACTGAGCAGCGCACCACCGCTCACGAAGATCGCCAGTGAGGCCATCATGGTCAATCGCGTGCGCGAGGCGAAGAAGGCGCCGCGCCGGCGCTGCGGCACGATGCTGCCCATCCACGCACGCCACTGGGGTTGAATGAAATTGATGCAGGAAAAGTAGAGGACGCAGAGTCCGATCAGCCAGGGCACTGAATTGGCGCTGCGGGTGAGTGCCAGCACGGCGAGGCCGAAGACCACCAGTGCCTGAAAGCCCGCCGTGGCCACCACCAGCGGCTTGCGCGGCAGGTAGTTGCCGAGCCAGGCGGAGAGGATCTGGAACAGCGCGCCAAAGAGCTGGGGAATCGCCATGAGCCAGCCCATCTGCACAGCCGTGGCATTCAGGTAGATGGCAAAGGCATTGAAGAAGTTGTCACCGGTGGCCGTCATGGTGGCCGAGGCCACCGCTTCCTTCTGCGAACAGCGCAGCGTGGGGCGCAGCCACACGGTGCGGGCACGCGCGTCAGGGGGTGCGGGCGGCGGAAGCTGTTCGGTCATCGAGGAGTCTGCACTGCTGGCGGAAGACGCCTCGGAGCATCATCGAATTCGACCGCCAATGCAATGGCGGCGCGCACGGGCGGGCACCTTGAAAGACCCGGCCGCAGCCCCGATATCGCAGCCACAAGCAGCCAAACCACGCCCCTGGAGACCCGCATGTCCGACCAGATCTACGTCACCTGTCCACACTGCCACCGCAAGAACCGCATGCCGGCGCAGCGACTGTCTGAGAAAGGGACTTGCGGCGCCTGCAGGCAGGCGCTGTTCAACGGGCATCCCGTGCCGCTGTCCCAGAGCAGCTTCGATCAGCATCTGGGTGGCGACGTGCCTCTTCTGGTGGACTTCTGGGCGCCGTGGTGCGGCCCGTGTCGCGCGTTCGCCCCCACCTTCGACGCTGCCGCTGCCAGCTTCGAGCCGCGTCTGCGACTGGTCAAGGTCAACACCGAGGTCGAGCAGGCTCTGGCTCAGCGTTTCGGCATCCGCAGCATTCCCACGCTCATGCTGTTCCACAAGGGGCGCGAAGTCGCCCGCGTTTCCGGCGCTCTGCCGCCGGCGCAGCTGCAGCAGTGGGTGCAGCAGCATCTGCCTCGCTGAGTGCTCGCAGACTCCGCGTAAACCACAACAGGTCTGCCGCGTTGTGGAGTGCGCATGCGTGACGGATTCCCCGTGCGGGAGTGCGTCGAAGTCCACCATCTTGCAAGGGAGTTTCCATCATGTTGAAGCCGATTCTGCTTTCCGTCCTGGTGCTTGGACTCGCGGCCTGCCAATCAGGTCGCGGCCCGCTCTACAGCGGCCCCATCATTGATCCGCAAGGCGTCGACATGGGCCGTTACCAGGCCGATCTGAGTGAGTGCCAGGCCATCGCCGATCAGGTGCCGGTGGGCGAGCGGGCTGTGGCCGGTGCGGCCGTAGGCGCGGCGGTCGGCGGCGCCATCGGCGGCATCATGGGCAACAGCCGCACGGCAACACGGTCGGCTGGCGTGGGGGCCGTCGGCGGCGGCGTGCAGGGGGCAGCCTCAGGCATGCGCGAACGTGACCGCGTCATCCACAACTGCCTGCGCGGGCGCGGTTACCGCGTGCTCAACTGACAATTCCGGATTCCGGGGACACGTAGTACACTGGCCGCCGCTTCCCGCGCCGTCAAACGCGCGGGAAGCGCACCAAACAACACGGACCCCGAGGTTCCAAATGATGAATGCCAGAGGCCTGGTACTGCTTTGCCTTGCCACCATCCTGACTGCGTGTGGCAACAACAACCACCTTCCCTTCCCCCGCGCCACCATGTTCCCCGGCAGTGAACAGCAGAAACTGCAAGCCGCCGCTCACTGGGACGTGCTGGCCCGGCACGAGTCCGAGCAGATACTCGCGGCCCTGGGCACGGTCGATGGCAGCACGCCTCCGAGCCTCTATCTGGGCGACCCGGCACGCAACGCGGGTGAATTCCAGAGCGCCTGGCACAACATGCTGGTGACCGGTCTCGTCAGTCAGGGCGGGGACGTGATGCTGAGTCGCGAAGATGCCCTGTTCACCGTCGAGCACGAAATCCAGGTGGTGGAACACAGTTCACGGGAAAGACTGCCCCCGCGACCGGGCAGCGTCACCGCTTTCCTGGCCATGGCTGCCGGCATCGATGACACGCAGTACTGGGAAGACCAGGGTCTGGTGCTCATTCCCGTCGCGCTCGCCGCTGACCTGTGGAACAAGTTCAAGCGCGATACCGCCGCCGAAGTCACCGAGGTGATCATCAGCACGCGCGTGCTCGACGCTCGGCGCATCGCCCATGCCAGCACCCGCGTGTACTACTTCAATCCGGAGGACATTGCCCACTACCGCAGTCAGGGGCGCACCTTCAACGTCGTCGCAGCGGGGAGCAACTGATCATGAACCAGCGTTTTCTGCGCGGCGGCCTGCTGTCGATTGCCCTGTTTCTGGGCGCCTGCAACAGTGCCTATGACACGGGTTTTGACGCGATCATCCAGACCAATCGCGCGGCCGCGAACAACCTGATCCGCATGGCGGGAGAGGAGATTCAACCGGGCGCGAACATCATCGCCGCCAGTTTCGTCGAAATCGATGACCTGACCCGTTCGTCCTCCTTCGGGCGCGTAGCCTCGCAACAGCTGGTGTCCCAGCTTACGGCGGCAGGCTATGCAGTGAAGGAAATGCTGCTGCGCGACAGCGTCTACATCAGCGCCTCGCAGGGGGAGTTTCTGCTGTCCCGCGAGATCAGCGAGATCAGCACCGAGCATGACGCCCAGGCGGTGCTGGTGGGTACCTATGCAGTGGGGGAGAACAACGTGTTCGTGACAGCCCGGCTGATTCGCACGGCCGACAGCGTGATTCTGGCGTCCCACGACTACGCCATTCCCTACACCCGGGACATGCGCATCCTGCTGCGCGACTGGGAATAACCCTGCCCCCGAGGGAGCAGGGCGGGCCTCAGGGCCTGCGCTGCTCCAGCACTCGCACGTAGTGATGCAGTATCTCGTCGTACGTGGTCACGCCGACATTCACCTGTGCTTCCGGGTCCACATTGTGCGGATTCGCCTTTGAATTGTCGTACACCGTCTCGGTCACCAGACGACTGCCCGCCGGCAGCGCCACACGCTCACGCAGCGGATAGTTCATCTGCCAGTTGAAGTTGTAGTTCGCCACATTGATCAGCGGCAGCAGGCTGCCATCGGGCAGTTCGGCATTGATGCGCATGCTCTTGCCGCGCGTGTGGGTCTGCGGCGCAAAGCTCTCCACGAACACCTCCTGCGCAAATGCCGGCGCCGCCGCAGTCTCCACCTGATTGTCGACGCCAGGCGCCAGGGTGAACTCCTCGTTCAGCGTGATCACATTGCGCACCTGGTACTGCGGCGGGGTATCGCGGAAATAGAAGCCGATGCGTGTGCGGTCCAGGCGCTCGCGCCCCCCGGTGACATAGCGCAGCTTGAAGGACAGGTCGCGGTCGGCGCGCAGCAGGTAGCCGGAATCCTGGGCAAACACTTCCTGCGGGCGACCTGGCACGTACAGGCTGATGAAGTCGGCATTGTCCGGGTCGATCAGATCGGGCGGATTGCGGTCGTTGATGGCCGGGTCCACCGCGTGCACCAGCAGGCTGTGCAGCACTGACGGTTCTCCCACGTCGTAGGCGACGGCCTGCACCCAGCGATCCTCGGTCAGCGCCAGATCGGCACGCTTGATCAGGAAGTCCACCATGCCGGTGGCCGGCACCGCCTCCTCCGGCACCTCGATCACCAGATCCGGCTCGCCCAGCGCCCATTCGGGGGCGGTTGCAGCAGGCGTGGCCAGCGGATCGTCCTCGCCCTCGCGCCGCGCCCCGCTGTCGATCCAGTGCACCAGCGTCATCAGCTCGTCATCAGTGATGGTGTGGATGTCGCCCCACTCGCCCACCTCGGTGTCGATCTGCCCGGGCGGCATGCGCCGCGTGATCAGCACCTCGCGGATCATGGGACTCCAGCCCTGCATCATGCGGTGACTGACCATGGCCCAGGGGGCCAGGCCGTCCTCGACATGACACACGGTGCAGCGGCGCTGCACGATGGGCACGATCTCGTCCTGATAGGAAATCAGGCGGTCACCGAAACGCTCGACGTGCTCGTAGCGCAGGGGAGTGCCAGCCACTGCAGGCAGGCTGTCGGCGGCGTCGGCCTCGACATTGGCCAGCGCCGCCTTGAGTGCGCTCTCCAGATAGGGAACGGGCAGCTGCGGGTCGGCATCCGGCACGGCGACGCGGCTGTCCAGCGGGCCACGGTAGACAATGGCGAACGAGGACGGGTCCAGAATGAAGGCCTCGGCGGTGGTCTGCACGCCGAGCGAGCGCGACACCAGCTGGGCCGTGTCGCGCAGCACGGGCATCTCCAGCCCCAGCTGCTGGAGGGAGGCCGCCGCTGCCTCGCGACTGACGCTGCGATCCGGCTCCAGCAGGAAGAACGCCACTCCCTGCTCTGCATACCGCTGCTGCAGGTCCTCCAGCAGCGGTATGCCGGCGGCGGACACCGCATCGCCCACACTGTGCACATACAGCACGACGGCCTCGGACTGATTGTAGCGACTCAGCTGATGAAACCGGCCGTTCTGATCCAGCAGAGCGAAGTCAGTGCCGCGCTGGGCCAGTGCAGTGGGAGTGAACAGGATGCTGCCCAGACAGACAGCGAGCAGCAGGCGCGAAACAAGGAGGATGCGAGTCATCATAGGGGGTACGAACGTCAGCACAGGGGCCCGGGTCAGTGAAAACTGGCCGCATTTAAGCACACCGCTGCGCGGGGCGGCTTCCTCGAATCGGAGGAATCACTGACGGATTCCGAAGGATTGCGGGAAAGCCACCCGGCTCAGACGATGAAATTCACCAGCTTGCCGGCGACGTAGATCACTTTCTTGATGGCCACGCCGTCCAGCTTGTCGGCAACGCCAGGCGCCTTGCGCGCGATCTCTTCCACCTGCGCCTGGCTCAGCGAACGCGCCACGGTCAGTTCGGCGCGACGCTTGCCGTTGATATGCACCGTCATGGTCAGATCGTCGGACTGCAGCCAGTCCGGATCGGCCTTGGGCCAGGGGTGATAGGCCAGAGACTGCGTGTGTCCCAGGCGCTTCCACAGCTCCTCGGCGATGTGCGGCGCGAAGGGCGAGAGCACCAGCACGAACTTCTCGGCGATCGCGCGCGGCAGGCGCTCCTGCTTCTTCGCCAGGTTCACGAACTCCATCATCTTGGCAATGGAGGTATTGAAGCGCATGCCTTCAATATCGGCCGTCACCTTGTGCACGGTGATGTTGATCTCGCGGCGCAGCTCGTCGCTGGCGCTCGCCTCGGGCTCATCGGTGATGAGCGTGGAAAGCTGCTCGGTGTCCGGGTCGATCAACAGCGACCAGGCACGGTCGAGGAAGTTGTAGACCCCCTTCACGCCATTGGTCTGCCAGGGTTTGACCGCTTCCAGCGGGCCCATGAACATCTCGTAGAGGCGCAACGAGTCAGCACCGTACTCCGCCACCACGTCGTCCGGATTGACCACGTTGAGGCGCGACTTCGACATTTTCTCCTCGCGGGCGTTCAACGGTGTCTGCGTGCCTTTGGCGAAGGGCTTGCCGTCACGGTATTCCACATCGCCGGGCGCGTAGAAGCGGCCGTTCTCGTCGCGATGACTGATGCCCAGGATCATGCCCTGATTGAACAGTTTCTTGAACGGCTCGCGCGTGGACACAAGACCACAGTCGTAAAGCACCTTGTGCCAGAAGCGCGAATAGAGCAGGTGCAGCACCGCGTGCTCGACGCCACCGACGTAAAGATCGACCGGGCCCCAGTACTGCTCGGCCTCGGGAGAGAACGGCAGCTGCTCGTTGGTCGGGTCCATGTAACGCAGGTAATACCAGCAGGAACCGGCCCACTGCGGCATGGTGTTGGTTTCACGCAGCCACTGCACGCCGTCCAGCTCCACCTGCATCCACTGCTCGGCGCGCGCCAGCGGCGGCTGGCCGTCCGCGGTGGGCTTGTACTCGTCCAGTTCGGGCAGCGTGATGGGCAGATCCTGCGCCGGCACGGCGCGAATCTCGCCAGTGGCGGGATTGTGCAGGATCGGGAAAGGCTCGCCCCAGTAACGCTGACGGGAGAACAGCCAGTCTCGCAGCTTGTAAGTGGTCTCGCCCTGCCCCAGCCCCTTCTCTTCCAGCCAGGCGATCATTCTCGCCTTGGCCTCGGCGGTGGGCAGGCCATCGAGGAAGCCCGAGTTCACGGCAATGCCTTCCTCCGCGTAAGCGGCCACACTGACATCGCCGCCCTGCACCACTTCCAGGATGGGCAGGCCGAATGCACGAGCGAATTCGTAGTCACGCTCGTCGTGTCCGGGCACCGCCATGATGGCACCCGAGCCATAGTCGGCCTTCACATAGTCCGCGATCCAGATGGGGACGGGCTGGCCGTTCACGGGATTGATGGCATGACCGCCGGTGAAGACGCCGGTCTTCTCCTTGGCGGCGGAAGTCTCGCGATCCAGATCGCTGATGTTCTTCACGCGCTGGACATAGGCAGCCACGGACTCGGCCTGCGCGGGGGAGGTGATGCGCGCCACCAGCGGATGTTCCGGCGCCAGCACGCAGAAGGTGGCACCGAAGAGCGTGTCGGGCCGTGTGGTGAAGACTTCGAACTCGCCCTCGCTGCCCTGCAGCGCGAAACGCACACGCGCCCCCACCGACTTGCCGATCCACTGTCGCTGCATCTCGATGATGCCGGCCGGCCAGTCCAGCTCGTCCAGATCATTGAGCAGGCGCTCGGCATAGGCCGTGATGCGCAGCATCCACTGGCGCATCATGCGACGTTCCACCGGATCGCCCGTCTCGACGTAACGGCCGTCCTGCACCTCTTCGTTGGCGAGCACCGTGCCCTGCGCCGGGCACCAGTTCACCGGCACCTCGGCGAGGTAAGCCAGGCCTTTCTCATGGAGCTTCAGGAATATCCACTGGGTCCAGCGGTAATAGTCGACCTTGCTGGTGTCGATCTCGCGCTGCCAGTCATAGGAGAGCCCGAGTCGCTTGATCTGCCCGCGGAAATTGCCGATGTTCTCCTGGGTGATCACCGCTGGATGCCGCCCTTCGCGAATGGCCGCCCGTTCGGCGGGAAGACCGAAAGCGTCCCAGCCCATGGGGTGCAGCACATTGAAGCCGTTCATGCGCTTGTAGCGCGCGATGATGTCAGTGGCCGTGTAGCCTTCCGGGTGACCGACATGCAGGCCCGAACCGGAGGGATACGGAAACATGTCCAGCACGTAGTACTTGGGTTTGCTGAAATCCGCATTCGACACGCTGAAGGTGTTGTGCGTGTCCCAGTAGTGCTGCCAGGCAGGCTCGATGGCCGCGGGATTGTATTTCTTGCTCATGGTGGATGCCGAGAATGTCCCTGTGTCGATGGATCGCGTCAATCGTTTGATTGGATGGGAAAAATTGGACACGGAGGATAAACCACCTACTGCCCTATTACAATTTTGCCGCCGGCACGAATGCCGGGAAAATCGCGCCGAAAGAAATTTGCATGCCGGCTTTGACAAGCCAATCAACAGGTCTAGAATGGTGCCATGTCACAGTCTGGCGCATCACGCTGCCCGTGCTTGCTGACACCCTGAAAGCCTCATGGAACCGACGACGTGAATCACGTTCTGCCCTTGCTCACTGCGCTGCTGCTGGCACTGTACATCAGTGTCCCCGGCACGCTGGACGCCCACGCTGACCCTTCGGTCGCGTCGGTCACCGAGCTGCAGGATGATTTCGTCTCGGCCAATCCCCGTCACGACGACCCGGTCGTGGTGCCTGCAGAGGTTGACTTCCAACTGCCGCCCGTGGCCGGTTTCGCACTGACCGAACTTGCCCTCGCGCAGCCTGATTTCCATCCTACCGTTCCAAATATCCGCGACCCTCCACGCACTCTCGCTGTCTGAAATTCCTGAACGTTGAACCTGGTGCCCGCGCACGCCGTCACGGCGCGTGGCGACACGCTGCGCCTGCCTCCCGGCTCGGTGCCGCACAGCCCTGGTTCTGCAACCCCCTTGTCACACAGACTGCAGGAGTACGACCATGCACAGCATTCCCCTGTTTTCCGTCAGCGATATTGCCCATCTGGTTCAACCGGAGGAGTTCCACGAACTCACCCCGCATTCCTCCGCTCTCGAGATATTCACTGACTTCAAGAAGCATCTGCCGCTGACCATCGACGGCGCGCTGCCGGCGACGAACGTCGAGGCACAGATGCGCAAGGCCCACGTGAAGATGAAACTGGTGGTGGACGCCGCCAATGAATTCATCGGCACCATCAGCCTGGACGATCTCGACGAGCAGCATTTCATGCAGCGCATTGCTGCAGGCAGCCTGCGTCACGAGATCGTGGTGTCGGATCTGATGCAGCCCAAGGAGCGCATCATGGCGTTGAGCCTCGATGATCTGGAGCGCGCCAGCATCGGCGATGTGATCAAGGCCCTGCAGAAGAAGGGTCAGCAGCACTGCCTGGTGGTGGATCGCAGCGGGCGGCAGATTCGCGGACTGATTTCCGCCAGCGACGTGGCGCGGCGTCTGCACATCCCGATCCGCATCGAACGCATCCCGAGTTTCGTGGACATCTTCAGCTCTGTACGGCGACCGGCTGCGTGAGTCACGTCACGTAAGTCCGGTATTTTGCCGGGGCGTGTCATGCAAGAGGCCGCCCCGGATTTTTTTAATCGAAAGCCGTTTCAAGATAGTAAGTGCACATGACTGGGAGCTCAGGCACCTTGTCGAATTCCAGACGCTCCGTCCCCTGCCCTGACGGGGTCAACGCCGTCAGAAACATCACGCGGTTGCGCAGCTCGATCGTGCCCGTCCCCCAATCCATGCCCGAAGGCACGAATTCCTTGCCGTAAAGACTGAAGAAGCGCACCGGAGTCCACTCGATCGCGCCGCCGTCGCCAATCAGCCCTGTGGAGAACAGCACGTGCAGGTCCGGCATGATGCGGCACTGATACACACGGTTGTTCTCGTCCACCTGAACGAAGGTGAAATTGCGCAGGTACTTCCAGGTACCCTGCAGCGTGGGTGCACTGGTCTGGGCCATGGCGCTGGCAGAACACAGGCTCCAGACAGTCAGCAGAACAAGGGCTTTGCAGTTCACGTCGACAACTCCTCTGATCAATGGCACACCTTTCGGGCGATGCTCATGCTTACCGGTTTGACGATGCTTTTCAAGCTGCCTCCCCTGTTCGCGGTTAGACTTGCCAGAGCCGCTGCGCTACGCTTTCCGCATCGCATTTCCTGGAACCTCTCCATGACCTTTCCCACTGCTTCCCGCGCCCTGACGCCCGTGCATTCCCCCCTCACCTGGTGCGCCTTGCTGACGAGTCTGACGCTGGGCTGCACGTCGGGGGCGCTGGCACAGAATGTCGGCGGCACGCCGCTGTTTGGCGACGTGACTCTCAGTGCCGGCTTCTCACCGGACCCGCACGTCGTCGCCGTCAGTGCAGGTGGCGGTGACAGTGCGGCAGACCACGGATCCGCCTGCACGGGCTACATCGCGGCCGATCAGCCGGACTATCGCCTGAACTATGCCAGCGGCGCCTATCAGCTCGGCGCATTCGTGCGCGCCACCGTGGACACCACGCTGATCATCAATGCCCCCGATGGCAGCTGGCACTGCAACGACGACTTCGCCCAGCTGGACGCCTCGAGCCCCGGCATTGTGTTCGCTTCGCCGCTTTCGGGTCAGTACGACATCTGGGTGGGCACCTACAGCAGCGACGATGGCGGCACACAGGCCACTCTGGTGCTGACGGAACTGGATGAAGCCTCGTGGCAGACGATGAGCCTGCCGGAAGCCGAGATCGACTACGGCAGCGCCTTGGCCAGTCTCGCAGACGAGCTGATCGATCTGCTGCCCGCGGGAGAGGACAGCGGCAGTCACCATGGCACACTGACCGATACGGACGACACGCTGCCAGGGTATGGGTACGCCGACACTTACACTTTCGAAGGCAGCGCGGGTCAGCAGCTGGTCGCCGACCTGCAGTCGGCGGCCTTCGACACCTACCTCCTGCTGCGCTCCCCCAGTGGCGAGGAGTTCCGCAACGACGACTATGAGGGCGACACGAGCCGCTCGCTCATCAACATGAGCCTGACGGAGCCAGGGACCTGGGAAGTGGTGGCCTCCAGTTTCATGGGCGAGGAGACCGGCAGCTATTCCCTGCAGCTGAATCTGGAGAGCAGCGGCACCGTGGCGACGCAGAGCGACCTGCGCAGCGAACGCGGCAATCTCGCGGCGGACGATGCCACGCTGGGCAGTGGCGAATACATGGATATCTACGAAATCGAAGGGCGACCCGGTCAACAGCTCGTCGCCGACCTGCGTTCCGACGACTTCGACACCTTCCTGATCCTGCAGGCGCCCTCCGGGGAAACCGTGGAAAACGATGATGCGGATTCCATCAGCCGCAGCCTCATCGACACCCAGCTGACAGAGCTCGGCACCTACCGCGTGGTCGTGACGTCCTATGCCGTGGGTGGCACCGGCGACTACACGCTCGATCTGCAGCGCAGTGCCGGCAACCCCCAAGCGGACGCGGCGAGTCGCGACATTGTCAGCCTGCGCCTGGGCGAGAGCGCCAGCGGCGAACTGCTGGCTGCCGATGTCACTTCGGACACCGGCACTTTCGAAGATGCCTGGGCCTTCACCGGCGAGGCGGGTGACTCGCTGCGCATCAGCCTGCGCTCCTCTGAATTCGACACTTTCCTGCGGCTGATCACCCCTTCCGGCGAAACCATCGAGAACGATGACTTTGAAAGCAGCCTCAGCGAATCCGCCATCGAGATCACCTTGCCCGAAAGCGGCCGTTACCGCGTGGTGGCAACCTCCTACAGCGCTGCCACCGAAGGCGCCTACACCCTGAGTGTCACGCCGCTGGAACAAGCGCCGCTCATCGTGCAGGAGCGCCAGGGCGGCACCATCTACGGTCTGTTCGCCGGCATCAGCGACTACCCCGGCACCGACGCTGACCTGGCCTACACGGATCAGGACGCCGTGCGCGCCCGTGACGCGCTCATCAACGGCGTCGGCATGGCCCCTGACAATGGCATCGTGCTGCTCAACGACCAGGCCACAATCGGCAATGTGCGCTCTGCCCTGGAACGCATCGCCGCCAGCATCGGCCCGCAGGACACCTTCGTGTTCTTCTACTCCGGACACGGCAGCCGCGTGGCCCGTGCAGACGGCCCCAACAGCGCCGACCCGGACGGCATTGACGAGACCATCGAGCTTTACGACGGCTCGGTGCTGGACGATGAGCTCAGCGCCCTCTTCGATACCGTGAATGCGGGCACCACGCTGCTGGTGCTTGACTCCTGCTTCAGCGGCGGCTTCGCCAAGGACATTGTCTCGCGTCCGGGCCGGATGGGGCTGTTTTCTTCCGAGGAAGACGTCACGTCACAGGTGGCGGCCAAGTTTCGCGCTGGCGGCTATCTGTCGGTGTTCTTCGAGGAAGCGCTGGAGGGCTTTGCGGATTTCGACGAAAACGGCGAGCTGACCGCGCTGGAACTGAGCGAGTACCTGCACGATCGCTTCCGTCACGATGTGAAGTCCAAGGGACTGGACGACTATGTGCTCACAGGCGGACCTCAGGCGGGCTATCAGCACCTGGTGGTGGACCGCGGTGGCGTGGGTCCCTACAACGTACTTTTCAATCACTGACCGCATGAGCCAGAGTACACAGCGCCCGCTGCTCGACTTCATGGATCTGCTGCTGGACGCCGTCTGCGTCGTCAATGCGCAGGGCCGCTTCGTCTTCGTCAGTGCGGCCTGCGAGCAGCTTCTTGGCTACACCCCCGAGGAAATGGTGGGGCGCAACATGCTCGACATGGTGCATCCGGATGATCGAGAGATCACCCTCGCCATGGCCACGCGTGTACAGGCCGGCGAACTGGTCCGCGGCTTCGAGAACCGTTATCTGCATCGCGACGGCCATGTCGTGCATGTGCTGTGGTCGGCAAGACTCTCAGAGCGCGACCAACTGCGCATCGCCGTCGCCCATGACATCAGCGAACGCAAGCGTGCGGAAATGCTGCAGGCAACCTTGTTCGCCATCTCCGAGGCTGCGCACGACGCCGAGGACTTGCAGGCACTCTTCGCGGAGATTCATCGCATCGTGGGCACGCTGTTGCCCGCCGCCAATTTCTTCGTGGCTCTCTACGATGAGGAAAGCGAGCTGCTGAGTTTCCCCTATTTCGTCGACGCTTTCGATGCGCCGCCGCCCCCTTGCCGACTTGATTCCGGAACGCTCAGCGCGAAAGTCATCAGCTCGGGCAAGGCACTTCTGCTCACAGCGGACGCCGCACACTCACCACTGGCTCAGGATCGCCCTGTCACCGGCACGAGCGCCGTGGACTGGCTCGGCGTGCCGCTCAAGCACGGCAAGCGCAGCATTGGCGCCCTGGTGGTGCAGTCCTACACGACAGCCGTGCGCTACTCCAGCCAGGACAAGCAATTGCTGCAGTTCGTGTCCACCCAGGTGGCTGCAGCCATCGTGCGCACCCAGTTGTTCGCCAGACTGCTGCATGAGGCCGGTCACGACAATCTGACCGGGCTGGCCAATCGCGCCCTGTTCGAGGACCGGCTGAACGCGGTGCTGGCGCGAGCGCGGCGGGAGCAGTCGCGCTTCGCCCTGTTGTACATCGATCTGGATCGTTTCAAGGACGTGAACGACACCCATGGCCATGCCACCGGGGATCGTCTGCTGCAGGAAGTGGCCCGCCGTCTGCAGCACGGCATGCGGGAGTCGGACACGGTGGCCCGCCTCGGCGGCGACGAATTCGCCGTTCTGCTTACCGCCCTCATCCGGCCCGAGCACGCGGCGCACGTGGCAGAGAAGCTTCGCGCCACGCTGAGCGAACCCCACGTCCTGGGCGATCTGTCGCTGGTCTGCACTCCCAGCATCGGCATCGCGGTCTATCCAGAGGACGGCAACAGTCTGGAAACTCTGCTGGATCATGCTGACACCGCCATGTACAGCCACAAGAAGGCGGGTGGCTGATCACGCGCCGGCGTCGCGCATCCAGTCTTCCAGCCGGGCGACCTGCGCCGGGGCGAGGCGCAGCCCCAGTTTGCTGCGACGCCACAGGACGTCCTGCGCCGTCCGCGCCCACTCCTGTACCTGCAGATACTCCACCTCACGCGCATGCAGTCCGGCGCCAAAGTCCTCCCCCAGATCCTCCTTGCAGCGGGCATTGCCAAGCAGTGCCCGGGTGCGCGTGCCGTAATGCCCCAGCCAGCGCTCGAGCAGGGCCGGCGGCAGCCAGGGGAAATCCTGTTGCAGCTCGACGCGCAGCGCCTCGCGGCTGCTGAAGTCGCCCCCCGGCAGCGCGGCAGAGGCCGTCCACGAGCCTGGCAGGTCGGGGAACACCGCGCGCAGTCTTTCCATGGCGCCCTCTGCCAGACGCCGGTAGGTGGTGATCTTGCCCCCGTGAACGGTCAGCAGGGGAGCCCCGTGACGATCGAGCGTGAGCGTGTAGTCGCGGGACACCTTGGAGGCATTCGCCTCGTCACTGGCCAGCAGCGGGCGCACGCCGGCGAAGTCGTGCAGGACATCGGCGGCGCTGATCTGGCGCCGGAAGCACTCGTTGCTGATCCGCACCAGGTAGTCGATTTCGGCCGAGGAGATCCGCGCCTGTGCCGGATCTCCTGCAAAGTCTTCGTCCGTGGTGCCGATCAGCGAAAAATCCTGCTCGTAAGGAATCACGAACACCACGCGCCCATCGGCATTCTGCAGCAGGAACGCCTGCTCGCCAGGATGCAGCCGTGGCACCACGATATGACAGCCCTTCACCAGACGGACACGTTCGGCGCTGCGCCCCGGCAGTACCGCATGCCCGACCTGCTCCACCCAGGGCCCCGTGGCATTGATCAAGGCGCGCGCACGCACCTGCTGCCGCTCGCCTGTCAGCGTGTCCTCGAGCGTGACGTGCCAAAGCCCTTGCTCCTCCTGCGCCAGCGCCACCCGGGTTCGCACCCGCACGCTGGCTCCCTTCTCCCGCGCCAGCATGGCCAGCAGCACGACGAGCCGGGCATCGTCCACCCAGGCATCGGCGTACTCGAAACCGTCCGGCATGCTCTCGACGAGCGGGCTGTCAGGGCCGAAACGCAGACGACGAGAGGCCGGCAGCGTGACGCGGCGACTGAGCGAGTCATACAGGAACAGCCCGGCCTGGATCATCCAGCGCGGCCGCAGATGCGGGCGATGGGGCAGCTGGAAGCGCATGGGCGTGATGATGTGGGGCGCATTGCGCAGCAGCACTTCGCGTTCGGCGAGCGCCTCGCGCACCAGCCGGAACTCGTAGTTCTCGAGATAGCGCAGACCACCGTGGATAAGCTTGGTGCTGGCCGAGGAGGTGCCTGAAGCCAGGTCATTCTGCTCGCACAGCAGCACATCAAGCCCGCGCCCGGCCGCATCGGCCGCTATGCCGGCGCCATTGACGCCACCACCAATGACCAGCAGATCGTGAATTGTGGAACTTGGAATCATGAGGGTAGTATTGCCTCGCATGCAGGCCCTCGCGGGCGTCTGCCTATCATACGCAAGCCACGCTCCTGTGGCCTGCTCAAACTCCGGAACATTCTGTGATGAGCCGCTACATTCTTGCTTTCGACCAAGGCACCACCAGCAGTCGCGCCATTGTCTTCGATGCCGAAGGGCGCCGCCTGGGTCTCGGCCAGGAAGAGTTCACTCAGCACTTCCCGCAGGACGGCTGGGTGGAACACGAGCCGGAAGACCTCTGGCAGAGCTCGCTGCGCAGTGCTCGCCGGGCGCTGGTCGATGCCGGTATCGATGCGCGTGAACTGGCCGCCATCGGCATCACCAATCAACGCGAAACCACGTTGCTGTGGAACAGACAGACCGGTCTCCCCATTCATCGCGCCATCGTCTGGCAGGACCGCCGCACGAGCGCGCTGTGCCAGCAGATTGGCGAAGCGCTGGAGGCTCGCGGACAGTCCGGCCTGATACAGGAGAAAACCGGACTGCTGCTGGACGCCTACTTCTCGGCCAGCAAGATTCGCTGGCTGCTCGACCATGTGCCCGGCGCCCGCGAGCAGGCGCAACGGGGCGAACTGGCCTTCGGCACTGTGGACACCTTCCTGCTCTGGCGGCTGACCGCAGGCCGCAGTCACCGCACCGATGCCAGCAATGCCTCGCGCACCCTGCTCTTCAATATCCACGAGCAACGCTGGGACGAGGAGCTTCTGGCCCTGTTCGACATCCCGGCCAGCCTGCTGCCCGAGGTGCTCGACAGTGCTGCAGACTTCGGCACCACAGCACCAGAGATACTCGGCGCCGCAGTCCCGATTGCCGGCATCGCCGGCGATCAGCAGGCTGCCGCCTTCGGCCAGTGCTGCTTCGAGCCAGGCATGGCCAAGAGCACCTATGGCACGGGGTGCTTTCTGCTGCTCAATACAGGCGACAAGGCGCTCACGTCCCGTAACCGACTGCTGAGCACTGTGGCCTGGCGGCTGCAAGGCAAGGTCACCTATGCCCTGGAGGGCAGCATCTTCATGGCCGGAGCGACCATGCAGTGGCTGCGGGACGGGCTCCATCTGTTCCAGGATGCTGCGGACACGGAGGCCCTGGCGCGACAGGCCAATGCAGATTCCTCGATCATGTTCGTGCCTGCGTTCACCGGACTCGGCGCGCCCTATTGGGACGCCGCCGCACGCGGCGCGATCTTCGGCCTGAATCGGGACACAGGCATTCAGGAGCTGGTCAGTGCGGCCCTGTTGTCCGTGTGCTATCAGACGAGAGACCTGCAGGAAGCCATGGCGGCCGATGGCGTGCGCGCACAGACCTTGCGGGTGGATGGCGGCATGGCCCGCAATGACTATGTGCTGCAGAATCTGGCCGATCTGCTGGGCTGCCGGGTGGATCGCCCGGTCATCACGGAGACCAGCA